>Ga0116217_10001468_pt1 | contig 22795 bp, 17 predicted proteins | sample Sb_taG_6_FD_89697 | JGI IMG/M metagenome (GOLD analysis project Ga0116217, IMG submission 89697) | Peat soil microbial communities from Weissenstadt, Germany - Sb_50d_4_PS metaG | ecosystem: Environmental > Terrestrial > Soil > Wetlands > Peat | place: Germany: Weissenstadt | collected 2010-09-21 | reverse complement strand
GCACCATCGTCTGGAACGGTCCCATGGGTGTATTCGAGGTTTCGCCGTTCAGCAGGGGAACTTCCAAGATCGCTCACGCCATCGCAGAAAACGTAGGTGCGATTTCGATTGTGGGCGGGGGCGATTCAGTATCCGCCGTACACGCCGCCGGAGTTGCCGACAAGATGACGCACATCTCGACCGGTGGCGGCGCGTCGCTTGAATTCCTGGAAGGCAAGAAGCTTCCAGGGGTTGAGGCGCTCACCGAGAAGCGTTGACCTGCCTGGAGACCAGTGTGCCGCGTTCGGAAATTCGTATTTTATTGGACCGGGGGAGGACTATAGAATTTCACGGTCCGGCCGATATTACTCACGAGACGACCGACGCAGTGGTAAACGCAGCCAACTCGTCTCTTCTGGGGGGAGGCGGAGTGGATGGCGCGATTCACCGAGCCGGTGGGCCTGCGATACTGGCCGAGTGCAAGCGAATTGCGGGTCAGATTGGAAGCCTGCCTGCGGGGCAGGCGGTGATCACCACAGGCGGACGCCTAACTGCGAAACACGTGATCCACACCGTGGGTCCGGTCTATCGCGATGGAGAAAGCGGAGAAGCTGAAAAGCTGGCAAGTTGCCACCGCGAATCAATCCGGCTAGCCGATCAGCACGCTATCAAGTCTCTGTCTTTTCCTGCAATCTCGACCGGGGCTTTCGGATACCCCTCTTCTGAAGCCGCAACTATCGCGATTTCTTCCACAGTTGAGGCTCTGGCCTCCACGAACCATGTAAGTCGGGTTCGATTTGTTCTTTTCGATGTTGCGACTTTGCGAACGTACACGCGCGCCGCCGAACAACTACAAAATCTCAACCACGTTTTTTCATACCGAGTCGAAAAGGGATCCCCATGAGAAAGAAACTCATCGCTGCCAACTGGAAGATGTACAAAACGCCTGACGAAGCAATCGATTTCTTTCGCGAACTTCTTCCCTTGGTAGCGAACCACGATCGCGATGAAATCGTCGTCTGTCCACCTTACATTGATCTCTGTGCCGCAGTGGATGCTGTCAAGGGATCGAATGTGGCAATCGGCGCCCAGAATCTGTACTGGGAAAAGCAAGGCGCTTATACCGGCGAAGTCTGCCCCAGCATGCTGCTCGCCGTCGGCTGTACTCACGCGATTATCGGCCATTCCGAACGCCGCCAGTATTTCGGTGAGACTGATGACATGGTGAATTTCAAGCTCAAAGCCGCTCTTGAAGCTGGACTGACCTCAATCGTTTGCGTCGGCGAGGTTCTGGAAGAACGCGAAGCTGGGCTTACTGAAGATGTGCTCCGCCGCCAATGCCTTCGGGCCTTCCACGCCATCTCTGGCAAGAAAGCCGCCAAACTGGTCGTCGCGTACGAGCCAGTCTGGGCCATTGGAACCGGCAAGACCGCCACGCCGCAGCTCGCTGCCGAGTCCCATAGTCTGATCCGCGGAGAAGCAGCCAAAGCTTTCGGGCAGGAGTTCGCGGACAACCTTCGCATCCTCTACGGTGGCTCCGTCAAGCCGGAGAATGCCAAGGCGCTTATGGCAGAAGAAGAAATCGACGGCGCCCTGGTCGGCGGCGCCAGCCTTGATCCGAAATCGTTTGCTGCAATCGTGAAGTATTAGGCATGTAGCCTCACGATGGGCTGTAATGCCACGCGTTCCAGCAAGAGCGAAACGGTAGCCAATTATTAACCTGTCGTTAACCAAGCCCGCTCACGAAAGACCTACACTTCCTTTGCGTCCGCTTTGCACAATTCTTCGCGAGGAGACCCCCATGAGATCCGTATCTGTGACACAAAGAGGCAAATTATGCTCCCAAGTCTTTGGGATCTGCGCACTTCTCTGCTTAGCGATGTCAGCTACGACGACTGCGGCTGCTCAGGTCACTGCTGCACCCCCTATTCCGTCTCGGTATTCGCGACCAGCGTCCCAAAAGTTTATTACCAGCCCGATTCGATTACTGTTTGGAACAATCGCGTGTTCATTGGCTACGGAAACAATGCTAAGCCCGATGGAACCTTTGGTTTCAGCACGATTGTCGAATATGCGATGGACGGAACTGTGCTTCATAAAGTCAGAGTCAAGGGCCACAACGACGGACTGAAGGTCGATCCGAAAACCAATCTCTTGTGGGCCCTGCAAAACGAAGACGCTAATCCGAACCTGGTTATCTTCGATCCGAGCACGTGGAAATCGAAAAAATATAGCTTCGCGAAGCCCGCCCACGGTGGCGGTTACGACGATATGGCGTTTATCGGAGACGACGTTTATATCAGCGCGTCTAATCCCTCGAACAATCCCAATACCCAACAAGCTATCGTCAAGGCCACTCTAAGGGGCAACAGAGTTGATGTAACCCCAGTGCTGCTCGGTGACGCCAATGCCATCGACATTACCAGTGGGCAGCCGATTCAACTCAATCTCCAGGATCCGGATTCCATGATTAATGATCCGGGGGGCGACTTGGTCCTTGATAGTCAGGCCGATGCCGAACTGATCTTCGTTCACCACCCAGGATTCGCAGATCAGGGCGTGTTTCACCTGGCGCTGACCTCGGGGGGAAACTCCACGCAAATCGACGATACGGTTTTGGCAAGTTCATCACAGGGCGTGATTCTGGTTTCGGATCGTGATGGCGAAACGGTCTACTCCATCACGACGCCATTTTTTGGACCGAGCGAAGCCTACTCCGCAGGGCCGACGTTTGTAGGCCGGCTCGATACGCATACCGGTGTGCTCACTCCGATTGTGACAAATATGGTCAGTCCGCACGGAATGACCTTCATCCGGCAGTGAGGAAGCTGCCTCGGTTACATCTACTTCAAGCTCTCTCAGAAAAGGGCGCAAGCGTTGTGCCCTTTTCCTAGGCCGAGTCGAGGATCGCAACGACTATTTTGCGCCTGAGGAAAGCTGTCTGACAGTAGCGATGAACGTAGTCGTGGGACGCGTGTGGGTTCGATCCCTACGGTACGCTAGCCCCAGTTCCCGCCACAACTCCACGCCTTGAAGAGGAATCAGCTTCACTCGTTCCGCCAGCACCTGGTCCCGAGCGAAGCTTGAACTGATCAGCGAGACGCCAAGCCCGGCGGCGACAAAGCTCTTGATCATCCCAATGCTGGGTAATTCCATTCTGACTTGCAAGTGAGCACGGTAAGGCCGGAAAAGCTTGTCCATGACCCGTCGACTGTAGCCGGTTCTTGGTAACAGCAGCGGTTGAGTAACGATGTCCGCGACGGATACGTGCTTGTGCTTGGCCAGAGGATTCTGCGGATTGACCATAAGCATCAGCTGGTCGCGAAAAATAGAGTGCACTTTCAGGCTCGGCGATTTGACGGGCAAGGTAACAATACCCACGTCAATCGACCCGTTCTCCAGCTTCTCTATAATCTTGTAGCTGAAGTTGCGGTAGATGCTGATTTGAACACCTGGATAGAGCCGGCAATACTCGGCGAACACCTCCGGCAAGACGTAAAGACATGTAGCCTCGTTGGCACCGATCAAGAGAGTTCCACGAGGCGTTGCGCCTTGGTCGGCTACGGCCAGGAGGGACTCATCTCGCATCCTCAAAAGCCGCTCTGAATATGCAAACAATACTCTTCCTGCCGGCGTGAGCCGCACAGACTTTCCGGAGCGATCGAGAAGCTTGTCTCCGTATTCCTGTTCGAGCAGCCGGATCTGACTGCTCACCGCCGATTGCGAGCGAAAGACTTTTTCTCCTGCGCGCGAGAAACTGCCAAGCTTGGCGACTTGTAGAAATGTGACTAGTTGGTCAAAGTCCATAATTAGTGTGCGATTATAGCTGGACGGAAGGGTAGCCTATGAAGAAAACGTCACTGATTTCCCTGAAGCGCTCGCTGTTTACGATACGACGGCAAGCCGTCAAGCGGGACGAGCCGTGAGACATCGAAAACCGGTGGCAATGGATTTTTCGGGGAAGGCGAGCCGTTCCCGGATCACTCGCCGGAATGGCTGTCCCTTTACCGACTCACTGGCTTCAACGTGGAGGGCGGTCCCTGCGAGTGCCCGCTCCGCAACGCTTCGGCTAGAGCGGTCTCCACTTCTTTCAGGTGGTCGCCTGTCAATTTCTTCCGGTGAGCGGTGAGATAGAAAACATCGATCGCCATTTGCCCTTCGGTGTCAATCAGAGCAATTTCGATGTTGCACTTGTGATGGGAGAAACACGAGGCAACCGTGTACAGAAGACCTGGCCGGTCCTGGGTCACCACCTGTACTAGCGTACTGTTTGAAGAGCACTTCTCGTCAAACTCAATCGAAGTCTTTATCTTTACCTTGGGCGTGTTTTTCCTCTCCTCTGCCTGCATGCGGCTCTTCAGCATGCGGTCGAGATCCGCCTCTCCCGTCAAGATGTCGCTGACTCCGCGCTTAAAGCGCTCCCATTCCGAGAGGTTCAGTTCCAGGGTACGGAAACGATCTGTAAAATAGAATGTGTCGACGACTGTTCCGGCCTGGTTCGAGAAAGCCGTAGCCTTCACAATATTCATGCCCCATCCCGCCAGGGCTCCGGCAACCTTGCCGAAAAGGAATGCTCGGTCGGTCGTAACCAGCGTCATTTCGAACCAGTGGCGGCCCCGCTTTAGATCAAGCTGGATGGGATGCTTCCCCAGGCTTTCCGACATTTCCAGATGATGCAACACTTCGTTCGCCGCATAAGTTCTCAAGTATCGCTGCGGCAAACCCTCCAAGAAAGCCTTCACTTTCTTGCCCGCGCCAGGAGCCAGAACGCGCAAGCGGGAGACTTTCTCGTCATCGAGATCGGCGCCGGGGTGTAGTCGCTGATCGGCACTCCGGTTGAGTTGATTCGCGGCCGCAATATAAAGCTGCCAAATGTTCTCAGCCTTCCAGGGAGTCAGCGCGTCGGGATTAACCGCCTTGATGTCCGCATAGGTGAAGAGGCAAAGCATCTTCAGGCGCTCGGGAGTGCCTACTTTCTCAGCGAACGCAGCGACGGTCGCTGAATCGAAAATATCGCGGCGCAGTGCGGCCGACATTTCCAGGTGATTGCCAATCAGAAAGAGCACAGTCTCGCGCTCCGACGATTCCAAATCAAGCCGCTCCAGGCATTGTTCCGCGATGGCTAGGCTGCCTTCGACGTGATTTTCGGAAGGTGCGCCTTTCCCGGTGTCGTGCAACAAGAGCGACAAGTAGAGCAATTCCGGCTGTTCGAGTTCGTCCAGGATTCCGGCGTATTGCTTTTCCCACTCCGAGTGAGACTGCCGCAGCCGGTGCAGGCTCTCGATTGCCAGGAAAGAATGTTCGTCCACCGTGAAGCGATGATAGAAATCGCGCACTACCAGCGAGTCGATCGCCTTCAATTCCGGCAAAAGTACAGTCAGCAAGCGCAGGGAATGCATTGCCCGCAGAGCGTGGGCGGCGTGGGGCTGGGTGAGGATTTCTCCCAAATAAAGCCACAGCTCGGCTCCCCTGGGCGGCGTTGCGGCCAGCGACGGCAACACTTGCTCAATCTTGTATTCCGTTGTCGTGCTGAGCCGCACGTCGTGCTGCGCCACGAAATGGAATAAACGGAGCAATACTTCCGGATCCTGCAGGGCCGACGACTGGCGCAGGAAAACCAGGCCATCGACCACCGAGAAGTCGGCATCGGAGACTCGCGCCCGCAAGTTGTGAAAGTGCCGGGACAGCGAAGACCACGCCGCAGGAATTTCTTCCAGCAACTGCGTCGCAGTACGATGAATCGAGCGGGCGTGGCCGAAATAAATGCGCATCCAGTCGGCCGGCGCAAGTTCGTGAGCGTCATACACTCCGATTCCGCGCTTGGCCGCTTCTTCCTGCGCTTCCCAAGACAGCATATTGTCGTCGCGGCCGTAACGAAGATGCAGGAAGCACCGGACTGACATCAGAAAATCGAGCGCGGGCTCGAATTGCTTTCGTGCGGAAGATGACAGAAGCGACTTGGGATCGGGCCAGTCGTGCAGCTTCTCCATGGACGAGAGCAGGCTGAGCCAAAGCGCCACATTGCAATCCCGCAAACCGCCGGGAGTGTCCTTAACGTCCGGTTCGAGATGAAAGATTGTGTTGCCGAATTTCTCATAGCGTTTGCGCGTGACCTCGGCCAGCCTTTGCACTAGAGGCTGCGTCTCCGTGATCATTAACTTTGGGATGACTTTGTCGTGCAACCGTGCGAACAGATCGCGATCCCCAGCAAGGTAGCGGCAGTCGAGCAGCGAGATCGCGAACTCGACATTGGCGGGGTCAAAGCGGTCGCATTCCTGCAGAACGCGCGTAGCCGGACTCACCTTCAGGCGCAGGTCCCACAAGCCCTGTGAAAAGCCTCGAACCTGATCCTTGAAAGCCTCTTCGGTTTCGTGATCGGCGTGAAGAAAAAGCAGATCGATATCCGAGTGCGGAAAAAGCCAACTGCGTCCGAATCCGCCCAGGGCAACAAGGGCGAACTTCTGCGGACCTTGCTCCTCCGGACAGATGATTTCTTTCCAGAGATGAAGACCAATCTTTTCTACCAGCGCGGTCCGCTGTGAGATGGCGGCCGAGCCGTTGCCAGTAGCAGCAAAGTCCTCCCGGATCCTCGCCGATTCTACCGTGTAGAGATCCCGTAGTTCGCTGCTTAATGAGCCTGCCGTGGTCATACGGTTTGATCCGGGCCGAACCTCACGCACTTAGCAGCGTTCTTGTGGCTGGGGGATGTCGAGTCGAGCTATGCTCCTCGCTCTTGCTGTCTCACAGAGCATCTTCTCCGCGTTCATCATTGCGGATGCGAATGATCTCATCGATGTGCGAAAGAAAAATTTTCCCGTCACCGATTTTGCCGGTGCGAGCGGCCGCAGAAATTGCTTGCACCACTTTTTCGACCACGGTGTCGGCGACGACCAACTCCAGCTTGATCTTGGGAATGAGATCGACGGTGTATTCCCGTCCGCGATAGAACTCGGTGTGTCCCTTCTGTCTTCCATGGCCGCGAGCCTCAAGTACGGTCATGCCTTCGATGCCGATCTCGTGCAGCGAATTCTTCACGCTTTCCAGCTTGGAGACTTGGATGATTGCTTCGACTTTGGTCATCGCGATTCGTACCAATCCTACGCCAAACTCTCCGAAGCTGAATTGTTAATTCTCGTTCTGTTGCAGCACCGCGGACTCGAATTTCATCGCACTCGTTGACCGGCTAACGGGTTCGTCCGCCACACCAACCGGCGTCCCGGCGGAAGAAATGACATATTCCGGATACGCGGAAATCCCGTGTTCATGCAAATCCAAGCCGTAAAGCTCTCCCTCGCGCGAGACCCGCAGTGTGCCGGTCGCATTCACCAAATACATAACGGCGTAGGCAACCGCGAAAGTAGTCGTGGTGATAATCAGACTCCCAAGCGCCTGCGCCGTCAGCACCTGCGTGCCTCCGCCGTAGAGCAGTCCCTTCAGCGCCGCAGAGTTGTCGGGCGCGACAGGTCCGGTGGATCCGTATTTGCCGCATGCAAAGAGGCCTAGCGAGAGCGTTCCCCAGATGCCGCACATCCCGTGCACGGGAACCGCGCCGATCGGATCATCAATGCGCAGCCACTCCAGCAACTCGACGCCCGCAACCACCACAACGCCAGCTACGCCGCCGAGAAGAATCGCTCCCGTCGGGCTCACCCAGTAGCAGGGACAAGTGATAGCTACCAACCCTGCAAGGAATCCGTTAATGGTGAAACTCACATCCCATTTTTTATTCGGGATGTAAGCGTAAAGCATCGCGGTCAGTCCAGCCGCGCACGCAGCCAGTGTGGTGTTCGTTGCTACCCGGCCGATGCCTTCGAAATCCATCGCGGAAAGTGTGCTGCCGGGATTGAAGCCGTACCAGCCGAACCACAGCAGCAGTCCGCCGGTGGCAGCGATCGTTAAGTCGTGAGGCAGCATTGGACCGCCGCCGTCACGCTTGAATTTGCGTCCGAGGCGAGGGCCAAGAACGATGGAGCCAGCCAGCGCGATGACGCCTCCGATCGTATGCACAACCGTGGATCCGGCGAAATCGTGAAAGCCCGTGCCCAGTGAAGGAAAGAAATGACCGTCGCTACCCATCAGTGCCAGAAAGCCGTCCGGTCCCCACGCCCAGTGCCCGATAATCGGATAGATGAAACCAGAAACGGCGACGCTGTACAGCAAATCGCCGACGAATCCGGTGCGCCCGATCATTGCCCCCGAAGTAATCGTCGAGCAAGTGTCGGCAAAGGCAAACTGGAAAAGCCAAAAAGCCAGAAATGCCACGCCGGTACTTTCGTAGGTTGCGGGAACGTCTTTCAGGAAAAACCAATGGTGTCCGATGAAGCCATTGCCGTGGCTGAACATGAATGAGAAGCCGAAGGCCCAGAAGAGCAAGCCGCACAGGCAGGTGTCCACGATGCATTCCATCAGGACATTCACCGTCTCGCGGGAGCGGCAGAAACCGGCCTCCAGCATGGTGAATCCGACCTGCATTCCGAACACCAGGAATGCCGCGATCAGCGTCCAAACAGTGTTAATCGGATTGACGATGTCTGCGGCTTTTACTTCAACATCGGCCGCATAAACGCGTCCGAAGAGCAGGCCCGAAACGGCCGTGATGAACAGCAGGACCACAGCAACGCCGGCGGCCTTACCAAGAAGCAACAGCTTTCCGTAGCGCTGCCATTCCGGATCCCGCAACCGGACGGCCAAACGGGAGAATCTCTCGGGTAGAGACAATTTCTTCCGGCTCTGCGGAAAAGCACGCATCGCATCGCTCCTTGACAGGTCTATTGGGGAAACCGCATTTCACAAACACTGCTCACGTTCTACCCGCATTGCTTATCTCCGGGTAAACTCGGCGAATCCGTAGATACCAAGCGCGACAATAAAAGACCGATCCCGCCACCGTCCAATGCATAGTTCTTATCACAAGCATCGGAAATATCTCTGCAATTTAAATTTATGGAGGACATAAACGAGATTTATCCAAGCCCTCGCGGATCAACATTCCCGGAACTGCAAGAGTCAACGGGAAGCACCGTTTACGGCTCTAGATCAAATCGCCTTGAGGTCGTTTCGATCAACCTCTTCCTGAAGACAGCCATTTCTCGAGGTGCGAGTGTTCCACGATGCTATGGGCGGGCTACACTGTGGTGTGTGCCAGTTGGACGCCGCCTAAAAGTTGCCAACCGAGGAGGGTAAGTGACTTTGTTCACACCGCAGCGCATTGGGTATGTAAGAAGCTCGTACAAGGACACTCGCGAGATTCCCAAAAGATTGGGCGCGAAACACGACGCGGAAGGTGTTCTCGAAGTGTTGCCGGAGTTCGGGCCCGGACTCACTGATATCGAGGGTTTCTCTCACCTCATCGTCATCTGGGTATTCGATCACTCGCAGGGGTTTGAATTGCTGGGCACGCCACCGAGCGATAATCGAGCGCACGGCGTGTTCGCCACGCGGTCCCCAAGACGTCCCAACCCCGTCGGCCTGACCATTGTCGAGCTTCTTAGTCGAGACGGCACACGGCTGCACGTCCGCGGCGTAGACATGCTTGATGGGACCCCGATTCTGGACATCAAGCCGTACCTGTCAAGCGTCCCCGCAGAGAAGTTGCGGCGTGGCTGGCTCGGGGAAGCTGAAGCGCGTCGAAACAAATGATCCACGACTTACTGAACCCGATCTTCACCACAAGCAAACGAATTTCCTAAGTACCGGTGTAAAGCTGAAACGGCGCCCAGTACAATGGCCTGCGGAAGGCGCCTTCAGAGTGGAGTAAGGAAAGCTTCGCGGAGCGGAGAGCTGCTTCCGGGCTTCTGCCCTTCTTCAGCTCGTCGTAGAGTTGGTCCATGAGGCGGGGCGTCGAGGCATCGCTGACCTCCCAAAGTGCGCCGATCACGTTGTGAGCCCCAGCGCGCAGGAATGCCCACGAGAGTCCCACTAATCCCTCCCCTGTATAAGCACGACTGCCCGCACCGTAGCAGGTCGAAATAGTCACCAGCTCCGCATGTATAGGGTGCTGAATGATGTCCCGTGCGTACAGCTTGAACGAATCTTCTTCCGGAGATGCTTTTGACAATATGACGGCGGAGTCCAGAGGACTCGATCGGCTGGCTGTGCCGTGGGCTACAAAATGGATATACGCGAACCGTTCCGGCGCGCTTGCGAGGTAGGCTGGAGCAGTGGCTTGAGCTCGGGTAAGAACCTCGCGCCCCGCGGGAGCAAAATGTTTTTCGATATTTTCGATTTCCACACCAGCCTTAGGCAACTCGGCATAGTCGGCATTTGGGGAGACGGCATCCCCGATCAGCAGAAGTTTGCTCGGGCCAGTCTTTGAGTCATGCTGCGAGTTATGTGACGCTGCAAGGAGCCGGAGTGAGCTGGCGTCGGCAATGGTCGCATCTTCAATCCAATAGTGCAGTCTGGGCTCGGGCACGAGCAAGGTCTCGAAATTCAGGCCATTCAAACTGCCGTCCGGGATGACGAAGACTTGAGTGTCCTTCGTCAGCAGAGGTTGCGCGGGGGCGACGAGCATTCGGTACAGCCCGGTCCCGTCAGGGCTGGCGGTTTCGAGAATATCCTGTGGCCCAACCAAAGCTTTGCGATACCGCTGCACAGCGGCATCGATTTCAGACCCGGCTGGAAGAGTAAACAAGCTGGTTTTCTGCGGCGTGATCGCCCACAGATACGATTGCTTTTCGCCCAACCAATAAAAAAGAATTGTGCCGTCCGTTTGGCGTGCAATTTGTTGAGGTTTCAACGGCGGAGGCTCAGAGGAAGCCGACTTTACCAGCAGTCCCAACCCTTCAGCCAGCGTGCGTGCACGGCTGTAGTCGGCCCAGCGCAAGGCATCGTCCGTCTTGCCGCGCGCCACCAGAAAATGCACGTAGTCGTCGTAGATGCGGGAGGCGTTGTTAGAAAACGGCAGCCTCGAATCGCTACGTTGTAGCGATGAGCGAGCGGCTTCGAAAGTCGCCAACGCTGCCTGATATTCACGATCGGCTGCATCTGAGCGACCTTCATCCTCGTAGAGGCGCGCGAGCGCATGCTGAGTCCGCCACGTCAGTGAGGGGTTCGCGTTCGGGTCGTTTTGAACTTCGCGGAATATGTGCTCTGCTCCTGCCGAATCACCCGACCGGGCAGCAATCAGGCCCTTTACCAAAAGTGGGTATAGTTCATCCTGTCGGTTATTGTCGGTCCGGGCAATCGCAATAGCTCCGTCGGAGTACTTGCGAGCCTCCTCCAATTCGCCACCCTCGACCGACACAAGAGCTAAGGCACGTAGGGCATTGTAAATATCTTCTTTACTATCGATGCTGGTGGCGAGGGCGAGCCCCCTGAGGTACGACTCTTTTGCGCGAGCAAAATCCCCAAGTCCCGCGTAGACGTACCCGGCGTTTGTGATCCAGGACAATTGCAGGGTGACGTTCCCCACTTGACGCGCGCGCTTCTCGGCTTCGAGAGAAAGCTCTAGTGACTTCTCAAAATCACCAAGCTTGTAGTAGGCCCAGCCGAGGTTACCGAGAGCTATTTGGGTGGTATTGCCAGCACCTATCGTCATCGATGCCTGAAACGCGGCCTCCGTCCAATCGATAGCTTCGTCAAATCGCTCTTCTCGTAACGAAGCCAAGCCCAGGTTGAGGAGAGCGGTTGCCTCTAGGAAGTGATCGTTGTGAGCACGGGCAAATGAAAGACTCTGTTGGAAGAACTGCTTTGCGAGAGACGATTGGCCCCGCTCAACGGCAAGTACACCGTTCGCTCGGATCACGTTCCCGCACATGTCGACGGCGGTGGCAGCGCACAGATGTTCCGCCTGCCCAAGAGAGCGTTCTGCGTCTGGGAAGCGATGAAGGTGGGCATACGCGACGCCCTCGATCGCTAGGGTCTCAACGACCGCGTTCCTTGTCTCGGGTGGCGTCGATTGAGAGTTCAGTAGCATGAGCGCTTCTTGGCTCAGTCCGCGCCGCAGGAGAGACTCCCCTTCCAAGATTCTGAATTTCCAAGCCCATTCCGGACTCGAATCTCGAAATCGGAGGCATTCTCGATGGGCTTCTTCTTGACTTTGTTTCAGATCCCCATGCAAGAAAGTCTTGTAGGCGTGATCGTAGGCGGCCTCCGGGCTGCTGCGACCGGTGCAGGCTAGCCCGCAGGCCAGGGTCAGAAAGGATAGACCCATGGATACGGTGTGCGGCCGTTTACGCCGCTGTCGGCAAATTTCCGGCGGCCGTTCTTGCCCGCGTCCGCGCCGAACATCGTCAGGCAAAAAGCTCGATGATCCGCAGCTAGCGCGAATCATTCGCACGGGCGTGCCCGCAATTGCTAGCGCACTATTATCTGCGGTTTGCTCAGATGCTACGGTTCCGTTTTGCCGTTGGTCTTCGCGCTGCCAGCCTTTACGTCCCCGCCGCCGATGCAGCCTAGGTGCATGTGCAGCATGTCCAGCGCGAAGTAGTTGCTGTCGCGTGGCCCCTGCGGAGAACCAGTTCCCAATTTCTCCGAATAGCCGTCGTAGCCGGCTTCGATTCCGACCTCGACTTCGGCCAAGGACACGGTCCCAAAGTCCGGGATAAAAATGACGTTGCCAAACGTCTTGACTCCGGGAATCGGAATCGGACCGATGCTTTTGACCAGAGAGCATTGCACCTTAGAATAGCCGTTCCGCTCCCCTTTCCCGCGCCCATTTGCGCGCTTCTTCAAATCGTCGATGTACGCGATCTTGGCATCATACTGTTTCTCCAGACTGTCAGGAAGACCCTTGGCCCCGGCGATGTCGTTGAATTGACGCTGGACGCGATCAAGGAAACCGCGGTCTTGCAGATAGGGCCGGTCGCCGTCCGGTTTGCTACCGCAAATTCCGAGGTCAAGCTCTACCTCCACGGGATACCCGCCGATCCGGAAGTTTTCGAAGCGCGTGCCCAAGAATGTGACTCGAGGAACGTGGCCGTCGGTGATGGGATGCTCGGTCGACACCTGCGCCACCACGCGATCGACCGTGATGACTTCGAACACGTTCAAGCCCTCAAGTACCGACGTCGACAGCGTCACCCAGCCAGAATGATCGTTACCCCAAAGATCTTTTTTCTCGATCTTGGTGCCCGACGCACGAGTGTGCCCCGCCTTGAAGGAAATCAGGCCCTCCATCGTATCCTCTGCCACCGACTGGCTGACGTGGCCATCGCGGCGTGTCTTCTCTAATAACACCCGTGCCTTGTGTTCAATCGGCTGATCGACAGGATGTTTTAGGTTGCCACTGAGCACGTGGGCTTCGGCGTGATACACGTGATACTGCGACCTGACAGATTGCGGCACGACTGGTGATTTCGGATTTGTGGCCATATTTTTAGCTCCTCCCCTTTTGAGCTATCTCTGAATTTGCACTTCGATCGAAAAATGACCGAGATCTGAACTCTCGTTGGTGGCCGTTTTGCCGCGTACCGCCAGCGTGTACACGCCTTGCTCCTGATTCGTTCCCGGAACATAAATCGACCGGGCCTCGTCGGATGAGGCCGTGGGAATCGTCCGCGACCATTCTAGTCTTCCTGATGGGCTCGACAAGTCGAAAGTGTAAGAGGTATAGCGGCTCTCCGGGGGAATGTTCACGAGCAGGTGGAAGCCCTGCCCAGGGCGTGGCGAGATCTGGGTCGTACTCGCCCCACGAGTGCTGACGTTGATCGAGGCCCACGGCAAAATCTGCGGGCTGCTAGCCATTTGCTTCAATTGTGGATACGTAACCAGATTCTGATAGCCAATCACTACCAGTAGGGCCGCCAGAACAGGGACGACCAAGGCAGGACGCAACCACGCGAGCCAGCCCGGTTTCGCGCGGGCCGGGACCGGTACTCTCGCCGGAGATACGGCGAGTGGCTCTGACAACGCTACTTTGCTGTGTTCCACCAACGCAGCGCCTGCCCGTACGTCGAGAGCGCACTCCTGGCAATCGAAGAAGTGTTCCTCGAACTGGTCGCGCAGTTCAGGGGTAAGCTCGCCGAGCAGGTACTTCTCGGCAGCCATCAAGCGAATTGATTCGCTATGGTCCATGTCCAGAGATGTCCTTCGTATGGATAGTGAAAGAGCAAGACAAATCGTTTCATAGTGTTAATCTGCAGCCGTGCCCCTTATGCCGGCGGGTGCCTTCTTCAGATAGACTGCTTTAAAGGCCTGCTTGGCGCGATGAAGCAGGACTCTGAGATAGTCCCTGTCCACGCCAAAGTCATGACAGACCGCGTCTTTGTCTCGTTCTTCCAGGAAGATTTCCCGCAGCAGGCGCCGGTCCCGCTCTGACAATTCGTCCAGGACCTGACGGACATTCTGTTGCATCTCCTTGTGCGACAGAATCGACACCACGTCCAGCGACGGATCGGGAATGTTCGTACTTTCTTCGTCTTCGATCGGATCCTCCCGAGAAGACGCACGATAGTGCTCGAGCAATACATTGTTGCAAACGGAATTCACAAAGGCTCCTAATCGTTCCGGGTTTCTTAACTTCCCTTCACTCCGCAAAGCAACGAAGACTCGCGCAAAGGTTTCTTGCCGCAGATCCTCGACGGCGTGGGGAGAATTTACCCGCGAACGGAGTTTCAATTGAATCAATTCACTGAAATAGGCGACAAAATGGCTCTCTGTCCGGAAATCGCCTGAACATAGCCGTTCTAAGTAAGACTGGTTGAATTCTTGGAATTGCAAGGCTCTGGCCTCAGCGTGCGAGCAAGTGGCAGCTATTCTACACCCGTCCCCCGTGAAACGATTGCTACGCAGGCGCTGAGGGATTCTCTCCCGCCGCTATTTCACATGAAACGAAAATCGCTCTGGACGCACCATGGCAATGAGCATCTGATCGGGACCACCGTAACTGATGGGCCCCGATGCTTGTTCGCGGGTCCGCCCAGGGAGCAAACCGCTTCGCTGGGTTACCAGCATCCCGATGGAGGACGATGGCCGCCGGGGGGAGAGGCGTCGTTCTTCAGCTTCGCAGAAGCCGTTCTTGACGGCTTCGGCGTCAGTCGGGACATTTGCCCGTGGCCGTAACAGAAGTGCATGGCGTCGGTCTTGCGCCAGGAAACAGAGGTAGCCAGTGACCGGGATGTCGAGCTTAACGTCAACTTTAACTATGACCGAACCACTCCAGGTAAAGGGCCTTAGCAGGCTGCGGAAAAATGCGTTTTCGGAACATTTCTCGCTATTATCTCGTTTTCGGAATCCGCGCTGGTAGCGGAGTTCCCACTGCTATCTAACGAGATTCTGTTGCCGAATTTGGTATTTTTCCGCAGCCTGTTAGGGAGCGTTTGTCGACTGAGCAGCCAAGTATTCAGTCGGGAGTGATGCAAGCCGTGCTGATGCATGCCTTGCAGTTACGTCGGAGTTGTCGCGAGGTATTTCTCCTCTGCGACATCCAACGACACAGACTTGCGGAAGCGGCGGCGATTCTCGGAATCAGCCGGAGCGCCGCCAAGCGAAGGCTCCTTCTGGCTCGCCGACGAATGGATGAGGTGATCGAACACCTGTGTGGAACGACGCACAGGCCGCCGAGCTGAACATCCAATTTCATTGCTTGAAGTGGCAATTGCACCAGAAAGGTCGAGCCCTCACCCGGCGAGCTTTGAACTGTGATTGATCCTTTGTGTTGCTGCACGATCCATTGAGCGAATCGTTAGGCCGATGCCCGCGCCCTCCAGGTTACGGCTTCTCGCTTTGTCAGCCCGATAAAACCGATCGAAAATCTTTGGCGACAATTCTGAAGTCCTCGACACCGGCTTTGTAAATGCGTCGCTTTATCAGATTGCCTATACCTCCTCGTGGTGCTGCCACAAATTTCGACGTACGTTTTATCTGCCCTACTTTCAGGATGAGTGGAAAGTCACTCCGACCTTGCCGCTCAATATGGGATTGCGCTGGGAGTATTACGGGGTGGCGAATGAAGGCTGGATATCCGCTTGAGAACGGCGACTCCGCTTTATGGAACATGTTCCGTAAATGCCGGTTTCTGTATTTTCGAGTTGTGATGAATCGGCCATTGAGCGTAGAACTCCCCGTGCTCAATAGCGTTTGTCGTTAGACCCTGCGGTTAGGGGTAGCCAAGATTGGTTGAGGACCAATCCGACCGGGTCGCATATAAGCTCTCACATCCCCGGCGGTCGGTCCGAGGCTCGGAGTGACATCTTTGGCGGCTTGCTTAACCGGCGCCCGCAGGTGGAGAAAATCCGATTTCTTTAGGCCGTCGTTCAGGCAATCGAGCTGTTGTGATACCATCCCCGTCCCAGGCGGGAATATTTTCTTGGCGAGCGCTCAGGTTTTCGATTATCCGAATCCGGCTGGCAACACGTCACCGAGTGGTGAGTGCGGCTTGAGCCAACGGTTTCTTGGAAAGAGCTGCTTCCTTTGCCTCGTTGCTTGCCTCCAGCGTCATGTCGTGCGTGCCAAACTCAACGCCGATCTTCTTGAGGAAGTCATTCGGTGGTGTACCTCCGGCAAAGACCCAGACGAAGTCGTTTGGGATTTCCTGCATGCCGCCGTTGACAGACAGAATGACGGTATCCTTTTTGAATTCCACCGGATTCGATTTGAACAAGACTTTGACTTTCCCCGAACGTATGCAGTCTTCAATACGCTTCCTATTCCGCTCCTTAATGCGGCTGAACTGCTCCTGCCGGTAGGAAAGCGTAACTTTGTTGCCACTTTGATTTGCCAGACCCATGGCGGCTTCGATCGCGCTGTCGCCGCCCCCCACGATGAGAATGTTCTTGTTGACGTAGTGGTCTGCTTCGATCAGACGGTACATGACCTTGGGCAGTTCCTCTCCTTTCACCGCGAGCTTGCGTGGCTCGCCAGCACGGCCGAGTGCCAGAACGACCGCTTGGGCACGGTATGAATTGGTAGCGGTCGTGACTGTGAAGATGCCATCTTCGCCCTTCTTTATGTCCTCCACCTTCGCGCTCGTGCACACATTGAAATCGGCACGATTCAGAATCATGTCCCAGAAGGCAAGCAGGTTTTCCTTGGAGAGCTCCGTCTTCTTAAACTTGCCGTACATGGGGAATTCCACGGGGCTGGTCATCACCAGTTTCTGGCGCGGGTACTTTGCAACGGTGCCGCCAATCTCATCGCGCTCGATGGTGATGTAGTTCAGCTTGTTTTCGATGGCACGCAGAGAGGCGCTGATTCCCGCAGGGCCGGCTCCGACGATCAGCACATCGTAAACGCCTGAATGGTTTCCATTCGTCGCCATGGTTTTCATTCGGTTCGAGATCGTGTCGATGCAGTCGCGACCCTGGTTCACTGCGTTCTTGATCAAAGCTAACCCACCGAGTTCTCCGACGATGAACAGGTTCTGGATACTGGTCTCATACTCCGGCGTGAGGCGCGGCATGTCAGCACTCATGCTGGGGCTGGCCATCACCATGGTGATCGCACCGACGGGACAAGCCTCGGCACATAGGCTGTGGCCGATACATTTGTATCCGTTCACGATGACGGCTTTGCCCCCAAGCATGGCAAGTACATCGCCCTCAGGACAGACGGTGGTGCAAGTCTGACAACCGATGCAGTACGTGGTGTCGATATGCGGATGCTGGGCCTTGGGCCCCTCGGAAAATACTTTCCCCTTCTCTGCAGCCTGGCGTGCGAGCTCCTCTCTCTTCTGAAGCTTTTTCAGATAGCCGTGGACGAAGATCAGGGTGACCACGGTTGCGATGATTAATGTGATGAGGTTGTCCATGTTTATCTCGCTAGAAGTAGCCCATCATTATGACGGTCACGATATGGATCAGTGCGAGGACTGCAAACGAGTAACTGAACGGCTTATGGATGACGTGCCACAGATGGAAAACCTGTTGTGAGCGCGAAAGGAATAGAACTCGCTTGGCGAGTGCCGCTTCCTCTCTGGCATGGGAGATCGCCTTTTCGAGATCGGCATGTCGGGCCGGTAGAAAACCTCCCAGGGTTTGCAGCCTTTCGGTGAATTGCAAAGTTCGCCGCCGGAGTTTGGCGATGCGGAAGGAGCGAGCCACGTCGAGGACGACCATGTAGACCAAGGCGACAACGATGGGTAGCTTCTTCACCCGGTCTGGACTAGGCAAACGCAGGAGTGACTGCAGGGAGGCTTGCGGCAAGAGCTTCTGTTCTTGAAGTTGTTGCGCCAGCCGAGCCTGCACTTCCTGGAGTTCTTTCATCGACAATTCCGCCGCGTTCAGGCTGCGGGGGATCTGCGAGTACAGGTAGCGTCCGATGATCCCGCTGAGCGAGACGGCCAGCATGATCCAGAACGCGATGCCGGCAAATCCGCCAAACTTGAACGATGCGTGGAACGCGATCACAAAGGGCGCAGCCAATCCCAGAAGGACATGGAAGTCCAGCCAGTGCCGGGAAAGTCCCTGCTGGGAGAGCCATTTCCAGCGCTTGCGCAGCGGATAGAGGAAGATGACCAGGAACATCCCGAAGCCAAGGAATCCAAGCTTCAATCCGATCGCGCCGCTGGGCTTCAGGAGGACATGCTTCGGAGAGAACGGGCGATCGGCGGAAGCGAGAGTATAGTAGCTGAAACCGTAAATCGCCAGAGCTGTGATCAGGGCAATGGCGACCACGTAGCCCGACACGAGAAGGCCATCGTGACGGCGGTCTTTACCTGGAACCGATACAGCAGCGGTTGCAACAGCGGCGTTGGCACTCATTTGCTTGAGACTTGCTCCTCCGTGCTTACTGAGAATCGTTTGTAGTCCGTGAAACGATGAGTGTTTCGCCAGTGCTGACGTAGCGTCTCCACCTCCACGCTCGCGACGACCGGGAACCAGTGCGGCTCTTTCAGGTCGTGAAAAGGATCTGGCGCGAATGTCACTTCCGATTGCAGTGACTTGAGGCCAACATCCTCCAAGGTGTGGGCGATTCCGGCTACAATCCTTGCGATTACGCCAGTTTGCGGGTCAATCCAGGCGGTACCGGAGAGCTCTAGCGGGTATTCGCGACCGCGCAAGGCCAGGGCGGCGGGGGATCGCGTCCCAGGAATGTGCTCAAAGCTGATTTTGGAGAATCGCCGACCGTCGAGGGTTTCATCCGGCAGCAAAGCAAACTTGAAACTCTGCGCATAATAAGGATGAAAGACCAGGAACAGGGTTGCGAACCCATTGCTCACTAGAAGCGGCCTGTTTTTCTTATCCGGTTTGGCTTCGTGCACCGGCAAGCGTGACTCGTCCAGACTCAATTCGCCGCCGGGGTTGGTTAGAATCACCAGGTAGTCGTAGGTGGATTCTTCCTTAAGCTCCACCTTGCCGTCCTTTCCTATTTTTTCCTGATCGACCTGCTCGGTGCACTTCACTTCGGAGAACTGATCCAGAAACCCCGTTACCTGAGTATTGGTGCGAGCCAACAAGTCATCGAGATTGTTGGGCGCTGCGGATGCGTCGGCAAGGCAAATCCCGCACAGGGCCACGAAGGCAGCCGTGCTACGCCACATCGTGAGATTTGTCCGCACCATCATTCGTGACGCCTTTCCTTCGAATCAAAGCGGTAGCCAATGGTGAACATCCACTGGTCATAGCTCAACTGCCCGCGGTTGGCTGTGTACGCTCCCTGAACAAAGTAATGAGAGCCCAGATTCGTCTCCACGTTGCCGGTGATGAACCGGTAACGGTTGTTACTCGTGAAAGTAGAGGCGAAATTCTGATCTCCTGCCAGAACCTCCAGTCGCAGACCGTCAAGAAAGTTCCGCGACAGAGAAAATGCGCGGTAGGAGCCGTTTCCAAATGAGCTGTTGAATCGCGCGTAATGCGCATCGGCACGCAAGCCGAGCCAGGGCAGGCGCCCAAAAGTGATTCCATACATCTGATTTAGCGAGCTGGTCGTGTCGCCCGTCCGGTTGCTGCGTCCTATGTCGGTGTAGACGGAAATCTGTTTCCACATCTCAACCCGTCCGCCCACGCTGAAGCCCTGGAATAGGTATTTGTCGAGTAGGCCGGTACCAATAAGGGTTGGGTCGAAGGTTGGAATGTCGCGAAAGTAGTTGTAGTTAAAATCCAACTCCACCCTGGGATGCGGCTGCACGCGCACGGTAAGGAAGTTGACGCTCAACCCGGGACCGGGGGCTGGCACCGCCGGGTTGCCGCTCGGATTGTCCGCCTGCAACGAATCATAGATCGACAAATATCGCTTATAGGACACGGTGTTTTCGAAGAAAACGAACGGCCTGTTCTGCTGCCAGTTCACCATGCTGATTCCGGCGCCCGAGGTGCTGCTGTAATAGACTCCGTCGAAGTTTCCACCGCCAAAATTGATGAAGGCCCCTCCGATGACACGGCCTGGACTGTAATTCCATGAGGTTGGGTCGGGAGTCGAGCCGCCAAAAACGCCCAGCGTCGTGCCTTTCGACAGCCGCTTTCCGAAATAGCCGCCGTCGATGGTGTTCAGGCTCGGTGCCCATGGCAAATAGAGACGCCCGAACCCCGCGACCAGGGAGGAGTTCGGATTGTCATAAGTCATGCTGATGTGATAAGTGCGATTGATCAAATCCTGCAAAGTCTGCTGGCCTGCGGGTACTTGCGACGTGAATCCGCCGCGCCAATAGCCGCTCAGATTCCAATACGTTCCATTTATGCGCGTAATGTCACCGCGAAAAATCATACCTACATCCGAACTGGTAATCGCGGTAGTGCCGTGGCTTATCGTGCCCATGTAGTCGAAGCCGAAGCGGCCGCGGGCGCGGTTCACGGAGGGCATGGGTGGGCGTGGTACTTCGTCGCGAACTTCTTCGTCGAGAGGATCGCCTTCCGTGAAGGTGATCACGGCGGGATACTTTCGAGTGGCGCTCAGGGCTCGCTGCTGTACCAGTGCCTCAGAATCTCCCGAAGAGAGGTAAGCGAGATCGCCGGGCTTGACCGAGCGCTTAGGGACGTGAATCTCCGTCACGGCGGAAGTCTCCGCTATCGCGGTCACGACCAGTTCGGCAATGACGCCGGCATCTGAGGGTTCAACGGCAACGCCTTCGCGCGGAACGTGGTCTGAATCCTGGACTTCCAATTTCATGCCTTCGGTCAGCCCGGAACTGCGGCCTCCGTCAAGGTAGGCGACTCCTTCGGCGACGTACTTTACTTTGAACACCGTCCGCAAGCTGGGATCGGCCGCGCGAACAGTCAGAACTGCCTGCGTGGCGTCGGAAGCTGATGCCACTGGAGTGCTGGCAGTCGGCGTTGATGCGCCGTTGCTTCCATCATTCGTTGCATGCGACGAAGACTGAGCATCCTGAGCCGGATCAAATGTGGGCTGCTCCGCGTGGTCCTGTGAAGCCCTAATCGTAGCCGCGTGCTGCGGCAGTGAAGTGACTTGAGGCGGCGCAGAAGAAGCGACTGTCGGCGACGGAGGAACGGTATTGGACACCGTCGGGGAAGTTTGTATTCCCGAGGGCCCCTCCACCTTAGTACTTAGATTGTCGTCATCCGGTGCTTGCGGGTCTGTGTGACGCCGAAATATTCCGGTGATGCTCCCCGAAGCACCCGCTCCGGGCGCACCTCGAGACGATCCGGTGGCTAGCTTCGCAGTTGCGAGGATGTCCAGGATGATTCGCGTTCCTTCTTGTTTCATGGTGTATTCATGCGGCTGATCGAGATCCACCACCACACGGACGACCGGGGGGCCGTCGCCGTACTGTGCTGTCTGCACTTTCCGTACACCGTTGAGGTTCACGTTCATCCTTCCCGCTTTTTTCCCGTATGTCGCACCGGCTAGTTCGAGCACCAGCCGGTCGGGATGACTCGCAGTCTTCACTGACGCTCCGACGGCCGCAGTCATCGTCACCTCAACCCGCACGCCAGTCCCTTCCTTCGCTGCAGTGACATCTCGCACCGCTGCGATCCTGTTTTGTGCAGCAGCACAAGACACCAACAGCATCAACATCCCGAATCGTTTCAGTACTGCCTTCATGGCCTGTAATCACTCGCTGGCGCTCCACTTGCCGCCGAAAGATCGCTCCTAAATTCGTAATCAGCCGCCATGCCCTGTGGGGTGGCACTGATAGCAGTTCGGGCTGTTATAGACATAGCCAGACACACCCTGGTGCTGTTGGTCGGTCTGCGTCTTGCCGTGACAAATCGTGCAGGAAAACACCGCGTAGTTCGATGGATTCGTGTGGCAGTTGCTGCACGTAGTTGCCCCTCCGTGCTTCATGGGGAACCAGGTGTGGTTGAACACAGCTCCCTGCCAGGAATTCGTGGTATGGCAGGTCTGGCAAGTGGTGGGGAATCCAGCAGCCTTGTGGTTCGGGTCCGTGGTGTTGTTGTAATCCTTCTGGTGACAGGAATAACAATCCGTCGGAACGTTTATGTAGTTGTTGTTCACGTGGCACTGGTTGCAGGGCACGGTCTTGTGCGCACCAGTGAGGGGAAAAATCGTTTTACTGTGATCAAAGGATGCTGGAATCCACGCCGCCGTGTTGTGGCACACTTCACATTGCTGCGGAAATCCTACCTGCACATGGTTGGGGTTGTTGGTGTTCTTGAAATCCGTCAAGTGACAGGCAACACAAACTGTGTTCGTCAGCTTGTAATTTCCATTGATGTGACACTGCGAACATTGCAGTGTGGTATGGGCGCCGGTCAGCGGAAAGCCTGTGCTGTTGTGGTTGAACTGTGCGCCAGACCAGCATGACGTGCTATGGCAGGTGTCGCAGGTCGTGGGAAATCCAGCTTGGGCATGATTGGGATCGGTGGTGTTGTTGTAATCCTTCATGTGACACGTGGAGCACGCGCCACTGGTCAGCTTATAGTTCCCATTCACGTGGCACTGCGCGCACGGCAGAGTGGTGTGCGCTCCGGTTAGAGCAAAGCCCGTGCTGGCGTGATTGAAACTCGCATTTCCCCAG
>Ga0116217_10001465_pt1 | contig 22800 bp, 26 predicted proteins | sample Sb_taG_6_FD_89697 | JGI IMG/M metagenome (GOLD analysis project Ga0116217, IMG submission 89697) | Peat soil microbial communities from Weissenstadt, Germany - Sb_50d_4_PS metaG | ecosystem: Environmental > Terrestrial > Soil > Wetlands > Peat | place: Germany: Weissenstadt | collected 2010-09-21 | reverse complement strand
GTCGTGCACAAGATCATCTCGGTCGAAGGATTCGAAGGACCGCTCGCTGGAGCTGTGACAGGCAATGTCACCGGCAACGTCACGGGGAACCTCACCGGAGCTGTGACGGGCAACGTCACCGGCAATGTGAAGGGGATCATCCAGGAACCAGTCGCGAGCGATGTCGTCGCGAGTGGCGCGATCACGGCGAAGCAAGGGCTCGTCGGACTGGGATCAAGCGGAGCTCTCGCGGTTTCACTCGCCGATCCGACGAGCGTGACCGACGACGGGAAAATCCTCCGGCTCATGGCGACCACGGCTCAACCTCACGTGATCACGGTCACGGGCGGGATCGGCGGCGGATCGAATGACACGGCAACTCTCGGTGGCTCGATCGGGGACATGCTGATCCTCGAAGCGAAGGGCGGAAAGTGGTTCCTCCTCCCCTCGATCAATGCGACGCTGTCGAACTCAAAGTAACCGGACGTTGATACCGCGGGGTCGCGAGGCGTCGCGGGAACTGTCGGGGATCGATCATGTCGATCCCCGCTCTCCAAAGTAAAGGCGGATGAATGGCAACGGCAAGCATTCGGGAACAGATCCTCGCGGCGATCGTCACGAACCTCGCGGCGTCCGGAGCTCCAGCGGGGCTCACTGTTCACCGCATGCGCGCGCGGCCGATCGAGGACGATCAGCTCCCGGCGATTCTCGTTTATTCCGAGGACGACGAACCGAAACCTCTCGGGGGGCAAGTTTTTCAAGCTCCCCTCGTCGAACGGCAACTCGTGATCTATCTCGAGTACCGCGCGGCCGGCTCGCTCACGGTCTCCCCCGACGCGGCGCTCGATCCGCTGATCGTCTGGGGGACTCAAACGATGGTCGCGAACGAAAAGATCGTGTCGACGACGTATCCGGACGGGCTCGCGATGGGCGTCGTCGAATTGAAAACCGCGTGGATGACAAAGGAAGGCGACAAGATCCTCGCGGCCGCATCAACGCAATGGCTTGTGAAGTACCGGACGAGTCGATCCGATCCGACTTCGAGAACCTAGGAGGGCTCAAATGCCTGGAATCAAGTATCCGCTCGCTCACGTCCCGATGCTCGGCAAAGGATCGATTTTGTTCGATCGCTTCGACACTTCGGGAAACCTAACGGGTTATATGCCGTTTGGCAACGCAACCAAACTCGAGCTCGCGCACAAAGACGAGCGCGCGACCCTGTTCCAATCGCTCAATAAGTCCGCGTCGCTGATCGCGACCGGGCTCAAAAAGCGAACCGTCTCGGTCTCGATCGTCGGGACCGACTTCCGCTCCGACATGATGGCCGTCGCCATGATGTCCGGCGGGAAGACGACGCTCGCGACTGCGGTCGCGGTCGTCACCGCGGAAGTGCTCGCGCCGGCCGGCGTCTCGAAAGCGGGGAAGTATTACGCGCTTTTGAATCGGAACGTCGACAACGTCACGACTCCGCCCGTCCTCACGAACAACGCGGTCACGCTCGTCGCGGGGACCGACTACATCGTCGTCGATCCGATCGAGGGACTGATCTACTTCCCGACGACGACGACCGCGGACTCGGCGCACTCGGTCACGGCGACGTATCACACGCTCCTCGGATCCCAGGATCAGGTCGCCGGCGCGACCGAACCCCAGGTCGAGGGGAGACTCCGCTTCGTCCCGGATCCGACCGATGGGCAGAAGATCGGGCTCGAGGCGTGGAAAGTGAACCTCTACCCGAGCGGACAGGTCGGTCTAATCGCGGACGATTACGGGAACTGGACGCTCGACGGCGAGGTCCTCGACGACACCGCGAACCATCCGCTCTCGCCGTACTATCTACAGACGTTCTATTGATCTTTGCAAAAGGGGGGCGAGCGCGCGAACTTGCTCGCCCTCGACCGATGGGGGCGAGTGCGATTTACTCGTCCTCGTCCCCCGGAGGTTCACTTGTGAAGATCTCGATCAAACTCGCTCACGAGGTCCAGAATCGGCTCCAGCGCGTCGTCGGGTTCATCGAAGCGGGCAAGATCGACAAGGCCAAAGAGGAAGCTCTTCGACTCGGCGAATTAGTCAAAGGGCAAACGATTGTTATCGTCGACAACTGCGAGGAGTGCGGATTCATGCGCGTGATACTCGAACCAAAACGAGGAAAAGATGAAACTCGACGGACGTGAGTTCATTGGAATCGATCACAGCATTACGGCCGCTCAAAACGATTATGTGATCGGCCATCTCCGCGCGGCCGGCGCCCTCGAAGTCCTCGCCGGACTCGACCTCAAACAAACGGAAGGATCCGCGCTCGACAGAGCTCGAGAAGATCTCGTCACGCGCATTTTTCTGTCCGGACGTAAGTCGTTCATCCTGGCGGGACTGCTCGTCGAAACCGGGAAGACTTGGACGCGGGTCGAAGCCGATCGCAACGCGGGGAGGTTCGATCAGACGACGGATGCGGACGATCAGGAACTCATGACCTCGGCCGTCGTGAGGGCGGTGATCGATTTTTTTCGATTCGCGGGGACATCCTCGAAGAGTTTCCCGAGATCTTCGAGCCCGAACGCAGAGGTCCCCGCTACAGGGAGCGCGGCGCCCGAGAGCTCGGCGAGTTCGCCCAGATAATCCGCGAGCTTGCGGGATACGATCCAGCGCACTTCGACGCGGTCATGGAGTGGGCTCTCCGCGATCTCTTCGTCGCGTACGTTGAACGGCTGAAGGATGCGGCGCGGGAAGTGTACGAGCGGGATCTTCTCGTGTGGGCAATCTTCGCGGCCGGCGGAGCGAAGACGAAAGCTCCAGCTCTTCCGGACATTCTACGGGGTCCGAAAATTGTTTTAGGTGGGTGAGAAATGGCAGACGCGGCGCCTGAAATTAAAGTGAAACTAACGGCCGAGGACACCGGTGTCGCGGCGGCGATCCGCGAGCTCGGGACTCAGCTCCAAGGGCTCAAAGCTAATCAAGACGCGGTCGCCGGCTCCGCCGACAGGATGGGGAACGCCGAGGCGGGCGCCGGCCGATCGATGCGCGAGGCGCGCGAAGCGGCGCGACTGCTTTCCGAAGAGACCGGCGTCCGACTCGGCCGCTCGCTCGGCGGAGTCATCGCGAGATCGGAGACACTCGGTCCGCTCCTAAACATGGCGTTCCCCGTCGCCGCGGCGATCGGGTTCGGCGAGGTCATCGCGCACGGGACCGAGAAGCTCACGTCCCTGATCGCGAACACGTTCATCTACACGGCGGCGATGCAAGCGGAATACTCCGCGCAGATCGCGGCGAACCGAGAGATCGAAGCGTCGGCCGAGAAAATCAAACAGCTCAAGCTCGCGTACGACCTGATCGGGCTCAAGGGCTCCGCGCTCGGCGAGGCGAAACTCACTCAACTAAAAAAAGAGACCGACGACGCAATCAAGGAACTCGATCGCCTGAAAGCGAAACAGATCGAGGTCGAACAACCTGGACTCGCTTCTCGAGTCGTCGGCGGGGTTCTCTCGGCGGTCGGAATAAATACGGGGCTCGGGATCCCGGATCCGCAACCGGCGATCGACGCGAAGGCGCGCGAGGTCGGGCTCGCGCAAGAGAAGACACGCGTCCTCAATCAAGAACAGCTCAATCAAGAGAAAGAGCTCGCGAACGAAAAGGCCGAGGAAGCGAAGGCCGCGGCGGACAAGGCGAAGGCGCTCCAGGATCAGATCAACAAAGCGAGACTCTCGCAGATCGAGGCCGGGTTCGCGAACGAGCTCAGTCTCTACAAGGCGGAACACTCGCAAGAGGATCAGGAGAACGAGGCGTCGTATCAAAAGGGACTCGAGTCCCTGGCCGGCTATTACACCCGCAAAAAGCAGCTCGCGGCCGAGGAAGCACAAAAAGAGATCGACGCGCTCGTCGCCGAACGCGAGAGAGTTCTCGCCGCTCCAACGAAGGACAAGGCTCAGGAGATCGAGAATCAGACGAAGGCCGCGGCGCTCCAGAATCAGATCGACATCGCGAGGATCAACGCCTCGAAGACGCAAACTCAGCTCACGAACGAGCAAGGGCAAAAACAGGAAGAGCTCGATCGCAAGGTCCTCGAGTTCCAATCGCAGATCGCGAAGGGACAGGGCGCCCGATTCGACGAGGCATCCGAGAAGATCGAAGCCGAAGCTCTCACAATGGCGAAGACGCTTCGAGAGGCCGGGATCTCCCCCGAACAAGTCGACGCGATGGTCGCGAAGTTCAAAGCGGCGGCGACTCAGCAAGCTCAGTTCGCGAGCATGAAAACTAGCGGGAAGGGCGCGATCGCGGATCTCTCTTCGGAGGAACAGGACATCAAGCTCAAAAACACGGCGATCGTCGCCGAGGAGAAAATCAGGGAGCTCGAACTTTCGCGGATCCCTGTTCTCCAGCAGCTCGCCGCGAACATGCGGGACGCGGCCGTAACTCCCGATCAAATCAAAGCGGCGGACGACTATTCGAAGGAAGTCGACAAGCTCGCGATCTCCGCGCAAAAAAACGCGGTAAGTTGGCATAACTTCGAGAACGAGGCCGGGACCGCACTCAAGGGTGACTTGACGAGCTTCCTCAGCTCGACGATCGATCACGTTCACGGCGTCGGCGATGCGTTTCGACAACTCGCGAGTTCGGCGGTCGCCTCAATCCAGCGGATCATCGCGCAAATGCTCGTCCAGATCATCACGCAAAAACTCGTCCAGAAGATAACTGGCGACGACGCCGGCGCAAGCGGCGTTGCGACTGCAGCCGCAAAAGGCACGGCGCAAGCGGCGCCTCTGATGGCGGCGGCGACGGCGATGTCGGCGTCGGGCGTCGTGATCGGGACGAGTGCGGCGGCTCTCGGTGTGAGCGCGGTGGCTCTCCAAGTCGCGGCCGACACTTTGATGATCGCGAACTCGACGGGCGGGGGTGGCGTCGGTGTCGCCGGCGGTGGGCTGATCCGAGGTCCCGGATCGGCGACGTCCGATTCGATCCCTGCGCGACTCTCCGATGGAGAGTTCGTCGTACGGTCCGCGGCCGTGCGAGCTTTCGGAGTTCAGAACCTCGCGGCGATCAATCGCGGACTACACGTCCCGGCGATCACTGGACTCTCGACGCCGCGCTTCGCCGAGGGCGGACTCGTTCAATCAGGCGGCGACGGAGGCGGATCGATGGATCTTCGCCTAGGCATCGGACTCGATGAAGGTCTGATTTTGAAACATCTGGCGAGCAAGCGGGCCGGACGGGTCATCCTTCGACACTTGTCGGACAACCCGAAAGCAGCGACCAGAGCACTACAGCGCGGACAATGACGACAAACGAGATCAGCGAACACGCGCGAACTCAGCTCCCGATCCTCCGCGGGATGCGCGAGCACCATTTGAGGGTTTGTCGTTTCTGCGAGCGTCGCGAGGACTGTGACGTGATACGCGGATACGACAACTCGATCGGATGGTTTGAACACCGGGTCGATCGGATGGAAGGGGAACTCTAAATGTCTTGTCAAACCGGAACGGCGACCGATTACTCGAACTTACTCGACTTACTCGACGCGTTTCTTACTTCCCAGGGGATGACCCTCGACCCATCGTTCGCCGGCGTCGGAAACGGAACGATCAGCGGACTGATCGGCGGATCCGCGAGCGTCGTCGAGACGTTTATGATCGCGTTCACCGACGCGACTCACTTCTCGGTCACTGGATCGGTCTCCGGCGCCCTTGCGAGCGGGACCGTGGGGACCGCGTACGTGTCGACGAAAATCAACTTCACGATCGCCGCGGGCTCGGTCGCTTTCGTCGCGGCCGATGCGTTCACCGTCGCGACGACTCCCCCCTGGACCTCCGAGCGGCGGACGGCCGGGACCGAGATGATCTGGCAAGCTCCAGGGAACGGAAACCTCGATCAGATCCTCGTCGGCGCGAAGATCTTCTCGAGCGTCGGCGGCGATTACTACAACTGGCGACTTGGCGGGTTCACGGGGTTCGATGCCTCGCTCGATTTTTTCCATCAACCGGGATACATCGGCGGTCCAGGGCAGGCGACGCCGTCTCCCGTGCTCAACCTTTGGAACTCCACGATCCCCTATTGGTTCATCGCGAACGGCCGGCGCGTGATCGTCGTCGCAAAGGTCTCGACGGTCTACGTCTCGGCTTACCTCGGATTCCTGTCGACGTACATGAGTCCCGGCGCGTTTCCGTATCCGCTCGTCGTCGGCGGATCAATGGCATGGACGGCCGAACCCGCGGCTGGCGATGTTCACTGGCGATGGTCGTACGCCGGCAATGAGCTTCGGAACTTCCCGAGTCCGTACCCGACCGTGCTCGGATCGGATAGTCCGTCGACACTCCGTCTTCGACTTCCGACTGGGGTGTGGAGAGGATTCTCCGGCTCGACCTCCGATCCGACTTATGGGCGGCTGTGGCCGTACGGTGACGCGAACTCCGGCGGGATGGCGGACTGGAGACCGAACCTCGACGGCGGGTACACGGTTTTCCCGATCGTGCTCTTCGACGAGATCCCGAACGTGTACGGCGAGCTCGACGGCGCCGTCGCGACGACGGGGTTCGCTCAGTCGAGCGAGAACACGATCACGATCGGGCTCAGAAAGTACCTCGTCGTCCAAAACGTCAACCGGACGACAAAGATCGATTACTTCGCGGTGAAGCTCTAAGGGGAGGGCCGAATGGCGTTTCTTCAAGGCACGGCGACCGATGGGACCGATCTGCTCAAGCAACTCGTCGCTTGGCTCGTCACGATCGGATGGAACACGGATCTCTCCGAGGTCGACGGGTTCGGATGGCGCGCGCATGTCGACAAGGGCGGAGTCTTCGTCCATCTAAAATCGCACTTCCCCGGAGATTCGTCCTGGGTGAATCAGCAAACCGCGACCGGGTACGCGCTCCAGCTCTACCTCTCGACGGCGTTCGATCACACGCAATTTTGGAACTCGCAACCGGGAAACCCGCCCTATGCGAGCGGATCCTCGACGCAAGTCGTCGGAGTCGGCGCGCATCTCTCGGCCGGACCGTTCGCGAACTTTTATTTTTTCTCCGACACGTCCGCGAATCACATCGTCGTCGTCGTCGAGGTTACTCCGGGGCTCTTCGTCCATTGCGGATGGGGGCCGTCGCTCGTCAAAAACGGGACTTGGACCGGCGGGACCTACTTTTTCGCAAGCACGGGCGGCGGGTACGCGTCGAAACCGGATGCACTCGCAAACACTCCGGGACTTACATCGAGCTCGCGATGTCCGGGGGCGCACGAGGATTACTTCAAGCAAGCGGCTGGGTTCGTCTTGTGTAACTCAGACTCGTTTACCGGGAAGTGGATCGGGATCACCGATTCGACGACGCCGAGCGACGGATACACCGGGCGCAACGGCGCCTCGATGGTCTTCGCCGACATCGGGTCGACCGCGGGGATCACCGCATCGATCCCCAGGTACTCGAGCGCGGACCGAACCTCGAACCCGCCTCAATTCCAATTTGAGCAGACGAGCCAACTCGACGGCCGCGCGAACTTACTCCCAGTCGTATGGTGGGTCGGTCGCGATGGATCGAGCGGGCAGACGGGCGGATACTCGCCGATCGGATCGATCCCGACCGTGTTCTTCTCGAACGGAGTCGGCAACGGCTTCGCGGCGGCGGAGGATTATCCGATCGGGTCCGACACGTACACCATGTTCCCAGACTTCGCGCTGAAGAAAGTCGTCTAACTATGGCCGACTTCACAGGGACCGACGTTCGATCTCCTCTCCTCGCGAGTCCCGCGGGGCGATCGACGGATGTCACGAGCTCAATCTTCGCCGGCGCGCGGACCGTGTCGCTCACTTCCGCCTCGATCGCCGCGTCGCAAGGGACACCGCAACCCGCGGTCGCGATCGCGAATTGGGCGGAGACCGGCGCGCTCCAGGAGCTTTTCGGCGGTCAACTGTTCGAACGCGTGATCGTCACTCCTCGAGCGAAGGGGTTCGGGTTCATTCTCTCAGCGACGCAATTCCCCGTCGAAGTGTGGAACACGTTTCGAAACGCGATCGAGATCCTCACCGCGATCGCGATCACCGGCGTCGGGGGCGTCGAGATCGACGACGTGTACGGCGAACCTCTACCGTTCGCGGCGCTCGACTCGCGGGTCTATCAGGTCACGACGCCGCAAGCGGGCGCCGTTGTGATCGATCAGGACCTCGTCTTCGAGTTCACGGGGCTCACCGGGACCGACGTCCGGATCTCCGGATCGAGGATCACACTTTTTTCGGTCGCGCCGGAGTGGGGGAACGGGATCAAGGAAACGATCTCGTTTTTGACGAACGTCCTCGTCGCCTATTCGGACAATGAGCAACGCCGCGGACTTCGACAGATCGCGCGCCGCGGGCTCAAGTATCGAGCGCTCGCGCTCACCGCTCGCAACGCGGCCGGCATGGAGTCGCTCGTCTGGGGATGGCAAAACCAACCTTACGGCGTCCCCTGGTGGCCGGACTCGTCCGCGTTGACCTCCGACATCGCGGAGGGGAGCTTTGTCGTCCCTTGCGATACGACCGATCGACTATTCGCCGTCGACGGGCTCGCGGTGATCTGGGTCGACGAGTTCACGTTCGAGGCGCTCACGATTACGGCCGTGAACGCGGACTCGATCGAGGTCGCCTCGCCGACGCAATTCGCTTGGACGGCGAACGCGGCGACGCAAGTTCTTCCCGTCTTCCTTTGTCGGCTCGCGAACAAGGTCGAGGTCGATCGCCTGTTCTCTGGCGCCGATCAGATCGATCTCGAGTTCGCCGGCGAAGCACAGCAACCGGCGCCGGCGCCGGTGGCGACGCTCACTCAATACAAGGGGTTCGACGTTCTCGAGGCGATGCCGAATTGGGCGACGGATCTCAAGCGTGAGTACGGCCGCTCGATCGTTACGCTCGATCCGAAGATCGGGCCGATCAGCGTCGTCGATCGCGGGGGTTCGGCCGTCGTCGCGCAAGATTTTCCGTGGTATCTCGAGAGTCACGCGGCCGTGACAAAGTTCCGCGCGTTTCTGCTCGCGCGGTTCGGTCAACTTAATCCCTTTTGGATCCCGACCTTTGATCAGGACCTCGTCCTCGCGAACGATGTCGGCGGGACGGATTCCTCGATCCGGATCCAGAGCGAGTTTTACACGCGCTTTTTCTTCCCGAGCAAGGCGCGGCAATATGTCGCGTTCATTCCGGAGGACGGATCAGGGAACGTCTATCGAAAGATCACGGCCGCGATCGACAACCTGGACGGGACCGAGACGCTCACGCTCGACTTGGGGACCGGGAAAGCTTTCGTGAAGTATGCGACGATGATCTCGTTTCTCACGTTCGCGCGCCTCGCGAGCGACGACGCCGAGATCGAGTGGATGAACGCGGATCTCGCCGAAACGACTTTGCCAATTCTCGAAGTCCCCCGTGAGGTCCCCTAATGAGTTTCGATGCGAGCGAAAAAGCGGGTTCGGGCGCTCTCCCCTGGGAGATCTATCTCTTCGAAACCGAGGGAGAAGCGTTTCGATTGACGAGCTCGGATCTGCCGATCACTTACCTCGGCGAAACGTACGTCCCGACGACGATCACGAGGACCGAACTCGAGCACACGGCCGAGGTCATCTCGGGACAGATCAAGGTCACGCTTCCCGTCTCGCATCCGCTCGCCGCGCTTTTTGTCCCGTATCTCCCTCCGTCGCCGATGACCCTCACGATCTACGGCGGACACTTCGGGGACTCCGAGGTCGTCACTCTTTTTTCTGGCGAGGTCGCGAGCGCGAAGTTTACGGACGAGTGCGAGTTCACGTGTAACTCGGATGCTTACTTGTTGCAGAGACAGGTCCCGAAAAAGCTCTATCAGTCGGGATGCTCGCACATGTTCGGCGATTCAGGCTGTGGGGTCAATCTCGCGCTCTACACGCAACCGGGAACAGTGTCCGCGGTCGACGAGACCGGGACGATCGTCACTGTCCCGGCGTTCGCCGGCATGACGCATTCACTCCGCGGCGGGTACTTCACGCGAGGCGACGACGTCCGGATGATCATCGATCACACGGGCGACGTGATCACCTTGCTCTCGGGGATCGCGAGTCTCGAGGCGGGCGACGAATGTTCTGCGGTGAGCGGATGCCAGCACACGTACGCCGCATGCGCGTCGTTTAACAACGTCCAGAATTTTATGGGGTTCGATCTGATCCCGTCGATCAACCCGTTCTCGGGGAGCATTAACTGAAATGTTCATTCTGCTCATGCTGGTCGTCGCTCTCGCCGCGACCGTTGTCGCCTCGATTCTCCTCGCTCCGAAAACCCAACCTCCGGCGCCCTCGGCGCTCGGAGACTTCACTTTCCCGACCGCCGACGAAGGACGCGCCGTCCCGATCATCGGAGGGACCGTCAAGATCTCCGGCGGGGATGTCGTTTGGTGGGGAGATCTTCAAGTCGCGCCGATCAAAGTGAAGGTTAAGTCCGGGCTCTTCTCGTCGACGACCGAGACCACGGGTTACCGCTATTCGATCGGCTGCCAGTATGCCCTCTGTCAAGGTCCGATCGATGCGCTCGTCGGGATGGAATCGAACAATAAGATCGTCCCGTACGGCGCCAGCGTCGGACCCGACGTGATCGAGGTCGACGTGAACTCTCCGAAACTGTTCGGCGGCGACACGTCCGAGGGCGGGCTCGCCGGGACGATCATGCTTTACAAGGGGACGAAAACCCAGGGGCCGAACGCGTACCTCTCGGCGAAGCAAACCGCGGCGGGGACCGCGGGCAGTCTCGTCCCGTACTCCGGAGTCGGAAACGGCGGGCTCTCGTTTCTTGCTCCCGGACCGAACTCGATCGCGGAGACGATCACGATCACGTCGCTCGGGACCGTCTACACGGCCGACTCGACGAAGCCGTACTATCTCGCGGCGCAGTTCTCAGTCGTCGGATCCGTCTCGGGTCCGATCGGGACGGCGTACGCGGATTACTCGTTCGGATCCTCGAAAATCAACTTCACGATCACGACGGGCTCGATCCCTTTTTCCCCTGGGGATCGCTGGACGGTGACGACGCTCGCGACGCGCGTCGCGCCGAGTTACAAAGGGCTCTGTTACGCCGTGCTCCAGGCGTTCTACATGGGCACGTCGAATTACATCAAGCCGATCGACTTCGTCGTGAGCAAGTTCCCGGACCCGCTCGGCATGGGTTCGAGCTTCTCGAACCTGAACGGCGATTGCAACGCCGCGCTTTTTATCTATCTCGTGCTCACCGATGTCGATTCGGGATTAGGGATCCCGACCTCGAGAATGGACGACGACTCGTTCCGCACGGCCGCGACGACGCTCAAAACCGAAGGGCTCGGGGTCTCGCTGATGATCGATCAGCAGGCGACGGCCGATAACCTGATCAATGACGTCCTCCGTCACGTTGATGGAGTGCTCTACGTCGACCCGACGACGAACCTGTTCACACTCAAGCTCGCGCGCGCCGATTACGATCCCTCGACGATCCCCGAGATCACGGTCGATGACGTCCAGGCAACGCCGGACTTCTCTCGCGCGTCCTGGACGCAAACGTATAACCAAATCATCGTGAAGTACCTCGACAAGACTCAGGACTTCAATACTCGGTCGGTCCAAGTCCAGGATCCGGGAAACATCGCGATCACCGGCGAAGTGCGGACACAAACGGTCGAATATAACTCGCTTTCGAACGCGACGACGGCGATGCTCGTCGCGATGCGAGTCCTCCGCGCGATCGCCTATCCTCTCGGGAAGCTCACGATCACGATCAACCGCAAGGGATGGAACTGGAGACAGGGCGGAGTTTTCAAATTCACCTGGGTCCCGCTCGGGATCTCGAATCAGGTTTTCCGGATCGCAAAGATCAGTTACGGGGAAGTGATCGACGGGAAGATCACGATCGACGCGATCGAGGACGTGTTTGGATTGAACCTCACCGCGTTCGATCCTCCGCCCCCGTCCGGATGGGTGAACCCGACCTCGGCTCCGCTCGCTCCCTTGTTTCAGAAACTCGAGGAAGTCCCCTATGCATTCGAGTCGCTCGGGATTTTCGTCCTCGCAATGGCGGCGCGCGCGGATACGACCTCGACAAGCGACGATGTCTATCAGGACGTGAGCGGGTCGGACACTCTCACGAACACGATCGCGGCGTTCGCTCCGGTCGGGTTACTCTCCGGGGCGTATCCCGCGGCGACGCCGGCGAACGACTCGACCGGCTTCACGCTACAGGTCAACGGCGCCGATCTGAACACGCTGATCGCAACCGACGCCGGCGGACTCTTCCTCGGGAAAAATCTCTTGCTGATCGATGAGGAGTGGATGTCCTGGGAATCGTTCACGGTCAACCTCGACGGGACGATCACGATCTCCGGGATCCTTCGCGGCGTCTTCGACACGGTCCCGGCCGATCACGCGAGCGGCGCGAAGGTCTGGTTTTTCTCGCAAGGCTCCGGCGAGACTCAGCTCGCCGCGTATCCGGCCGATCTCACTGTCCAGGCGAAGCTCCTACCGATCAACAGTTCGGGCGAGTATCCGCTCTCGAGCGCGACTTATATCACGCTCACGACGCGCTCGAGGTACGCGCGACCGTATCCCCCTGGAAACTTGCTATTCGCGGGGCAGTCCTATGGCGTCCGCTTCTCGACGACGCTCGGCGACGTCACGTTCACATGGCGCGCGCGCAACCGGATCACGCAAACCGCGGCCGGCGTACTTACTAAGCAAGATGCCGGCGACGTTGCGGCCGAGGCGGGGACGACTTACAAGGTCGCGATCTCGATCGGCGGAACTTACATTCGCACGGTGAGCGCGATCGCGGTCGAAACCTTCACTTATCACGCGGCGGATCGCGTGTCGGACGGCGGAGTCGGATCGGTCACGCTCGCTTTCTACTCGAACGCGAACTCGCTCGATTCCTATCAGGCGCAACAAGTCACGTTCGAGATGACCGGCTTCGGTCTCGACTTTGGGCGCATTTTCGGAGGTCAACAATCATGAGTACATCGACAGGTCCTCGCCGCGGGTTACTGATCAACGCGCTCACGGGCGACAATTTCGACGTTACCTTCCGCGCGTTTCTTCGCGCGATCGACGCGCTTCTCTCGGCCGCGGTCATCAACCTCACGACCTCCGCTCCCCCAGGCTCGCCGGCAAATGGCGACGCGTACATCGTCAAGGCATCCGGGACGGGCGCCTGGACGGGACACGACAACGCGCTCGCGATCTGGACGACCGACAACCCCGCGACCCCTGGGGGACTGTGGGAGTTCTATCCCGCGGCGTCCGGGATGATCGTCGTCAACCTCGCCGACTCGTTGCTTTATTACTGGAAGAGTTCGGCGTCGGCATGGACCGCGATCGGCTTAGGAGCGGTGACGAGCGTCGCGGGAAGAACGGGCGCGGTCGTCCTGGGAGAAAGTGATATCACGAGTCTCACGACCGACCTCGCCGCGAAAGCGACCGCATCCGCACTCTCCGCGGAAGTATCGCGGGCCGAGGCCGCGGAAGCTCTCCTCGCTCCGCTCGCGTCGCCGGCGCTCACTGGCAACCCGACCGCTCCGACTCAGACGGCGCACGATAACTCGACGAGAATCGCGACGACCGCTTACACGGACGGCGCGGTCGCCGCGGGCATCGGAGGGATCGGCGGCGGATCCTCGACACTCGCGGGCGACACGGACGTTTCAATCAGCTCGCCGGCGAACAATGACGTGCTCACATACGAGACGTCGTCGACGAAGTGGAAGAACAAACCGGCGGGCGGCGCGGTGACGAGCGTCGCGGGAAGAACGGGCGCGGTCGTCCTGGGAGAAAGTGATATCACGAGTCTCACGACCGACCTCGCCGCGAAAGCGACGCTTGCGTCGCCGGCGCTCACTGGCAACCCGACCGCTCCGACTCAAACCGCTCTTGACAACTCAACGAAGCTTGCGACGACCGCTTATACCGACGCCGCGGTCGCGGCGGCGGCTGGCGGGGGCGGACTCCCGGCCGGGACTCTCATCACGGTTGGCGTACGCGGCACGGGTTCGGGCGGGGCGGGTTGGAACAACTACACGCTGATAACGGCTATTCTCGGCGAACAAGTCATCAACCCGGTTTCGAAAGTGCAGGCTCGAATATGCGTGATCGGCGGCGCCGGTATGCATCTTCAGGGGTTCATCATTTCAACGAACCGGGGGAGCACAACCGTCGTATCGAAGACGGCGATCACTTGGGCCGGAGGGAACTCCTCGTACGTCGCGACTTTCAGCGGGGCGAGCGCGACCAATCCGTTCTATCTCGACTCGGACGCGATCACGGTCACGATCGATAAGGAGCATGACTGGTACGTCTATATCTATCTCGACACGGACGGCGGCGGCTACAATGCCGGCGTCGTCCCCTGGGGATCCAGTACGACCAATCTCGCGCTTTGCATGCTCTTTACGCATGGCGCGGGAAACACGATCCCGAACGTCGGCGGGACGGTCGCGACCGGATTCTCTACAACGAACCCGTTCGTCGTCGCTCTACTTTCGGCGTAACTTTCGTACTGTCGACGGGCCGTCTTCGATCGGTGATCGTGGAATGACGTCATGGATCGAGTCCTCGAGTTCGAGTCGACGGGCGAGTATCGAGAGGAGCGTCTCTTCCTTTTGGAGACGGTGAAGCGTCAAGAAAAAAAGCTCGACGACGCTCTCGAAAAAGTCGCCGTCGCAAAAGCCGATCTCGGGAAGGTCCGAACGGACCTCAACGAAGTCGGCAATCGAGCTCGAGCACTCTTGAAGGCGAAGGACGAACTTACTGCGCGGCTGATTCGGATGGAAGTCAAGGCGGGACTGATCGCCGGCGCCACGGTAATCTTCACCGCAGTCGCGCTCGAGGGCGTGAAGTGTTTTCTATTCAAATGAACGAATCGATTCAAATAGAAACGATCTGCTCAGTCCTCGGACCCTTCGGTCGCGCCGAAAGCGTCCGCGTAAACTGGCCGCTCATTTTCGCCGCTCTCGAGAAGCAATCGATCGCCGACTCCCCGACTCAGATCGCCGCGATCGCGACGGTCGGAGTCGAGACGGGATGCTTCGCTCCGATCAAAGAGCGCGGCGGGCCGGCTTACTTCACGAAGATGTACGAGACGAACGCGGACGAAGCGAAGCGTCTCGGGAACTGCAACGCCGGCGACGGTCCCCTGTTCCGCGGCCGCGGGTACATCCAGATCACGGGTCGGGCGAACTATCACAATTACGGCCGCGCGATCGGCGTCGACCTTTGTGCGGATCCCGAGCTCGCCCTCGATCCTGGAATCGCCGCGCGGATCCTCGCGATCTATTTTCGCGACCATCACATCCCGGCGCTCGCCGCTCTCGGCAAGTGGGAGACGGTTCGGCGCCGCGTCAATGGCGGGCTCACCGGATGGGCTCGTTTTTTTTCGTTCGTGCAAGGGCTCTCGAAAGCAATCGCCCTCGCCGACGTCGACACGTCGACCGTCGCGAGCGCGGAACAGAAACCCGTCGAGGCGATCGGCGTCTTCGGCGACGTACAAGTCTAGGGGAAGGGAGAAAATACTCATGTTTCAAGGGATCGTGATCGGCGCAGTCGGTGGACTGATCGCCGGGACCATCTACGGGAAGTATGTCCTCGCGGACTACAGCTCGATCAAAGCTCACATCACGGCGGAGGTCGCCTCGGTCAAGACAACGATCGCGACGGAACTCGCCTCACTTCGTTCCAAACTGTAAGGTTCTCCCCCGTCCCGTCTCCTCGGGTTCGCCGTGGTAGGTGAATACGTGAGGGGATCCAGATGTTCGCGTATCTAAGAAAATTTCTCGACTCAACTGATGCGACCGCTTCGCTCCGAAACGCGGCGTTCGCGCTCGTGATCGTGGCGGGCGTCGTCTACCTGGGAGCACAACTCGTCGTCGGGCTCGTGAAAACCGGCGTCGGGATCACCGGCGATTGGAATATGGGACTCGGCATTCTCGCCGGCGCCGTGACGGGCTCGAAGCTTCTCGGCCAAAAATTGCATAACGACGCGCCGGATCCAGACGCGCGAAAGGACGTCACGGAATGAAAAATCACATCCTCGCGATCCTCGCGATCGCGCTCGTCGGGCTCGGGTTCCTCGCCGCTTGGGAGATCTATCGGCCGAAACCAGCGAAAGCAGAACCCCCCGCGGCCGCGGTCCGGCAAAAAGACGGATCCCTCGAGCTCGAACGAGCTCCGTCTGGACTGGCAACCGGGGCGCCGGCCGGATCCAGGCCGCTAAAACCAGCTCAAGAGCTCCCAAAAGGCGCGAAAGTCGAGCGACTGGAGGAAGTTACCGTCGACCCGTACCCCCAGGGCGCCGGCGATCCCGGCCGGACTACCTCGTCAGTGGCGGCCGGGATCGGGACCTCGCTGAATTTAGGCCCTAGCGCGAGCCCAGGCGCCCCAGGATCTCGAGCTTGTCCTTCGGTGACCGTTGACCTATCCCTCGTACGGATGCCAGATCAGACGCGACGCGTCCTCGCCTCGAGCCCAAACGGGCAGGTCGTCGGCGGGCTCGACGTCCCGGTCGACCCCCCTGCACCGCTCAGGGTGCAACGATGGACCGCGGCGGCGCTCGCGGGGTACGACACGCACGCCGGCCGGAACGTGTTCGGCGGGCTGGTTTCGTACTCAAAAGGGCCGTTTGCCGTCTCCGCGGGAGTCGTCGGCGGGACTGGATTCGTCGGAGCGGGGATCCGCTTTTGAAGTAACATGGGCGGGTCGGGACGCAAATCGCGCGGTCGAGAGGAGATCTCCGAGAATCGTTGGAGCGGGGCTAGGCTGCGTGTCGGGCTTTCTGATATGCAGCCTGTCACAAAGTGAACAAAGTGACCATCATGAACAATTCGTCGACGATGGCGATGAGACCGTGACCTAAGGGACCTAAGGCAATTTCCATCGCGACATCTTACGCGCGCCGAGCTGTTTCCGCTATACTGAGATTCGCCCATGTCAATGCAGACGATGCGACTCGAAACGAAGGACGGGACCCTCGTCGCCGAGGTCAAACTCCCCGCGAACGGCGAGCCAGACGCGATCGTGTATGGTCTCGATCGAGTTTTCATCCGTCGACCGATGAAAGTCACCGAACCCCCGCAAAAAAACGACCCCGAGGTCTACTTCGAAGCGACGACCCATCACATGCTCGCGGCCGGCGGATCGATCCCGGCGCCGAAGTTCGACAAGGTCACCGAGACCATTCCGACCCACAGCAAACTGTGAGCGGGGGGTCTGTGGAAACCCTGTGCAAAATTGGAAAACCCCATCGATCAGACTCGCCTCGTGATCGAGGACGATCCCCGCATAAACACTGCTCGACCCGTGCTCTGTCCGGTCGATCGACGACCCCCCTAAATTTTTTTGGTGACGCGGACCGCGGTTTAGGGGTATAGTCCCGACTCATGACCGTTTACCTGTTATCGGACATTATTGATGATTGCTGATCTAGGCAAGCTTAAGCACGTACACGGCCCAAGGCGCAATCTGTAGCTCCCTCACCCAACGGTAGGGCTCGTCTCCCCGCGCCAACGGCTCGTACTTCTGAATCGCCTGGAGCCGGGCCTCTTCGAAAACCTCGCGGTACGCCTCATCGGTCCACAGGATGTCCTCCACAGGGCGCGAATCAGAGTGATCCGTCACAATGATGTGTACTTTGTCCCCCGACTTCGCCATTTGGTTTTCGGGGAAATCTCTCGTCGAAAACGACGCCCACTCGTGGGTGTAAATTTCCGGTCTGGAGACGATCAGCACAAGCTTCCCCTCCCGGTTGAGTAGGCGGCCCAGATCCAGCAGGATGCGCACCTTGTTGTCCCGGCCTGCGATATTGTCGAACGTGAAGGCAGCCAAGACCAGATCGTACATCCCAGATGGGAACGAGCCTAAGTCGTCCCCGGGAACCAGGCGGTAGTCGCCGGAGGGGTCGAGTTCGCGCGCCTTACGGATCATATCCTCGGCGATGTCGACTCCCGTAACCTCGAAGCCGAGTTGGCGCAGGAAGCGCGTCGAGCGTCCTGTGCCGCAGCCGAAGTCCACACTCTTGCGGCCGTGAACATGGGCGCTGAGGATGGCAGGGATGTCCCGATACGCTAAGTGGTATGTGTTCTTGAACTCCAACGTGGCGTAGGCTTCGGCGCGGGCGCCATCTTCATAGCAGTTGGCGAAGGTCACAGGTTTTCCTTCCGCAAGAACGCAACTGGTCCTCTTGCGCCAGAAGTATACTGCCCGTAGCACGGTGCGTCTGTGACTTACATTCGATTGCCGGGCGTCCTCGCCCGGCTGGACCCTTCGACTGCGCTCAGGGCAGGCTCGCGAGGCGCCCGTCCCTCCACCGGCACTACCGAGAGTTGTTCTCAGCGGAAAACACGATTCTCGGGTGGAAAAGCGTCCCCGCAATTCGCGTGGCGATTGCGATCAGGTCGCGTTGGCCGTAGAAGACTTTTACCTGTGGAGCGCGAGACATTTCCGGCAGATTCACAGCGCGGCCACTGCGGATGAGGGCGGCGCTTTCTTCGGTGGCGGTCACGCTCGGCAACTGCGGCACCAACTTTCTGGGATGGACAAACAACGACTCGGCGATTCCCTGCTGCATCGCGGCTTCCAGCGCTTGCAGCGAGTGAGCATCCTCGATTGCAAACTCGGCTACGGCGGTGCGCCGCAGGGAGGCCAGGTGAGCGCCGCATCCCAGCATCCGGCCCATGTCGTGGGCCACCGACCGTATGTAGGTACCTGAGGCCACACGCGCGCGGAAGGTCGCTTGATCGACCGTGGTGTCCAGAATCTCGAATTGTTTAATTTCTACTTGCACCGGCTTGAGCACGACTTCCTTGTTCTTGCGAGCAAGTTTGTAGGCGGCCACTCCGGCAATTTTCTTGGCGGAAAACGGCGGCGGCATCTGTTCGATGGTGCCGCGAAAATGGGCAGCCAGGGCGCGAACTTCATCGCCATTTATGTGCACGTCTTGAGGCGGCGTGGTGGGCTCGCCGTCGGCGTCGTAGGTGTCGGTGGCGAAGCCGAAGCGAATCACGCCTTCGTAAGTCTTCTCGGAATGGGCGTAGAACTGCGCCAGGCGCGTGAGGTTACCGAGGACAACTGGCAGGACTCCGGTGGCCGAGGGGTCGAGGGTTCCGAGATGACCGACCGAGCGCTGACCGAGAATTCGGCGCACGCGATTGACCACGTCGTGCGACGTCAGGCCGGGCGGTTTATCGATGACGATGACACCGTTCATGAGGATTTGTAATCTGGTAATTTGTAATTGGTAATTTGAGGCCCAATCGTTGCCGCATGAGCATCAGCGATGTTGCTGGCAAATTACCTATTACAAATTACCAAATTACAAATTAAATGATTCCCCTTCGTGACGATCAGCCCATTTTCTCGACGCCGTTCGTCAACTATTTTCTGATCGTCCTGAACGTGGTGGTCTTTCTGTGGGAGCTTTCGGTCGGGATCCAGAGCCATCGGGCGCTGAACTCATTCATGGTCGAGTTTGGCGTGGTTCCTCGCCACACGCTGGCCGTACTCACCGGACACTCCTACGACCCGGTGGCTACGGCCATTTTGCCATTGTTCACTTCGATGTTTCTGCACGCTTCATTCTTACACGTGGCTGGGAACATGCTCTTCCTTTGGATCTTCGGCGACAACATCGAAGACTACCTTGGACACTTCACGTATCTGGTCTTTTACCTGGTCAGCGGAGTGGCGGCCGGCGCCACGCACATTCTGCTTAACCAGGGCTCGCGCGTGCCCAGTGTTGGCGCGAGCGGCGCGATTGCGGGGGTGATCGGGGCGTACTTTATCCTGTACCCGCGGGCGCGAGTGCTGATCTGGTTTCCGCCGATCTTTCTGTTTCACGTTCCCGCCTGGCTGATGCTCGGCTATTGGTTCGTGGGAAATTTCCTGAGCGGTGCTGCTACCGCGATCGCCGAAACCAGCCAGACTACTTCGGGCGGGATCGCTTTCTGGGCGCATGTTGGAGGCTTCGTCGCGGGGGTGGTCATGATTAACGTCTTCCAGGAACGACCGCACCGATACCGGTACGGGACGTGGTAGGCAGCTCTCAGTTGTCAGCTCTCAGCTCTCAGCGGCGCCGTTCCGGCGCGGGGCCCGGAGGCAAGACCTCCTGCTCCCCGACATGCACTTTCTGGCGGGTGACGAACCATACGGCGGCGGTCCAGGTGGGGATAAGATCCGCGCCGGGAATGAGTTTCGCCGCCGCCGTCGGCAAGAACGCCCAGTGCCATCCGAGCAGACGAATCATCACGAAGGCGACAATCAAGTCGAGGATCGAGTCGGCGGGAGATATGGCTCCTTCGGCAAAAAGTGGAAACGCCACGATTTGAAGGGTGTCCGCGGCGATGGCTACGGCCCACGCCAGTCGGTGCTCCGGCTCTTTCAGCGATTGGAAGTAATCGAGGAATGACATGGTCTTCGTCGGTCGTTTGTCGATTCGAACGACACCTGCTTAGATGCTAAACCACGAACCCGCGTCGCCGGCCGTAGAGAACGGGGCTTGCCCCGGCTCATTCCGCAGCAGGAGACGCGGCAAGCCGCGTCTCTACGGGAAACCAGACCTGGCTTCTCATAAAGCGCCGCCGGAGGGCAGCACCACGATTTTTTCTACGGTCGTGTTTTCGGGCAAGAGCAGCGCGTTGACCACAGTACGGGCGACGGTTTCGGCGGACATCATTTTGCGCCTTGGCGCTTTTGGCCACATCGCGTCCCAGATCGCCGTATCGGTTGCGCCGGGCATGAGGGCGATCACGCGAATGCCTTTCGGCCTCAACTCTTCGCGTAAGGTGTTGGTAAACCCGAGAGCGCCATGCTTCGACGCATTGTAGGCTGCCGACCCCGGAAAGACGCGCTCGGCGGAGATCGAGAGATTGTTCACGATCGTGCTTCCGCGCTTCATCACGGCGAGTGCCGCCTGCGTCATGAGAAAGAGGCCGTTGAGGTTGGTATCGATCACTTCCATCCAGGTGGGGTAGGGCAACTCGCCGACTGTGCGATTGGGATGTCCAACGCCAGCATTGTTGATGAGGATGTCGAGGGGCGTGTGCAATCCCCGGACGAGCGCGAAGAGGTAGTCGACCGAATCGGGGCTGCGGACGTCGCAGGACTGCGCCAGCACCGGAACGTTCAGTGTCTCCGGCAGTTTCTCCGACTGGAGCTTATCCAGTTCAATGCGTGCCTTGGCCAAGGCGCGCTCGTCGCGGCCGGTGATGATCAGGTTGCATCCTTCCAGCGCCAGCGCGCGGGCGATGGCGAGACCGATGCCGCGATTGGCGCCGGTGATGAGGGCGAGGCGGCCGGAGAGCATGGGTTCGCGCGGCGTGAGTTCGCGATGTTTGGATTTGCGTTTCGGCATGCGGCATTTGACAGCTTATTCCAACCGCCGCCATCTTTCGAGCAGGGAGTCTACAATTCGGCACTGGCTATAGCGAATCAAGAGTTGCTGCGGCTCCACGCAGCTGCCGAGCTGCGCTCGGACTGGACAGCCGGGGGCGGCTGTACCTACGTGGACGGCGATGGCACCCGTCACTCCACAATTACAATCACACGCCGTTCGCGCGCTGGCGGATCAGCGACAGGAATTCGGTTCGCGTTTCCTCTTCGTTGCGGAAGGAGCCGAGCATTGATGAGGTTACAGCCGAGGAATGCTGTTTCTCTACGCCACGCATCATCATGCACAGATGCCGGGCCTCGATGACAACGCCGACGCCCTGCGGCTCGATGGTGTTCTGGATCGCCTCCGCAATTTGCGTCGTCAGCCGCTCCTGGATCTGCAAGCGGCGCGAGAAGGTTTCGATGAGGCGCGGTATTTTGCTCAGGCCGATCACTTTTCCGTTTGGAATATAGGCCACATGCACCTTGCCAAAAAACGGCAAGAGGTGGTGCTCGCACAGGCTGAACATTTCAATGTCTTTCACGATCACCATCTCATCGTAGCTGACCGTGAATAGCGCCTTGCGCAAAAGCGCTTCGGGATCGTCCTTGTAGCCCTTGACGAGAAATTGCATGGCCTTATGCACGCGTGCGGGTGTGCGCGAAAGGCCTTCGCGATCGGGATCTTCGCCGAGGCGCACAATCATTTCGCGGACAAGTTCTTCGTAGGTCGCGCTGGTCAGGGTGGCGGGTAAGTCGGCGGGCGTTTTCATAGAATCTTAGTCGTCAGTTGATGGTCGTTAGTCGGTAGCGAACTGTGTTTGCAAACGACTAACGACCATCGACTAACGACCGTTTTCTCCCGAATATTCGAACGAATTCATCATGGTCTCTTCAATTCGTACCTTTTCTAGATGAGCCTGACGGAAGCCGCGCTTCACAATTTCGTAGATCGCGATGCATAGGTTTTCCGTGGTTGGAACATCTTTCACGAACTCTGAAAGCAGGTTCAGATTCCGGTGGTCATAGTGTTCGAGGATCTGGGTGTTCACGAAACCATCCAGATCGACCAGATTGCAGACCATGCCGGTCTGGTCATCGACCGGTCCACTGACCGTGACCTCGACCATGTAATTGTGCCCATGTCCGTAGGGATTATTGCACTTGCCGTAGGTCGCGCGGTTTTCTTCCGCCGACATTTCGTCGCTATGCAAGCGGTGCGACGCCGAAAACATGTACCGCCGGGTCAGGTGCGCCTTCATGCTTCTCCGTAAAAATCTTCGCCGTAGAAATCGACGAACAGGTCGGGGGTTTCGTACACGCGCACGCGATGTAGCTGCGCCGCTTTGAGTTTCGGCGCGAGGCGCTGCCAGATGACGATGGCGATGTTCTCGGTCGTCGGGATCTTGGTGAAGAACTCGGGCACTTCCTTGTTCAGGAAGCGATGGTCGAGCGCGTCGAGCACTTCCCTGCTCATGACGT
>Ga0116217_10001459_pt1 | contig 22868 bp, 20 predicted proteins | sample Sb_taG_6_FD_89697 | JGI IMG/M metagenome (GOLD analysis project Ga0116217, IMG submission 89697) | Peat soil microbial communities from Weissenstadt, Germany - Sb_50d_4_PS metaG | ecosystem: Environmental > Terrestrial > Soil > Wetlands > Peat | place: Germany: Weissenstadt | collected 2010-09-21 | reverse complement strand
GTGCAGCGGCGAGACGATCTTGACGTCGTGCCGAATCACGGTCTGGCCGGGCTCGGTGAGCTCGCAGTTGCCCCCCGACTCCCCCGCCAGGTCCACGATCACGCTGCCCGCCTTCATCCCCTCGACCGCCTCCTCGGTGACGAGCTTGGGCGCAGGGCGCCCCGGGACCAGCGCGGTGGTGATGACCACGTCGAAGCCCTTGATGGCGTCTGTGAGCGCCTGCTGCTGGCGGGCGCGCTCCTCCTCGGTGAGCTCGCGCGCATAGCCCCCCTCGCCCGCGGCCTCCAGGCCCAGATCGAGCCACATCGCCCCCAGCGACTGCACCTGCTCGGCCACCTCCGGGCGCACGTCGTAGCCCGTCGTGCGCGCGCCCAGGCGCCTGGCGGTGGCCAGCGCCTGCAACCCCGCCACGCCCGCGCCGAGCACGAGCACCTTGGCGGGCGGGATGGTGCCCGCGGCGGTCATCAGCATCGGGTAGAAGCGGCCCATGTTCTCGGCGCCCAGCAGCGCCGCCTTGTAGCCGGCGACGTTGCTCTGCGAGGACAGCGCGTCCATCGACTGCGCGCGCGAGATGCGCGGGATGGCCTCCATCGCGAACGCGGTGGCCCTGGCCTGCGCCAGCGCCGTGGTCGTCTGCGGGCTCGTCAGGGGCGCGAGGAAGCCGATCAGGATCGAGCCCGCCCCCAGCTGGGCGATCTCCGCGGGCGTGGGCGGGGCGATCGTGACGACCACGTCGCAACCCCAGATATCCTTGGCATCCCCCGCGATCTGCGCCCCCGCCTCCCCGAACGCCCCATCGGGCAGCAGCGCGTCCGCGCCCGCGCCGCTCTGCACGACCACGTCGAGGCCCTTGGCCTTGAGCTTGCCCACCACCTCCGGAACGAGCGCCACCCGGTGCTCTCCGGCGGCGGTCTCCTTGGGAACGCCTACCCGCATGTGCAGGCCGGGAACCTATCCGATCCTCCCGACGGGTGCCAGCCCAAGGCGCTCTGCGGCGGCGGGGTGCGAGCAGTCGGTCTTGGGCTGTGGGCAATACCATCAAGGGGCCGGCCGGACGCCGGCGCGAACCATGACCGTCAACCTCACGCGCATCTACACCAAGCTCGGCGACGGCGGCGAGACGCACCTCGGCGACATGAGCCGTGTCTCCAAGCTGCACCCCCGGGTGGAGGCGTACGGGACCGTGGACGAGCTCAACGCCGTGCTCGGCGTGGCGCTGGCGCAGCCCGGGCTGCCCTCGCGCTTTGAGGGTTGGCTGCGGCGCGTGCAGAACGACCTGCTGGACGTGGGCGCCGACCTCAGCGTGCCCTCCGAGGCCGAGGCGGACACAGGCAAGCCCCGCCCGAGGCTGCGCATCTCCCCCGCCTACACCGAGTGGCTGGAGGGAGCCTGCGACGAGGTCAACGACAAGCTGGAGCCCCTGCGCTCCTTCGTGATCCCCGGCGGCAGTCTCGCGGCTGCCCACCTGCACGTGTGCCGCACCGTGTGCCGCCGCGCGGAGCGGCGCGCGATCGCCGTCGGCGATGAGGGCAACCCCGAGGTCGTGCGCTATCTCAACCGCCTCTCGGATCTGCTCTTCATCCTCAGCCGCGCGGTGAACGAGCAGGGGGAGTCACTGTGGGAGCCCGGCGCGCATGGGCCTGGCTCCGGGACGAGCACGACTTCGCCGGACTAGCTCCCCCTGGGCGTCGATCGCTCCGCGGGTGTCGATCGCCCGCCGCCGGCGGGCGTCTAAGGCGCGCAGCGCCGCGACCGCCAGCGAGACCCACAAAGCCGCCAGCAGATAGCCGCCGAAGACGTCGCTGGGCATGTGCCAGGCGAGGATCAACAGCGAGCAGCCCACGCCGAACACGAAGCCCGTGCCGAGCGCCGCGACGAGGGGACGCAGGGCGAAGGGGAAGACCATGATCGCGCACAGCGCGAGGGTCACGGCGGCGGTGGCGTGGCCGCTGGGCCAAGAGGCCGCGGTGATGTCCCTCAGCCCGGCGTAGGCGTGCGGGTGGGCGAGCAGCGGCTTGAGCACCTCCGCGCTGAGGGGCGCCAGCGGCAGCACCACCGCCACGGCCAAAGCCAGCCGCGCGCGCCGACGCACAAGCGCGATGCCCACCAGCATCAGCGCCCACACCGTGTAGAGGCCGGGTTCGAGCAGGTCCAGCAGGCCGTTTGCAAGCTCGTCCACGCGCGGGCGGCCGAGGCCCAGGCGCGTGAAGTCATACAGCGTGGTGGCATCGCGCGCGTGGGTGATCGGCACCAGCGCGGCCACCACCCACGTCCCCGCCAGCCCGGCCAGGCAGAGCGCGGCGATGCCCAGCGCCCTGGCGACGCCCGCCCCGCCGGCAGGGGCGGGGAGACGGTTTGCGTGGCGAGCCGTCGCAGACATCCCTACAGGGTAGGAGGCCGGCTAAAGCGCCGCTGAAGAAGCGGGCCCGTTCGGCCGCGGCTCAGCTCCTCGGCGCGGCAACAAAGGTTAGGCCGCTCTAGGCTGGCAGTGGGGTGAGCGGACCGCAAGACATCTCCGGCGAGCAACCGGCTGGCACGGACCTGGCGGCGCAGTCGCGGACGCTGCGCAATGGCCTGATCAGCATGGCCGTGTTCTTCGGCCTCGTGGCGGCCCTGCTGACGGCGGTGCCCAGCCTGCGCTCGGTGGCCGAGCGGATCACCGACGCCAGCGCCGGCTGGGTGGGGCTGGCGATCGCGCTGGAGCTGCTGTCGTGCGCGGGGTACGTGGTGCTGTTCGACCTGGTGTTCGGAAGGCTGGACTGGCACCTGCGCTCGCGCCTGCCGCTGGCCGAGCTGGCGGTGAACTCCGTGGTCTCGCTGAGCGGCGCGGGCGGCCTCGCGCTGGGCGCCTGGGTGCTGCACAGCAGGGGGATGCCAGCGGAGCGCATCGCCAGGCGCTCGGTGCTGCTGTTCATCCTCGGCAGCGCCGTGAACGTGGGCGCGGTGGTGCTCATCGGGGTGCCGATGTGGCTCGGGCTGCTGCCCGGCTCGCGCAACCCCCTGCTGACGCTGCTGCCGGCCATGGTGGCGCTGGCCACCATCCTCGGCACGCTCGCGCTGGCGAGTTGGGCGCGGCGTCACGAGGCAGCCCACGAGGCAGCCCACGAGGCAGCCGGCGGCGACGATGCGCCAGAGCGGGGCCGCACGGCCGTGGCGGTCGCGGCGGTCGGCGACGGCGTGGCGGAAGCGGTGGCGGTCATCCGCGAACGCGATCCGCGCCTGCTGGGAGCTGTGGGCTACTGGCTGTTCGACAACCTCGCGCTCTACGCCTGCCTGGCGGCCTTCGCCGACGCCCCCGCGTTCTGGCCCGTGGCGATGGCCTACCTGGTGGGGATGCTCGCCAACTCGCTGCCGATCCCCTCCGGCCTGGTGGCGGTCGAAGGCGGGCTGGTGGGGATGCTGGTGCTGTTCGGGGTGCGCCCCGTCGGAGCGGTGCTCGCCGCCGTGGTCATCTACCGAGTCATCTCGCTGTGGATTCCCGCCATCCTCGGCACCCTCGCGTTCCTCAGCCTGCAGCGCGAGATCGGCAAACCGCTGCGGCCGGCGGGGTCGATGAGCGATTGACGTTCCGGCCCGCGCGGTCCGCCTACGGATTGAGTGCGACCACCATGAACAGGATCGTGATCAGCACGAGCGCGCTCAGCAGCATCCCCACGATCAGAAGCCGCCGCGCCAGCGCGCGATATTCCTCGCTGAAGCCGACCGCTCCCCCCTCCTGCGCACCGGCCGTCAGGTCGCGCTCGGCGAGAGCCGCCGCCCGTTCGGCGCCCGGGATCATGACGGTGCTCACGAGCGCGCCGATCACGATCGTGGCGCTCAGCCCCCACTGGACGAAGAACATGCCCCAGTGATGGGAGATGCTGGTGATGTCGATCCCCGTGAGAATCACCACCAGCAGGCCCGGGACGATCAGCAGGCGCTCGAGCGTGTATTCGAGGCGGTGCATCGCGGGCAGGCTGCGGGGGTCGTGCCTGCTCACCACCGCGAATGCGAGCGGGTAGACGAAGGCTCCCCCGAACGTGACCATGACGGTCATGCTGTGGATCGCCTTGACGACGTAGTAGGTGTCGACGACGGCGGTGATCACGATCGCTACAGCGGGGACTCCACGCCCATGAAGAGCACCGTGATGAGCACGAGCACGCCGAGCGCCGCACTGAGCAGCGCCAGCCGGCGGGTCAGGGCGCGGTATTCGGAGCTCAGCCCGATCGCGTCCGCGGGGCCGCTGCGCAGATCGCGCCGGGCCACCGTCTCCGCCCGCCTGGCCGTGGGAATCATGACGGTCGGCAGCGCCGCTCCGATCAGCGCCACGACGCCGATCCCCCACCAGAGGAAGAAGGCGCCCCACAGGTCCTCCCGATCGGCCATGTAGATTCCGGTGAGGATCACAAGCAGCACTCCCGGTGTGACGAGCAGGCGCTGCAACGTGTACTCGATCCGGTGCAGCACGGGCAGGCTGCGCGGATCCTGCCTGCTGGCCGCCGCGAACACGAGCGGGCGGGCGAAGACCGCTCCAAACGTCACCATGACGGCCACCACGTGGATCGCCAGCACGATGTGAAGCCCGGTGAAGGAGCCCAGCGGCATCATCGCGGCGCAGCATAGCCCTCGCGCCGGGCCAAGTCGAGCATTTGAAACGGCTGTGAAGCGAGCCGCTCCGGGCTACGCGCGGAAGAACTCCAGCAGCAGCTCGTTCACACGCTCGGGAGCGTCGTGCTGAACCCAGTGGGTGGCCTCGGGCAGGCGCTCGACGCGCACGTTGGGCACCCACCGCGGCAGGGGCTCGGCCAGCTCGCTGCCGAGGTGGCGGTCGCGCATGCCCCAGATCACCAGTGTCTCTGTCTCGATCGGCACCAGCCCGGCCATGGTGGACCGCGGCGAGCGGCGCAGGGCGGCGCGGTAGTAGTTGAGCATGCCCGTCAGCGCCCCCGGCTGCGACCACGCCTCCACGTAGCGCTCCAGATCCACATCGCTGAAGGCCCCGGGCGAGTCCGCGCGCAACGAGCGCTTGGCGAAGGAGAAATCATCGCGCGCGATCAGCCGCTCCGGCAGCCAGGGGATCTGGAAGAAGAACATGTACCAGCTCTTGCGCAGCTGGCGCAGGGTGCGAAAGCCGCTGAGCATGCGCTCGGTGTGGGGGACGTTGAGGATCGCCAGCTTCTCCAAGAGCTCGGGGTGGCGCATAGCCGTCATGTAGGCCACGGCGGCGCCCCAGTCGTGTCCCACCAGATGGGCGCGCTCCACGCCGAAGTGGCGGATCAGGCCGGCGATGTCGTGCGCGAGGCGGTCGGCGTCGTACTGGCGCCAGCCCACGGGCTTGTCCGAGAGGCCATAGCCGCGCATGTCCGGCGCCACCACGCGGTAGCCGGCCCCCGCCAGCGCGGGTATCTGATGGCGCCAGGAGTACCAGAACTCGGGGAAGCCGTGGAGCAGCACCACCAGCGGGCCCTCCCCCGCCTCGACGTAGTGCAGGCGGATGCCGCCGCCGACCTGCGCCTCGCCGTGGGTGACCTGGGCCTCGACCTCGGTGACGTTCATCGCAGTGAACCCTAACGCACGACGGAGGTGCGGGTGCGCCCCCGCACGCGCCGCTGCGGGTCTCCGCTCCCACGCCGCGGGTCCCCGCCCCCGACGAGGATCGTGGCCAGCGCCACCGGCACCGTGGCCGGCAGCTCGTCGACAGCGAAGAACAGCAGATCGAAGCCCAGCGCCAGGCTCGCCACCAGGATCGCGCCGCGCAACTGGCGAACGCGGTCCCCGCCGGCGGCGAGCAGCCCTCCCAGGAGCCCCGCGACGAACAGGTCCCCGTAGCCCATCACCGCGTCGCCGAAGCTCGCCGACTGCAGCCGCGGCAGGTGCGCCGCCGGGTGGGCGGCGTTGAGCACGTCGTTGGGGCGCTGCAGCAGGTCCGACACCACCAGGGCCGTGTCGGCGACGGCCATGAGCACGATCCCCACGGCCAGCCAGCGGGCGGGCGTGAGGGCGGCCAGCAGCACGCCCAGGGTGACGCAGCTGAGAGCCGAGAGCGCCACCGCGGCGGCCTCGCCCGCCAAACCCCCCTGATCCGCCCAGGCCAGCGCGAACAGCGGCGCCACCAGCAGCGCCGCCGCCGGGCGGGGCCCGTGTGCGCTCCACGCGAGCCACCCCAAGGCGAGCGCCGCCAGCAGGGGCACCGCGACGAGCGCCAGATAGGTGAGCGCCTGGCCGCTGGCGTGCTCGGCCAGGCGCGCCACGAGCACGAACGCGAGTACCGACAGCGGCGGGATCGCCGCCCACCACGCGCTGCGCAGACGTCCGGTCGCCGCGCTGCGCAGACGTCCGAGCTCGGCGATGGCCCTCCCCGAAGGCCCCAGCACGGTGGCGCCCTGCACGAGCGAGAGCGCGACGATCGAGAGCCAGAAGGGCAGCACGGAGATTCAACATAGACACCAGCGCGAACGAGCAGCCGCAGGTTGCGCTACAAGACAGCGATGCCCTCCGCCCCACCCGGACCCTCACCCCAACGTCCCTCGCCCCGGCGCCTGTACCAGGCAGGCGCGCTGCTGATCAGCTCCATCGCGATCGTGGCGGTGGCGATCGCGGTGCTCGGCGGCGGCGGCGCCTCCGAACTGGCCCCGGGCAAGCCCGTGCCGGGCGCGGCGAGGACGCTGGCGCTGCTCGCGGGCATCCCCCAGCACGGGATCGAGTTGGGCGACCCCGCGGCGCCGGTGACGCTGGTGGAGTTCGGCGATCTGCAGTGCCCTGAGTGCGCGCAGTTCGCCGAAAGCGCCCTGCCCACCCTCGTCGCGCGCTACGTGCGCCCCGGGCGCATCGACATGGTGTTCCGCGACTTGGACTCGATCGGTAATGATTCCCTGCGCGCCGCCCGCATGGCGGGCGCCGTGAGCGAGCAGAACCACCTGTGGGAGTTCATCGATCTGATGTATGAGAACCAGGCCGCCGAGAACAGCGGCTACGTCACCGAACGCTATCTGCAAGCCCTGGCCGGCGCGATCCCGGGGATCGACGTGAGCCAGGCTCTGCACGAGCGCGCGTCCAGCGCGGTCGCGGCCCAGATCGCACAGGCGGGGCGGTTGGCCGCGCAGTGGCACGTGCAGGGCACCCCCACGTTCCTGCTCATGCGCGCGGGTCGGCCCACTCAGGTGCTCGCCCCCGCGTCCCCGTCCAGCGCCTCCTCGTTCACGGGCCCGCTCGACAGCGCCCTGGCCGGCGGACCGGAGAGGTGAGCGGATGAACCCGCTAATGCCGACACCGACGCCGGCGACAAAACAGGAGGATGTCTACCGCCGCCGCCGCTTCGCCGCGACGGTGGCGATCCTCTCGGCGGTGGCGCTGGCGATCGCGGCGCTCGACTCGGGGAGCTCCAGCCAGCACAGGACCAACAGCGCAGGCACGCAGCCGGCCAAGCACGCCGCCAGACAGCTCACCCCCGCGGAAAGACAGGGCCTGACGCACAAGGAGGAGGAAAGGGCGATCGACTCGGTGCTCGCCTACACCCCGGCGGTGGTGCAGGGCGCCGCGCGGGGCAACGAGGTGGCGCTGACCTTCGACGACGGCCCCGGCCCCTACACCATGCAGCTGGTGGAAACGCTGGGTCGCCTGCACGTGCAGGCGACCTTCTTCGCGATCGGAGAGATGGAGCGCTACTTCGCCGCCGGCACCCTGCTGGAGCTGCGCTCCGGGGACGTGGTGGGCGATCACACCGAGACGCACCCGATGCTGGCCACCCTCTCCCCGCACGACCAGCACGAACAGCTGCTCAATCAGATCTACCAGATCCAGCTGCTCGGGGGGTCGACGCCAAGGCTGTTTCGCCCCCCCTATGGCTCCTTCAACGCCACGACCTTCCGCGAGCTGCACCACCTGCACCTGCTGATGATCCTGTGGAGCACCGACACCGGCGACTACGCCCGGCCCGGGGTGCGGGCGATCGTGCACAGCGCGCTCGCGGGGGCGCACCCGGGCGCGATCATCCTCATGCACGACGCGGGCGGGGACCGCTCGCAGACAATCGCCGCACTGCCCGCGATCGTGCACGGCTTGCGCGCGCGAGGGCTGCGCCCGGTGACGGTGCCGCGCCTGCTGCTGGACGACCCCCCGCCGCCGGGACAGCCGATACCCACCAACCTCAGCGGGGGATAGGCGTGCTCAGTGCCCCAGCTGCACCGTCTTGACGATCAACAGCAGCACGGCCACGAGCAGATAGCCGCGCAAGAGCAGCATGGCAGCCTTGCGCCCCGGCGACCACGCCGGGCGCTCGAGCAGCGCCAGAGGAGGCATGGTCCAGGTGTGGCGCCGCTCCCGGGAGAGCGCCTCCTCTTCCTCCTCCTGGCCCCGCGCCGCGGGCGTACCCGCGCTGCGCACGACGTAGATGCCCGCAATCGTCAGGAGAGCCACGGTGGCGAGCGAGAGATAGAGAAACAGCCGCGTGACGTCGACCGCGGGGAACATGGTGGAGGCCATGAGGATCAGCGAGAGCTCCACGAGGATCGCGACGATCACACTGGCCACGGCGTTGAGCCAGCGCGCGTTGACCCACGGCCCGAGCACCTGCCGGTCGTTGCACAGGAGCAGCAGGAACACGGTGGCGCTGGGCAGGAGCACCCCGGCGAGCGCCTGCACGGAGGTGGTGATCAGACCGAGGGGGGCGCCCGGTATCAGGACGATGCCCGCCGCGCCCCCGACCATCGCCGCGAAGCTGCCGTAGAAGAGCTTGGCGTCCCTGAACCCCCTGTGCAGTGAGTGCGAGGCCCCGAAGACATCGCCGAAGGCATAGGAGGTGGAGAGGGTCACGGCGGCGGCCCCGATGAGCGATGCGTTGAGCAGGACGATGGCGAAGAAGGCGCCGGCCGCCGAGCCCAGCTCCCGCCCGAGCGCGGTGGCGACCGTGCCGGCGTCGCCAAACCGCCCGGCGTAGGGGGTGCCGGCGAAGGCGAAGGCGGTCACCGCGATGAGCGCGCCGGCGCCGATCACCACCACGAAGGCCCCGATGATCGTATCGGCCCGCTCGTAGTTGATCCAGCGCGGGGTGATGCGCTTGTCGACGATGTTGGACTGCTGGAAGAAGAGCTGCCAGGGCGCCACGGTGGTGCCGACGATGGCGATGATGAGGAGCACGGAGGTCGAGTTGGCGCCGCCCTGGATGCTCGGCCGGAAGGTGTCCTGGGCGATCTGCGAGACGCTGGGATGGGCCAGCACGAGCAGGGGAATGATCAAAAAGTTCGCCGCGACGAAGACATACATGAAGCGCTCCCAGCTGCGAAAGCTGCCGCTGGAGGTGATCCCCACGAGCGCGGCGGCGGCGATCGGCACGGCCAGGTAGGGGCTCACGCCGAAGTAGCCCAGCGCGAGGCTGACGCCGATGAACTCAGTGACGATCGTGAGGAAGTTGAGGATGAAGAGGTCCCCCACCGAGAACCACCCCCAGAAGCGCCCGAAGCGCTCGTTGATGAGGCGCGCGTGACCCACACCCGTGACGGCCCCGAGGCGAATGACCATCTCCTGGTTGACGATCAGCACGGGGATCAGCAGCAGCAGCACCCACAGCAGCGTGGTGCCGTAGTTCTGGCCGGCCTGGGCGTAGGTGGAGACCCCCCCGGCGTCGTTGTCCCCCACCATCACGATCAGCCCGGGCCCCATGATCGCCAGCAGCGCCATCGCGCGCGAGCGCCAGCCGTGGCGCTCGCCGGAGTCCTCCATCCTGATCGTGCCGAGCGCCCCGCGGATGTCCCCGATGTGGGCCTCGTCGAGCACGGGCGGGACCGCGCCGGCGGGGAGAGCCGCTCCCGCGCGACCCTGGGCCTGGACCTCCGCCGGATCCGGAGCGGGCGCAGGCGGCGTCGGCGAGTTGTCCGGTGGCGGCGTCGGCGAGTCGTCCAGCGTGACGGGATCGTCGGCCATCGGGGTCAACCTCCTTTCCGTGTTGCTCGCGGTCGCGGTTGGGGGAGGCGCGGCGCGGCGCCGGCGGGCGTTTGCGGCCTGGTCAGTCGCTGACTAAGCCGAAGCGCCGCCGCCACCCCGGGGGCAGGGTGAGCTCCAGCACGTCGTCAACTGTAATGACGCCGACGATGCGTTGGTCCTCCTGCACCACTGGAAGGGTGAGGAGGTTGTAGTCGGTCATCATGCGCGCGACCTCGGGAAGGTCGGCGTCGGTGTGCACGAAGACGGGCTCGTGCTCGGCGATCTCCCCCAGCAGCGCCTGCGGGCGCGCGCGGATGAGCCCCACCACCGGCGCCGAGCCCGACAATCCCCCCTCGGCGTCGTGAAGGTAGATGGTGGTGAGCAGGGCGGGCGCGATGTCGCTGGCGCGCACCCGCTCCAGCGCCTGCTCCACCGGGGAGTCCTCGCCGAGCGCGATGAAGTCCGGGCTCATGAGCCCCCCGGCCGTGGAGGGGTTGTAGCCGAGCAGGGATTCGATCTGGCGCCGCTGGGCGACCGGCAGAAGCGCCAAGAGGCGCCCGCGGCGCTCCTGGTCGATCTCCTCGATCAGATCGGCGGCGTCGTCGGCGGCCATGCGCGCGATGACCGCGGCGGCCTGCTCGTCGGGGCGCTCGCGGATGAACTCGAGCTGGTGATGCTCGTCGAGCTCCTCGAAGACGTCGGCCTCCAGCTCGCGGTCCTGGGAGACGGCCTTGATGATCTCCTCGCCCTCCTCGTGCGAGGCGGCCTCGACAAGGTCCGCGATCTCCGCGGGGTGGAGGTTGGCGAGCTTGCGGTGGGAGAAGCGCAGGCGCGCGGTGGGGACGTGATCGACGAAGGGCTCCATGTCCGACCAGTCCAGGAAGGGGCGGTCGCCCACGAGGCCCTTCAGCGCGCGCGGCAAAGCCCGCCGCAGCTGCGCCCTGAAGGTGGGGTCGAGACCCACAACCCGCCACCACCCCTCGATGCAGGCGAGCTCGATCTCGTGCGCGGTGACCAGGCGCGGCGGGTCGGCCTCGACGTTGACGAGCTTGCGCCCGAGGACGTCCTGGCGCAGGAGCACCTCGCCGATGCGCCGCTCGAAGCGCCCGAGCGAGAGCTTCTGGCCGGAGAGCCGCACGGCGCCGGCCTCCAGGGAGGCGACCTTGTCGATCGGCACGAACAGCTCGCGCCCGCCGATGCGCGCCTTCAGGCCCGTGACCGGCGGGTAGCCGCCGTCGGCGAGGCGCACGATGATGTCCTCGACCCGCCCAAGCCGCTCCCCGCCGCGGTCGAGCAGGGGACTGTGCAGAACCGACGATAGGTGCACGACTGGCGCAGGCACGTCGGTCCTAACGTTAGTGCACGCGGAGGCGGCCGCGGCTCGTTCCTTATGCCCGCCTGTTCAACTTCTTAGCTGCCCCTTATCGAGTTCCGAAAGGATGATGGGGGGATGGGCGCCGTAGTAACCACCACGAGATGAGCAAACGCGAGGGAGCGCCCTGGCTCCTATACATACTGACGGCGCTGTGCATGGCCGCGATCGTGGCGGCGTTCCTGGTGGTGGGACCACCGGCGCAGTCGGCCGCGAGCACGCGCACCGCCGTCGTCGGACGCGGGGTGGTGCAGTCGACGGTGTCCGCGAGCGGCACCCTGACGGCCGTCGGCCAGAGCAATGCGAGCTTCAAGGCGTCCGGGCAGCTGGCCGCGGTATACGTGGGGGTCGGCGAGCACGTGCTGGCTGGAAGGCTGCTGGCGGAACTCAATCCCGATGCGGCGCAGCGCAGCCTGGCGGTGGCCGAAGACAACCTGCGCGCGGCGGAGGATCGGCTCGATGAGGCCAGGAGCGAAAGCTCCTCGCCCACCACCAAGAAGTCCACCTCGACCTCATCCCAGCCGACTCAGTCGCCCGCGGCCAAGGCGGCGAACGTGGCTGGCGACGAAGCCTCGGTGGAAAGCGCGAGGGCCGGCGTGGTGAGCGCCGAAGAAGCGCTGGCCAACACGAAGCTGTACGCCCCGGCGGATGGCACGGTGGCGTCGATCGCAGAGGAAACCCCCGGCGAGAGCGTGTCGGCGGGCGCGGGCTCGAGCGGCGGCTCCGGCGGGGGATCGGGCGCAAGTTCGGGCGCAAGCTCGGGTGCGAGCTCGGGTGCGAGCTCGGGTGCGAGCTCGGGCGCCACCGGCAGCGGCTCCTCCGGGAGCGGCGGCGGCGCGAGCGCCGGGGGGTCCTCCAGCACAGGCGCCGGCAGCAGCGGCAGCGGCTCCTCCTCCTCCTCGGGCTTCATCGTGCTGGTGGACACGAGCAGCATGGAGGTGGTGGTGCCCCTGAGCGAGTCCGAAATCACCAAGGTGAAGGTGGGCCAGCCGGCCACGGTGACGGTCAACGCGCTGCCCAGCGAGAAGCTCACCGCGCGCGTGGTGTCGAGCGCGCTGCTGTCCAGCACCAACAGCGGCGTGGTGAGCTACGACGTGACCCTGAGGCTCGACCAGAGCGAGAGCGGCCTGCGCCCCGGCATGACGGCGAGCGCGCAGATCGTGGTGGCCCAGGCCGAAGACGCCGTGAACGTCACGAGCTCCGCGATCAGCGGGCGCGGAGGCACGCAGAGCGTGATGGTTATGCGCGGCGGCAGAGCCGTGCGCCAGCCCGTCATCACGGGCCTGGTGGGCGACTCCACCACGCAGATCCTCAGCGGCCTGAGCCCCGGCGAAGAGGTCGTGATCACGATCGCCACCGGCGCGTCCCTGGGCGGCGGGAGCGCCACGGGGGGCGGGCGCACAGGCTTCGGCACGGGTGGCCTTGGCGGGGGCGGCGGCTTGGGTGGAGGCGGAGGGATAAGGTTTGGGGGAGGGGCCGGTTGATGGCCCACATGGCGCGCAGCCCGGTGATCGATGTGAGCGCCCTCACGAAGGTCTTTCAGGTGGGTGAGATAAGGGTGCGCGCGCTGCGAGGGGTGACGCTGCGCATAGCGCGCGGGGACTTCGTGGCGATCATGGGCAGCAGCGGCAGCGGCAAGAGCACGCTGATGAACATCCTGGGCTGCCTGGATGTGCCCACCAGCGGGCGCTATGAGCTGGATGGGGCGGACGTGCGGGGCCTGTCCGAGGACGAGCTGGCGGACGTGCGCAACGCGCGCATCGGGTTCGTCTTCCAGAGCTACAACCTGATCCCGCGCACGCGCGCGCGTGCGAACGTGGAACTGCCGCTGGCGTACGCGGGCGTGAGCCGCGCCGAGCGCCGCCGCCGCGCGGAGGAGGCGCTGGCGGCGATGGGCATGAGCAACCGCCTGGAGCACCTGCCCTCGGAGCTCTCCGGCGGCCAGCAGCAGCGCGTGGCGGTGGCGAGGGCGATCGTGACGAACCCCTCGCTGATCCTGGCGGACGAGCCGACGGGCAACCTGGACTCGCGCTCGACGGAGGACGTGCTGCGCATCTTCGCGCGGCTGAACGGGGAAGGGCGCACGATCGTGCTGATCACGCACGAGCCGGACGTGGCGGCGCAGGCCAAGCGCACGATCACGTTGAGCGACGGGAGGATCGTCGAGGACCGGCGCGCGCGCCAGGCGAATGAGCCCCCGCCGAGCGTGCACGCGCAGAAGTCGCGCCACGAGGCCCGGGCCGGCGCAGGCGGAGCGCGAGCATGATCGGCACGGAGACCCTGAGGATCGCCGTGGACGGCCTCTTGGCCAACCGCCTGCGCAGCTCGCTGACGATTCTCGGCCTGGGCATCGGCGTGGCCTCGGTGATCGTGCTGATCGCGGTGGGCAACGGCTCCTCGCAGACGGTGGCCAAGCGCATCGAGAGCCTGGGCACGAACGTGCTGCTGGTGACGCGCGGCTTTCAGCGCGGGGGCGCGAGCGCGGGCGCGGCCACGCCGCCGCTGAGCGAAAAGGCCGCGCTGGCGCTGGAGGACCCCACTCAGGCCCCCGACGTGAGGAGCGCCGCGCCGGTGGTGAACGCCGCGAGCGCGACGCTTGTCTACAACGGCACGAGCTACTCCCCGAGCACCTTCGTGGGCACCACCCCCTCCTACCTGACGGCCCACGACTACGAAGTCGCCGAGGGCGCGCCGTTCACCGCGCGGGACGTGACCGAACACAGCCCGGTGGTGGTGATCGGGCCGACGGTGGCGCAGGAACTCCTCCCGGGCGTGAACCCGGTGGGCCAGTCGATCCAGATCGACGGCGGCTCTTTTCAGGTGATCGGCGTGACGAAGTCCAAGGGAGCGAGCGGGGCGCTGAACCAGGACGACATCGCGATGGGGCCGATCAGCACGGTGCAGGACAAGCTCACGGGGTATGGGCCGATCAGCTCGATCACGGTGCAGGCCTCCTACCAGGGCCGCCTGAACGCCGCCGAAGCCGAGGTGAGCTCGATATTGCAGGGGCAGCTCGGCACCACCGCCGCGAACCCGGGCTTCAACATCATCAACCAGGGCTCGATCCTGGAAGCCTCGAGCTCCACGAGCAGCGTGTTCACGACGCTGCTGGGCGAGGTGGCGGCCATCTCCCTGCTCGTCGGGGGCATCGGCGTGATGAACATCATGCTGGTGAGCGTGACCGAGCGCACGCGCGAGATCGGCATACGCAAGGCGATCGGCGCGCGCCATGGCGACATCCTGGGGCAGTTCCTGACGGAGGCCGTGCTGGTGTCCACGATCGGCGGGCTGCTGGGGCTGCTCGTGGGAGTCGTGGGCACGCGCTTTCAGATCGCGGGCGTGCAGCCGGTGATCGCCGGCTACAGCATCCCCCTGGCCTTCGGCGCGGCTGTCGCCACGGGCCTGTTCTTCGGCACCTACCCCGCCGGCCGCGCGGCCGGCCTGAGACCAATCGAGGCACTGCGCCATGAGTGATCCAAGCAGCGATCCAATAATCGAGGACGAGGATGAGACGTGGGAGGACGAGCATGAGCAGGAGCCCGAACAGGAGCACGAGCCGATCGCCAGACGTCCCCGCAGGCGGCTGTTGACACCGCTGACGGCGCTGCTGTTCGCGCTGCTGGTGGGCGCCGGGGGGTTCATCGCCGGGGTGCAGGTGGAGAAGGGCGAAGTGCCCGCGAGCAGCGGCACGCGGGGCGCGGGGCGCCTGGCCGGCCTGCTGGGCGCGGCGGGGGCAGGCGCCTCGGGCACAGGCGCTGCGGGCGGAGCTGGCGCCGGCGGGGCTTCAGGGGGCGCCGGCGCCGCGGGCGGGGCTCGGTTCTTCGGCGGCAGTGGCGGCGCGGGCGGCGCGGGCGCCACCGTGGGGCAGGTGGCGAACATCTCCGGCTCGGATCTCTACGTGACCAATCTGGAAGGCAACACCGTGAAGGTGCTGGCATCCGCCGCGCAGATCACCAAGCAGGTGAGCAGCTCCGTGAAGGGAGTGCATCCCGGCGACAGCGTGGTCGTGCAGGGCACCGCCCGCGGCGACGGATCGATCCAGGCCAGCACCGTGCGCGACAGCGGCAGCTCCGAAAGCGGCGGCACCGGCGCTCTCTTCGGCGGCTCCTCCGGCGCAAGCTCCGCGGGCGGGTCCTCCGGCGGCCGCGGCTCCGGCTCCGGCGGCGAACCGGCCCTCTTTGGTAGATAATTCAAACAAAGGAAGACGATGCCTCACACTCACACCCACATCCGCAAGCTGCTGGCGCCCGCGACGGCGCTGATCGCGGCGCTCTTATGCCTCGGTCTGGCGGCCTGCGGCGGCTCCTCGAGCACGGCGACCAGCACCACAACCGTCGCCGCCAACACGACCTCGACGACGCCGAGCGGCCCCGGAGCGGGCAGATTCTCAGCCATGCGGGCCTGCCTGCAGCGCAATGGCGTGACCCTGCCCGCGCCCACCCCCGGCCAGGGCCCGCGCGTCCTGGGCGGCCCGGGGGCCGGCGAACGGAAGCTGCCCAATGGCGTCACCCGCGAACAGTTCCAGGCGGCGCTGAAGAAGTGCGGCGGCGGCGCCTTCGCCGGAAGGGGCCGGCGAGTCAACAGCCCCGCCTACCGCGATGCCCTGACGGCGTACGCAGCATGCATGAGCAGCAACGGCGTGAAGCTGCCCACGCCCAACACCTCCGGCAGGGGCCCGGTGTTCAACAGCACGGGCATCAACACCAACAGCCCCCAGTTCAAGGCCGCCGCGGCGAAGTGCCGGAGCGTGCTGCTGAATGCCTTCCGCCAGGCGCGGCCCGGCGCGGCGACGGGCGGTACGTAGGCGATCTATTCTTCCGCGCCGCTGCGCGGCAGCGCGCGGGCGCCGAGATCGCGGTTGCCCGCGGCGGCCTGGGGATCGCGGATGGCCGCCGCGGTGGGCTTGGCGGCCACGGCGGGCTGCTGCAGCGCGCCGATGCGTTCCACCAGCTGATTCCACTGCGCGGCGCTGAGATCTCCGCTGACGGCCAGAAGCGGCGAGGGGGCGGTCTGGCCCGGCCCGGCGGAGTGCGCCGCGGTGGCGATGGCCTGCACCGCGGCCCCCGGCCCGGCGCTCGGCGCGAGCGTCCCCGGCTGCGGGCGGAAGCCCACGTGGATGTGGTTCCAGTGTTCGGGCAGCGCGAGCGTGTTGGGGGCTTCGGGGTATTTCATGAGGCTGATGATCTGATGGGGCACGAACTGGCCCTGAAGGGTCAACAGCGCGCGGATGGTGACGTCGGCGATCGACCCCGCCCCCTGGTGGCCGGCGATCGGCACGCCGTTGATCGCGGAGATGTCCACGGCGTCGCCGAAATAGTGCTCGGAGACGTTGCCGCTGGTCGTCATCTCGCTGTGCCCGCAGCGCAGTGCGCTGACCGTCGGCTTCAGGCCGCTGCGCGAGAGGAACTCGAGCACCGCCAGCACGCGCCCGTCGATCGACCCGGCGGCGATGTCCTGGCGCCCGCACTCGTAGATGCTGATGCCCGGGTCCGAGAGCACCGTGCGCTCCAGTTCGCTCTGGCTCATCAGAAACACCTGCGCCACGGTGGCGCCCAGCAGGTTGACGTCGCTGCGCGCGCCCCTGGGATGCAGGGCGGTGTCCAGCTGGCGCCAGTTGGCGAGGATCGGCCGCGGATCGACCGTGGAGCTGTCCCCCGCGGGGCGGATGGCGAAGCGCAAGGTGGTGCTGGGCACGCTCACATGCACTCCTCCAAAAGCCTGGAGCGGCGAGCCCGCCTGGGCGTCCTGAACGGGTGTCTTTGAGAGATGGCCCAGGATGGTGCCCTGCGACACCAGCGACCCTTGGCGCAGCGGCAGCCACTTGCCGCCATGCCCATCGCTCTGCGCGCCCTGAGCGCCCGCCTGAGCCGCCGCGACGCGCGCCACGGGGTTGCCGGGGTGGGCATACAGGCGCACCCGGCCCATGCCGGGAGGCGGGGCGCCTTCTTCGGGGGACTGCTGGCTTTCGGCTTCGACTTCGGGGGACTGCTGATCGAGACGCGGCTGGGCGGGTGCCTTGACGTGCAAGGTGATGGGCAGCTGCCGCCCGGCGCTGGCCGGCACGGAGGGCGTAGGTTCGCTCGCCACGGGCTGCGCGGCGGCTGCCGCGACCGCTGGCTTGATCCTGGCGGGGCGGCCCGGCTCGTGGTAGCGATGGGCGATGCTGCCCAGGCCCGCGTAGGTGAAGACGTCGCCATAGACGTCCTGCAGCGCCAGGTAGTTGCCCAGCCTGTGCGAGCGTCCGAGCTTGACGATGCGCCCGTCCTGCACCGCCGTCACCGGCGCCCCGAGGGGACCCAGCAGGTCCACGAAGCGCAGTTCTTCGACGTGCTTGCGGGCTGCCCTTGCGCCCACGACCCCCGGGGCCGGCGGGGGGCTCGGAGAGGGCGCGACGGGGTTGGCGGCAGAAGGCGCCACAGGGTTGGCGCCCGCATAGGGCTCCAGCGGCACGGCCCCCGCGGTGGCGCTGGCGACGGACAACGGGGTGGCGGGGTCCTGCGCCACGCGCGCGCCCGCCACCGGCAGGCTGCCCTCGGTGAGCCCCGTGAGGGTCGCGATGACCGACTGAGGATAGGAGGCGATCAGCTTGGCCCGCAACAGCACCGAGCTGACGTACGCCTCGGAGTGGTTGTAGGCGAGGATCGCGGTGTGAAGGTTGCTGGAGGCGCCGGCCGCGTGCAGGTAGCGAGCGGCGGCGAAGATGGCGTCCACGGGGTTGTAGGGATCGGCGTAGCCCGCGCCCAGCGCGTCCACGCCGTACTGGAGCCAGGTGGTGGGCATGAACTGCATCCACCCCACCGCCCCGGCGGTGGAGACGGAGAGGTCGTTGCCGTAGTCGGTCTCGACCTCGTTGATGGCCGCGAGGATCTGCCAGGGCACCCCGTATTGGATGCCCGCCGCCTGATAGATGGGCAGCAGGAAGAGCGGCACGCGGTAGTACTGGAGCGCCTGCGCGGAGACCGCGGACTGCCCCAGAATCGAGGCCAGCGTGCCCGCCTGGCCGGCCACCGCCAGCGGTGGCGGCGCCACGCCGTTGGGGGTGCCCGCAGGTACCGTCGTAGGCCCACTCCCGTTGGCATTGCTCTTGCCGCCCGCCCCCACCCCGCCGTTGGCCTTGACGTTGTCGTTGGCGTTGCCCTTGACGCCGCGTCTGCCCCCGGCCTTGGCGCCCCTGCGCCTGGGGATCGCGGGCTGCTTGCGCTGGACGACCACGACGGGGGCCTGCGCAGCCGGGGCCCGCGCGGCCGGGGCGGCCTGCGGCGGTGGCGGTGGCGCGGAGGTCGTTGTCTGTGGCGGTGGCGCGGAGGTCGTCGTCTCGGTCGTGGAAGTGGCCGTGGAGGTGGTGGTCGTGGGTTCGCCCGCCCCCCCCTGCGCGGGGGCGGGCGCCGTGGTGGTGCCGGTGGCCGGCGGCGGTGTTTCTCCCCCTCCGCTCCCGCTCGTCCCGACGGTCGCTTCAGCCCCCAGCGCCCCGCCGGGCAGCGCGCCGCCAAGGCCGACCGCCGTCAGCCCTCCCCCCGCCAGCGCCGAGAGCATCGCGCGCCGCACCCAGCGGCGCGGGGCGTTTGGCGTCATCGGCGGCCCCTCCGGGCCGTGATCGTCGTGGCGTTCCATGGTCGTGGGTGCACGGACAGCCCACGCTCATGGGCTGGTCCCCCTTTGAGGTCATATCGGCAGGCAGACAAGGATCGCTAAAGGTTTTGTAATTCCAGCGTAAAGCAGCCTGTCCTTCAGGGGCGCCGCTGGTGAGGCAATGACCAGAGCGGCTGGAGAGTAGCGCTGGAGAAGGCGGAAACCCCAGACTGGCCGAATCGCCGACCCGCGGACGCAATGCGCAGGATCTGTTGCAGGATCAGGCGCACGCGCCGGCCAGCGCGTGCACGGGCATCTGGGCCAAGGCATCCCTGTGCAGCCCGCCCACCGCTCCATCCGGCCGCCTGGCGGGTTCATAAGGTTGTGGCGAGCGCCACGAAACATGTAGAGTCCGCACGGAGGTCAAAGGTCGTCAGTTGTCAGAGGAAAGGGATGGAGAGGGTCATGTCCAGATTTGGGGTTCTCACCGCAGCGCTTGCCACATGTATCTGCCTCACCGGCGCCACCACGGCGTGGGCGGGCGAGACGGTCACGATCAAGGCGCAGTTCACGCCCAACAAGCTGGGCTCGCCCACGAACGCCTCGGGCGAAGCCAAGATCATGTCCACCATCCCGGGAGAAATCCCCACGCCGATCACCGGCTTCACGATCAAGGGGCCGGCCGGCCTGACGATCGACACCAAGGGCACCGGCGTCTGCAGCGTGGCGATCCTCGAAGGCCCGCGCGGCCCCGAAGGCTGCCCCAAGAACTCCGTCGCGGGCTTCGGCGGCGGCATGGGCGCGCTGAAGCTGGGCACGCAGATCATCGAAGAGCCCTACACGCTCAACTTCTTCCTCGGCAACAACAAGCCCGGCCACGTCGAACTGCTGCTGTACGTCAACGCGACATCGCCCGTCTCGATCCAGCTCACGTTCACGGCGCTCGTGGAAAAGGAGGCCCCCCCCTATGGCCTGGGCTTTCACTTCAACATCCCCCTGATCCCCACGCTCCCGGGCGCATCCGACGCGACGGTGCTCAGCTCGCACGTCTCGATCGGCGCCCCCAACGTGTACTACTACGAAAGGGTCCACGGCAAGCGCAAGCGCGTGCACGTCAAGGGGCTGATCCTGCCCAAGAAGTGCCACGGTGGCCTGCCGATCGAGACGACGATCTCCTTCCAGGACGGCACCGTCAGCGAAAACAAGCTCACGCTGCCCTGCCCCCACAAGTAGGAGCGGCGGGTGCGGCTGAGAGCGCCCAACGGGATACGTACGGGGATGCACGGCATGCGCGCGGGGGCGCATGCCGGCGCCCTCTGCGCGATCGCCACGCTGGCCGTCTGCGCGGTGCTTCCCACGGGGGCGCAGGCGGCCACGACGGCCAGCATCACCCCCTCCTTCGCGCCGAATCGGCTGGGCGCGGCGACGGCCTTCACGCTGAGGATCGCCTACGCCGATCAGCAGGACCCCGTCCCCGAACCGGTGAGCCACGCGGTGGTGCACCTGCCCGCGGGCCTGGGCATCGATTTGCGCGGCATCGGCATCTGCCCCTCCTCGCGCCTTGAAAAGCAGGCGGGGCGAGGCTGCCCCGCCTCCTCGCGCGTGGGCAGCGGCAGCTCGCTGGCGGGCGCCCACCTGGGAGCGACCAACCTCAACGAGACCGCCGCCCTGACGGCCTGGCGGGGCCCCAATCGGGGCGGGCGGCCCACGCTGGAGATCCGCGGCCAGGGGCTGACGCCGCTGGAAGAGAGCGTCGTCGTCGTCGGCGTGCTCGAACCCGATTCGGCCCCCTATGGGCAGAAGCTGGTGATGACGGTGCCCCCGATCCCGACCCTGCCGCTCGAACCCAACGCCTCGATCCTGCGCTTCGCGCTGACCGTCGGCTCGGCCCATGGCGGGCACGGAGGCGGGCTGATCCGCGTGCCCCATCGCTGCCCCGCGGGCGGCTTTCCCTTCGCCGCGGACTTCGCCTACGCGGGCGGCTCGACCAGCACGAGCACCGCCACCGTGCGCTGTCCGTAGAGCCGATCGTGACAGCCCATGCCGCGGGCCCATGGCGATGGCGCTTGCCTCGCCGAACGCTTGCCGCTAATGTTGCCCGCATGGAAGCGCTGCTCTCGCTGCTGCAGGTGATCATCGCGGTCGTGCTGATCTTCCTCGTGCTGATGCACTCGGGCAAGGACGCCGGGCTGTCGGGCGCCTTCGGCGTGGGCAGCGGCACGGGCCCGCTGGGGGGCGGATCAATGGTCGAGCGCAACCTCAACCGCTGGACCGTCGCCTTCGCGATCCTCTTCGTCGGAAACACTATCCTGCTGCTCAAGAAGCCCTGGTAGCCGGTCGAGCTCCTCGAGGCGATCGAGGATCTGCAGGGCTTGCACGCGCAGGACGGCATCGCTCGCGTGATAGTCCTCGTCGGAGAGCTTGCCGGTGCGGTGGTCCAGTTCGAGGTCGCGCAGCTCGCGGTACTTGCTCTCGCGCGCGGCCTCCAGCTCGGCTCCCAGGCGCGTGCGGACGCGCAGCGTCGAGGCGCGGCGACGGCCGGGTGAGAGGGCGATGAGGCCGCCGGCGAAGACGATCAGGCCGCCGATCCAGATCCACATCACCAGCGGCGAGACGATGAGATGGAACTGCGCCGGGGGCGGGTCGCGCATGTATTCGCGGGCCATGACGGCGATCGCGATGATGCCCTCGTCGGGGCGCACGAGGGGGATCGTGCGGTTGCCCACCGCGACGATGCGCCTCAGCGGGGACGTGCTGATGTCGGGGGCGATGGCGCTCCAGACGTCGCGCGCGATGCCCGCGTCCATGCTCACGTGGCTCACGGCGGTGCCGCCGATGAAGTGGCCCACGCTGCCCTGCGTGGATTCGCCGGAGTCGTAGAAGCCCTCGCTGGGGTTCAGCGTGGCGACGTGGTGCCCCCCCTTGGAGACGTCCAGCACCGCGCCCAGGCTGAGAGTGGAACCGGTGTGGGCGGGGTCGTACCTGGGCGTGATCGCCACCGTGGGGCGCACGTAGCGCACGCTGTAGGCGCCCACGCGCGTGGACTGGCCAGGCGAGAGGCTCAGCTCGGCGGCGTGCTGGAAGGATGACGAGGCGGCGACGCCCACGAAGAGCACGGCCATGCCGAGATGCACCACGTAGCCGCCGTAGCGCCGGCGGTTGCGCCGCACGAGGCCCAGCAGCGCCGCGGGGGCCCGCTCGCCGGCGGTGGACATGCGCGCGCGCGTACCGCGCAGGAACTCCTGCGCGAGGCTGCCCAGGACGAAGGCGGCGCAGCAGAACATCGCGAGCGCGAAGGGCTTCTGCGTGACGCCCGCGATGAGCAGCGCCGCGAGCGCCAGCCCCGCCGTGGCGAGGGGCAGACGAAAGTTGCGCCGCGCGTTGGCGAGCGTGGCGCGGCGCCAGGCGATGACGGGGCCGATGCCGGAGAGGAGCACGAGCACGAGCGCCAGGGGCACCGTGTAGCGGTCGAACCAAGGCGGACCCACCGAGGCGGCCGTGCCCGTGAGGGCTTCGGAGATGAGCGGGAAGTAGGTGCCCCAGAAGATCACGAAGCAGAGGCTCACGAGCACCACGTTGTTGGCGAGGAAGATGGACTCGCGCGAGAGCAGCGAGTCCAGGCGGTGCTCTGAGCGCAGCATCTCCCGGCGCGAGACCACGAGGTAGATGGAGCCCGCGATGAGCGTGGCGATGAGGCCCAGGAAGGGCACCCCAAGCGTGGCCCCGCCGAAGGCGTGAATCGAGTTGAGCACGCCGCTGCGCACGAGGAAGGTGCCCATGATCGCCAGCGTGCCGGTGGCCAGCACGAGCGAGACGTTCCAGACCTTGAGCATGCCGCGCTTCTCCTGGATCATGAGCGAGTGCAGGAAGGCGGTGCCCGTGAGCCAGGGCATCAGGGAGGCGTTCTCGACGGCATCCCACCCCCAGTAGCCCCCCCAGCCGAGCTCGGCGTAGGACCAGCGCGCGCCGAGCAGGATGCCCACCCCCAAAAAGAGCCACGCGGCGAGCGCGAAGCGGCGGATGAGGC
>Ga0116217_10001457_pt1 | contig 22905 bp, 18 predicted proteins | sample Sb_taG_6_FD_89697 | JGI IMG/M metagenome (GOLD analysis project Ga0116217, IMG submission 89697) | Peat soil microbial communities from Weissenstadt, Germany - Sb_50d_4_PS metaG | ecosystem: Environmental > Terrestrial > Soil > Wetlands > Peat | place: Germany: Weissenstadt | collected 2010-09-21 | reverse complement strand
GGAGCGGGGCCTCGTTGCCAAGGAAGACTTGGGGGCGGCCCTGGAAGAAGTATCGCGCATACCGTACGTGGACTGCGCCTCGACCGTGCCGGATCTCGGCGCCTTGAGGATGGTGCCGCGCTCGATGGCTGAGCGCCTTTGCGTCCTTCCCCTGCGAACAGAACATAGGCGCCTGGTTGTCGCCATGGCAGCCCCGCAGAACCTGGCCGCCTTGGACGAGTTGCGGTTTACGACCGGCCTCGAGATTTCCCCGCGGCTTTCCTTTCGGATCGAGCTGCAAAATGCAATCAACAAACATTACGCTGCCGAAGGCGGGTCCGCTTCCGCTTACGGGACCGTCCGCGGCGGGGAAAGAGTGCCATTTGAAGAAGTGGAGTTTCTTTCCACCAGTTCGCGGCAAGCCAACCAGGAGGCCATCCAGGAAGTACAGGCCGATCTGCGGCAGAAAAAAACTCCGGCAGTGCGCCTCGTTTCCGAAGTGATTCAAGTGGCCATGGCCAAGCGGGCCAGCGATATTCACATCGAGCCGCGAGCCTCCGACACCGTCGTGCGCATGCGCGTCGACGGGGTGTTGCACGATCATCAAGTGATCCCGCGAGCTCTGCAAAACTCGCTGATTTCGCGAGTCAAGATCCTCTCCGATATGGATATTTCGGAGCGCCGCGCCCCGCAGGACGGGCGCTTCATGGTTTCCGTAGGCACGCGGCAGCTCGACCTGCGAGTCTCGACGTTGCCGACACAGTACGGTGAGAAGGTTGTGATCCGGTTGCTGGAAACGAGCTCGCCGCTGACTTCTTACGCTGACCTGGGAATGCCGGCCGACGTGGCCGATGGATTGAATGAGCTTCTATCCGCGCCTCAAGGGATGATTCTGGTAACGGGCCCGACGGGCTCGGGCAAGAGCACGACTCTGTACTCTTCGCTTCACAAACTGCGCCAGGCATCCGTCAATATCGTCACGGTCGAGGACCCGGTCGAATATGTTCTTCCAGGCATCAATCAAGTCCACGTCAATACCAAGGCCGGCCTGACATTCGTGACCTGCCTCCGGTCCATTCTCCGCCAGGATCCGAATATCATCATGGTGGGCGAGATTCGCGATAAGGAAACCGCGGAAATCGTCATGAAGGCGGCGCAAACGGGCCATCTGGTCCTTTCCACGCTGCACACCAACGACAGCGTTTCCGCGATTGTCCGCCTCCTCGACCTGGGGATTCCGGGCTACTTGATCAGTTCGTCCGTGACAGGCATCCTGGCGCAGCGCCTGGTGCGAATGCTCTGCCCCTGCCACTCTCTCCAGCCCGCAACTCAGGATTTTCAGGCGCGGCTGGCACAGATGGGCCTGACCAAGCTTCCGAGCAAGATGGCTGTCCCGGTTGGTTGCGATAGGTGCAACCATACCGGGTACTCGGGACGTATTGGAATCTATGAATTGCTGCGCGTGGATGAGTCCATCCGCACTATCATTCGAACCAGCGGGAACATCGACCAGATTCGCGCCACTTCGAGGTCGAACGGAATGCGTCTCATTCAGGAAGACGCGCTGGAGAAGGTTCTAAACGGCACGACGACACTGGAAGAGATCCTCCGGGTCGTGCCGATGGACAATACATCCTATATGGAATGCGCAAAGTGCAATCAACACATTCTTCCCTCATTTAAATATTGCCCGTCGTGCGGTGAGCGTTGCGCGGATAAGTCCTCCCCGAACCGGCCACGGAAGGAAGATTGGGTCCCTGAAGAAGTCAGCTAGTCATGGACAGGAAAGACGACAAACCGAATTCAGAAGGCCGGCGCGATGTACGTTATCCGCACCTTAGCGAACTATCAATGATTTACGAAGGCTTCGAGGAAGACATTTGCGTCCGGCCGCCGGACCTTAGTCCTCACGGCATGTTCATCAACACAAGAACGGAGTACCCCGAAGGCGCGGTCCTGAAATTGCGCTTCAAGCTCGCGCGGACCGGCGTCGTAATCCAGACTCGGTGCGAAGTCCGCTTTTGCCTCAAAGGGGTAGGGGTCGGCGTCGAGTTTGTCGCTATTCCTCCCGAATCCGTTCGCGCCATCGAAGATGAAATTGGGGTTCAACCGCAAAACACCTAACTGCTTTTCCCTCCGGTCCGGAGTATCTTAGCGTTCGTTTTCCAAATCTATGGCAGACTTCCTCCGTCATCAGGATGGGCTTGACGTTTCCCGTCTCAGGATTCACCATTCTTGGCGCGCAGGAACTTTGCCGGCGAATCAAAAAAATCAAATGGCGACGACACCCAGCCTTTTTCCTGACCCGGCACACGAAATCTTTTTCGACATCGAAACTCTTCGACTGTCGCATGAGGTCGAGGGAGGCTGGTCGAACATCGCGCGCTTCGGCCTCGCCGTCGCCGTGACGTGGGACACGCAGAATCGCTTCCGGCGCTGGTTTGAGGCGGATGCCAAAGCGCTCATTGCCGAACTCGGCCGGTACGATCGCATCGTTTCCTTTAACGGCGACCGCTTCGATTTTGAAGTGCTCAGCGCCTACCAGCCGGTAAATCATCTGCTCGGCAAATCCTTTGACCTGCTGGTGGATTTGCACCGCCGTCTTGGACACCGCATCAAACTCGACGATCTGGCGCGGGAAACCCTGGGCAATCAGAAAACGGGAAACGGTTTGGACATTGTCCAGTGGTGGCGCGAGGGCCGCAAGGAAGAAGTTTGCAAGTACTGCGAGAACGACGTGAAATTGCTCGTGGACCTGGTGGAATTCGCCCGCAGGAACAAATACGTGGTCGTGAAGTCGCGCCAGTTGCGCGTCGACTGGCCCTGAGGTGTTGCAGTTGGCACGCATTGTCAATCGCGCAAGATGGTTTTTCGGGATTGCGGGATTGTGTCTCGCCCTGACGGGCATTTCCCGCGCCGCCGAAAAAGAGAAAATCGTTTGGAAATCAATCCCCAACGCGATCCTGCAAGTCGATTCGCGCGCGCCGAAACTATGGAATGTTTATCAGCCCGGGAAAAAATTCGATCCGCTTCTGCTGCAGCTCGGCTCTCGCTACCTGGTGATTTACGTCCGCAGTATGGAAGTTTATGAAATCAAGCCGGAATTGCTCGGCCACAAAGGCGAGGATCTTTTGTGGCGGGAATCGGACAAACCGGCAAAGCCCGTGGCGACCTCGGATTGGAGCGTCAAGGATGTCGGCTCGGCGTCGCGTATTCTCGTGAAGCTTGCCGACGAAGGCCGCGTGGTCAATATCGAGATTCCTCAAATGCCCGATCTGCGGCGCGGGATCTACTGACGCGTGAACGCCGCGGAACAACCCGGCCAGGGCGGCATCCATTCCGGCGTTCTTGACGCCGAAACCATCCGTTCCAGTTCCCTTTACAACGAAGACCTCGCGCCGATTCCCGCCTCGCGCCGCAGCTGGGGCACCTACAACTACGCCGCGCTGTGGATCGCCATGAGCGTCAACATTCCGACGTACTTGCTGGCGAGCGGCATGATCGCGGGCGGAATGGACTGGAAGCAGGCCATCTTCACCGTGTTTCTGGGAAACGTTCTAGTCCTTGCGCCGATGCTTCTGAATGCGCATGCGGGAGCAAAGTACGGAATCCCGTTCCCGGTGTTCGCGCGGGCTTCGTTTGGAGTTCTGGGCGCGAATGTTCCAGCCGTTCTGCGCGCACTGGTGGCGTGCGGGTGGTTCGGCATCAACGCGTGGATAGGCGGCGGCGCCATAAATGTGATGGTCGCCGTTCTATTTCCCTCGTGGCGGACGTACTCCCCCGGCGTGTGGATTTGCTTTGGAGGCTTTTGGCTGCTGCACGTCATCGTGATCATGCGGGGCATCCGGACGCTCAAGTTTTTTCAGGGTGTGACCGCGCCCTTCCTGTTGGTTATCGGCGTAGCGCTGCTCGCGTGGGCCGTTGTGAAAGCGGGCGGCTTCGGAACCATGCTGGCGGCGCCGTCCAAGTTCCAGACGTTCGGGGAATTCTTCCGCTTCTTTATTCCGTCGCTGACGAGCGTTGTAGGATTTTGGGCGACCGTGGCATTGAACATTCCGGATTTCACGCGCTATGCGCGCAGCCAACGCGCGCAAGTGGTCGGCCAAGTGCTGGGCTTGCCGACAACCATGACGCTTTATTCCTTCATCGGTGTTGCGGTCACGTCTGCAACCGCAATTATTTTCGGGCAGACGATCTGGGACCCCGTGCAAGTCCTGGCGCGCCTGGGAAATCCATTTGCGGTCGTCATCGCGATGGCGGCATTGCTGCTCGCCACGTTAAACGTCAACGTCGCTGCAAATCTAGTTTCGCCGTCGAACGATTTCTCGAATCTCTCGCCGAGGCTGATCAGTTTTCGGACCGGGGGGCTGATTACGTGCGTGGTGGGAGGCGTCGTATTTCAGCCGTGGAAACTGCTTGCGAACTACAGCAACTACATTTTCGGGTGGCTCCTGGGATACTCCGGATTTCTCGGACCGATCGCTGGCGTGATGATCTGCGACTACTTCGTAGTGCGCAAAAAAATCATTCTTGTGGAAGACCTCTATCAGCGCCGCGGTTTTTATGAATTCTCCAACGGGATTAACTGGCGCGCCATGGCAGCGCTCGCCGCCGGAGCAGGCGTGGCATTCGTCGGCTTGATCGTGCCCGCGTTGCGCGTGCTGTATGACTACGCGTGGTTCGTGGGTTTCGCGGCGAGCTTCATTGTGTATTGGGCCGTGATGCGCGCGCCAATCGCAAGGAAAGCAAATTAAACCGAATTTCCCGTAAACAGTCTGCGCCGCACCTGAATGGCACGAACCTGGGTCGGCAATGCCAGTGGCGCAGGCTTCAGCCTGTGGGGGTTAGTCCTTGCAAGGCACAAACCCCATAGGCTGAAACCTGCGCCACCAAGACATACCTGTGTGCTACGACTTGTCCGCATCGCACAATTTGCACCGGCGCGGCTCGCGCACAATGGCCGCGTCCCGTGGGAAAATTAGTCCGAGCATCCAGTCTCCGGCCACCTGCACCTGTTTCTTTACGCCCCCCAGTTTGTACAAGTGAACGGCGTTCCAGAAGAGCCACGCGAAGTAGCCGCTGACCTGAATCCCCGCGATCTTGACGACGGCGTAGTTCATCCCGAGAGACACGAGCATGCCCTTTGCGGCATATTCATACGTCTCGAGCGGCTCTCCGCGCCACAGGTGTCCGACATTGCGCGCAGCGATGCGACCCTGTTCGATGGCCACTGGGGCGACGCGCGGCGCTTCCTGCGCGTTCACGGCCGCGGCCGAGTCGCCAATGACGAAAACCTCCGGGTGGCCCTCCAGTTGGAGATGCGCGTTCACGACGGCGCGGCCAATCCGGTCGTGCGGCCCGGGCAGCGATTCGATCAGCTCGGATGCGCGAACTCCCGCCGTCCAGATAATTGTGTCCGCAGCGAGAGTTTCGTTTCCATTGATCTCAACAGAGCCTTCGAGCACGCGAGTGACTCGCGTGGAAGTTTTCACTTCAATTCCGCTTACATCCAGCCGCTTGCGCGCGTGCGCCGCCAATTTCGGACCGATCCCGCGCAGCACATCCGGCGCTGCTTCCAGCACGATCAGGCGAATCTCGGCGGCGTCGATCCCGCGATATTTTCTCGCGGCATAGCCGAAGAGAAAATCTCGCATCTCCGTGACGAGTTCGATGCCCGTGTAGCCGCCGCCGACAACGACGAAAGTGAGCATCGAGCGCCGCGCGGCGGCGTCCGCGGTGTGGTCCGCGTGCTCGCACAAGTCGATGATCCTTTCGCGCAACTCCACGGCCTGCTGGAGTGATTTGTAATCCCAGCAGTTCTCGCGCGCCCCAGGCGTATTGAAAAATTCGGTGCGCGAACCGGACGCGAGGACGAGGGCATCGTACTCGATGAACCCGGAATCTACGATCACGCGCCGGTTCGGCGCATCGACGGCGCGCACCGCTTCCCTGCGAAACCGGAATTTGCGTCTGCCGCGAATTTCACGCACGGCCTGGACGATGTGGCGCGGATCGGTGTAACTCGATGCGATCTGAGGAAGGAGCGGCGTGAAGAGCAAATAATTTTGATCGCTGAAGAGAAGAACTTCGACGTCGCGATCGCGGTGAAACATGCCGTCGAGGTGCGTGACGGCTTGCAATCCGCCAAATCCTGCCCCGACCACCACGATGCGTTTCATGGCAACATCAAATTTAACACATTGCCGCCGCCATTATCTTTACGACGGCCGCGCAGCGTCAGGCCCGGGCGCCAGCCTTTTCACGCGCATCTTCCAACTCTCATACGGCAGGTCCGTGTCGATCTGCTTCATCGTGATGCACTGATCCACGGGACAAACCAGCGCGCATAGGTTGCAGCCGACGCACTCGTCTTCAATGATGCGCGGAACGTGCACGCCCATCCCGTTCGGATTCTTCTTGCCGTTCCCCGCGACCGTGTACGGAGCGATGCACTGGTGCGCGCCGTCTTCGCAGGCGACGTAGCAGAGTTGGCAGCCGATGCACAGATCGTGGCGAATATCCGCGATGATTTTGTAATTGAGGTCCAGGTCTCCCCAATCCTTTACATTCTGGACGGCGCGCCCGCGAAAATCCGCGATGGTCCGGAAACCGTGATCGTCCATGTACGCGGAAAGGCCGTCGATCATGTCTTCGACGATGCGGAACCCGTAATGCATCGCCGCCGTACAGACTTGCGTGATGGACGCACCGAGCGCGATGTGCTCGGCCGCGTCGTTCCAGTATCCAATTCCGCCAATCCCCACAATCGGGATCTTCACCGTTTTCGCGACGCTCGAAACCAGGTGCAAGGCGATCGGCTTCAGCGCCGGCCCGCAATACCCGCCATGGGAAGATTTCCCGCCCACGTTGGGCTTCGGCGAAAACGTTTCCAAGTCCACGCCGATAATCGAATTGAGCGTGTTGATCAGGCTGACGGCGTCGGCCCCTCCTTTTTCCGCGGCCAGCGCGACGCGCGTGATATCCGTGACATTCGGCGTGAGCTTTACAATCACCGGTGTTTTCGCCGCTTCTTTCACCCACGACGTAATCATTTCCGTGTACTCGGGCACCTGCCCCACGGACGAACCCATGCCGCGCTCGCTCATGCCGTGCGGGCAGCCAAAGTTCAGTTCGAGCGCGTCCGCACCCGCGCCCTCGACGCGGCGAACCATTTCGTGCCAGCTCTCGCGCCTGGATTCCACCATCAGCGACGCGATCACCAGATTTTTCGGATAGCGCTTCTTCACTTCCGCGATTTCCCGGACATTCACCTCGGTGGGCCGGTCGCTAATGAGCTCGATATTGGTGAAGCCCATCACCTTCGTCCCGTTGTAATCCACCGCGCCGTAGCGTGACGACGTGTTGACGATCGGCTCGCCAATCGTTTTCCAAACCGCCCCGCCCCATCCCGCGTCAAACGCCCGCATTACTTGCCCGGCCGTATTCGTCGGCGGACCGGAGGCCAGCCAGAACGGGTTGGGCGATTCGATGCCGCAGAAATTTACGCGCAGGTTTGCCATGTCTCACCTCCGGAGCGGTAACTGGTGGCTGGTGACTCGTGCTTCGTGAATCGTGACCTTGATCCATCATGATTGCTTCAGGCCTTTCGCGTCGAACGGTAAATAAACCACCCTACGATGGCAAACATACCCACCCAGCCGAGAAATCGAAACAGACTTGCGATTTGCGTATCGTGCGCCAGCAGCCCCGCGTGGGAAAATAGGTAGAACCAATCGTGGATCACGTCTTCCGAATCGCCGACGGTTAGGAGGGGCAACTCCTGTGCGCGCGCGTCGGCCATGTACGTCGCGATGGGAAGAAATTGCTCGAAGAAGAAGAAAGCGCAGAAAACCGTGCCGGGCACCTGGCGGCGGAACGCGAAATTGGTCGCCAGTGCGAACGGGACAAACAACTGAAGGAAAGTTCCTCCGGCCACCATGATCCATTCGCCGAACATTCGGAAAAGCAAATGGCCGCCTTCATGGATCGGAATGAAAACGAGGTCGAACCATTGGAACAAGTGGCCGCCGAACAGCGCATTTCCGAGCAGCAGGGCGTAGAAGCCGAGCCAGCCATACAACGCAACGCGCGAAACAGGTTCCCAATCTTCCTCGAGCGCATCGAGAAACGGAAACCGTTCGCTGAGCGATGCGGGAATTTCCATGACGCGCTAATTCTCCTTGCGCCGGCCGCCCGCATCCGCGGCGAGCCACGCATCGATTCCCCGCCCCGCCGCCATGCCTTCCGCGACGGCGTCCACAACTTCCCGGCCGCCGTTCACGCAATCGCCGCCCGCAAAATATTTCGGGTTGCCGGTGCGGTGCTGCGCGTCCGTCACGACGGTGCCATTCTTGCGAACCTCGATTCCCTTCACGGCGCGCAAAAAGTCCGTGGCCTGCTTCTGCCCGACGGCGCGGACAACCATATCCACATCGATCGTAAATGTGCTGTTGGGAATCGTCTCCGGAGCGCGCTTCCCTCGCGCATCGGGCTCGCCGAGACGCGTGCGGACGCATTCCAGTCCCGTCACCGCGCCGCCCGAACCGAGGATGCGCAGCGGCTGCGTCTGCCACAGAAAATTCACGCCGTCCTTTTTGGCCAGTTCATATTCGTAGCGGAACGCCGGCATTTCCTGCTCGCTCCGCCGGTAGACGAGATACACGGCCTCGGCGCCCAGGCGGCGCGCGGCGGTGACCACGTCAATCGCGGTGTTCCCCGCGCCGATGCAGGCAACGCGCCGCCCAATGGCGACGCGCGAAAATGGCTGTGACTTTGTCGGCTCGATAAATTCAAGCGCGCCGCATACTCCATGCAGGTCTTCGCCGGGAATGTCCATGGCCCAGGTTTCGCCGAGGCCCACTCCGATAAAGATCGCGTCGAAATCTTTTTCGAGCTGCTCGAAGCTCACGTCCCGCCCGATCTCCACTTTCTGGCGGAAATTGACGCCCAGCGATTTCACCATCTCCACTTCGCGCAACGAATCGGCGACGCGCGTTTTGTAAGCGGCAATCCCATAGGTGTTCAATCCGCCGGAAAGTTCCCGCCGGTCAAATATGGTCACGCCGTAACCCTTCCGCGCCAGAAGCGCCGCGCACGCCAAGGACGAAGGCCCCGAGCCGATGCAGGCCACGCGCCGCCCGTTCGGCTTGCCCGCCTGGAACAGCCGAATGTTGCGGTCAAGGACATGGTCCACGGCAAATCGCTGCAACCGGCCAATCTCGATCGCCTTCTCGCCCTTTTCGACCATGACGCACGCGCCTTCGCACAACACTTCCGTGGGGCAGACTCGTCCGCAACTTTCGCCGAGAATATTCGCTTCCAGGATGACGCGCGCCGCCCCGCGCACATTCGCCGTCATGATGCGCTTGATGAAGCCGGGCACATCGATCCGCGTGGGACACGCCTGTATGCACGGAGCGTCAAAACAATAGAGGCACCGAGAAGCTTCGATGGCCGCCTGGCGCGCGTTCATCGGCGGCGTTATGTCCGCAAAATTCTGCTCGTACTTTTCCGGAGACAATTTCGGCGCGGTCTCGCGAAGGGGCATGCGCTCACCTCGAGGTCGGGTTCTCCCCTGAAACACGCAACCCGGTGGACCAATTTTCCCACCGGGCGTCGGGGCCGGAATTCCAGCGCCATTCTAGCATCGCACGACTAGACCAATGTCTCACGAATTTGCGAGAAACGCCGCTATCGGTAACGGGCTCCGTTCCGATCGAATCCCATTCGGGTGAGCGCGGAAAGCTAAGGCGTCACGTTGAACTTGAAGTGCAGCGCGGGAATTTTGTTGCCCGGATGATCGTCGGCATAGGTCAGCTGCGGCATCCGATACAGCAGTTGGTTTTCCGTGGGCGGTCCTTGATAAATACCGGGGAAAAGATCGATCAGATGCGTGCCGGGTTCACCTGACGCCTTGAACGTGATCGCCACATCGCCCTGCGAATTAAAGCCGCAGGCATATCCCATATAAGCGTTATCGTACGTCGCCGCAAACATGTTGTCGTACTCGGTCCAGCCGACACCCTTCAAATGGATCGTCACCGGAGTTCCAGCCGGACCGGACTTCGGCTCGATGCTCACGATGGTCGTCTCAATAGCAAAGTAAGCGCGACCGAGCGTCTTCTCTCCCTCGCGGAGTTCGATCCCATGCTCCCCGCCCAGGTCCTCTGGAATCTTCAGACGGAACTCGATCTTTCCATCCTTTCCCACTTTCACTTTTGCGATCGGCTTTTCCTGTGGCTCGAATCCGTTGCCGCCTACCCGGTTCCCGACGTACGTCTGCCAGAATAGATCCAGTGTCGAGTTGGCTGGAAAACCTTCACCGCGCAACACGGATTCGCTGCCTACCGGCCCCTGGATCGGACTGACGCTCAGCCTTCCATTCGCAACTTGGACTTCGGCCTCCGGCAGGGAATACGGCTGATATTCGTCCGCGTATGCGTCAGGCGTCGAGGAAGGAACTGATGTCGTGCGGAACGTGAAATCGGGACGCGGCAGGTACGCGTTCGGTGCCTGCTCGAAGTTGAGATAGCTCTGCCCTTGCCATCCCGTGTAGATCTTCACGAAATGATCGCCGGCGGGACCCGCGGCGCGAAAGCGCGCCACGGCCGAGCCGCGCGTGCCGGCGGCAGTGACGAATCCGACCCCCCGATTATCCCAGTTGACGACCCAGGTATTTTCCATCGTTCGCCAGCCGAGTCCTTTGACGCGCAATTCAATCGGCGTTCCGATCGGACCTGACGCAGGGGTCATTTCGAAGCTCTGGGTGACTTCAATTCCATTCTGCGCGACGACTCTTCCCTGGATCGTCGCGATGACGTCGTGAACACCGCCGTAATCCTCGGGAATCGCAAACGTTGCATCCAGACGGCCACTCGCGTTCACCGGAAATTTACCGAGAGACAGTGTCGTCTCGGAATATTTTCGCCCGCGAAAGTAGTAATCATCCTGGATCACCCAGCCGCCCGTCACCGTACCCCAATTGAGTTCGACGGTTTCGCCGGCAGGCAAACCCTCGGCGGCGACTCGAACTTTCGCGCCGACGACGGCTTTATCGTATTTCAATTCCAGCTTCTGAACGGAAGCAGGATCCGATTTTGCCGTTGCTTGTAAATTCGCAGCTCGCGCGGGGGAGATGTTCAGAGGCAAACAAATGCAGAAAACAAAAGCCGGGGGAGTGGCAATACCGATACGGAGAGAACAGCGGACCAGAAACTCCTCCATCACTGAACGATGGTTACCCAGGACGGTTCGCCGCCCTTCGGCGTCCATTCCGCCTTCCGGCCGTACTTATCGGTGGCCGTGGCTGAATATTGAACGGTGCCAGTCGGGGCGTCGTCAGGTACGACCCATTTTGCGGTCCACATGCCGGGACGGATCGGCATGTTCATACCCTTCTCGTTCTTTTGTGGTATGGCGCGATACTTGGCAGGCAGTTCGTACTTCTTGCCGCCGGAAGAGATGTGTACCACGACCGTAGCCGATTCCTCGGGCTTATCGGTCCCTCCGTCAACGGCATAGAGGCGGAATCCAACGTTGTCGCCTCTCTTGAATCGATTCCTCAGCGTGCAATTTTCGGGGTTCTGGGGTTCCGCGAACACAGCCGTGTCCGCAAACAAAAGCAACTGTCCTACGGGCTTCGGTGCGGATTCTTGCGCTGCCAGGGGCATCGCGGCCAACATTCCCAGGAAAATTCCGAACGTCATCAGCTTGGCGATCGAAGGTATTCTTTTCATAGAGGCGACCTTATTCCATTTCTGATTTTCTGTCCAGAAATTTAGCTGCCCAGTCGCGCACTGTCAGAACCAGAACGCCAAGTTCAGTTCCGCAGGCCCGGGCCGCGAGTCGCAGATATTATACCGCCATTGCGTACTGCCGGGTAGTGTCCCAGGTTCAGGTCGTTTCTCACAATCGAATTCGAATTTGATGCTATGAATTTGCTGCCCTGAATTTGCCTTTTTGGAGGTCCGACCTTTAGGTCGGACGACCAGCGACGCAATAGCGAGGCCTTCAGGCCCTGAAGCTTCAGCGGCTAAAGCCCTCAATTGAACGCAACACGAATGGCCGAGCTGAAGCTCGGCCCTCCTAACGGCCAAAATTTTCAAATTGGGGCAATGCGTCCTTGCGCGCCTGCTTGCCCATCATTCCCCGCATAGCCTAAGATGCACCGTTGTCTTCACTCTGGCGCCATTGGGGGAACGATGGGATTCGACACCATTATTCGCAACGGCACGATTGTCACCGCCACGGATACCTATGCGAGCGACGTCGGCATCACGGGCGGACAGATCGCTACCATCAGCAAGGATCTCCCCATCGAAAACGCCACAAAATTGATTGACGCCGCTGGCTGCATCGTCATCCCCGGCGGCATCGACGTGCACACGCACCTGGACATGCCCTTCGGCGGCACCACCAGCGCCGACGATTTCGAGACCGGCACGCGCGCCGCGGCCTTCGGCGGCACGACGACGCTCATCGATTTTGCGATTCAATACAAAGGCCAGACGTTGCGCCACGCCTTCGACACCTGGATGAAAAAGGCCGAAGGAAAAGCCGTGGCCGACTACGCCTTCCACTGCATCATCACCGAGCTAGGCGATACGCAACTGGAAGAAATGGGCACGCTGGTCCGCGAAGGCGTTTCCTCCTTCAAGCTTTTCATGGCCTATCCCGGCGTGTTCATGCTGGACGACGCCACGATCTTCAAGGCCATGCTGCAGGCCGCCAAGCACGGCGGCATGATCTGCATGCACGCGGAAAATGGCGGCGCGATTGACGTGCTGGTGCAGCGCGCCCTGGCCGAGGGAAAAACCGCGCCGAAATATCACGCGCTCACACGCCCCACCACCGCCGAAGGCGAAGCCACTTCTCGCGCCATCGCGCTCGCCGAAATGGCAGGCGCGCCCGTGTACATCGTGCATCTGTCCTGCAACGACGCGCTCGAAAAAGTGCGTGAGGCGCGCGACCGGGGCCTGCCCGCCTACGCCGAAACGTGCCCGCAATATCTTCATCTCTCCCTCGAAAATATGGACGTCCCCGGCTTTGAAGGCGCGAAATACGTGTTCACTCCGCCGCTGCGCGAAAAATGGAATCAGGAAAAACTCTGGCAGGGCCTCGCGCGAGACACGCTGCAAGTCGTCTCGACCGATCATTGCCCCTTCTGCTTCAAGGAACAAAAAGAAATGGGCAAAAACGATTTCACGAAAATTCCGAACGGCGGCCCGGGCGTCGAACACCGCCTAAGCCTGATTTATTCCGGCGGCGTGCACGGCGGAAAATTCTCGGCCAACCGCTTCGTGCAACTCGTCTCCACGGCCCCGGCAAAACTATTCGGCCTGTACCCGCGCAAAGGCACGATCGCCGTCGGCTCGGACGCCGACATCGTGATTTTCGATCCCGACGCGGAGCAAGTGATCAGCGCCAAGACGCACCACATGCGCGTCGATTATTCCATGTTCGAGGGAATGCGCGTGAAGGGCGTAACGAAGACCGTGCTCTCGCGCGGCCGCGTCATCATCGACAATGGCGCGTTCACAGGCAAGCCCGGCGCCGGCGAATTTCTTCGCCGCAAGACTTATTCCGGCGCCGGGTAGAAATCTTGAACCTTCTCTACATCTGTTGCGGCCAGGTTCCGATAAGACTTATCGGGACTTCTCCGAGGAGCGCACTATCTCTGACTTTGCTGCCCTAGAGTCTCGAACTCCGCCTCGGAAACCCACGTGAGATTGTACAGAATCCGCCCACGCAGATCAGGAGGTAAGTCGCTTGGCTTCGGCCAGCGCTCAACGGCCGCAAGCGCGTCGGAAGCGCCGCGTTCCACAAAGTTCCGCCAAGCTTCTCCAGCTTGGCGCTCCGTTACCCACGTATATACGCCCGGGGGCCCTTCGCGCTGAGGAACGCTCATGTACCAACCTATATCAGTGATCCACCACAACTCCCCACCCAATACTCCCATTCCGTGAGAACGAAGGAAGTCAACTACTAAGGGAATTTGTTCTCGGGTCCATCCGAATTCGTCACCGGCCCGGAAGGCATTCGACTCTAGTTCCAGTGGAAACATGTTCCTTCCCAATGATCAGTTTAAGGAGCTTTATACGCCCAATCAGCCAAGCGTTCCGGAAAAGGATACAGCAGGGCCTGATAAATGGGATTATCGGAAACTGGCTAATCATCCCCATGGTCCAAGCCGCACGAAATGTCCTACTGGCGAAAGACTCCGTAGACCCAGGGAATGCCCATGGCGCCCTTCTGCGCTTGAACGATAATGTCGTCGCCCTTCTGGAAACGATCGAAGTCGTTCTGATCGACGGCGATGTGTTCAAAGGGCCGCCCATATCGCCAGGACGTGACGATGAGGCGGCGGCTGCGCGGAAACGCGCCCGTGGCAACTTTTCCGACGACGGTTGCGGGAACGCGAATGGGGCGCGAAGTGTCCAGCCTGCCGTTCAGAAAAAGAAGGCCCGCGAAAATCCACGGCACGGGAATCATGCCGAAATAAATCCGCTTCATGACTTCGACTTCCTGATGCTTTCTGGCGCGATAGTCGATCCAATAGCCGAGCGCGAGGGTGAGGAAGAAAACGACGCCGCCAAAAATCAGGATGGAATCGAGTTCAAGGGCGGGATAGACCTGGCTCGCAGCCACAAAGACGATGATGCCCACCAGAAAAAACGCCGTCCGCTTCACCAGGCGCCGCCGCACCACCAGCTCGGCCGCGGCGGAAGTCAGCCCGCACGCGGGGCACTGATCGGCGATGCGATCGGCGCCGCAATCGAGGCATCGCGTCATGCCGGAGACAAACTCATCAAGAGCGCTTCCAACTGCGCCTTGCCGCTCTCTTCCGCAACTTCAAAAACGACGGCAATCCCCGTGGCCGGCTCAACCCTCACCACGGTGCAATCCAGCAAGAGCACAGGTTTCAACATCAGCCGCGCGCGGAACGCCGCCCCGACCCACAGCGGCGGCGTCAACTCCAAAAAGAGGCCGCCAGGGCCGATGTCCCGCACATCTCCGGTCAAAACCGTGGATCCCCATTCCATTTCCATTTTTCCGCGGAATTTCCTGCGCTGAAAATGGCGGCGCTCGGTTTTAACGGCAACTTTTTCCAAAGGCTGGGTGGTCATCTCTTGCCCCCCAGCAGGATGCTATGTGCCGAGTGGCGGAGTGTCAAGTTTCGGATAGCGCGTGCATTGGAACATGCATGTTGATCGGAATTGCCTCGCCATCAGCGCGAAAAGGCAACGCGTGAACTTCCCGTTGCAATGCGTGGTTGCGAAATACTGAATTCCCGGTGAGAATCCGGGCTAGAAGTTTGTCCCGGAGAAAATTTCAGCCACTGTCAATTTGCGGCGTCCTGCAGTGTTGCTCGAAGTCCCGGAGGGACGGCACACCGTAGCCCACCGTTTAAACGGTGGGAGGACGGTGCACGATCATTCAAAGCCCCGCAGGGGCGGCACAAGGTTCAACCTTGTGCCGCCCCTGCGGGGCTTTGCTTTCTCGCCTCGCGCAAACCCAGCGCTTACGCGGTGGGCTACGATCTTTCGTCCCTGACGGGACTGACCAAGATAATAAAAGCGGCAATCCGTTCTGTGGGATAAATTTCTAGCCCATGTCGTGCTCATTGATCACTGCTTTTTCCTGTGCGCGAGTTCCTCGCGCAATTGGACGCGCACATATTCCGGCAGCCGCGAAAGCTCGAGCAAATCCTCGATCTCGCGGCGCGGCAGGCCGGGCACGAGCGCGGGCACGCGGTCGGGTGGGGCGTGACGATGGCGCAACAACGCCACGCGGATGTTGACCAGCTTCGACCATTTGTCGTGGTTCGCCACGACGGCGACGATCCGCGCGGGAAGCGCTTCCTTGGCGAGAGTCTTCAATAGTTGCGATTCAGTCAGAAACGAATTGTCGAGCGCGACGCGCGCCACTTGTTCCGGCCCGTGCGCGACGAGCCCCGCCGCGATGCGCGTCGAGCCGCGGCGCGCCAGCATCAATTTCTGCCCCAACGGCAATTGCGGCAATTGCGTCAGGACGCGCTCGTCCGCAAGGCGGCGGAGTTCCATGGAAGAAGTCGGCAGCAGGCCGATCCGCACGATGTCCATCAAGTGCAATTCACGCAGCAGGCGCATGGCGATGAGGCGCGGCGTGTGCGGATGCGCGGCCAGGCCAAGCCGCACGCGATAGACCGCGCGCCACGATTTGCGCTTGCTGATTTCCTCGAGCAGCAAACCCGGGAGATCTTTCCGCTCGAGCAAGAGACACACGTGCGTCTCGTCGAATCCCGGATTGTCGATCAAACAGCGGAGCGCTTCTTCGCTGCCCGAGGCGAGCAGCGCGGGAATCTCTTCGCGGGCCGCCGTGCGCGCGGCCTGCGATTCGGCTAGGTCTTCAGGCGCCATGGGACGCGGCTTGCGGCGGCGCTTCGGACAGCCGCGCGGCCATGCGCGCCGCTCCAACCGCCGGAGAAATTTCGAGACGCAACAGTTTCGCGCGCAGAGCGCCGCTCGCGAGCACGGAATCCAGAAGCGAGTCCAGCGTGTGGCAGCGGCCAAACACGCCGCCGCATTTCACGAGCGGAAATTGCTGGCCCTTCAATCCCAGGCGGCGGATCACGATCATGGCCAGATTGCCCAGTCCGATCGCCGACGCGAACATGATTTCCTTCGCGGCGCTGTCCTCGGCATTTGCGGCGTCGGCCACCACCGGAAATAATTTCGGAAAAACATCGTCCGGATTCTTCATGATCCGCAGCATCAGATCGTCCCAGTCCGGACATTCCAGCGCGGCGGAAATCATCTCCGCCATCACCGTGACGGGCGCATCCATATCGCGCGAGTGCGCCACGGCGGAGACCGCTCGCCGCCCGATCTCGAATGCGCTGCCTTCATCGCCGAGCAGCGGTCCGTAGCCGCCCGCGCGCGCGGTTTCGCCCGCGGCGTTGCGTCCGTACGCCACAGATCCCGTGCCCGCGATCAATACGACGCCCGGCGCCGAGCCGACCGCCGACTCCAGCGCAACTTCATAATCGGTGGCGACCTGCGTGAGGGCGGCAGGGAATTCTTCGGACAGGAAAACCATCATGCGGCGCACGACGCTGCGGCGGCCCGCGCCCGCGAGGCCTGCGCAAACGCCGGCGATTTCGGCCGGGCGAATTCCCCCAACCGCGATAGCGCCAGCGGCGGCTTCGCGCAGCGAGGAAAACGCGCCGTCGTATCCGGAGCGCAAGGGATTCGCCGGTCCGCCGCGGCCTTCGCCAACGACGTTTCCGTTCGCGTCGAGCAAAACGCAATCCGTCTTTGTCCCGCCGCCGTCAAATCCTAAGGAGTAGCCCATGGCACCTCATTGCTGAAAGCTGAGTAGCACAGCCACTCTTGTCTGTGTGGTTTTGCGAGCCGCACACGCAAACTTCATGACTCGACAATGATCGCAAACCACACAGCCAAGAGTGGCTGTGCTACTAAACCCATTTCGCAAGCTCTCAGTCCATCGGCGAAAAGCAGCCACGCGCGCTTGACGCCGCCTGGATGCGCACCTATCATCGCGACGCTCCCAACATGCGCCTGACCTCTCTGGACATTGCCGTCATCGTCGCCTATCTTGCCGGCATCACTCTGTTCGGCATCGCGTTCCGTCGAGGGCAGAGCAACGTACGCGACTATTTTCTGGGCGGACGCACGGCGCCGTGGTGGGCACTGGCCCTCTCGATTGTCGCCACGGAAACCTCGACGCTCACGATCGTCGGCACGCCCGCGCTGGCCTTCGCCGGAAATCTCACGTTCCTGCAATTCGTGCTCGGATATCTGGCCGGGCGCGTGGTGATCGTCCTGTTGTTTCTGCCTCACTACTTCCGCGGGGAATATTATACGGCCTACCAACTGATGGAAAGCAGGTTTGGCGCAAAAGTAAAGGCGGTCGCGGCGTCCACGTTTCTCGTGACCCGCGTGCTCGCCGAAGGCGTGCGCATCGCGGCCATCGCGCTCGTCGTCACGGCTGCGCTCGGCACCGGGCAGCGCACTTCCATCCTGCTGATCATGGCTCTGGTGTTGATCTACACCTTCGAAGGCGGCATGAAGGCCGTGATCTGGACCGACGTCGTGCAATTTATTCTTTATTTTTCCGGCTCGCTCGCCGCGTTTTTTCTGCTGTTGCACCGGATTCCCGGGGGATGGGAAACAATCGTTCACGCAGCCGCCCCGGCGCACAAATTTCGTATTTTCGATTTCTCTTTCAGCCTGACGAATCCAGCGAAACTCTTCACATTCTGGTCCGGCGTAATTGGCGGAACGTTCTTCACGATGGGAAGCCACGGCACGGATCAGACCATCGTGCAGCGGCTCCTGGCCGCCAAATCCGAACGCGAGAGCAAACTCGCGCTGCTCGCCAGCGGCGTCGTCATCCTTCTGCAATTCGCGCTGTTTCTCGTGCTGGGAGTGATGCTCTACGCCTGGCACGGCGCGCCCGCCGTGATTGCCGGCCGCAGCTACGATTCCGTTTTCCCCGACTTCATCGTCACCGCCATGCCATCCGGCGCGCGCGGCGCAATCCTCGCCGCCATCCTTGCGGTGGCGATGTCAAACGCCAGCGGCTCGCTCAATTCTCTCGCTGCGTCGAGCGTGGTCGATTTTCAGCACCTGCGCGGCTTGCAAGTGTTGGAAGAAAATCCCGAGCGCCTGCTGCGCCGTTCGCGATGGATGACGCTGGTCTGGGGAATCGCGCTCGCTGTCCTTGGCACGGTGCAGTGGGGACCGATGCTCGAAGCGGGTTTGACCATCGCGGCCATCACACTCGGAAGCCTGCTGGGACTTTTCTTGCTGACGTTCCTGTTCCCGCGAGCAACGGCCCCTGGGGTTCTCACCGGCATGTTCGCCGGGCTCGCCGTAATTCTATACGCCCACTTTCGAACGCCGCTCTTGTGGACCTGGTACGTTCCACTCAGCGCGGGGATCACTTTTCTGACCGGCGCGCTCGTCAGTCTCGCAACCGAATCATCGGCCACCGCGAAGTGAAGGGGTGTCCGCGGGCGCCAGCGGCGCTTCTGGCGGACGAAATGTCTACGGCCGTAATCCGGTGGCTTGCGCGCACCATTTGTTTGCCTAATGGTCTCTTATTGATTTTTTCGGAGTTGGTTTTCTATCGGCAGTGGAAGTGAAAGTTTTCTTTTTATGCGTAGTTCGTTCGAATAGATCAGCCGGCGGTGGCAACGCGAGCGAGCAGCGCATCTGATTCGAACGGCAGCGGGCGATTCTGCTTTCCCGCGTGGATCGCGCCAGCGAGAACCCCTAAACCGGCGGCTAGGCGCGGCCCGGGCCGCGAAAAATAGCCCGAAGCTTCGACGACAAAAACGCGGCCGTCTCGCACGGCGGGCAAATCATTCCACCCGTGCGGCAGCGGCAGATTGCGAAACTCCGCCTCCGCAGCTGCAAGACTGTAACCGCACGGCATGATCACGATCACTTCAGGGCGCGCCGCAATCACTGTCTCCCAATCCACGCGGAACGACGGTTTTCCCTGGTGCCCCAGGACATCGACTCCGCCCGCGCGCTCCACCATTTCAGGAACCCAGTGCCCCGCCACGTACGGAGGATCGAGCCATTCGAGACACAGGACGCGCGGCCGATCGAGCCCGGCTACGGATCGTTCGACGTTGGCGATGCCTTTTTCAAATTCAGCGACAAGTGCGTTCGCTTGCTCGGCTCGCCCCGTCGCTTCGCCCACCGCGCGAATGTCCGCGCACACATCCGCGAGAGAATGCGGATTGAGCGTCACCACTCGCGGCTGGCGCTCCAGATGCGCAAGCGCCGCGCCCAGATCGTCCGGCGTGGCGGCGCACACGTGGCAAAGGTCCTGCGTGACGATGAGGTCGGGTGCGATTGCGCGCAACTGCTCAAAATCAACACTGTAGAGGCTCTCGCCCCGTTCGAGGAATTCACGCACCTGCCGGTCAATCGCCGCGGCGCTCTCTGTATGTGTAAGGCGCGACTTGATCAGGACATTTTTGGATTTGGCCTCCGGCGGGAAATCGCATTCGTGGCTGACCCCGGCCACCTGGTCGCCAAGCCCCAGCGCAAATAAAATCTCGGTACCTGAAGGCAGCAACGAGCAAATCTTCATGCACCGCAATTTACCACGGAAATGATCCTCTTTCCCTGCTTCCCTGCTCACCGGTGGTTGGTCAGGTTTCGGTTTTAGTAGGACAGCCACTCTTGGCTGTCCTCTGCGATCTCGCTAGGTTAAAAGCAGACAGCCAAGAGTGGCTGTCCTACTAAAACCACTTCCTGCCTCACCGGTACAGCAAGTATTTCGCCCGCACTTTGCGAAACGCCTCTAGGTCCTTGTTCCAACTCGCCACGATCGCGGACGGATCGCCGCCCTCCATGAACTGCTTGATGGTCGCGGCATTCCCTACCAGCTCAATCATTTTTGCCGATTCAAATTTGCGGGGATAAAGTTTCCCAAGCGCTGAAGCAATTTCAATCCCCATCCGCATCGGTTGCAACTTATCGCGATCTGCAAGCACCACTCTCAACCCCTCGCACAGCTCGCCTTTGTACAAACCGGAATCCGGTGTGAATTTCCCCGGCTCGAATCGCACTCCTGGAATCGCGCGACGATTGAGGTTGGCCGCGAGTTCCTCGCCGCGAATCCATGGCGCGCCCAGAAACTCGAAAGGCCGCGTGGTCCCGCGCCCCACGGAAACGCCGCCTGCCTGCAGAATTTCCAGGCCGGGATACAAAATCCCCTCGTCAGGAGAACGCAGGTTGGGAGAGGGATTCACCCACGGCAGCCCTGTATCGCTAAACCACATCTGACGCCGCCAATTTTGCATGCGGATAATGTGGAGGTCGCAGCCGATCTTTTTTTCCGCGTTGAACATCTGCGCCATTTCGCCGAGCGTCATCGCCATGCGCACCGGCATTGGGAAATAGCCGACAAAATTCGTGCGGTCGCGATCCAGCATGGGCCCTTCGATGCGCTCTCCACCGAGAGGATCGGGCCGATCGAGAAGGTAAAATGCGAGGTGATGCGCCGCCGCAGATTCCATCGCGTATCCCATCGTCGTGATGTACGTGTAGAAGCGCACGCCCGCATCCTGAACGTCGAACACTAGCGCATCGAGACCCGCGAGCATGGCATCGGTAGGCCGCTCGGTTTCCCCATAGAGGCTGTAGACGGGCAGCCCGGTCGCTTCATCGGTCGTGGAAGAAACGCGCGCATCGAAAGAGCCGCGTATCCCGTGCTCGGGGCTAAACAAAGCCACAAGCTTCACCCCCGGCGCATGGGCCAGCAAATCGATCGTGCTGCGCCGTTTGCGGTCAATCCCGGTCTGATTGGTGATGAGCCCAACGCGCTTCCCCACCAGCGGAGCGAATTTCTGCGCCTCAAGCACGTCAATTCCTGTGAGCGTCTGGGCGGCGGACGCAGGGATTTGAATCCACAGATGCACACAGATGAACACGGATAAAACAAATCGAAATAGGAAAAGTGTGCGACCGACTGTAGCCAAGCCTCGTGGATTTTTTGCCCGGCTGGGTCTCGCGAAACAAGGTTCCGGTCCTGGATCTGTCTTGTTCATGTTTTCATCAGTGTTGATCTATGTGCATCTGTGGATTCATTCTGTCTTTGCTTTCATCCGTGTTTATCTGTGTGCATCCGTGGTTCCAATCTAGTTTGTAACCCCCTCGCGCGGGTGCTATATATGATTGCGGCATGCGGGCGACCAAACTGGAATCCACGCGATGCGAACGCTAAGTCGCTGGCTCCTGCTGCTCGCTTTGTCCCTCATGGCTACCACCGGCAGCACACAAAAAACTCCGCGCGCGCCGGCCGCGCCGAAACCCGCCAAGCTCTCTGCCGAGGGCGAGCGCTGGGTCTCGCAAACGCTCAAGCAGATGTCGCTCGATGAAAAGATCGGGCAACTCTTCGCCGTCTGGGCCTACGGCTCCTTCCTTTCCACCGAAAGCCAAGACTACAAGGATCTTCTGAGCGATGTCGAGGAAAAGCACATCGGCACGTTCGCGATCCAGACGCAAGGCTCGCCGCTCGGCGTGGCATACAGCCAGGTCTACCCGACCGCGATCCTGGTCAACACCCTGCAAAAACACGCGAAAGTTCCGCTTCTGATTGGAGCGGATTTCGAGCGCGGCACAGCCATGCGCGTCGAGGGGGGCACTTCGTTTCCCTACGCCATGGCCGTGGGCGCGGCGGGCCATCCGGAAGACGCCTACACAATGGGAAAAATTACGGCTCTCGAAGCGAGAGCCGTAGGCGTACCCTGGATTTTCGCGCCCGACGCCGACGTCAACAGCAATCCCGAAAATCCGATCATCAACACTCGCTCCTTCGGAGAAGATCCGGCCCGCGTCTCCGAATTCGTCGCGGCGTTCGTGCGCGGCGTTGAGCAAAATGGCGGCCTGGCCACCGCGAAACATTTCCCGGGCCACGGCGATACCAGCACGGACTCGCACCTCGATCTTCCGACGGTGACAGGCGATCGCGCGCGCCTGGATCGCGTGGAGCTTGTTCCCTTCCGCGCCGCCATCGCGGCCGGCGTGGGTTCGATCATGACCGCTCACCTCGCCGTCCCTGCGCTTGAGCCCGACCCGAATGTGCCCGCGACGATGTCTCCCAAAATCATGACCGACCTGCTACGCGGCCAAATGGGTTTCGACGGCATGGTCGTGACCGACGCGCTGGACATGGGCGGCGTGACAGTACGCTACCCGCCCGGCGAGGTTGCGGTGCGTTCGATCCTTGCGGGCGCCGATGTGCTCCTCGTTCCGCCCGTGCTGGATGCCGCGCTCCAGGGAGTACGCGAGGCGGTGGCGTCCGGCCGAATTCCGATGTCGCGCGTCGATGAAGCGGTGACGCGCGTTCTTCGCGCCAAAGCGAAACTCGGCTTGAACAAATCGAAGCTTGTGGACCTCGACG
>Ga0116217_10001449_pt1 | contig 22972 bp, 25 predicted proteins | sample Sb_taG_6_FD_89697 | JGI IMG/M metagenome (GOLD analysis project Ga0116217, IMG submission 89697) | Peat soil microbial communities from Weissenstadt, Germany - Sb_50d_4_PS metaG | ecosystem: Environmental > Terrestrial > Soil > Wetlands > Peat | place: Germany: Weissenstadt | collected 2010-09-21 | reverse complement strand
GCGACGATCAGGCGTACGCGGTCGTTCGGTGGAGCCACGGTCGTTCGAGTAGAGGCCATCGCGAGGGACCGGCGAGGCAGCCGGTGGTGTGAAAGCTAAAGAGCGAAACCACCGCTCTGCGCTAAGTTTATTGGCAAATGAAACGAGTGTCAATGAAAGAACAGGCGATAATATACTTGACAAAATGGGCAGACGGGCGCATCGTTGGATCATGAAGCTCAAGACTCTCCAAAATGCGATTCTCTTCTTTGCCGATCCCGTTCATTGCCGGGAATATATGGTCGCTAATCGCTGGCCTCACGGGGTCGAGTGCCCGAAGTGTGGATCGAAGGATGTTCTGTTCCTCGAGAAGTACAACCGCTGGCATTGTCGGGCAAACCACGACGCGCCTCAGTTCACTCTCAAGACTGGGACCGTGATGGAAGATTCGCCTATCAGTCTCAGTAAATGGCTCCCCGCGTTCTGGCTTTTGGCTAATTGCCGCAACGGAATCAGTTCTTATGAGCTTCACCGCGCTCTTGGCGTCACCCAAAAAACCGCTTGGTTCATGCTCCACCGAATCCGCTTCGCGATGAAGAAAAAGGATCGCTTCAAGATGGGAGGTTCTGGACGGGAGCTTGAGACTGACGAATGTTACATCGGCGGGAAAGACAGCAATAAACACATCGGGAAGCGCGCGGAACTCAAAGAATTTCGCCAGTCAGCGGAAATGAAAGGCGCGGGGCGCCTCGTGACTAAGACTGCGGTCTTGGGGCTGCTTGACCGGGAACGGGGCAAGGTACATGCTCAAGTGGTTCCCGAGATCAGTCGCCGCGAATTGCGGCTTGCGATTCTCAACCACATCCTGCCGGGATCGAAGCTCTACACCGATCAGGCCGCACTCTACAAGACTTTGCCTTCGGAGATTACTCACGAGTTTGTGAATCACCTTAAGGAATACGTCAACGGGCGAGTGCATACCAATGGGATTGAGAACTTTTGGAGCCTTTTGCAGCGCGGATTGAACGGAACCTACATTTCCGTCGAACCTTTCCATTTGGACCGTTACCTTGATGAGCAGGTATTTCGTTTCAACCATCGCAAGGATCGCAAGGGAAACAAAACTCCCGATGTAGACAGATTTTCGCTGGCAATCGAACAGATTATCGGGAAGCGGTTGACTTATGCGGAGTTGACCGGCAAGGTGGGAGAAACGCAGAATTAAGATTTGGGGCGGGAAACGCGGCACCAAGGGTAATACTTAGACGTTCGCTTCGCCGCCTTTTCTGCTTCGAGCGCCGCTTTGATCTCGCTGTGGGGTACAGCGAGAATACGGCGCGTGAATTTGTCGAGAGCGGCTTTTGTTCCCACTACATCCTTGGCCGGGGTTGTGGGACCATTCGCCATGGTGTGCCCTCTAGAAAGAGAGGGTATACCTGTGCTCTGTGCCAGTCAATCCCGCTCCCAATCTTGCTCACTCTACTCCCACCTTCGCGCTGGTGGAAAACATTGGACACTCGCTATGTTCACTCTCTATTTCGACGACAGCGGAACCCATTGTGAGTCCGATATAGCCGTCGCCGCCTGTTTGATAGCCTCAGATGCAAAGTGGGAAAACATTCATGACCGCTGGAATAAGATCATCCTGCGCGAAGATTTGGATAAAAGCAAAGATGAATGCTTTCATATGGCCGATTGTGTCAGCGGGAAACAACCGCCCTATGACGCCTGGAGCGGCGCGAAGAAAAGAAGCGTTTATCGGGAGTTCCTTGCGCTCATGGCGGAATCAGTCGAGACTGGCTTTTCCTGCTATATCTCCAAAGAGACACATCGGCATTTCATATCGAGCCGTCATGCGACCCTAGTCGGAGCGCGTCCCTACACCTACGCCGTCCGCACATGCATCGGAAGCACACAAAAATTCAGAGAACAGCGAGAAGAACCGTTCGCTTTTGTCTTTGATCAAATGAGCCAAGGCAAAGGCGAGATTTTAGACATCCTTGGAAAGTTGCCTCAAGAGGCAAAATCGGAGCTGAGGCTGCCCTCTGGATTCGACGCATGGATTCATGCAAATAAACGCAAGCTCCCGCCACTTCAGGCAGCCGACATTTTTGCGTGGAATGTCTACCGGATCGCCACCGACAGAAACCACCCGGCTACCGATTGGTGTCTCATGCTGAATGAATATCTCCCGTTTCTCAAGATTGCCCCAATTTCAGAACGGCAATTGATTGAAAACGCACAAGCATTGGCGACAATACAAAGGGAGGAACACGAAAAATGAATTGGAAATGGGTTCTAGTCGGCATCCTCGGCGTGCTCTTGGGCCTATTGATTGCTCCTTTTGAGCACAAGAGAGTACTTGCCTCGGCTGCTCCTGTCAGTACTCACTTTCAGATACAGGCTGCAACGGTGGATGAGTCAGACGGACAGGGACAGCGCGTTCCTTCACACGAGGTATTTCTTCTGGACACAGAAAGTGGTGAAGTGTGGCAGTTTCAGGGCCCGGTTACGGCTTTTAACCAAACTAAGGGAGAAGCGGCGTTTATTCCGCCGAAATTCTTTCGTGTTGCGGTACAGTAGAACAAATAGAAAAGCCGGGGTGCCAGCCCCGGCTCTGGTTCGCTCATCCTCACGCGAATTATCGCACAGGAGGAGTGTGTATGCGACACCCGGTCGAACTAGCCGAAAAGATTCTCGCCCTTCTGGAACATGAGGACTTCCGCGACGCCGTGAAAGCGTTGAAGATCGCCACGATTCTTCTGCCTTTACCGCTTAGCTCTTTGAGTGTTCCAAGTGAAACTGCTCAAGTTCTCGAAGAATCTGCTGTAGAAGTACGATGATCCGTTCGGCTTGCTTTTCGGTCATTTAATTCGCCACCCCCAAACCATAACTTTCCCTCTGTTTAATTATTTTGTCAAATATATTATTGCCAAAGAACAACGACGCTGAGCAAGTTAATTCTTTTGAGCAGCTTCGGCCGGCTATGCACCGTGGGATGTTCGGTCGATGGGAGGCGTGAAACAAAGACGGTTCTACTCGCAAGAAGCGCGAGCAGGGCTCGCTTTGGGCCATGATCTCCAAGGCCAATTGAGCTGGGGGATTGCGTAAACGCCGGCGCCGGGGGAAACGCGATTTATTCCTTACCGAACAACTCTTTTCCGTCTTCGAGAAAGCTGATAACAACCACGATCGCCGACCCGATGAGGCCGAGGAAGAACATCAGCTCCAGAATACGCATTCCAACGATCGCGAATATCATGCACCGATTCTAGCTTACCCCGATGTTTTACACTCGCCCCAGTATGCAACAGAGCTCAAAGTGGCGGTCGTGGAAGCCTTGGGCCGCCGCAGTTCTTTCCGCGGGTTTGCTTGAGCTGCCGTTTCCACTTGCCGGCCCGCTGCCGCCGTGGCGATCGATCTTCGCCTGGTTCGCGCTGGTCCCGCTGCTCTGGGCGGTGCTTTCGATCGCTCGCTCTGTGCGGCCGCACCCGCTACGCGACGCCTTCTTGATTGGTTATCTCTGCGGCTTTCTGTGGTACATGGGCAACTGCTACTGGATTCGCGCCACGATGATGCATTACGGCGATATGCCGCCGATGGCGCCGACTTTGTTGCTAATCGGATTCAGCCTTGTGCTGGGGCTTTACTTCGGTTTTTTGGCCCTGGGCGTGGCGCTGGTGCAACGCGCCACCGGGTCCGTTCGCATAGCACTTGCATTCGCGCCGTTTCTTTGGACGGGACTCGATCTCGCCGCCGCCCGCATCACCAGCGTTCCCTGGGACCAGCTTGGCTATTCACAAGTGGACAATGCGCTGGTCAACCAGCTCGCGCCTTGGACCGGCGTTTATGGAATCACTTTCGTTCTGATGACGGCGAACGCGCTGCTCGCCGGCGGATGGCTGGTTGAGAGCCGGGCAGCCAGCAGGTTTTCCGGCCGCTGGGCCTGGGTAGCTTGCGGAGCCGTTCTGCTGGTTGCGGGGGAGTGCGGCGTCTTTGTTGCATCACCGAGGACAGATGCGACTACAACCGCCGTCCTTGTGCAGCCCAATCTCGATGTGGGCGCAGCCAGCAACTGGCCTGGCGCCGAATGGGACCAGCACATCGCTGAATTCACGCATCTGGCGAGCGAAGAGTGCAAGAGCTACATTGCCGGGATTCCACAATCCGGCGCGCCGAAGGGCGAAATTATCTGCCCGCCGTACCACACCTATCCTGATCTGATCGTCTGGCCGGAATCGCCCGCGCCGTTCGATCAGACTGACCCGCGGCTTCAAAAAGCGCTGATGAATATCGCCGGCGCGGTGCACGCTCCAGTCATCGCAGGCGGCATCGGCTGGACCTACGATGGCCCCACACAGGAGTGGCACTATTACAATTCGGCGCTGATCTTCGGCGCTGACGGCAAGCTCGCCGGACGCTACGACAAGATCCACCTGGTGCCTTTCGGCGAGTACATTCCGTTCCAGAACCTGCTCACCTTTGCCCACAAGCTTACGGGGCGTGTGGGGTTATTTTCGCGCGGCACCCAGCGCAATGCATTTCTTCTCGACACGCAGACTGGCGGCAGCCATCGCTACGGCATCTTCATCTGCTACGAAGCGGTCTTTGCCGACGAAGTTCGGCACTTCGCGCGCAATGGCGCCGAGGTCCTGGTGAACATCAGCGACGACGGATGGTATGGCGATTCGAGCGCGCCGTGGCAGCACCTGAATATGGCGCGCATGCGTGCCATTGAGAATCGCCGCTGGCTGTTGCGCGACACCAATTCGGGTGTTACGGCCTCCATTGATCCCTATGGCCGCGTCCGCGAAAGCATTCCCCGTCACCAGGTCGACGCGCTGCCCGCCGAGTTTGCCTTCCGCGACGGCATCACGTTCTACACCGCGCACGGCGACGTGTTTGCGTGGTTGTGTGCCATACTGGCATTGGTCATTGTGGGCCTTTCGCTCGGGCGCGGCCTGCGACCAGAATCTGAATCCAAAGCCAGGTCTTAAGAGCAGCATGACGTTGAACGATCTCGAATTCGCTTACGCTCCCGTGCGCAACCAGGTGCGCGACCTGCGGGAGTATCTTTGACCCTGCGCGGCTGCGCAGGGAACTCTCAGACATTGAAACCAGGCTTGCTGACCCAAAGCTGTGGTCTGATCCGGCCGCCTCGCAACCGCTGATGCGCAAGCGCAAGCGGCTTGAATCGCTCGTCGCCGACGATGAACAGCTTGTGCGTCGCACCGGCGACATCGAGACCTACTTCGAACTGGCGCGCGAAGACGAGGATGTGCTTGCAGACCTGGAGCGCGAGGTCAAAGCGCTCGGCGCGTTCGGCGAAGAGCTGGAAGCGCGCACCATGCTTGGCGGGGAAGCCGATCCGCTGAACGCGATCGTGACGGTGCATCCCGGGGCGGGCGGCACTGAGAGCCAGGACTGGGCCGAGATGCTGCTGCGCATGTATCTACGCTGGGCCGAGCAGCAGGGCTTTAAGACCGAGATGAACGATTACCAGGACGGCGAAGAGGCCGGCATCAAGTCCGCCACTTTCACCATCATGGGCGAATACGCCTTTGGGCAGCTAGCGGGCGAGAGCGGTGTGCATCGGCTGGTGCGCATCTCGCCCTTCGACTCGGCCAAGCGCAGGCATACGTCTTTCGCTTCGGTCTACGTTTCGCCGGAGATTGACGAGACCATCCATGTCGATATCAAGCCTGAAGACCTGCGCGTGGATACGTATCGCTCCGGCGGCAAAGGCGGCCAGCACGTCAACACCACCGACTCCGCCGTGCGCATGACGCATATTCCAACTGGAATCGTGGTCCAGTGCCAGAACGAGCGCAGTCAGCACAAGAATCGCGACAAGGCGATGAAGATGATGCGCTCGCGCCTCTATGAATATGAACTCGAGAAGAAGCAGGCAGCGAGCAAAAAGCTTGAGGACACCAAGCTCGACATCAACTTCGGCTCGCAGATTCGCTCGTACGTTCTTCAACCCTACCGCATGGCCAAGGATCATCGCACCAAGGTTGAGGTTGGCGATGTGGACAAGGTGCTCGACGGCTACTTGGAACCGTTCCTGAAGGGCTACCTGCTGGCCAAGCGCCGGGGCACGGCAAATGGCGCCGGTCCGGCTGACGATCTGGACGTGTAGCGCCGTGGATCGCAAAGTGGCGGGAACTGCACTGCCGACGAATGCGGATGATGAAATCGACGTGTAGTACGGTCTCGCGGTACGCCTGTATTTGGAGTGAGGTGCATGATGTCCGGTGAACAAGCACTGGTCCCGGCAAAGATTGAGCTCGGCGGTGTAACGCCCGTTCTGCGCGTCGCCGATGTGGAGGCGAGCATTCGATATTACGTCGATAAGCTCGGCTTCAAGGTCAAATGGGGATATCCGGCCGATGGAGAAGCATCCTTCGTGTCGATCTCCAGAGGCAAAACCTCCCTCTTCCTCAGCGCTGGCGATCAAGGGCATCCCGGCAGTTGGGTGTGGATCGACGGAAAAGATGTTGACAGGCTTCACGAAGAGTTCAAATTGTCAGGAGCCAGAATTCGCAACCCGCCGACCAACTACGCATGGGCGCTGGAGATGCAGGTCGAAGACCTCGACGGAAACATTCTGCGGATTGGCTCGGATCCAAGACCCGGCGAGCCGATCGGCGAATGGCTCGACATGCACGGGCAACGCTGGCGCCCGGAGTCCGACAGCACATGGACTCTCGTTCAAGCAAAATGAACACTCTTGTGCCTGTTTATTCCTGGCCGGTCACTCCGCCGGGGGTCTGGACAGCGCGGTTTCGCTCGCTTTTCTGTGCAATCGCGCGTACGCGATTACGCTGTGCGATGGCGTAGTCCGGCTTGAGGCGGATGGCTTCCTCGTAGTCCTGAATGGCGCGGTCGAGTTGCCCCATGCCGGCGTACACGATGCCGCGATTGTTGAACGCTTCAGGGTAATTCGGCTTGAGGCGGATGGCATCACTGAAGTCTTGAATGGCGCGTTCGGGCTGACCCGTGCTGACGAACGACACCGCGCGGTTGAAAAACGCCTCGGCGTAGTCCGGTTTCAGGCGAATGGCCTGGTTGAAGTTCTCGATCGCCTGGTCATGCTTGCCGTTGGCGTTCAATGCCGAGCCTCGGTTATTGAAAGCTTCGGTGAAGTTCGGATTGAGACGGATGGCCTGGTCAAACTCCGCAATTGCACTTTTGTAGTCGGCCATGTGCATATAGGCGATCCCACGATCGAAATGCGCAACGGCAAAGTCCGGCTTGAAGCGAATGGCCTGGTTATAGTCCTGAACGGCGCGTGCAACATCCCCTTTGCGGGCGTATGCTGCGGCGCGATTGTTCCATGCGGCAGCGAAATCCGGTTTGAGAGCAAGAGCTTTGTCGTAATCCACGATGGCGCGGTCCAACTCGTTCTCTGCGATGTATACGTTGCCGCGGTTGTTGAATGCCTCTGCTAAATCCGGCTTCAGATAAATTGCGCGATTGAAGTCCTCAATGGCGCGGTCAAGCTCGCTCTTCTCCAGGAATACGAGCCCGCGGTTGTTGAAAGGTTCCGGTGACTCAGGCTTGAGCTCGATAACCTGGTCGAATTCCAATATTGCACAATCGAGTTCGCCCCGGTTCTTGTACGCGAGGCCGCGCCGGTTAAGCGCGGCCACCATGGCGTCAGTTGTCGCGTCGACGATTTCAACCTGCCGGCTGCACGCGAGTGGATCGGGCGGTGCTTTGGTGAGACTGGCGGGCGCCTGATTGCTGGGTTGGCAGGGAGCGGACGCCGGGCCGGTGACGAGTCCGGCTGAAATGCAAAATGTGGCGGCGACGCAAACAAGCCGGAAAGATTTGGTGTGGAAGCAAAGCAGATATGTCACGTCCCAATTCGCCGTCATTCGACGACCCCTCCTCGGGCTTCGGGACAGGGATAGAGGGGAAGGGAACCGGTGAGACTTGGGGTTTTGCAGCCCAAAGCACCGCGGCAGCGCCGCGACCTGAAGGAGCCGATACGACGTCGCCGGAGTCCCTATTCTGTCGGATAAGCTAAGCAAAGATACGCCCGAACCGGGCGAAGGCCCAGTGATTTCGCGCACACTCGGCGTTACCCTGATGAGAGGTGCGGCGGAAGTTCAGTTTGCGGAAGCGGGCTGCTGAAGAACTATGAGCAATGATCCAGCGGTTATCGACGAAATGCTGCGCAATGCAAAGAACATCGCCGTGTTGGGCATGAGCGACAAGCCGCATCGTGCCAGCTACAACATCGGGCGCTATCTTGCGCAAAACGGGTATCGTATCTTTCCTGTCAACCCGGTGCTCAACGAGGTGTTCGGCGGTCCATGTTATCCGGACCTTGACGCCGCCCAAGCCGCAGCGCTCAAAGAAACGAGCTCTGCCCAGGCCGGCCGGGGAATCGATCTCGTTGACGTATTTCGCGCCTCAGAACACGTGCCGCCAATTGTTGACGATGTGATCCGGCTGAAGATTCCTTATCTCTGGCTGCAGGACGGAGTGATCCACGACGAAGCCTTGGCTCGCGCCCGCGCCGCAGGCGTCAAAGCGGTGCAGAATGACTGCATCTTCCGGCGTCACGCGGCGATGCTGGATCGCGAAAAGCGCCAGTAGATCCCGGACACCTCGTAACCGTGGTTCGGTACACTGAGTTCTAAGAAGTGGGTTCAGCGTTCCGCCTTCATGCGCCGTCACCAATTCATCATCGGACTGATGTTTTTCCTTGGCGCGGGCCTGCCTGCGGTCGCCGCATCCAACTCCGCCGACGCGGAGCATCTGCACGTGGAGCTGGTCATTCCTCATGATCAGCTTTACCCCGGCGGCACAAACCGGGCCGGCCTGTACTTCAAACTTGAGCCGGGCTGGCACGTTTATTGGCAGAACGCAGGCGACTCGGGCGAGCCGCCGCGCATCCACTGGACGCTGCCTGACGGCGTGACCGCTGCTCCGCTGCAGTTTCCTGCGCCGACGCGGCTGCCCCTTGGCCCGCTGATGGACTATGGCTACGAAAACGAGGTGCTGTTTCCGTTCAGCTTTCAGGTAGCCGACAGCGCGAAGCAAGGCCCCGCTGCTCTGCACGCCAAGGTCGACTGGCTCGTTTGCCGCGAAGTGTGCATTCCGGGGAAGGCGGAGCTCGACGAGAACATTCAGTTGCTTCACGCGGCGCCTATGCCGGCCGCGGTTTCCGGCCCCGATCAAGCGCTTTGGGACCGGCTCGCCAACAATCTGCCGCAACCGCTTCCGGCCGCAGATACCGCCGTCTTCCAGCCGATTGCAAGCGGCTTTCGTCTCGCCGTCTCCACAGGCCGGCGCGAAAAGAAAGCTGAATTTTTTCCTGAAGACCAGAACATTCTTAGCAACCCTGCGCCGCAAACTGTCACGCCCACGTCGGCTGGACTGGTTCTCGAACTCAAGAAGGATCCGAACCTCACGGCGAGTCCGGCGCAGTTGAAAGGAGTGCTCGAGCTCTCCGGCGGCCGCAACTATGAGATCGCGGCGACTCCGGGAGCCGTAGCCGCTCCGCCGCCGGTGCCGGCCGTTTCGCTGGTAGCCCTCGCGCGCATCGTGGGGCTCGCTTTTCTCGGCGGACTGCTGCTCAACCTCATGCCGTGCGTGTTTCCCGTGTTGTTTTTGAAGGGCCTGGCGCTTTGCCGGTCAGGGACCAAGGGACGCCGCGAGCTTTGCGCGCACGGGCTGGTATATGCCGCCGGCATTCTCGTTTCGTTTTGGGTATTGGTGGCTGTGCTTCTGGGCCTGCGCGCTGCAGGAGCGACGCTGGGCTGGGGATTCCAGTTCCAGTCACCGGTTTTCCTGTTTCTGCTCAGCGGGCTTTTCTTCCTTCTCGGCCTTTCGCTCGCCGGACAATTTGAAATCGGCATTTCGCTCACCAGCGCAGGCGGATCGCTCGCTGCAAAACAAGGCTACGCGGGCAGCTTCTTTACTGGAGTTCTGGCCGTCGTCGTGGCCACGCCATGCACGGCGCCGTTTATGGGCGTGGCCATCGGCTACGCGCTCGCGCAGCCCGCGGCCGTCACCTTCGCCGTGTTCACGGCGCTTGCACTCGGCCTCGCTGCGCCCTACGTGGTGCTCACGCTGCAGCCTGCGTGGACTCGCTTGCTGCCCAGGCCCGGCGTATGGATGGACGTGCTGAAACAGGCTGTGTCGCTCTTCATGTTTGGCACTGTCATCTGGCTTACGTGGGTCGTGGCGCAGGCTTACGGCGCCGCGCTGCTGGCGGTGCTGCTTTCGAGCTTTCTGCTGCTTGCCGTTGCGGGGTGGTTCCTGGGCCGATGGCCGGCTAAGCGGTGGGCAACTGTTGTTGCGGTCATCATTCTTGCGGGATTCGTGTTTGTCTCGGTGGCCGCACCGAAAAAGCTGGGAACGGCAGCCGAAGCCGCAATGCCGGCGGCCTCTCCTACTGCGCAGGCTACGTGGCAGCCCTGGTCGGCCGATGCCGTGCAGCGCGCCCTTGCCGCCGGGCAACCCGTATTTGTGGACTTTACCGCGAGCTGGTGCCTGAGTTGCCAGGTGAATGAGCGAGTCGCGCTGGATCAACCGCAAGTAATGCAGGCATTTCAGGCCGCGCATGTCGTGCTGCTCAAGGCCGACTGGACGCGGCAGGATCCAGCGATCACCGAGACATTGGCAGCGCTGGGCCGCAGCGGCGTACCCGTTTACGCGCTTTACACGCCCGGCCAAAGCGATCCCGAGCTTCTGCCGCAGGTACTTACGCCCGGAATCGTCATGAATGCATTGTCAAAACTGCCGCAGCGCACAACTCCGGCCAGCGGTGATTCGTCCAACCAACCATAAGCTCGAGACGGGCCCCCGGAAGTCGAGCCGGTAGTTCTTCGGAGTTCCCCCCAGGAGGTTCACGCGGATGAAGTCCATACCCTTTCTCGCAAGTGTCGCCGCGCTTGCGGCCGCCCTTGTGCCCGTTTCGTCCCACGCCCAGGCGGTTGTGGGCTCTCAAAGCCCAAATTTTACTGCGACGGACTCGCACGGGCGAACGCACGCGCTAAACGAGTACCGCGGCAAGTATGTGGTTTTGGAGTGGCACAACCAGGGCTGCCCCTACACAAGAAAGCACTACGTGAGCGGCAACATGCAGTCCCTGCAAAAGGAGTGGACCCAAAAGGGCGTGGTGTGGTTCACGGTCATCTCTTCGGCGCAGGGACAGCAGGGCTACGTGACTGATGCCGAGGAGAACGAGTATCTGGCGAAGATGCACGCCGATCCCACCGCCGTGCTCATGGATCCCCAGGGCAGGCTCGGCCACTTGTTTGGCGCCAAAACCACGCCGGAGATGTACGTGATCGATCCCGAGGGCAAGCTGATCTACGAGGGCGCTATCGACAACCGGCCCACGCCCGATGTCAGCGACATCAAAGGCGCAGACAACTACCTGAATGACGCGCTGAGCGAAGCCATGGCCGGCAAGCCTGTGGAGCATTCGTACACGCGCTCGTACGGTTGCTCGGTGAAGTACGCGGACTGAAAACAGCCACGGGAACGAGTTGGGTGCCGAACCAACTTGGGGCACACTCGGCCGGCGCCCAACGCCAATCGCGATTCCCGCATCCTAGTTCGCGAGGAGATGCGATGAGTGCCAAAACCAAGCCCACGCACGAGATGCCCGGCGGCCAAAAGGAAAACACGAAGGATGATGGCGTGGTGAATGAATCGCTGGGAACTGTCGATTCCGCCGATTCAACCGGCACTGACGAAGACAAAGAGACCGGCGACGCGAAGAGGGGTAACACGAATACACGGGAAGACTGAGCGAGGCGTAGGCGGGAACGCTGAATCGTCATCGCCAGGGCCCTGTTGAATCTGCTACCCGCCGCGTTTCCGCGTCCTGATCTTCCTGATCTCTTCGAGCCTTTGCGCCAACTGCTTTTCGCGCCCCTCGTGTGTGGGGTGGTACCAGGCGCGGCCTTTGAGCGAATCCGGAAGGCAGTCCATGTCGGCCACTTTGTTCTCTTCGTCGTGTGCGTAGCGATAGCCTTCTGCGTAGCCGAGTTCCTTCATCAGGCGCGTGGGCGCGTTGCGCAGGTGCAGCGGCACTGGCTCCTGCCGCGTGCGCTCGATGTCTTCCTGCACCGCGCCAAATGCCGTGTACACCGCATTCGATTTGGGCGCAAGCGCGAGATACACCACCGCCTCGGCCAATGCCAGCTCGCCTTCCGGCGAGCCGAGAAAATCGTAGGTTTCCTTCGCCGAAAGGCAAAGATTCAGCGCCTCGGGAGCGGCCAGGCCGATGTCCTCGACGGCCATACGCACGATGCGGCGCGCAAGATAGAGCGGGTCCTCGCCGCCGGCCAGCATGCGGCCCAGCCAGTAGAGCGCGGCATCGGGATCGGAGTTGCGCACGCTCTTGTGCAGCGCGGAGATCAGGTTGAAGTGCTCCTCGCCGGCCTTGTCGTACACGAGCACGCGCTGCTGGATGGCTTCTTTCGCAGTGTCCCGCGTAATATGCTTTGTTCCGTCGGCAGTCGCCAGCTGCGCAGCCACTTCCAGCGTGTTGTAAGCGTTGCGGCAGTCGCCGCTGGAGTAGCCGGCCATCAGCTCCAGCGCATCATTGTCGGCAGCAAGCTCCTGCGCGCCCAGACCGCGTTCGCGGTCGGCCAGCGCGCGCTTGAGCAGAGTCACGATCTGCTCCTCCTTCAGCGGCTCCAGCACATATACGCGGCAGCGCGAGAGCAGTGCGGAGATGATCTCAAATGAAGGATTCTCCGTGGTCGCGCCGATCAGCCGGATGGTTCCGCGCTCCACGTAGGGCAGAAACGCGTCCTGCTGCGCCTTGTTGAAGCGGTGAATTTCATCAATGAAGAGAATGGTGCGCGAGTGGAACTCTGCGGCTTTGGCCGCATCGGCCATCACCTGCTTAATTTCCTTGATGCCGCTCGTGACCGCGGAGAATTCGATGAAGGTGGCCTTGGTAGTTTCGGCGATGATCTTGGCCAGCGTGGTCTTGCCCACGCCCGGCGGACCCCAGAAGATCATGGAACTCGCGTCGTCGCGCTCAATCTGCACGCGAAGCGGCTTGCCGGGACCGACCAGGTGTTCCTGCCCGAGCAGCTCATCCAGGCTGCGCGGCCGCATGCGCTCCGCCAGCGGCGCCATTGCATGGAGCGCGCCTGCCTCGGGCGAACCTTTGGACGCGTTGAGTGGAACGTCGAACAGGCTCATCGCGCGGTTCCTCGACGGCCCGACTCCGGCAGCATATGCTTTCCCACCCTTTTGCCGTCACGGCGAACCGTGCCGGAGAAAGGATGGGGCAACCCTCGTTGCCGCGCCGCTTCATACAGCAGCACACTCGCAGCGACGGCTGCGTTCAGGCTCTCCACCGGGCCCGGGCAGGGAATCGTGACCTTAGCATCGGCCCTCGCTATCAGATCGTCGGCAACGCCGTTGCCCTCGTTGCCAATCACCAGGGCGATGGGACCAGCCATGTCTACGAGATTGGCGGGCTGCGCCGCGTGAGAAGTCGTCGCGAGGACCCTCACGCCAGCCTCGCGCAGCCTCTCAGAGCAATCGTTCTCATTCGCCGTCATCAGCGGCACGCGAAACACGCTCCCCGCCGACGCGCGCACCGCCTTCGGGTTCCACGCGCTCACCGTTCCCGGAAGGCTCACCACGCCTGTTGCGCCGAAGGCCTCGGCCGATCGCAGAATCGTTCCCAGGTTCCCGGGATCCTGCACGCCGGCGAGCACGATGACCAGTGGCGCCGTCCTTTTGCGAACTCCGAGCATGTGGTCCCACTGCCATTCAGGAGGCTCGACAAGGGCGGCGACGGGCTGTGGCGTCTCGGTGGCGAGGGCTGCATCGAGCAGCTTCTTCGGCAGGCGCAGGATCTCGGTTTCCGGCGGAAGGTGGATCGCTTCAATCAGCCCCTCGCTCCCTTGCGCGACGAACACCGCCGCCACGCGCAGTCTTGCGCGCAGCGCTTCTTCGAGCAAGTGCGGCCCTTCGATACCGGCGAGCCTGGCCGTCGCGCGTCCCGTGCCGGCAAGCGCCTTTCGCAGCTCCTTCAAACGCGCATTTTGCTTGCTTTCGATTACGCGAACCGGCATCGGTTTCGAACCTCTGAGCACTGTGCCGATTCTAAGAGCAGCTGCCAGCTTCTAGCTACTACAGCAATTCCTGAGTTATTGTGACCTCTTGAATTCGGTGTAAGGTCGCCGCTGCCTTCCACCCAACGGACGAAGACCTGTCCGTGGGGACCCCGGCTCCCTGGGGGGCGCGTCGACTTGGGTGTAGCACTTTCGGGATACAGTGACTCAGGAATTGCGATAGCCACGAGCTTCTCGCGCATATCGAACTGTTGAGAGGTGAGAGCACATTCTGCATCCGCATGAGCAAGGCAGGCGGCCCGCACAACGAGCTGGCAGCTGGAAGCTGACGGCTAAAAGCTCGCAGAAAACTTGCACCAAGGCAGGTGCTGTGATAGTTTCCGTCTTTGTAGCGACTTCTTTTTCTATTCGGGAAATAAGGTAGGCCTCCTTGTCCGCGGAGATATTGCGCGTCCATCCCGATGAACCCCAACCGGACCGGATCGATTACATCGTCTCCTGCCTGCGCAAAGGCGGTGTTGTTGCCATGCCCACCGACACCTATTACGGGCTGGCGGTGGACCCGGTGAATCTGTGCGCCGTGGAACAGATCTACCAGATCAAGACCCGGCAGAAGCACAAGCCGCTTTCGTTGCTCATCTCGAGCCTGGCCCAGGCCTACAGCCTCGCGCGCGACACGGATCCCATGCTGGATAAGCTGGCCGATCGCTTCTGGCCCGGCCCGCTGACCATCATTGTCCGCGCCGGAACCAAGCTGCCGCTCCGCTCCACCGCCAACACCGGCAATGTGGCCATTCGTGTGCCCGATGCCGCTATCCCGCGCGCCGTGGTGGAGCGCCTCGGACTGCCCATCACGGCCACCTCGGCCAACCTGCAAGGCGCCTCAGAATGCACCAACGCCGCGGCTGTCCGTGACCAGATTGGCGACCGGATTCCGCTCATCATTGACGGCGGCCCGACGGGACGGACGCAGCCCACAACCATCGTCGATCTCACGCTTGGGTCGGGCCGCTGGGAGATCCTGCGCGAAGGTGCCATTCCCACGCATGAAATAGTCATGGTGCTGCAGAGGTGAGGAAAACAGGGAACAGGGATTAGGGAACAGGGACCAGGAAAAAGAGTTCCGGCGCGCGATGCGAAACTAAGAACTGCGAACTACAAACTTGGAAAGACGCCTGAACCGCTGCCCGAATGTCTGCCGAATCCAAGCCGAAACGCCGCAAGCTGGCTCTGATCCTGGTTCTTTCGCTGGTTTCGGCACTGCTCGTGGGCGCTGCTGTCTGGTGCTACCGGGTCTATGGGCAGATCCAGCTTTATGCCCTGCAAGACCAGGCGGCGCCGGCCGATGCTATCGGCGTTCTGGGCGCGGCGGAGTACGATGGCAGGCCCTCACCGGTTTACCGCGCACGCCTCGATCATGCGCTTGTGCTCTACCACCGCGGCTTTGCGCCGTTGATTATCACTTTGGGCGGGCCGGGCGGCGACCAGTACAACGAGGGCTCAGTGGGCGCCGACTACCTGATCAGCAAGGGCGTTCCCGAGCAGGACATTATTGCGGAAACCGAGAGCCGCAACACAGAGGAGTCTGCGCGCCGCATCGCCGTGCTGGCGCAGGTGAACGGTTTGCATCGGCTGGTGATCGTCAGCGACGCTACACACATGTTTCGCATTCATGCCATCTGCTCCGCTGAAGGTCTCGACGTGCTCACCTCGCCGCGGCCCAGCTCCGCAGTCGAAGACAGGACGCTTGAGGCCGAACGCATCGCGCACGAGATCCTGAGCTACACGTTCTGGCGCCTGCATCTGCATTGAAAAGGAGCCAGAAATGACGAGGAGTGAACGGTGCTGGGCCATTTGCCTTTCGGCACGCATGGGACATGAATCGCGATGAGCGCCCTTACCGGACTGTTTATCGCGCTGTGCTGGACGGTCCTGTCCGTCTACATGATTTGCGCCGCATTTTCGGCCAGCCGCAGGGTCGAGTCTGATCGGGGGTGGAACTGGAGTTGGCTTGTCTTTGCCGTGATCGTTGTGCTGTTCCTGCTTTTGAGGAATGACGATCATCTGCCTCCGTATGTGACCTGGGCGATTCTGCCGCACACGCCTTTCGCCTGCTTCGGCGCGGATCTGTTGGTGTTGGCGGGCCTCATCGTTGCACTGTGGGGACGCATCGCACTCGGCAAAAACTGGAACCTGTATCCAAGTTTCCAGGAGAATCATGAACTGATCCAGAGCGGCCCTTATGCTTATGTGCGCCACCCGATGTACAGCGGTCTCATCTTGATGTTTTTGGGTACGGTCGCCTGGTATGGCACCGGCTTGGGGATCATTCTCTTTATTGCCAGCCTCCTCGGAATCTGGTTCAAGCTTCGCCAGGAAGAGAGAATTCTGACCGGCCACTTCGGAGCAGCCTATGCAAGTTATGAGGAGCGGGTAAAGGCACTCATTCCCTTTGTGCTTTAGCGTATTCTCGCAGGTGGCCCAAAGCTGAGCCGGCTACCCGACCATCGGAATAGGCACGAATTCGAGCAGGAGGAGCGCAAGTCCCGCCGCGCTTGCTGTCGAGAGGAAGTTGGCGGCGTCGTTGTTCAGCCAGCCCCATTGCTCAAGCGTTGCGCCAAGCCCGCTATCGAAAAAGAGGCCGAAGACCGCCCCAGCGCAGGCGACGACAAACAAGTTCCGGTCGCCACGGAGCGCCCATGCTCCCGAGGACGCGACTACACCTGCTGCAATCACGCCAGCCAGCGTGCCCGTCACAGTGATCGCGCCGTTGCGGCCCGGCGCAGCCGCGCGAAACGTCGTAATCATGCGGGGTCGGCCGCCGAACACCTGCCCGATCTCCGACGAAACCGTATCCGCGGCGGCCTCAGCCAATGCGGCCAGCGCCAGAACGAGCAGCGGCACGCGCGCATGAGCTGCGCGGTCAAGCCATGGGCAATCCATCAGCCAGAACTGGACCGGTCCGCTCGAAACCAGCGTCGCGAACCCGAGATTCGCCGCCACCTGCGACGCAGAGCGCCCTTTGCGCCTTTCGGCCGTGCCGAGGCTCTCTTTTTTCGCCCTGCCTACCCGCGTGGCAATGAAGGCGAGCAGCGCGACGGCCAGGATCGGGATGAGCGCCGTGTGCCAGGGCTCGTAGGGAAACGCGACGGTGGAAAACATGAGGCTTGCTGTGATCGCCGCGCCGGTAAAGGCGGCCGCAGCGGTTGCGGCGTGTACCCGCCAGGTCACCAGTCCCAGCAAAACGCTGAGCCCGGTTGTCCAGATTGCAACTGCTACCGACTCCGGCATCCACTCGTGGAAGCCCTGCACCGCATGCACAGCCGCGAAAGGCAGCACTGCAAGCAACACCAGCTTCGATTGCCAGGCCAGCTTTTCTTGAGGCACGCTTCATCGTATCCTTTCTGGAAGTTTGTGAGCCGCCTCCGCCGCAATAGAAGGTCCAAGGCCCGCAAACGCCGGAGCGATGACATATTGCATCGCCGCGCGTCCGAAAGCGGAGAAGTGACGGACACGGATGGCTCCGCCCGGTTGATTTACAATCTCAAAGTAAGCAGGAAAGATTAGGGATGAGGCTTTTTCAGACGATTCCAGGCCAGGCGCGTGTGTTGCTCGCCGAGGCAGGCGCAGCCCTTGCGATCGCGGTCCTGATCGGCGGTTGCGGAGACAACTACAGACCGGTGGTTACGCCGGTAAACACCAGCGGCCCGCCGGCCCAGCCCACGTCGTATGCGATTGTGATTTCGGCCCCGTCGCCGACAACTGCCGGGGTGGTTACCATCATCGATTATTCGGGAGATTCGATCTTGACCGAGGCGCCGATTGGTCCCGGCCCGAAGGTTTTCACGCTGGACGAGCTTGGTGCGACCGGGTACACGATCAACAGCGATGGCACATTGTCGAACTTCGCCATCACCACCTCGCTGCAAGCCAAGGAAGTTTCAGAATCCACGCTCCCGACGGGGTCGGCACCAATCAACATCATGGCGCCATCTTCGGGATTGTGGGTCACCGACCTTACCGGCAACGCGGTGGACCTCTTCCAAGGATCCCCGCAGGCGTTCAAGCTTGCGGTTCCCATTGGGTCGGCCACGAATGCCGCCACCATGCCGGTATTTGCCGCCGGATCCGCAACGCTGACCGGCCAGCGCGAATACATCCTCAGCCAGAACGTGCCAGATTCGCCCGCGGGGCAGATTCAGTGCAATCTCTCGCCCAGGACGGCGCCGGCCGGCGTCGTCACACCGGTTGAGATCTCGAGCAATACGGTTGATCCGGTGATCCCGGTTGGCAAATGCCCCGTTTACGCGGTAGAAACGTCCGATCAGCAACGGTTCTTTGTGTTGAACCGCGGTGACGACACGATCACGGTCATCAACAGCAACGAGAACTCGCTCGACGCCTGCACGCCGTTCGTCAACCAGAACGGGCAGACCGTCCATTGCCATCCCACGCTGCCGCTCTCTACGAGCGCAGTAGCAGCAACCGGAATTACGCCGCCCAATGGAACTGCCGGCATGGCGGCGATCGCCGGCCCGATTTCCGCCGTGTACAACCAGGCAACGCAACAACTCGTGGTGGCGAACTATGATGGCGGCTCGATCAGCGTGATTGATGTGAGCCTCGATGAGTACGGCAACGACAGCCCGACCTTCGGAACGACTTATACGATTCCGGTGGGGAATACCGCGACCCCCAATCCGGCCGACGTCGCGGTTCTCTACGACGGAAGCAAGGCCTATACCGCGAATCAAAACGATGGCGCGCAAAACGGCACGGTCACGGTCGTGAATTTATCCACGCACACGGTAGAGAAGACGCTGACCGTCGAAGGCCATCCCCGCACCATTGCCTCGACACAGAATTCCGAGTTTGCGAAGATCTACGCGGCCTCGCCCGATAGCCCTTACATCACTGTCATTGAGTCCACGCCGACCGTCACCGACCTGATCGATACCACGGTGCTGGTGGAGGGCAATGTCGTGGACATGCGGGTGACCTCGCAGAACGGTTCCAACGGCAACCCAAACTTCACCAGCCGCGTTCCAGGCTACGGGCAGCCGTGCAATCTGCCGCCATCACTGATGGTTTCAAGATATGGCGCGAGCTACAGCCTGGCAAATTGTCAAACGTTGCCTTAAAGCCTGAGCGCGAGAGGCTCGGCCAATGACCGATGCGGCAAAGGCGCAGCGCGAAGGGTCGGAAGACGGGAATATTCCAACTCCGCTGAAGCAGCCTCCGACGACGAAGCCCACAAAAACACGTCTTGATCTGCTGCTGGTAGAGCGCGGCCTTGCATCCAGCCGTGAGCGTGCCCGCGCTCTGATTCTTGCGGGCCGCGTATTGGTGCGCGAGCAAAAAATCGACAAGCCAGGCACCGCGGTTCCCGTGGATTTGCCAATTCGTCTGCTGGGCGAGGAGATGCCCTACGTCAGCCGTGGCGGGCTGAAGCTGGCGGCTGCCCTGGAACATTGGCAGATTGCAGTCAATGGCCGGGCTTGCCTCGACGTTGGCGCATCGACGGGCGGGTTTACCGATTGCCTTTTGCAGCACGGAGCAGCGCACGTGACGGCCGTCGATACGGGCTTCGGGCAGATCGATATGAAACTGCGCAACGATCCACGTGTGCGCCTGATGGAGCGGACCAATGCGCGGCTTTTGAAGCCGGGATCGTTGACAGAACCAATCCAAAAGCAGGAAAACACTCTGCTCGTCATGGATGTCTCGTTCATTTCGGCAACGCTGGCGCTTCCCGCCGTCCTGGCCGCGGCTCCCACGCTTGCCGAGGCTGTGATTCTAGTCAAACCGCAGTTTGAGGCCGGTCGCGAGCATGTGGGCAAGGGCGGCATCGTGCGCGATCCCCTGGCGCACGATCTGGCCATCGCCAAAGTCGCTGATTGCGTGCGCGCGCTGGGCTGGCATGTCGTCGAAACTATTCCATCGCCGATCACCGGCGCCGAGGGCAACCACGAGTTTCTGCTGTATGCGAAGCGCTTGTGTTGAGCTTCACCTTCTGATATAAGTTCCGCAACATAATCTGGCAGGATTTGGAGAACCGGGAGGAACTCAATGGGCCTTCGGGGATTTTCTTTGTCTGTGGCTTTATTCGTCCTTTTCTCTCAACTTTCCTTTGCACAAACTAGTGATTGGGCGATCGTGAAAGCGCTTTCGCCCGGTCAGAAAGTGAAAGTCATGACGACGGACGGCAACTCACATGTTGGAGCCGTTCAATCGGTTGCAGACGATGCGATTCGGATCGGGAAAGATCAGTCGATCCAAAAGCAGGATGTTCGGCGCGTGCAATTGAGGAGCCCCGGGCACCACGGCCGCAACGCGTTAATTGGTCTTGGAGTTGGCGCCGTGGTTGGCGTCGCGAGTGGAGCTGCGACCGGCTGTAGCCCCAATGACAAGAACAGCTTCTGCTTTGTCACCAAGGGCGAGGCAATTGCGATTTTGACACCTTTCTTTGCGGGCGTGGGTGGCGGCATCGGTGCTCTCCTGCCCTCTCATGGAGAATGGCGCGACATTTACAACAGCAAATGATCGGCGCGCGACCCTTCGGCTGCCCGCGAACGAATTTCACGAGATTGATCGAGTGTGCGGGCCGATCCATTACACTGAATCCGCATGCCCTGCGTCGCGATCGTTTGCAAACCGCACCGCGAAGAGCTCAAGCGACTTCTGCCCGAACTCATCGCGTGGCTGCGCAAGCATGGCTACGAGCCAGTGCTCGACCGTGAAGGCGCCGGCTATACAGCGTCCGCGCCATCCGTCGACCGCGCCGACCTGCCGAAGCAGTGCCCGGGACTTGTGATTGTTCTCGGCGGCGACGGCACTCTGCTCGCTGCGGCACGCATCTTCGCCACGGTAGGAACGCCGATCCTGAGCGTGAACCTCGGCTTTCTCGGTTTCCTTACGGAAGTCCGCCTGGCCGATCTTTATGCCACGCTGGAGAACTGGTGCGCCGGCTGCCACAGCCTCGACGAGCGCGCGATGGTCCACGCCATACTCTGGCGAGAGGGCGCCGAGGTCACCAGCTTTGAAGCGCTGAACGAGATCGTCGTCTCCAAAGGCGATATAGCACGCATGGGCGAGTTCGCGGTTGAGCTGGACGGCAGGAGCGTTGCCCGCTTCCGCGCGGATGGCGTGATCGTCTCAACTCCTACTGGGTCGACGGCCTACACTCTTGCAGCCAACGGTCCCATCCTTACGCCGGACGTGGATGCCATGGTGGTCACGCCCATCTGCCCGCATCTGCTCACGCTGCGCCCCATTGTGGTGCGCGGCGATGCATCCCTTATCGTGCGCATTGAGGGAGTACCGAACGTCGCCTTGCTGACGATTGACGGCCAGCAGGGCCTGGAACTCCACCTCGGCGACGAGGTGCGGTGCTGCCGTTCCAAATACAAAGTCAAGCTGGTTCGCCTTGGCGACACCGGCTTCTTTGAAGCGCTGCGCAGCAAATTGAGCTGGGGTGAGCTTTAAGAGAAATACCGAAAGCCCCGACCCTATTGCGAGAGTCCGGCGAGCAGGACCTGGGCCTTGCCGGCCAGGGTGTGCGCTCCTTCCACATCGCCTGTGGCGAGAGCGTCTTTCGCCTGTTTCAGGTACTCACGAATCTGATCAGCCGTTTTCCGCTCAGGGTCGCTGAGATTGCGATTGATACCGTTCAATCCACGCTCAATTGAGGCAATCGAGTCCCCCGTCTGCTGGCGGACATTGGCGGGGTCTCCCGAAGAAAGCGGGCCGGCAATGGCGCTCACCTCAGGGTTGGTGGTGCCTTCCTGTGCCGTGACCTCCACGGGCTTCTGCTTCCTGTGCCTGATGGGCGGGTTGATCGGCTCAGGCGGCAAGTTGTAAATGGGCCGGGCGGGCAGCACAATCTCCGCGGGCGGCAGCTCGATGATAGCGAGTGCCACAGGAAGTGATCGTTCAAGAGGGGGCGCGAACCCTGCAGGCGGCGCAGGCACGGTATGGTGAAAGGGCATGTGACCGCAGCCCGTGATCAACAAGGGCAATAGCCACGAAGCGCATTTTGCATGCGACTTCATCTCCCTGACCCCTTTTCCTCTAAATTCGCCGGTTGCGGATACCGGCGACCCCGATCCGTGGCGGCGAGCGGAATTCGCAGCCGGAACTCCGAACCACGGCCCTGCCTCGATTGTACGTCTATGCTCCCATGGTGCAACTGCAGGATGCGGTAGGTCATGGCAAGGCCAATGCCGCTGCCGCCCGTCTTGGTCGTGAAATAGAGATCGAAGATCTTTTCCCGGATCTCTTCGGGAATCCCTGGTCCCTCATCCGCAATGCGCAGCACGGCGGCGGTGGGGGCGGCATGAACCACTCTTTCGCCGGTTCCCCCGTTTGACAACGCGAGCAAGGGAAGGTCTTCGCCGTGATTTCGATCCTCTTCCAGGACAATCTCGAGTTTGCCGCCCTCGGGCATGGCCTGCGCGCCATTCTGGATGACGTTGAGCATCGCCTGCTTCAGAAGATCGGCATCCACGTTCGCGATCAGCGGCTCCTCGGGCATGCGGCTGATCAATGTCACCTGGTGCGTCTCCAACTCGTCCGCAGCCAAAGCCAGCACGTCGCGAATCACCAGGCGAAGGTCCTGTTCGCGCAACTGCAGCTCCACCGGGCGCGAAAAATCGACGAGCGTCTGCACTACGCGGTCCAGGCGCCTGATCTCGACATCAATCACCTCCAGGTGTCTGGATGCCTGCCCGTTGGTTTCGCCGATCTTTGACTTCAACAGCTCCAGATGGACCACAATCGCATTGATAGGATTCTTCACCTCGTGACCTACGCCGGAGGTGAGCCTGCCGATGGCCGCCATTCTGCGCGATAGCTCCAGCTCCGATTCAATTTCCGACGCCATCTCCAGGTCGTGCAGCGTGACGAGCGCCCCGAGTCCCTGC
>Ga0116217_10001438_pt1 | contig 23038 bp, 23 predicted proteins | sample Sb_taG_6_FD_89697 | JGI IMG/M metagenome (GOLD analysis project Ga0116217, IMG submission 89697) | Peat soil microbial communities from Weissenstadt, Germany - Sb_50d_4_PS metaG | ecosystem: Environmental > Terrestrial > Soil > Wetlands > Peat | place: Germany: Weissenstadt | collected 2010-09-21 | reverse complement strand
GTACCAGTTCCATAGTAATATTGCGATGTACCGTTAACATTCGTAAGGTAGACAGAGTTCCCGTTTGGAGAGGTGACCGATTGGTTTGACAAAAACCCGGCTTGGTTCGTGTTATTCCAAAAGTTATCGTTGTAAGAGACTTGAGTAGTGTTTGTCACGAAATCAGGCGTGTCCTGTGCCCAATACACATACTGCGTCCTATTTTGGTTTACAACCAGCATAGCATTAAGCTGTAAAGTGGCTCCCGAGACTGTGTTGTTAAGGCTGGGAGCCGAGGAGTTGTACGCCTGAATTGCAGAAATATTTGCAACTCCAACTACACTACTCGTCTTGACTTCGTAAGGTATCGCATTACCTGAACCATTGTTTATTCCAAAGGACGCTATGCCTGTAGGTATCGGCGGAATCAGGGGACCGTAGACAAATGGCGTGACAGGATACGCTTGGTAGGAGAAGGTTACATTGGCCGTGCCGGACTGCGCATAATCAAAAAATACCAAATAGTAAGTGCCAGCGGAGACGTGAACGTCTTCATTATCGGTGGTTCCGTTTCGATCCACTATGGCGTTTGAAACATCAGCGGTGTTACTATTATTGAATGTATTGAATTGTTGTAAATTCATTAGTGCCGTCGAAATTGAAACATTGCTACTAACATAGTAATCTATCCAGCTAGAGTTTGAAAAAGTATCTATTTCTAACGGGATAGAGTACCCCGAAGGTACAGAAATTGATTGAGCCGCTGGAAGAACCACTTGATTTGAAAAAGAATCTGCGCGAATTACTGATCCCAGCAGACTTGAAGCCACGAGCAAGAACACAATTAGTGAAACAATTATCTTCAAGAACGTGCATCCTCCAAAACAGGAGATCTAATTCAAGAAGATCAAAGATCCTCTTTCTTTGGTGCGTTTTCATCTTCGACCAGGCCGAGGTCATGCATAAAATCCTCATTCCAGCCATAGTCTTTTTCGCGAAAATCCTTCTTCTTCTTTACAAACAGAAGCTCCTGCCACCATTTCGGGATTTCTTTTTGCGTGTCTTTGGACCTGACCTTAACATCGTAAACGAAGGCGAGGTCCCAGTGACTATTTCCCGGATACCAGTCTGAAAGTGTTGAGTACGAGAATACACGAGGGCCCTTCTTAGAAATAGAATATTCACCCATCCCAATCTGATCTGTCATTATCCGCTTGATCGCATCTTCAGGATGTTCCCCCTCTCTAAGATAACTCGACGGTAGTCTCCACTGATGGTAGGCATCGGCAAGTTCCTTTTCGGAGTATGATTTCCAAGCGCTGAGCCATTCAGAAGCCCATCTAGCGTCCTGCTTTGGTTGTCCCAGCAAGACGCCTTTTTTGCCAGCTCGCCTCACAAGCGCGAATACGCTGATGCACATGCCCGCAGCTGGAACCTCTTCATAATGATCTGAGGGCCCATATCTAGCAAACCTAATCTTGCTTTTTGATGTTTGTTTTGCGGACATTTACTAGCCCTCATTACCCTCGAAGGATAATATGTTGATTGTATGATGTAAACCGATTCTTCTGAGAATCGTTCAAACCCGTTGGCGAAAATTAAAGTACTAACCATTCAGCAAATCACGACCTTTCTCCGTGATAGAGTAAGAAAAAGGCCTGACTGTCACATCACGCTCCACCAGGCCGTTATGGTAAAGCGAGTTCATCATCCGAGCAGTGTGTTCTCTAGTCCGTCCTATTCTTTGCTGGATCTCTTTGGCACTGATCTTGCCACGGCCTTCAAACACTAATCGAAGCGCCTCCAATTCAGTAACACCGAGCTTCTTATCCGGATCGGGAAACTGTCTTTGCAAGGGAACCCTTGAGCCGGTAGCCTCAGCTGCCTTTTCCATCGACGGACGTTCCAGATTCATCACAGGATTTCGTAGCTCATCACGTTGTGAAACATTTCTCTCCGTTTCTAATTCGCGATCCAGCAGGCTTGGACCCCGAGCCGATCGAGAGGCTCGCAGTTCCATAATCTCGAGCTTCACTTTTTGATCAACCAAATTTTCCTCGAGCCGCTTCAGTCGTCTGTTAAATTCAGAAACAATCGCAGAAACTTCTACCTGATTGTCTGACGACGATACCTCTGGGTTGTGATATTCCTGCTTGATTTGTCTTCCCAGACGAGCGGATACAAGAGTCACAACTGCAACGGAAACAATCGAGATGCCGAGCGAAATTATCGTGATATAATCATCAGTCGTGACGGCCATCACAAAATCGAAAGGCTATATCACACAATAAGCTTTCGCTTGCCTTTGGCAAAACTCTGGGTGTACTCTTCCATCGCTTCCATGACTTTCAGAAGGTCTTCCCTTTGCGGTTTCGCACTTTTCAACTCCCCCAGCATACGAGTATTTCGACTAAACTGTACGATGTTTTCTGGACGCACCAGATCAAGATAGGCTAGCAAGAAAATTGTATAAATCGATGCTTCTACATTATCCCGAGCTTGCTTGAGTGTCCTGGCAAAAGATCCTTTCGAAACTTTGTGTTTCTCTCTCAATCCTCTCTTGAAGTCCAAATTTCCAATTTCTTCCGAGGCAAGAATCGTGTCTAGCTGAACTTCTGTCAAATTGCTTTTTTGCAGAAGAAAAGTAGCAATGGTGTCACTCCGAATGTCTTCCAGCATTGATCCGGATCTGCAGACCGTTATACAAAAACGTATTACGAATTCATGATACCCAAAAATTGAAATTAATCGACATTATCATGATATTTGCTGCAATCTAGATAACTTTCGACTGCGTATATTCAATTTATTATAACACCCGTCTAGCAACTAATTTATGCGTTCGGAGATGCGTGAAATATGGCGGTAAGAAAGAAAATTGGGTCGCAGACGAAGAAGAGTAGTTCACGTAGTCAAAAAGACACTGCCTAAAGTTTTCACATGTCCGAATTGTGGTATGGTTTCGGTGAGATTGCAGCCGAAGGAAACAACTACTATTATCTCATGCGGAAGCTGCGGCACAAGTCAAGAGATCCCGAACGCGGGGAAAGAGCCTATAGATATTTACAACGAGTTTGTTGATCGGTTCAACGCGGGACAAACGGGTGCGCCTTCCTCTGAGGCAAACAGAATCGAAGCTTAGAGATCTCATAAAATCTCAGGGCACAATCTGCGTCGGGCTATTAGACTCCGAGAATATTTCTCCCTCCCAGGCAGCGAGTATAGCTGCAAGAGTTGAAAACTGCGGAGCGAGAGCTATTCTCGTAGGAGGCTCGACTGCAGTAGATCAGATTGAACTTGAAGAGGTAGTGAGGACGATCAAGACTTCTGTGACATCACCAGTGATACTGTTCCCGGGAAATGTCACAGGTGTGTCACCGAGCGCGGATGCCATCTTCTTTTCATGTCTGATGAATTCGGATAATCCCTATTTTATTACGGAAGCACAGGCTTTGGGTGCTTTAGCTATAAGAAAGTACAATCTTGAAGCGATCCCGATGGCGTACCTTATCATTGGAGATGGAGGAGCAGCTGGATTTGTAGGCAGGGCGAAGGGAATTCCGCCAAATAAGCCCAGCCTTGCAGCAATGTATGCGCTAGCTGCGGAATATTTCGGCATGCGTTTTGTCTATTTGGAGGCAGGATCGGGCGTCGATGGCAGAGTATCACAGGCTATGATTTCAGCCGTTAGAAAAGTCTATGGAGGAACTCTAATTGTGGGGGGAGGAATAACTTCTCCTGAGGCTGCCAACCTCGCCTCAAGCGCGGGCGCCGATATAGTGGTTGTTGGGACGATGTTGGAAAGCGGTAATTTTGATTCTATACTCACTGCGATATGCCGGACAGTATCACATAAGTGATGTGTGATATATCACAATGGAGAGTACTGTAAAGCCTACTTCATATTTGCAGTACCATAACCTGATCGAAAAGGAACTCCAAAAACAGTACTCACTCGCCGCTGAGGCGAAAAGTCAGGGATCAGACCCATCTTTGATCGTCGAGTCTCCTCTTGCGCTCGATTTGGCTGATAGAGTGGCGAAATTGCTTGAAGTTCCGATCGCGGATCGTCTCCGGGAACTGATGAAATCTAGTCGAACCGAGGTTGCGGCGCTGATCCTTGCAAAAGAAGTAGCTTCCGGAAAATATCCTCTTCCCGAAGGTCAGACGCCCGCTGAAGCCGCTGTCAGACTGGGGCTCGCGATAGTGACGGACGGCGTAACCGTTGCTCCAATTCAGGGCGTCTCCGCGGTTCGAATAAAGCAAAACCAGAACGGATCAGACTATCTCAGCATAGAGTTTGCAGGCCCGATTAGATCTGCAGGTGGAACAGAGTCTGCCCTAACACTTGTAATAGCTGATCAGGTCAGGAAATCTCTTGGCCTGGACAAGTACATCGGATCAGGTTTCGATGACGAAGTTGGGCGGTTTGTCGAAGAACTTAGAATCTACGAGCGGGACGTCGGTAACTTTCAGTACAAGATCACTGACCAGGACGTTCAAAAGGCCATAGAAAACCTACCCGTGGAAATCGACGGCGTGTGGACTGACAATTACGAAGTGGTCGTTCACCGTGACATGAAACGGATCTCTTCCAACAGGGTGAGGGGTGGAGCACTCAGGGTCCTCAATGACGGAGTGGTCGGAAAATCAAAGAAGCTGCTTAAGCTTCTTGGCGAGCTCGGAATCGACGACTGGTCGTGGCTTTCCGAACTCTCTGGAGGAAAACAGCAGGGAACTGACGAGACGAAGGCTAGTTCCTCTCACTTTGAAGAGGTGATTTCGGGGAGGCCGGTGCTTTCCATGCCTAACAAACCCGGTGGGTTTCGCTTGAGATACGGGAGGGCGCCAAACACGGGAATTCACGCAGTGGGGATCCACCCAGCAGTGTGCTCACTGCTCAATTTCCCAATAGTCATTGGAACGCAGATCAAGGTGGACATGCCGGGGAAAGGTGCGAGTATCGCGATTGTGGACACGCTCGAAACTCCAATCGTGCGTCTCAAAGATGGCAGTGTACTGAGGGTCAAGGACGCAGAGCACGCGGCTTCGCTTGCGGCGCAGCTTGACTCGATACTTTACCTTGGCGACATTCTAATCCCATTCGGGGATTTCCTCGAGAACAACTACAAACTTGTTCCATCTGCATACGTGGAGGAGTGGTGGGTGCAGGATTTCGCCGAAGCGTTCAAACAACGATACTCGGGGCTTGCATCAGGTGCGGCGGATCTGGGAATCGAAGGGACACGGCTGGACAGGCTCATGAAGGAACCACTTCACGTTTTCCCAACTTTTTCCGAAGCACAAAATATTTGTCACATCATGCAAGTACCACTGCATCCCAGGTACCTGTTTTACTGGGACCAGATCAGTCCCTCGGAATTGATCCGGCTCCGAGATGGATCGACAGTGTCCGATAACGAAGCGCTCGTTTCACTCAGAAGCGACGCTGCCCTGAAACCGATTCTCGAGAAGTTGGGAGTAGAACATTCTCTTCTTGCTGAAAACCAGATGATCGTAACCGGCACCGATGCACTAGTAATCATTGAGTGCCTGGATCTGCGAAGAGAGAGGACGAAAGAACTGTCCGGTGAAGGCTGGACGAATACCTGCGAACTCGTTGGAAAGCTCTCTGATATGGTGATCAAAAACAAGTCTTCTACGTTCGTGGGAGTGAGAGTTGGGAGGCCCGAGAAAGGCATGCCGAGGAAGATGCGCCCGCCAGTTCAGGGACTATTCCCTGTGGGCAAGTCCGTGGGGATGTCCAGAGACATTTTGCTGGCCTCCGAAAACCACGGGCTCTCCATCGAGATTGTGAACTCGGAATGTCCTAAATGCGGGACGAGATGCATAACATCAAAGTGCGCTCTCTGCGACTCCATTCCGGTTCTCTTCAAGGTTTGCGCACAGTGCCATACTCGAGCTCCAGAAGCTTCGGCGACCAGATGCCCGGCCTGTGGAGGACAGCTGAGATTTTTTTCCGGATTCGAATATCCGCTGAAACAGGAGCTGCACAAGGCCTCGCTCAGGGTAGATTACAATCCACAAAAACCTCTGAAGGGAGTCCTGGGACTGACGAATGAATTGAAGATCCCGGAGCGACTTGAGAAAGTTTTGCTCCGACAAAAATACGACCTTTCTGTTTACCGAGACGGCACGATCAGGTTTGATGCCACAAACGTTCCACTGACGCACTTTAAGCCAAAGCAGATCCAGACAAACATAGCCAAGCTCAAGGAAATAGGATACTCGCTCGATATGTACGGGAAGCCCCTGGAGCGAGACGACCAGACGGTGGAGCTGCTGATGCAGGACGTGATAGTGCCGTTCGAAGCAGGTACGTTTCTTGTCTCCGTCGCAAAGTACGTTGACGATCTCTTGGTGCATCAATACAACCTCGAACCTTACTACAATGTTGAAAATCCGCAGGACCTGATTGGGCACCTTATCATAGGACTCGCGCCGCACACATCGGTGGGAATAGTTGGCAGGGTCGTGGGATTCTCGAATGCGCAGGCATGCTTTGCAACGCCGTACTGGCATTCGGCAAAGAGGAGAGATTGCGACGGTGACGGAGACTCGATCCTCCTGATGATGGACGTCCTGCTCAACTTTTCGAAAAAATTCCTTCCTTCAATCATCGGCGGGTTGATGGATGCACCGCTGTTGATCCAGCCGCTGATTTTGCCCAAAGAGGTGCAAAGGCAGGCGCATCACATGGACGTCGCTTCTGTGTACCCGCTGGAGTTTTACGAGGCGGCGGAGAAGAAGGTTACACCAGGCGAGGCAAAAAAATTCATCGAGATTGTAAAAGATAGGCTCGACACAGAAAAGCAGTATTACGGCTTTGGATTCACTCATGACACAAACACGATCACTGTTAAGAACAATAGATCCAGCTACTCCACCCTTGTTACTCTCACCGAAAAACTCGACAGACAGATCGAGATCGCGGAGAAGATAAACGCGGTAAATCCGCACGACGTGGTCAGATCGGTACTCCGCACCCACCTGCTTCCAGACATAATCGGTAACACGAAAGCGTATACCTCCCAGCGATTCAGGTGCAAGGACTGTTCGGCAAAGTACAGGCGGATGCCGATAAAGGGAGTATGCCTCTCATGCGACGGAACTCTACAGGCTTCCGTTACCCGAGGCTCGGTCGAGAAATACTTGCAACTGGGCCTACGACTGTCCCACAAATACGATGTCGGCGAGTATCTTAGATCGAGGTTCATACTCGCTTCAGAAGAGCTTGCAACTCTGTTCAAGCCCGAAGGACACCAGTCCGACATGAAAGATTACTTCATGGGTGGCGTCGTCGAGGAAGAAATTAGGTCGGGATTGATCCAGTCGGCCTTCATCAAAACTCCAGAAATCGTGGAGGTCAGCCTCAGTTCGACTGAAGAGATCGAAAGTGATCAGAAACAAGAGAAAAAGAAGAAACCTCGAACAGTCGAACAGTTTCAGACGACACTATTCTAAATTTCACGTTAGAGCTAGTCGCATTAATTCTTCATCGAAGTATCTTTCGCCTCTCTTGATTGATTTTGGTCTTGATCCAAAGATCTTGAACCCAGCTTTCTCGTAAAGTCTCTTTGCAACCGTGTTGGTTGAAAAGACAGAAAGCTCGATTATCTCAAATTTCTCTCTACACTTCTCCAAAGCTTCGTTAAGGAGAGATGTGGCTATACCCCTGCCACGATATTCCTTCTTGACTGAGATGCCTAGCTCCGCTCTGTGAGCCAGGTCGGGTTTGACACTAATTCTTTGTATTTCACAAAATCCTATGATGTGCGAATCCAGTTCTGCGACCATGCCGATGTTATTTCCTTCTTCAATCCCTTTGAAGAACTGAGAGAACCATTCTAGGTCCTGACTGAATGATGGCTTGCTGGGTCGTAGAGTGAGTCCAAAAGATGGATCCAGTGTTCGTTCTTCATAGTAGGAACTATAACATTCACCGAGGCCTTCAAAATCTGACGGTCTCAACTCTCTGATTATCATACTTGGACTAGTTTTCGATGTCAAGAAGATACTTTCACTAGACTCTGCTATCGCACCTGACGTTTTCTAGCATACGTCGCGTAGAGTAGAGCCAAAATCACAACAAAAATACTTCCTGAGAGCAAGACTCCGATGAACGGGAGAACCATGATAGAAATTACAAGTGATATCACTGGTAAAATTCTCTTGGCACCTTTTTCTTTCAGGAGCCTGACTCCGGCAGCTGATCCAATGACGTAAATAATAATAGCCGCACCGCTCGGGATAAGAAGAGCCATTTCGAGGTCTACGTTGAAAAAGTAGAAGACGACCAGGACCGCCACTGCGGAACTAAACAACATGATTAGGGCACGGTTGGGAGATCCTGTCTTTGGATCGAGATGATCGAGAAATTTTGGGAAAGCACCATCTCTCGCAGCGGCATAAACAACACGGGACATCCCCGTCATGTACGCGTTGCCAGCTCCAAAGATGATGAAGGCAGCGAGAATCGCGGTTCCGGCTGCTCCATAAATTCCGAGAACATTCGAAAGTATTGCAGCAAATGGAGCAACTCCTCCGCCCGCCGAATATGCGCGAGTTCCTATCGTTACGAACGAAACTGAAATGTAAAGAATACCGACCACAAACACGCTGAGCAATATGCTACGCTGAAAATCTCTCTTGGGGTTTTCGAATTCTTCAGCAACGTTCGACACGTTCTCGTATCCCAGGTACGACCAGAAGATCAGGGCGGCAGCAGTTCCGACTGCGAAAGGCCCGTTGGGAAAAAACGGAGTGAAATTCTGAGTTCGCACCAGATGGAGGGAGGAGAGGTTGGCAACCACTATCAGAGTGATGATGGAAACAATGACCGCGAGCTGAACCTTGGAGCTTACTACTATTCCATGGTAGTTTACCATGAATGTGACCAGTATGATCGCAAAAGCGGCGAGAAACGTTTCAGGACGACTAAGGGGAAAAGCGTAGCCCAGATACGAAGCAGCTATGAGCGTAACGGCAGGTCCACCGGTGATGAACCAGAATGCGAAGAGCCAGCTTGTGACCGTACCGATCCGAAAGCCGAAACTCTCCTTTGAAAATGAGTAGACGCCACCAGACTCTGGATGTCTAGCGGACAACGAGGCAAAAGTATACGCAAACGGATAACTGGCAAATGATAGGCCTATCCAGGCAATAATCGAAGCCGGTCCGGCAATCTTGGCTGCTAGACCGGGCAGAACGAGGACTCCGGATCCAAGGACGGAGCTCACATAGAGGGCTATCGCGTATCTCAGCGTGATTACTTTGCGGAGCCCCGAAGCTGACATCGGAGTTGCATTTTGTTTTGGGGATTATTTTAGATTGCAGCCGTTGTTTGCCTGTGTTTTGCATCCATATTTTCCTTCAAAGATAATGAGCTCAGCTACTTTTCTACATCGAATAAGCAAGACTTTAGAAAAGCTAGATCATTTGGACTAGATAAACTCCAACAAGCAACCCCAGGAAAAAGCCATACACGCAATGAGACAAGAGGCTAACGAGTATTCCTCGTCTAAAAATACGGATTCCTCCGGCCCACTCGTAAACTCGTTTCAATACCACTGAAAAAATTATCCAAAGAATGACGCTGTACACTATCGCATCTAGAACGGTTGAAGCTCTTGCTAGGGGAAAAACAGAGATCAAAATTGACAGGAGTAGAACGAAAACTATGCTCGCTGCCATGCCGTGGATTAGGTGGCTAGCGGTTACCTTCCAAGAGGCTTTAGGCTCCCTATTCTCGCCATCAACAGAGATTATCCCAAGGACAGAAAGTGTTACCCAATTCATTTGCCATTCTGACACGCCGCTCATTCCCCACCGTCTCCAAAAGAGAGACTCAACGAGAGTCATGAATGTCGCGCTCACCATCCCAAAAAAGGCTGCCACTAGTAAAATCGTGGGCGTCATTCTACTCTCCAACTCTGAAATTATTGAATAAAACGTTAGGCCCCGCGACTATTTGATTGACGATGTACAACTGTGTACTGATATACAGTTGAGCTAATTAGCTGACCCTTACAGTAGTAAACAAACGGCCGCAAGTCCCAAGCATTTCGCCGAAACCTATTTTTCTATGTTAATTGTGAAGAAAAGGATCACTATTGAATGCCTTTACTGCGTTACACGTTATCTTTTACAAACTCTCAGGCGGCCGGATCGGAGGGACTTTCAGGGGCGCACCGGTTGTGCTCTTGTCAACAATAGGTCGAAAGACTGGAAAACGTCGAACCACTCCACTGCTCTATATCATTGATGACAAGAGTTATGCTGTGGTCGCTTCAAATGGAGGTCGAGATAGTTATCCTTCATGGTGGACAAACTTGAGAAAAAGCCCCGATGCCGAGATCCAGATCAAAAAGGAAAAGAAAAAAGTTAGAGCTGAGCAGGCTTCAGACGATGAAAAGGCAAGGCTCTGGCCATTGCTTACCAAAATGTATCCGACTTACGATGATTATCAAAAGAAAACCTCTAGAAAGATCTCTGTGGTAGTACTCAAACCGACCTAAGTCATTTGCCTTCCGTCTCGGGTTGAACCTGCTTATTTTGTGAAGTCATCTGCTCTGACTTTTTTGCCTTAGATGCCCTAAATTTCAAGGACAATAGCGAAAGTATAAGCACAACGACTGCAAGTCCGATCGCAAAACGAATTGTGTACGACCAGAGGACCCACTCCTGACCGGCGCTACCAAGTATCAAGTATTGATATGCATCCGACACTGTCGGAGAACAGCTAGAGGCGGGTGCACCGAGGCACAGACGAGTCTCTACGTCAATGAACAAGTTTGCAACGTAAAAAATCGGCCAGACTATTCCACCAAGCGATTTGAAAATCAGATTTCCAGGCTTTACGAACAAGAAAATTGCAGCGATCAGGTCGGCAGCAGCTATTACCCAGTTCAGCTCTGCGTGGATGGGACTGATTTGAGTAAGGTTCGTGTCGTAAAGGCCGATGTACACGTTGACCCCAAAAACCCCGAGCATCAACACTCCGCCGACCCGGGTAAGCAAGTTTCCGACGTTCAAGATAATCCCTTCAGAAAAAGTATCCCGTCAAATAAGTTTGGCGGGCTAACCTGAACTCGTGCTGGCGCTCCTCGTTGCATTAGAGGGTATAATGATCGTCGGGAGGTTCACGACAAACCAAGTACCGAATTTATCTTGGCCATTTGTTTCGCCAACCGCCTTGTCTCCGGCGAAAGTGTACAGAGGCCAGCCTTGGTAGCTCAGCTGCTTTGTTCCATCCGTTCTGGAGATTGTGCCGAAGCTGGATGCATTAACGCCCGGAGGAAGCGTCAAACTGCTGGAAGAGCCATGGAAAGCGGGCCAAAATGTTGCGCACTGTCCATAACAGGAACTTGTGCCACTATTTTGTGTGTCGTTTGTGAATAAGTAAAGTGTCCATCCTGAAGCGTTCGTAAGGAAAGTTCCGAGAGGAGATTTGTACGCAATGGCAACTGTAAACCCTCCAGCACCTGTTGATGTGCCAGATTGACTTCCAACTGTCACAGTTGTCGTTTGTACTCCTCCACCGGCCGCTGTTGTCGTTTGAACCGTAGTCAGTACTGAAGTATGAGTAACGGAAGTAGGAGACGCCACCAGATAACCGGTGGAAGCTATGAAAACTATAGCGAGAACCGCGAATACTACGGAAAGTGTCTTGAAGTTGGTCATGGATTCGCTAAGAATGGCATTTTCTTATATCAAGGTTTGTCCAAATCTATGAAACTTTATTACTACGATTGCAATAGTAGAAAATAAGTTTTCCATGACGCGGAAAACAGGTTAAAGATCAGAGCGTGACCTTGAGTAAAGCTATGAGGCCGGCAAATTCGAAAACCGCGATAAGGTCGAGCACTGGATATAGCTGCCAGGAGTAAAATTCGATCATGAAGAGGTACGACGACATCGTTATCAGATTCTGCATCAATAGCAATGCGGCGAATATGATCAAACCGAAAGTGTACCTTGCATGAGTCTTTACAAGGATCCTCGCGTAGAGGTAGAGAAGGCCGATAAGGAGAGCTGAATTTAGAAATGAGAAAAGCGTGGCCATCGCTACGAGCGGATACATACGCAGACCTCTTACATTTTGAACAAGACTTTAACCGTTCTTCCAAATTATGTCAACTGATTCCAGGATCCGGATCAATCTGATGCCCGACGATCCTGAACTGCGTCGGCTGCTTTGGTTCCTTCTGGGAGGGAAAAGGGGAGGCGAAAACCGGGCGCGAATAATTCAGATCGTCAGAGTTAGACCGAAGAACATTAATCAGCTCGCAAATGAACTCGAGCTGCAATACAAAGCGGTCCAGCATCATGTTCGCGTCCTAGTTAGCAGTTCCCTTCTAGTCCCGTCGGGAGAAAGATACGGCACGATCTTCATGCTGAGCCCTTGGTTTGAGCTCCACATGGAGATATTCGAAGAAGTTTGCGAGAAAATCGGCTTCAAGAAGCTCGTAAAGCCGCAGTGAGGTAATGCGATGTCAGGAAAATTCGTGGATAGGTTTACCGGCAGAGCGGAAGCGTACTCGAAGTACAGACCGACCTATCCGCGAGAAATTATCGACATACTGAACACGCAAATTGGATTCAACAAGGACAAGATCGTCGCGGATGTTGGATCCGGCACCGGAATTTTAACCAAGACGTTTCTCGATAATGGGAACCGCGTTTTTGGAATCGAACCCAACGATGAAATGAGATCGTTTGCCGAGAAAAAACTCTCCCTCCACGATAATTTTGTCAGTGTGAATCGATCAGCCGAAAGCACTGGTCTTCCGTCCAGTAGCATCGACCTCGTGACTGCTGGCCAGGCACTTCACTGGTTTGACCCCGACCAGTCCCGGAGAGAGTTTGCGCGGATTCTCAAACCAACTGGGTACGTGATGATAGTTTACAATGAAAGGGGGAAGGGAGACGGCGGCGTGATGGATGACTATGAAAAGTTGATCAACAAAAATGCGACGACGAGTGTAATCCCCGACATCGACGCGGAATACCTCGTGAAATTCTTCAACAGCAAGAATTACAGGGAATTCACTGTTCCAAACAAACAGGTACTTGATTTCGACGCTCTTGTGGGGCGCGCTGCCTCAGCCTCGTACCTCCCATCGAAGAACGATCCCGGCTATGAGATCATGAAGCAAGATCTCAGAAAAGTTTTCGATGCGCACCAGAGAGAGGGTCTGATTACGCTGATTTACGAGACAACAATTTTTCTGGGACAAATTATTCCTTGAGGAAATTAAGCTAGTCCGCAATCGAGAAATAATCGATGGTGTGTTCAGCTGGATCATGAAGAACTCTGATCCCGAAGATTCAATTCGAAAAGTGGTTTACGATTTCGTAGATGCGTGGAATCGCCACGACACCCATGCCTTCGCTTCAGTTTTTGCAGAAGAATCCTACTTTTCGAACGTGGGTCGGTATGACTGCAAAGGGGAGGCTCGCTATCGAGAACTTTCACGGTCCTGTCTTTGAGTCAGTTTTCAGAAACAGTAATCAAACAATCGAGGATATCAACATCAGACTCGTCAATCCCTCAATTGCGTCTGTGGACCTACTGTGGAGTATGACAGGGGCTCTGGATCGTGCAGGCAATCCACGTTCCCTGAGGAAGGGATTAATCAATTTCTTCATGACCACCGAAAATGATCGATGGTTCATCAAAATGATGTACTACATCGAATTTCAAGCTGCATCATCGGAAAAATAGCAGAACTTGAAGGGAGACCCGAACCAATTATTCCGGGGCATATCCGGAATACATCTTTTTAGAAACACGATTAATTTCGAAATTCTTGTCGTCGAAACTTATATGCCCTTAAATTTCGTGCAATTGTAGACACTCCCATGGCGGCTGATGTTCCGTCCGGTATTGTCACTGGCAGTAATAGAAGACTTGCAGCGATAATGTTCACGGACATTGCAGGGTTTACTCAAGCTGCACAGGTAGACGAAGCTCAGGCTCTTAGAATGCTTTCCGAGCATAATCGTCTTACACGCCAAGTGCTACGGGAGTATGAAGGCCGGGAAGTGAAAACGATTGGTGATTCATTCTTGGTGGAATTTTCAAGTGCGCTGCAGGCAGTCGGATGCGCAATTGCGATACAGCAGGCGATCCATGAGCGAAATTCTAAGCTTCCAGAAAAAGAGAAAATCGGTCTCCGAATCGGTGTGCATTTGGGGGACGTTGTAGGAGATGGAAGCGATATACTTGGAGACGCGGTAAATGTCTCTTCACGCATACAGTCTCTGGCAGAGCCCGGGGGAATCTGCATTTCGCAACAGGTCTATGATCAAATTGGGAACAAGATTAATGCCAATTTCGAGCTGATTAAGAACGCTCCCCTCAAGAATGTTAATCAACAGATCAACGTCTATCGGCTCGCTGTGTCGCAGGAGAAGCGAGGGGCGGAGATTATCGAGCCTGACAGACACAGGGTCGCGGTTCTCCCACTTCAAAACATGAGTCCCGATCCTAACGACGAATATTTTGCTGATGGAATGACTGAAGAGTTGATCACGGTACTTTCAGGAGTTCGGGAGCTTACTGTCATCGCACGTACTTCGATAATGCAGTACAAGAGTTCTCCAAAAAGAGCCTCGGAGATCGGCAGGGATCTTTTAGTTGGAACTCTCATTGAGGGAAGCGTAAGGAAAGCTGCAAACAAAGTTAGAATAGCCGTGCAGTTGATCGATGCAAGCAGTGAGGGCCATCTCTGGGCTCAGAGCTACGATAGGACCATGGATGACATCTTTGCGATCCAGAGCGAAATAGCAGAGAAAGTTGCAGATGCCCTAAGAATTAGGTTGATAGGGTCGGAGAAGAAAAAACTTGAGACAAAACGCACCGAGAGCGTGGAAGCATTCACACTCTATCTCAAAGGGCGCCATTTCTGGAATGAGAGGAGTCAATCTGGATTGATGAAGGCGATCGGGTATTTCGAAGAAGCGGTGAAGCGAGATCCAAGATTTGCTCTCGGTTACGCTGGACTTGCTGATTGTTATTTCGTCTTGCACAGCAATTCTACCGCCAAGGTCGAGGGAGGTTACATGAAATCGACGGAGTTTGTCCTTAAGGCACTCACCCTCGATTCAGATCTTGCGGAGGCTCATGCAACTTTGGCTGCCTTGTTGTTTTATGATCAGCACGACTTTGAGAAATCTGAGACACAGTTCAGGAAGGCTATTGAAATAAACCCCAATTACGCGACCGCGCATCAATGGTTCGCGCATCTGCTCGCAAGCATGACTAGAATTCCCGAAGCAATGCGGGAGATTAGAAAGGCACTCGAGCTTGATCCACTGTCGCCGATAATCAACTGTAATGTTGGTGATGGTAAATATTACTCGGGCGTTGCAAAGGTGGCGCTTGAATACTACACTCGGGCCTTGGAAGTTGCTCCGGGTTTCGGGCCCGCGTATTCAAGCCAGATACAACCTCTTTGCTACTTGAAAATGTTTGCCGAGGCTCAAAGCTGTGCGAATGAACTAGAGAAACTTGGAAATCCTCTACAAGCAAAACTGTATCGAGCGTACATATTTGCCCACATGGGAGAGTTTGAGAAATCTCGTAAGCTACTCGCTGAGTTGGAAGAGGAGAACACAAACGGGTCTGTCCCGATGTATCACCTCGCACTTGCATACTTTGTGCTAGGTGACATTGACAGGGCGTTTAGTTTCATGCAAAAATCAAATGATAATCGCGAGTATGATGTCCTTAACATGAAGATCGATCGCGAGCTCGATCGAGTTCGCTCGGATTCTAGATACATCGATTTGATCAAACGTCTCGGATTCGAGTGACTACATGTTGAACAGCGGATTCACGTGAAGGTTTCCCACCGTTGTAACTGTCTTTTTCAGACGCATAACTCGTTTCGTAAAGTGTTCTTGACAGTCACTGAAAGGCACCCTCGCGACCGTCGGGTCTGACTTACCGAGCTTCTGACATGTCTTGCAAAAGTTTGGGTCGTATCCTCCTTCTGGTTTCTTCTTCGTCCCGGGAAGTTTCATTACAATGTCCAGAGCAGTTTTGAAATTTAGACCGGGGCATACCGGGATGCCGAAATTCTTCACTATCTCCCGGCCGATGGCCCTATCGACAAGCAGGGTGCCAACCTTGAAAAACTGGGACATTGCCTCAGTAAATTCCTCGGGTCGTTCGAGAATCTCGTTCTTACTGAGCTTATGGGAGAGCATCATTTCAGAGTAAAAGATCTGTTCAACATTGGACCCAACCGTGTCGAGCCCTTTGCTTATTCCATCCAGGATCCCGCTTCCGATATCTCCCATTTCATACATAAGAACTTGAGACAAGTTTACACCGAATCATGGGATGCGATATAGCGAATATTGAGTGTGACGGAGTTAGAATACGAACAGCTACTCAAATTCGGAAGGGTACTCTCACTGTACCGTACCAGCATTCCTAACGATTGTTTGTGATCAGCCTGGGGTTGGACTTCGGGGCGGCCTCTGTTTCGCCATTTCCAGCTTAACCTAACGCAAATTAGATATCATCACGGCCAATTAACTGTACCTAAGAACAAGACAACTAGAAATTCCCTTCTTCATTGGGGCGGCGTGATTGTCCGAAGCTTGTACGGCTTTTCCAGCCTCTCCATTTCCTCTTTGGTCAGACGAATCTCCATGGCTTCTATCGCCTCCTCGAGGTGGTGCATTTTCGTCACCCCAACAATGGGGGAGGTGACGAAATCTTTGTTCAGTACCCATGCCAGAGCGATCTGGGAGGAAGAAACTCCCTTTTCCTTGGCGACCTGTTCAACGGCGTCGAGTACGTCGAAATCCTCGGGACGGAAAAATCTTGGACCGAATGGCTTGTCCGATCTGTACCTCGGAGAGTCTGGTGTCTCGCCCCTCCTGTACTTTCCAGTGAGAAAACCTCGCGCGAGTGGGCTCCACGGAAGCATCGCAATCTTTTGATCTTTGAGGAGCGGAATCACTTCTCGTTCCTCCTCCCTGTAACAGAGGTTGTACTGGTCCTGCATACTGACAAACTCCGCCACACCAAGCAGCCTGCTCGTGAAAATTGCCTTTGCAAACTGCCACGCGTACATGGTCGAGCCGCCTATGTAGAGGATCTTCCCGTCGTGAACCAGATCGTCCAGTGCGATTAGGGTCTCTTCGACTGGGGTCTCGTAGTCATAGCGATGAGTCTGGAGGAGATCGATATGGTCAGTCTGCAGTCGATGGAGAGTTCTTTCGATTTCGCGAAAGATGTGATATCTGGAGAGCCCGCGATCGTTGGAGCCCTCACCAACGGGAAAGTACAGTTTTGTTGCAAGGACGATGTCATTTCTACGTTCCTTGAGAATAGCACCCAGAATTTCCTCCGATCTCCCCGCCGAGTAAAGATTTGCAGTGTCAATGAAATTTATTCCGAGGTCGAGGGCGCGGTCGATGATTTTCTTTGCTTCTTCAATCTCGATCATCCACTCCTCGGAATTTCCAAAACCCATCGTGCCCAGACATATCTTTGATACCTTTAGTCCAGTGTTGCCCAAGTTGACGTAGCGCATGATCTACTAACCTGCCTACCCGAAGAATGAGGTTAAGACTTTCTATTTGATTCGGATCGTTTTTGAAAAGAGTTGACTCGAGAGTCCCTAGATTTCAATCGAGGAAGAGGTTTTTGATCCTTCTGCCATTTCATTCAGCTCCCGAAGCTCTGCCCACAGTACTTCTCTGCTTGCAGGATCCAGTGGAGGGTACGGAGCTCGCGGCGGGCCGGCGGAAAGTCCATTGAATCCTGCGCACGCTTTCAACCACGCGACTTCGTTTTCAGATGTCAAATTTCTGAAAAGGTTTGAAAATTTTACGTGGTAGGGTATTGCTCGTTTAATGTCCCTCTTCATACACGCATCGAAAAATTCCAGGGTGGCTTTGGGTACTCCAGGACCTGCCATCGACACTATACCATTTGCTCCCAGAAGAGAATCGCCAAAGAGCCAGTTTTCGCCCCCCGGAAAAACATTGATTCGTTTTGAGATTCGGCTGACCACTCTTGACCGGTGCAAGACCTCGTTGTTTGATTCTTTCACTGCCTTGATCCGATCGAGTTCCATGAGTCGGTCCCAAAACTCTGCGGTGATGTTGAACCTGAAGGAGAATGGATTATTGTAGAGCATTATCTGAGTATCATTCGCCGCATCGTTCACCGCCCGAAAGTGCGCGTACGCGGCTTCTTCTGTGCAGGGGATTAGGTATGGGAGCCCGACCATGACTCCGTCAGCACCGGCGTCTTCTGCATATTTGGTGCGGATGATGCACTCTCTGGTGTTGTGAAATGTCGTGCCGAACACGCAGGCAATTTTTCTTGTTTCGTTTCGGGCGACATCAACTACTTGTTTGAATTCATCAAAGTTCAGGGCGTAAAATTCTCCCATGCAGCCAAAGGAAACGTATCCCTGTACCCCAGCTTCTTCATATGTGTGAATATTATTTTTGAGACCTTCAAGATCGAGATCCTGATTTTTCTTCAGGACGAGAGGCATCAACGGAAAAACTCCCTTCAATTCTTTTAGCGCCAAGTAACTGGAATCCCTTTCAGAGGGAGACTGTAAGGTTTTCTTTTATTATTGTTGTTTCCCCGGAGAATCCAAGCTAATTCATACTGTCACAAAAACGCGTATTACGGCAAGTATTTTGCTAACAAAAATGAACACAATTCTTGACCCAATCAAAGCCTGTTAGAGCAGCGGTAATGAAGGAACCGGGGAGCCTTGAGATCAAGGAGTTTCCCCTTCCGAAGACGGACGAAAATACAGCGTTGCTCCGGATTTCCCAGTGCGGAATCTGCGGGACAGACAAACACATCTACAAGAATGAATCAAAGACCCACCCCCTGGGCCTTCCGACAAATTTTCCGATAATCCCGGGGCACGAGATCGTTGGAACCTTAGAGAATCTCGGTGAGGCGGCAAAGAAAATCATGGCTCTGGATCCTTCAGAGATAATTGAAGAAGGGTCGAGAGTCGTCCCGATCATAGATCTCAGATGCGAAGAGTGCTGGTCGTGCAGAAGCTTTCCCGGTTGGCCGGTTTGCGAAAAGGGAGTGGTCTACGGATGGGGAATCTCGTCCAAGAACCCGCCGCACCTTTTCGGTGGCTTTTCCGAGTACATGTACCTCCTGCCCAATGTGAAACTTGCGAAGGTGCCTGATGAAGTATCAGATAGAATTGCCGTTTATGCAGAAGTTCTCGCCGTGGGCATCACGACTTTCCAGAGGGTACTTCGTTCCTCCCAGGTATACGGAGAGGGAACGCCGCTCGCGGGCGATGTGGTGATCCAGGGAAGTGGACCGCTCGCGCTGGCACACATCATTACGGCAAGGATCATCGGGGCAAACAGAATAATCGTGGTTGGAAAACCCAGGTACAGGATTGATTACCTGAAACAGAAGTTTGGCGTCGATGAAGTGCTGAACGTGGATGAAACTACACAGGAAGAGAGAATTCGTGCGGTGCTGGATATTCTTGGAGGAAAGGGTGCGGACATTGTTTGTGAATGTGCGGGCTATCCGGAGGTCGTAGAGGAAGGTCTTTCGTACGTCAAACCTTTCGGCACTTATGCGATAGCCGGGATTTATACCGACCTGGGACGCAGTTCCACGATAAACGTTCAGAAACTCGTCTCAGGCAAGTACACCACGGTGATCGGAGTGCCAAGCCAAACCAACATGTCGTACCGTATGGCTCTGAGACTTCTGAAAAAGTTCAGGTCAGAAATCCCATTCGACGAAATTGTGACCCATACGTTCCCACTTGACGAAATTAATCACGCGATGGATGCGGCCATCAGTGAACAGAGCATGAAGGTAACGGTTCGTCCCTAACAAGGCCTGCCGCGGGTCCCGCAAAAGATATCTGAATCAATCGACCTTTGAAATTCTCGTATCAAATGAGTTTTTGCGCTCGCTCGTTAGAGAAGAAATCGAAAAGATAGAGAATGAAAGACGCGTTAAAGTGAATTTTAGAGAAAACTCTGCGTAGGTAAAAGATTATCTTCCCGGCGACCAAATCTGGACTATGCCCCAACTTTTTAGGCGCTCCGAACTTCCGATTGAGATAAACCGTGAGACGCCTCCTCCCGACCTCTATCCATTCACAGACTACTTCAAGGGTTTCGAGAAAGTTCAGGCGGTTAGGAGAGTCTTCGGCGAGGAAACGGATACAGTCTTGGGGAGCCTGAAGGTTTCATTCATCTCTCTCAAGTACATGTACATGGGGATCAGGGACGAAGACGGAAACATCAGCGTCGGGACGTACCATCTCGGACACGGCGATCTAAGAACACTATATCTTGACATTGTCCACGAGCTGTTCCACGTCAAACAGTGGCGGGACGACAAGAGCTACTTCGGGGAGGAGCACCAGAAGTTCATGGGAGATTTTTCCAGGTATTATTCGAGCCCCATCGAAGTCCCAGCTTACAAGCATACCGTGAGGGAGGCAGAAAGGATTGGAGTGCCGAAAGACGAGATAGTAGAGTACCTCAAGCTTGGCCCCGCTTCGCCGAAAGTTTTTGGAAAGTTCTTGAAGGCCATGGAACTCGGTCACAGACCAAAGATAACTCCCCAGGTAAAGTTTCCCGTTCGAATAAATCGCAAAGCTCCGATTTCGCTATTTCGTTTCACGGATTATTTTCAGGGGTTCGAGAAGGTCGCCGCGGTGAGTACCCTCTTGGGGGAACAGACAGACGAGGTCTTGGACCAACTCAAGGTGGAATTTATTCATAGTTCCTTCCTGCGGGTTATTCCAGGCGAGGACGGCCATCTCCTTGTCGGCGTGCCCTACCTCAAGAAAAGCGATCCTGCCCCGATATACCTTGATGTTCTTTTATCCCTGAACATGTTGCAACGAGCTTCTGGGAAGACTGGACAAAGAAAGTTTGGAGATAACCCAGCCCCGATTGAATCATACAGGGCCATGTTGGAGGAAGCGAGACGAATTGGTGTCTCAGATTCAGAGCTCTTGGAGCATTTAAGCGGTCAGCGGTTTCTGATGAGTCCCGCAGATTATAGGAAGTTCGTGAGAAAGCTCGGGCTCAGCAAACCGAACAAGAAATCAAGACGGTGAGACCAGCTCCAGGTCTGGAAAAGAAGAACCAAAAGACATTTTGGTTTACGTCGTTTCAGGCAAGCGCGTAATGTCGACTGCAAGTGAAGCCATCACAGCGTTAAGAAAATTGAAAGTATACGATATTTCGCTCACTCTGGACACAAATATGCCGAACTGGCCGGGTCATCCGTCCATGGCGATCGTCCGCGATGCGAGGAATTTCGAGCAAAACGGTTACTTTGCACAGACGTTAATCATGTCAGAGCATACAGGATCGCATGTTGATGCACCAGCTCACGCGGTGAGGAGCATGCCCCAGGCAACGATAGACACTTATCCAGGGGACATGCTCTTGGCGCCTTACAAGAAGTACGACCTGATACCGTACGATTATCAGGCGGGCGAATCTCTGGATCTCGAAACGATAAGGACAGTTGAGAAGAAGGAAGGGTTCTCAATCGAACCCGGAGACATCATACTGCTTCAATTTGGATGGGACAAGTACTACCGACCAGAGAGCAAGGATATGGTGGATCGAATATGGTGGGCGACAAATTCACCCGGTCTTACGGAGGAAGCCTGCAAGTATTTTGCTACTTCGAAGATCAGGGCGATCGGCACTGACAGTCTAGGCTGCGACGCCCCGTTCAAGGACGGAGTAGAGCTTGGAGCGAGCGTCGGGCACGAAAAATATTTCCTCCCCAACCATATCTTCATAATGGAGAGTCTCGGGAAACTCCGCGAAGCGCCAGCCACGGGAATCTTTATCGCTGTACCTCTCAAAATAAAGGGAGGTTCCGGATCGCCGATTCGACCGATTTTATTGGCTTAGGGATGTTGCAATCAGTGAACAGAGCACGAAGGTCACGATTTCCCACGGGTCATAAATCACTGAAGCAATCAAAGTTGAGATGGATGAAAAATCACTCCTGATCAACTTACTCAAGATTCGCGATCTTCCTGAACTCCCTTATTGTCTCGGGTGCAAAGCCCGCGAAATGATTGTTAGAAAATACGAAAGCTTCGTTCACCGAGTCAAGTACTGAACTCAATCTCCGCCAGCATTCCTCGAGTAACGCAGTTCTGTTCAGCTGGATTCTGTCGAATTTCGTGAGCTGTCTGTCGCCGATGAATCTCAGGTAGAGAAAGTCCGCCGTGACCTTGGCTAGAAAATCTCGCGTGTATTGATTGACAGACCACACGAAGCACACATCGTTCTCCCACAGAAGGTCAAACGTTTCGTCCCTGAAAAACGAACTGTTCCTGAGTTCGACCGCGAGCCTGATATCGCCGCGCGTTCCCTTATCGTCTTTGACAAATTCGGCTAATGCTACAAAATCATCTCTATAGTTGAAGGACGGAGGCATCTGAGCGAGTATACATTTCAGCTTAGGGCGCAGTGGTTGCAAAACAGAGAGAAAGTCTGATAGTTCCGTGTCGTAGGCTCTGAGTCTCCTTTCATGCGTTATCGTCTGCGGGATCTTGACTGTGAACGAAAAGTTCTGTGGAGTCATTTCCATCCAGCGATTGACAAGCCATGAATTGGGGCTGGAATAGAATGTGGTGTCAATTTCGACAATGTCGAAGACATTAGAATAGAAGGGCAAGTATTCACTTGGTTTTGAACCGCGAGGATAGAAGGGACCGATCCAATCCCCATAGCTCCAACCAGTGCAACCGGTTCTGATCTTATTTTCAAGCAATTTGCCGAATCTCGAAATGAGAATAAGACAGGCCATCCGAAGAGTGGGCGACCGTCTCATAATCAGAAATCATGTCCAATGCTTCAGAGGATGGACACTTGTGGTACTTAGATAGTGGGATTGTCACTTTTCTACATTGATGTATTCTTGTACAGTTTCAGTCCGTTCGAAGTAGGAGAAACTGTTCGATCTTCCTGTTGTTGATGATGGGTATCGCAATTTATGAGACTACCCGGTAGT
>Ga0116217_10001435_pt1 | contig 23065 bp, 18 predicted proteins | sample Sb_taG_6_FD_89697 | JGI IMG/M metagenome (GOLD analysis project Ga0116217, IMG submission 89697) | Peat soil microbial communities from Weissenstadt, Germany - Sb_50d_4_PS metaG | ecosystem: Environmental > Terrestrial > Soil > Wetlands > Peat | place: Germany: Weissenstadt | collected 2010-09-21 | reverse complement strand
GTCGCCAGGGAACGGTTCAGGCAGGAAGCATGAATCGAGTGCTGCCCGCATCGTGAGCCGCACCTCGCGCACGCCGGGCTGAGCGAGAAAGCGCGCCAGCCATTCGGCCGGCGTGGGCACAAGCGTCAATATCCTGCCCTTGGTGACGAGAAGGCCAATCTCCCAGGCCGAGATCGGGGAGACGAGCACGCCGCCCTCGAGGCGCGCCGCCTCCACCGCTCTGCGGGCCTTCCGCTCGATCGGCTCCCCTTCGCCGATCCAGATGATCGCGTGGGTATCGAGCAGCAGCATGCGGCGTCAGCGATGAAGGATGCCGCGCGCTGCGTCCAACTCATCCTCGGCAAGCGTCGGTTGCGTGAGGTCTGCTCCGGGTGCGAGGGTCACCGTGCCGCGCAAGGCGCCGTAGAGCGGCTTGAGCTTGAGCTTCGGCGGAACAAGCTCGCCAACGGGCTTGCCGTGGCGCGTGACCACGACCTTGCTGAGCTTGCGCTTCTGCAAGGCATCGAAAAGCTTGAGGCAGCGCGCCTTGAACTCGGACACGCTGATGGTGATCTCGTCGTCGCTCATCCCACCCAGTCCAAAAAATGGTCAAATTAATATGACCATTTTCCGGAGGGACGGCAAGGGCCCGTGGCGGGCCGTACTGTCTCAGTCCGAATTTTCTGGCGCGAAACGGGGCGACCTCCCTCTCCTCCTTCAGGAGGAGAGGGTCGGGGTGAGGAGGTGTTTGTGCGTGAGACGCGATCCGCCGAAGAAGCTCGCTGCGCTCGCCCTCCTCACCTTCCCATCGCTTCGCGATGGGCCCCTCCTCTCCTCCTGAAGGAGGAGAGGAGAAGGGAGCCTCAGCTCCGCTTGCCGAGTTTCAAACCGAGATTTTACGCGGCGGCTCGATCAATGGCGCTAGAAACCCGAGCCCTTGCCCGGCTAAGGATAGACCAGCTTGAAGTGGATGACGCCGCCCACGGGGAGGAGCGTGAAGGCCGCCTTGTAGAAGCTCGGCGCCGAGAGGAGGTTGGGCCGCACATCGTTGGAGAAGCCGTAGCCCTCGAGCGGCATGCCGAGAAAGTTGGTGGCGAATTTGCCGGTGCCGTTCTCGTCGTGAAAGGCGTTGACCGCATAGACGCCTGGCGGCAGATCGTACTTGAAGACGACGGAGCCGACCTGGGCCGGCTTGGCCTGGCCGTGATCCTTCGTCGGTTTGTCCGGCCATTGGGCCTCTGAGCTATAGACGGAGATGCGGATTTGGCCCTTGTCGCTGCGTATGTTCTCGACCGTGATGGTGAGCTCCGCCGCCACGGCACCCCCCGGCCCGGCTACGAGGAGAAGGAGCGCCAGAGCGAGGAGTCCCCGCGCCAGTCCGCCCCTTAGGTCGGGGGAGCGCAAACGCGTCGCCGCAGCATTCATGTCGGGGCACACCGGTAGCGGAGGTCACGAGCGGCGGCGATTGTGACAAATCCGGCCCGCGCGGCCAAGGGGATAAGTAGGCGATTGTCGCTAGCACCCGGTCTGACCGGCTTATGCAGCAGGCCGCTCGACCGACATTGGAGCCATTCCAAGGAAGGGGGGCGGCGATAACTTCGCTGCAGCTGCGAACAAGGCTTCACAAACCGCGCGCGAGCAGGCATTGTGTCGCCCGCAAACGAGCGTGAGCGGCAAGACGGCCAGCGGACGGTCCCCCCATGAAAATCGCTATCGTTAAGGAGCGGCGCGAAGGCGAGAAGCGCGTCGCCGCGACGCCGGAGACGGCCAAGAGATTCGCCGGCCTTGGTCTAGAGGTCGTGGTCGAGCAGGCGGCGGGGTCCGCCGCGTCGTTCCCCGACGAGGCCTATCGCCAGGCGGGTGCCGCCATCGCCGAGAGCGCCGCGGCGGCGCTCAAGGATGCGGATATCGTGCTCAAGGTGCAGCGCCCGCAGAGCGCAGCCGAGGGCAACGACGAGCTCGCGCTCATGAAGCGCGGCGCGCTCTTGATCGCCATGCTCTCGCCCTACGGCGAGCGCGAGCGCATCGAGGCCTATGCGGCGGCGGGGATCTCGGCCTTCGCGATGGAGCTCATGCCGCGCATCTCGCGCGCGCAGTCGATGGACGTGCTTTCCTCGCAGGCGAACCTCGCGGGCTACAAGGCGGTGCTCGACGCCGGCGTGCAATTCGGCAAGGCCTTCCCGATGATGATGACCGCGGCGGGCACGGTGGCGCCCGCGAAGGTGATCGTGATGGGCGTGGGCGTCGCGGGCCTGCAGGCGATCGCGACGGCGCGGCGCTTGGGTGCGGTGGTCTCGGGCTACGACGTGCGCCCGGCGGTCAAGGAGCAGGTGCAGTCGCTCGGGGCGAGCTTCGTCGAGGTCGACGCCGCGGCGACCAAGGGGGCCGAGACCGCGGGGGGCTACGCCAAGGAGATGAGCGAGGAGTACAAGCAGAAGCAGGCGGCCGTGCTGCGCGAGACGCTCAAGAAGCAGGACATCGCCATCACCACGGCGCTCATCCCGGGCCGGCCGGCGCCGGTCCTGATCAGCGAGGAGATGGTCAAGGAGATGAAGCCGGGCTCGGTGATCGTCGATTTGGCCGTCGAGGCGGGCGGCAATTGCCCGCTCTCGGAGCCGGGCCAGGTCGTGGTCAAGCACGGCGTCACCATCGTCGGCTATACCAACTATCCCAGCCGCATCGCGGTCGACGCCTCCGCACTCTATGCCCGCAACCTCTACAATTTCCTGGCGCCGTTCGCGAAGAAGGAGGGCGGCGGTCTCGAGATCAAATGGGACGACGAGCTGGTCAAGGGCACGCTTTTGACCCACGACGGCAAGGTCGTCCACCCGAGCTTCGCCGCCGCCGCCGCCTGAAAATCACGAGGGGTACCCCATGGATCCGACGACACTCGCCGATCACGCCTCGCGCCTTGCGACGGGGGCTGCCAAGCTCGCGGACGACGCGGCCCGGCTTGCCTACGAGGCGACGCAGCTCGGCTCGCAGCAGGCCCACGGCGCCGGCCTCGATCCCGCGGTGATCGGACTGACCGTGTTCGCGCTCGCCTGCTTCGTCGGCTATTACGTGGTGTGGAAGGTGACGCCCGCACTCCACTCCCCGCTCATGTCGGTGACCAACGCGATCTCGAGCGTGATCATCGTGGGGGCCATCCTTGCGGCCGGCCCCGCCGATCTGAATTTCTCGAAGATCATGGGCTTCGCCGCGGTGACGCTCGCCTCCGTCAATATCTTCGGCGGCTTCATCGTGACCCAGCGCATGCTGCAGATGTTCCAAAGGCGCAAGTAGGCGGGAAACGGAACCATGAGCGCAAATCTCGCGGCCATCGCCTATCTCATCGCCTCGATCTGCTTCATCATGGCGTTGCGGGGCCTCTCCTCGCCCGACAGTGCCAGGATGGGCAACATCGTCGGCGTCATCGGCATGGTCATCGCGGTGGCGACCACGCTCGCGGCACCCGGCGTGGTGAGCTACGGCCTGATCATCGTCGGCGTGCTCATCGGCGGCTCGATCGGCACCGTCATCGCGCTGCGCATCCAGATGACGGCGCTGCCCCAGCTCGTGGCGGCGTTCCACAGCCTGGTCGGCTTAGCTGCCGTGTGCGTCGCCGCCGCCGCCTTCTATCACCCGGAAGCTTACGGCATCATGGGTGAGGGCGGCATCCACCTGTCGACCCTCATCGAGATGAGCCTCGGCACCGCGATCGGCGCCGTCACCTTCACCGGCTCGATCATCGCGTTTGCCAAGCTGCAGGCGATTCTCTCGGGCAAGCCCCTCGTCTTCCCGGGCCAGCACTTCCTGAACGCGGCGCAGGGTGTGGCACTCGTGCTGCTCATCGTCTGGTTCGCCGCCTCGGGCGCGCCGCTCGCCTTCTGGCTCATCGTGATCCTGTCGCTGACCCTCGGCTTCCTCCTCATCCTGCCGATCGGCGGGGCGGACATGCCGGTCGTGATCTCGATGCTCAACAGCTACTCGGGCTGGGCGGCGTGCGGGATCGGCTTCACGCTCGCGAACAGCCTCCTCATCGTCACGGGTGCCCTTGTCGGCTCCTCGGGCGCCATCCTGAGCTACATCATGTGCAAGGGGATGAACCGCTCGATCTTCAACGTCATCCTCGGCGGCTTCGGCGGCGAGACCGCGGCGGCGGCAGGTGCCGGCGCCGCCGACCGCACGGTCAAGCAGGGCTCGGCCGACGACGCGGCCTTCATCCTCAAGAACGCCGGTGCTGTCGTCATCGTGCCGGGCTACGGCATGGCGGTGGCGCAGGCGCAGCATGCGCTGCGCGAGATGGCCGACCTTCTCAAGAAGGAAGGGATCAAGGTGCGCTATGCCATCCACCCGGTGGCGGGACGCATGCCCGGACACATGAACGTGCTGCTCGCCGAGGCCAACGTGCCCTACGACGAGGTGCTCGAGCTCGAGGAGATCAACCGCGACTTCTCCACGACCGACGTCGCCTTCGTGATCGGCGCCAACGACGTGACCAACCCGGCCGCCAAGAACGATCCCAAGAGCCCGATCTACGGCATGCCGGTGCTCGACGTCGAGAACGCGAAGACCGTGCTCTTCGTCAAGCGCTCGCTCGCCACGGGTTACGCGGGCATCGACAACCCGCTCTTCTATCGCAACAACACCATGATGCTCTTCGGCGACGCGAAGAAGATGTGCGAGGGGATCGTCAAGGCATTGGCGCACTGAGACGAGGTTTTCCGGAAGCTCGCCAATTCGCAAGCTCCGCGAGGCGAAGCAGCAAGCTGCGCCTCTCCCTCCCGTTTTGGCCGAAAACGCGCCTTGAACTGAACTCGTCCTAGGGACGCGGCGGGCCCCTTCGGCCGGCGCAAGTCACACCCGCATTCGTGCCGATCGGCCGGCTGCCCCAATCTTTGGCGGCCGAGGCGCCGCTTTCCCTCCCGCGCGGCAAGGCTTCCCTCATCGCGCCATGGAACGCGGCGGCGGCGGGGCGCGTTTAACAGGGGAGTCGCAGAGGCCTCTTGTCTCGACGAAAGGAGCGATCAATGAAGCTCACGACACTGCCGATCCTTGCCGCATCGCTCGTGCTGGCCGCGCCGCCGGCGCTTGCGGCGCAGCCGGCGAACGCTGCCGCCCCGGGCGTCACCGTGATCGCGGCTGCGAGCGACGACTTTGCCGCCAAGAAGGACGCGTACGAGCGTAAGGCTGAGGCGCAATATGAGGAATGGCAGCAGAAGATGCACCGCCTCGCGGAGCAGGCCAAACGGGAGGGCAACAATATGAGCGACCAGGCCAAGGCGGAACTCGACAAGGCCTGGAACGAGGCCACGCTGCGCTGGGAACAGCTCAAGAAGGCGAGTGCGGAGGGCTGGGACAACGCGCGCAGCTCCTGGGAGACGGCCTCCGAGAAGATGAAGGAGACCTGGCAGAGGCTGGTCAAGCAATAATGCCCGGAGCGCCGGCTCCTAGGCGCGTTTGGCCGGCTTCGCCCGATAGACCAGCGGCACCGCCGCCTGAGGCGAGAGCGGCTGGAAGGTGAAGCTCTCCACGAAATAGAGCCGCACGGAGTCCGCCGTGTGGGCGAGATAGCCGATCGAGAAATCCTGTCCGACGGTGAGCTCGAAGTCGCCGCCGCGCGTGGAGAGCACCACGGCGCCATCGACCGCAGGCGCCCACACGATGGGGCCGTCCAAGAGGCGCCGCACGTGCTGGATGACCGGGTAGCCGCCCTTCGTCGTCTCGGTCAGCCCCGTGTAGCATTGTTGGCCGAGTGCGATCGCATAAGGCCCGTCGACCCCCCCTGCGCGCAGCCGCGTGAGCGACGCGGCCACGGCCAAGGGATAGTCCTCGTAATTGTCGGGGAGGCTCACGGGCTTGCCGGGGGCTGCCTCGCAGATGCCGCTGATGCCGGCGGCCGCATAGCCGTGGAAGACCGCGTGGTCCTCGGCCTTGGCGATCTTCTGGGCCGCCTCGATGAGCGGATCGAGGTCGGGATCCTTGGCTCCGCGATCGATGGCGTCGAGCTCGGCGCGCGAGAGCTCGAAGGGCACGCGCAGCTCCACGAGCGGCAGCACCTGGCGCAGCCGCGCCTCGACGCCGCTTTGAGGTGGCGAGGCGATCGGCTTGGAGCGCCCGGTGCCGAGTGCCGAGGACGCCAATCCTTGCGGACCGGAGAAATCGACGAGCTTGCGCGCAGCGAGCGTCGTCTTGAGCGTGCGCGTCGCCTCCCGGTCGATTTCCGCCCAGGCGGCGGCGGTGACGGGCGCAAGCTCGCGAAAGAGGCTGTTCATGGCTCAACTCCCCGAAACGCTTAGGCTGCCGATGCCGTGCAGGCTGCCGATGCCGAGCGAGCCGTCGGAAGCGGCACCGACATCGGCGGTTGCGGCCCCCTTTTCTCCCCCTTCGGCGGCCACGATCGAGCCTTCCTTGAACAGGTAGGTCTCGAGCTGGGTGCTCAGGTTGGCGTCGTGCCGGCGCAGCCACTCGAGCACCATGGCGGCGTGCTCCTCCTCCTCGTCGCGGTTATGGGCGAGAATGGCGCGCAGCTCCTCGTCCTCGGCCGCATCCACGCGCTGGCTGTACCAGTCGACGGCCTCGAGCTCTTCCTGCAACGAGACGAGCGCGCGATGCCGGTCGATCGTCCCCGCCTTGAGCTTCCCCACTTCTTCGTGAAGTGTTGCACTTGCGCCAGCCATGCCCCGTCCTCCGCTTGATCGAAATATCTCTCTCCCGGCGATCGGCTCGCCCTTGCCGTGAAAAATGAACGGTCCCCTTGCGAGGCGCAAGTGCGGGAAAGTTGGTTTGGGCCGATATTTTCCCCCGCAAGCCGAACAGACGCGGAACGCATGGCCGCCTACGGGATTGCCGGCGCTTCGAGCGTAGATGCCGAACGACGGCCCTATTCCGCGCTGCCGAGCCGCACGGTCTCGCTCACCCTTTCGCCGGTCGCGTCGATAACGGAAAGGGTCGAGAAGCCCGGCCCGTCGGGCGCGAAGAAGGCAACCTCGCCCGGCTCGCGCGTGGTGGCGACGGGCTTGCCGTTGACCACCCAGCAGAGCGGTTGCGTGCCGCCCACGGCCTTGAGCGCGATGGTGGCGAGGCGCCCGTCCTCCATCGCGAGCTCGAGCTTCGCATCGGCAGGGGGGAAGAGGATGCGCAGCGGGGAGACCGGTCGCCGCTCGCCGATGGCCGGCTCCGCTCCGCTCGCGGACAAGCGGCGAAGGGCCATGGGAAGCGTTCGCGGCAGGCCCTTCGCGGCCATCCCCGCGGGCGGCCTTAGGGTCGCGTCGTCAGCGGGCAGGAGGGCGAAGACCTTGAAGAGGAGCGGTGCCGCGGTGAGGATGCCGTAATGGCCCGGACGCGGGGCCCCATCGGGCCGGCCGGCCCAGATGCCGACGGTGTAGCGCTGCGAATATCCGACCGACCAGGCATCGCGGAAGCCGTAGGAGGTGCCGGTCTTGAAGGCGATCTGACGCATGGCATTGCCGAGCGGCAGCCGGACGAAGGGCTCGGGCGGGGCGACCCCGCGCAGGATGTCGGTCAGGTACCAGGCCGATGCCGGCGTCAAGAGCGCCGCCGCGCGCTCGGGTGTCTCCTCGGGCCGAAGTGCCAGCAGGCGGACCCATCCGCCGTCGGCGAGGGCTGCATACAGCATCACGAGGTCGCGCAGGCTGATGCCGATACCGCCGAGCGCCACCGCAAGCGTCGGCACGCCCGCCCCCTCGTCGAAGGCGAGCTCGGCGCCCGCGGCGCGCAAGGCCGCGACGAAGCGTTGCGGCCCGAGGCGGGAGAGCAGCGCCACCGCGGGAATATTGAGCGAGCGCTGCAGGGCCTCCCGCACCGTCACCTCGCCGTGATACTCCCGGTCGAAGTTCTGCGGCGCATAGTCGCCGAGGCGTAAGGGGGCATCCTCGACGATGGTATCCGGATGGACGAGGAGCGCATCGAAGCCCATGCCATAGATGAAAGGCTTGAGCGTGGAGCCGGGCGAGCGCTTGGCGCGCGTCATGTCGAGCTGGCCGAAGGGTGCAGCGAAGTCGGCGCTGCCGAGCTCCGCGCGCACGCGCCGGCCGTGGTTCTCGACCACCATCACCGCGATCGAAGCACCCTCCTCGATCGGCTCGCGGCGGACGAGGTCCTCGATGCGGCGCTGGAGCCGCCCGTCGAGCGTGGTGCGGAGCTGGCTGCCGGGTGCGGCACTCGCGGCAAGCTCGGCGGCGAGGTGCGGGGCGAGGAAGGGGAGTGCCGCGCGGCGCTCGGGGATCGGCTCGGCGAGTGCCTCTGCCACTTGGACGGCGCTCAGGCTGCCGCGTGCGCCGAGCTGACGCAAGACCTTGTCCCGCGCGTGCCGCGCCGCGTCCGGATGGAGATCGGGCCGCACCCGCTCGGGCGACTGGGGAAGTGCTACGAGGAGTGCCGCCTCGCCGGGCGTCAAGCGGCGCGGCTCCTTGCCGAAATAGGCGAGCGAGGCGGCGCGCACGCCCTCGAGATTGCCGCCGAAGGGGGCGAGCGTCAGGTAGATCGAGAGGATTTGCGCCTTGGAGTAACGTCGCTCGAGCTGGAGTGCGCGCAGTATCTCGAGCGTCTTGCCGAGGAGCGTGCGCGGCCGCGGCGACAACAGGCGTGCCGTCTGCATGGTCAGCGTCGATCCGCCCGAGACGACGTGGCCCGCGGCGAGCCACTGCCAGAGCGCGCGCGCGAGCGCTCGAGGATCGACGCCCCAGTGGGAGGCAAAGCGCTTGTCCTCGTAAGCCTGCAGCATCGCGAGATAAAGCGGGTCGACGTCCCTGGCCGTCGTCTTGAGGCGCCAAGCCTGATCGGGGGCGGTAAAGGCGCGCAGGATCTCGCCCCTCTCGTCGAGCACCGCCGTCGAGGCATCGGCGTAGCGCGCGAGCTGCGGCGGCAAGAGACGGTCGAGGAGGACGACAGCGCCACCGGCGAAAAGGACGATCGCAAGCGCTGAGGCGAGCTTGGTCCACCGGGGCATCGCCGCCCTCCCTCACCCCGGCCCTCTCCCGCAAGCGGGAGAGGGAGAAGAGGAAGTGCCCCTCTCCCGCTTGCGGGAGAGGGAAGGGGCCCGTCGCGTAGCGACGGGAAGGGTGAGGGACGGCCGCGCTGTCATCGACAGCTACTCCCTCGGCGCCACCACCGCCGTGCCCATCGCCGTGCGGGCGTGAAGGACCGGGTGGTACATGTCCTCGATCGAGGCGGCGGGCAGCGCGTAAGTGCCCGGCGTCGTGGCACGGACGATGAAGGCGACATCGAACTTGTTGTCCTGCTGGGCGAAACGGCTTTGCCGCCCGAAGCTGACGGCGGCGACGAAACGGTCGTCGCGGGCCTCCTTCATGCGCACGGTCGTCACCTTGAGCCAGGAGAATTCGCTGTTCTCGTCGGTGCTCGGCTTGACGATGCTCTCGATCTCCCATCCCGCCGGCAGCAGATTGACCACCACGGCATCATGCTCGGCCTTGTCAGATGCCGAGCCCGAAAGGGCGACGACGATGCGCTCGTTCTGCTTGAGCTCCGTGGGATCGATCTCGTCGCCGTCGAGATTGAGGAAGCGGCGCGTGATCGAGAAGCCGCTCGCCTCGGCGGGCTCGGGCAAGCGCGGGGTGCCCTCGATCGTGACCAGGCTCCAGATCGGCTTGTCGCCCGCATTGCGGATGTCGGTGCCCTTGGCGAGCGCCGCCGCGTCGGGGGCGAGCTCTACCGGCTGGTCGCTCGTCGCGGCGGGCTTGCCGTCGATCTCGAGCGAGACCGCGCCTGCCGTCTTGAGCAGGTCGTGGGCGGCGATCAGCATCCAGGCATCCTCCTGGGTCGTGGTCCAGCCCGGCCGGTAGGTGACGCGCGAGAGATCGTCCAAGAGGAGGCGCAGCAGCGTCTGCTCGCCGGCCTCGGAAGCGGCGGCGGTAAGCGCTGCGAGGTCGCGCAAGCGCGAGCCGTAATAGTCCCGGGTCACGTCGCGATCGAGCGCCTGGCGCGCCAGGCGGAAGCCGTTCGCGGCGCGCGTGCGGTCGCCCGCCATGGCGAGCGCCGCTGCGGTCTGGCCGTAGCCGAGGGCGGAATCGACGGCGGCAAGCTCGTTGTCGTGGAAATAGCGCAAGTCGCCGAGATTGGTCGCATTCATCTTGGCGAGAAGATAGAAGGCGTAGGCACGGATGCGCGCCCGATGCCATGTGTCCTTCCAATACTCGCTGTTGTCCTCGTCGACCGCGACGATGTCGCGCTCATGAGTGATCTCCGAGAGCCAGCGGTTGCCGCGCTGAAGGGCGGACTGCGGCACCACGTAGCCCGCCTTCTTCGCCTCGTAGAGAAAATCGAGGGCAAAGACCGAGAGCCAGGGGTAGGCCGAATCCGTCGGCCCCCAGAGGCCGAAGTCGCCGGCCGCACGCTGCATGTCGAGTACGTGGTTGACGGCCTGCTGGACGCGCTCGGGCAGTGCCACGTCCTGCTTGGCGCGGCCGGCAGCTGCCACCTCGTTGAAATAGAGCAGCGGGAAGGCGCGGCTGGTGGTCTGCTCGAGGCAGCCGTAGGGATAGCGGTCGAGGGCGCCTAGGAGGGCGGGGACGTTGAAGCCGCGCCAGCTCGACAAGGTGACGCCGACATGGGCCGAGCCGGGGATCATATCGGCGACGAGCGAGCTGTCGAGATGGACGGCCTGGCCCGGCTGGAGCTGGGCGCTCAGGTCCTGGGTTATCGGCACCTGCGGCGGCCGCACCGCGATCTGCCACTCGTGCTCGACGGCGAAGCCGCCGGGACCGCTGAGCTTGAGCGTGAAGGTGCCGATGCCGCTCTCCTTGCCCTCGATCGGGAGGGCCAGGAGCTTGCGCTCGCCGCTGCCGAGCGCAAGCGCGCGCCCGGCGTCGCCCTCGAGGGCGACGGCGCCGCTTGCCGCGAGCGACAATGTGTAGTCGCCGGCGGCACCTTCGACATTGTGGAGCAGGAGCGAGAGGCGGCTCTTGTCGCCGGGGGCGAGGAAGCGCGGCAACGTCGCCTCCGCCACCACCGGATCGCGCACGGCGACGTTGGCTTCGCCAGCGCCGAGCTGGGTCTTGTTGTAGGCAAGCGCCATGAAGCGCAGCTGGCCCTGGAAATCGGGCACCTCGAGGGTGATCTCTGCATGCCCGTCCTTGTCCGTCTCGACGAGACCGGAGAAGAGGGCCACCGTCTTGGTCGGCACGACGGCAAGCGGCGCGCCGCCGATCGAGGTGTCGCCGCCGACGTGGATGGCGCCCGCGGGCGCATCGCGCTCGTCGAGCAGCCGGCCGTAGTCGTCGAGCATGGCGACGCCGAGCTGGCGCTTGGCGTAATAGTAATCGGCGGGCGACGGGGTCTTGAAATGGGTGAGCTGAAGAATGCCCTCATCTACCGCGGCAAGCGTCAGATGCGCCGGCTGGCCGGCGGCGAGCCCGCTCACGACGACCGGCACCGCAAGGGAGGCGCGCGGCCGGATGCGCTCCGGCAGGGCAAGCTTCACGCCGAGCGTGCGCTCCGAGAGATCGACCCCGACCCAGCTCACGCCGACCGCGCGCACCGGCTCATGGGCCTTGCCCGCACCTAAGGGGCGATAGGCGGTCGCCATCACATAAGCGCCGCTGCCCCAACTCGCGCTGACCGGGATCTCGATCGCAGCACCTTCTGCGGGCACATGGAGCTCGCGGGTCTCGAAGATGTGATTGCCCGCGACGGCGACGAGCACGTCCGCCTCGAAGGGCGGCTTGATGGTGAGGCGCGCCGTTTCGCCCACGCGGTATTTCTCGCGCTCGGCGACCACGTTGGCCTTATCGGGGGTGTCCGCCGCCTCGGGGCCTGCGTCCCACCAGCCGGAGCGGAAGACGACGCTGCTCACCGCCCCGCTCTCCGCGTCCTTGACCGTCAGCACATATCGCCCCCAACCGGAGAGCGGGAGTGCCAAGGTCGCCGGCCGCTCGGCGCGCGCTGCGAGCGTACCCGAGCCGATCGGCACGTCCTTGTAAATCGCCTCGTACTTCCACCCGCTGTTCGTCTCGTACCACTGCCAATGGACGTCGCGGCGGATGAGCTCGTAATTGAGGCCGGGACGCGCGAGCGCCTTGCCGTCGGCGTCGAGTGCCACCAGCTCGAAGCGCGCGTCATCGCCGAGGGCTACGGCCTCCTCGAAAAGCGGGCGCAGACCGACGAAGAGGGGACGCGTGCGCACGGGGAGCGTGAGCTTCTCCTCGGTCACGCGGCCGCCCGGCTCGTGGATGCCGACGGTGATCTCGGCCTTGAGCGGCAGGCTGGTGCGCGGCAGCTCGAGCGGTGTGCCGGTGACGGTCGTCTTGCCGTCCGCGTCGGTCTCGGCGACCTCGAGGGTCACCGGCTTGACCTCGAGCTTCTCCTCCTGCCGGCCGAAGCGGAAGGCGCGATAGTCGGGGAAGGGCGTGGGCTCGACCGACAATTGCAGCTCGGCCTCGCCCGAGAGGCCGGCGGCAGGTGCGCCATAAAGGAAGCGCGCCTCCGCGGCGACGGCGATCTTGTCGCCGCCGGCGAGGGCCGCCGCTTGGCTGCTGAGCGTCAGCTTGAGGCGCTGCGGCACGAAATCCTCGACCATGAACTCGGCCTTGCCGATGGCCGTGTTGCGATCGAGCACGGCGCGCACGCTCCACAGCCCGCGCTGGGCCGTGGAGCTCAGCCGGAAGGGCACGTGCGTGCCGCCGTCGCCGGCATCGGTGAGCAGGAGGCAGCTTTGCTCGACGCCGTCCGGGCGGTTGATGACGAGCGAGACGGGCGCCTTCTCGACTGCGGTTGCGGCGTCATCGCGCACGAGTGCGACCATGTTGACCGTCTCGCCGGGGCGATAGATGCCGCGGTCGGTCGCGATATAGACATCGAGGGCCGCGGGCGAGGGTCGGCCGGAGACGCCGCGGTCCGAGAGGTCGAAGGCGGCGGTGGTGAGAAGGATGCGGTTGAAGTCCTCCGCCTTGCTCTTGTCGGCGCTCGGACCGTAGGCCATGACCATGAGCGGCTCGGTGGCGCCGGTGCCGCGCAGCAGGCCGGGGGCGAATTGGGCGCGCCCTTGCGCATCGCTCACGGCGTGGCCGAGCTCGTCGTTATTGTGCGCGATGAGCGCGAGCTCGACGCCGGCGACCGGCTTGGCACTCTCGATCGAGCGCACGAACACGTTCAAGCCGTCCGTGCCGCGGAACACGGTGAGGCCGAGGTCGGTGTCGTAGACGAGTTGCGCGGCCGCGGTCTCGCGCCAGCGCTCCTCGTCGGGGACGTCGAACTTCTCCGCTGCGACCACGACGTAGGCGCCGGGCTTCCACGGCTTGACGATCTCGCGGATGGGGAAGGCGGTGACGGTCGCCTCGTTGCGCCGGCCGCGGGTCGTCATCTTGCCGGACCACACGAGCGCACCCACATCCGATTCGAGCTGCTCGAGCTGGTAGGAGCTGATCATGCTCTGCAGGTCGAGCTTCTGGAAGAGCGCGCGGTCGCTCACCCGGTAGACGTGCAGCGCGATCTCGTCGAGGTTTACGGTCGTGATCGGCACGCCCGCATTCCCGCTGCGCGGCAGAATGAACTGGGAAGTGGAAGTGAAGCGCACGATGGGCGCCTTGTCCGCGAAGCTGAGCGGAACGCTTTCGCCCGCGGCCAGCTTGGCGCCCGAGCCCGCGGGAAGGCCAGCGCAAATCTCGATTCTATACGCCTTGCCGAAGGCGAGCCCGGCGAGGCAAAGCCGCGGGCCGCTCGCCTGGAGCGACACCTCGGGATGGTCGGGCACGCTCACGTAGTCCTCGTAATGCGCGGCCGGGCCCTCGACGAGCGGCTCCGAGAAGGTGAGGCAGGCCTCGGCGGTGTCCTTTGAGGTATCGAGATCGAGGCGGCTGAACTCGAAGGGCTTGGCCGCCGCCGCGGCAGGTGCCGCTTTCTCCGCCGCCGCTTTGCCGCCCGCAGCACTCGTCCCGCCTTGGCCGCTCGCGGGTGCGGCCGCCTGCGGCGAGATCGGCGGTTGCATCGGTGCCGGCTGGCAGCACGTCGGGTAGATCCAGAGCCATGCCAGGACGCCCAAGAGGAGGACGACGGCGATGGGGAGGGCGAAGAGCAACCAGCGGTTCTTGCGCATGAATCACTCGCTTCGGAGCGGCAGGCGTTCCGGTCGGGGGTGAAGCCAATGGCGGGGGAATGGCACTTACGTCTCGCTCGCTCTAACTTTTGAACTTCTTATTGTATCCGCAGCGTGCCGTATAGAACCATTGCCAAGAAAAGCATCCGATTGCGGCGGATATAAGACGGAACTGCCTCGCCGCTCCGCTCCGATCGGGCGCGATGCAGCAGTGTCATCCCACGAGGACGTCGAGCGGAGGTCCAGGTGCGATTATCGCCATCCGGCGACTTCAGAATCAATTTCGCCCGCACGTTCAGCGCCAGCAGAAACTTGCCCGACCTCAGAGAATCCACCCCTGCGATGTGGTGCGGAAAGTATCAGGCCGCCTCAGGGACGTAGTGCAGGACAAGGAGCTCCGCCCGCGGACAGGGCGCGAGCGCGTAGGCACGACCCTAGTCGTCGCTGAACTCAACGAGCAAGGTTCTGTCGTCAAGCTGCTCCACGATCGTGCCGACCTGCCCGCGTGCAAGCCCCGCCGCGGGAAGGTCAGCCAGCAAGGCCACCACGTCCAAAACGGACGGACCTTCGCTCTTTGTGCGCTTCTTCGCTTTCATCACAGCACCCAACAGGTGACGAACGTCGGTACGTCCTCGCCGGTTCGCAAAATCCAGATCGTTCTTACCACAGCGCTCTTTCCATGTCTCCCGATGGCCGCATCGACACGCCAATGGCTTCCCCATGCGTCGGTTGCCAACCGCGAGGCGTTGCTGTCGCGCGCGGCTTCAAGCAGAACTTCTCGCAACCACGCCGCATCGCCGCGCTCAAGGTCGAGCGCCTCGCGAAACACCCGAGCCTTGTGGCGGCCGCGCGGGTGCATCGGGCTCAGACAATAGTCCTCGATCTTGCGGATATCGAGGATTGCCCGATCGCTGTGCGGCAGACGCGTCGTCATGTCGGCACGCGGTCTTCGGAACCGATGCAGGCCAACGCGGACATGGACCCATCGTACCGCGGCAAGCGGACCCAGTCGATGAACTATCGATTTCGACGTTTCCTGCGCTGTTGTAGATTAGTCGCGGCCCTGCAATATCGGGCAGGAGTCCTGGTAATCCGATTCTTCGGGACTCATGCCGAGTATGACAGAATCGATGCGGAGACGCTGTAATGGACGCGGCACTGATCGTGATCGATAGCGCTGCCGAGCTGGTCCGCTCGCGCGCTTGTCGATCGGCTGATGGCGTCGGACGATCCGGATGACATCGCCCGTCTCGAAGCGCAGGCACGCTTGATCGCTGCGTACGAGGAGATCAAGTGGCCCCGTCGGCCGCCGAGCACGGCCGAGACGATTCGCTACCTCATGGATCAGCACGGCCTCACTCGGGCGGACCTGGTGCCGATTCTGGGCACCCCGAGCCGTGTGAGCGAAGTCCTGAGTGGCAAGAAGGGCCTGAGCATGGCGATGGTGCAGCGGCTACGCGCCCGTTTCCGTGTGCCGGCCGATCTGCTCCTGCCGCCGCCAAAGAAGGCAGTGCTCCGCCGCTCGACAAGGCGAAGCGCGGCTTGACACGAGCTCTTCTGCGTTGTGGACAGCAGCGAAACGATCTCCAGGGGCGCGGCTTAGCGGTGCCTAGCCTCGAGTATGAGCAGCTTTGGCGCGCGCGGCAAAAATCCGGCGAGGCGGTCGCCCGGGCCAACGCCCTGTGGGCACGGGAAGTTGGCAAACCGGGCGGAGAGCTCGCTCAGTTCCGTCAAAGTATAAGGGGCACGTCGGCCGTTCTGCCCCTCTGAGAGCAGGGCAAGGCGACTGGGAAGCGCATGCCGCTCCCAGCATCCGACCTGGGCGTTGACGATGGACATGGGCTCGTGCTAAACAAGCGCTTAGTTAGTTATTGAAGCGGGGCGAGGTCTTTGGCAGCGACCAACGCAAAGCGGCAGTCCAATCGGTGGCCGGCTCTCCTGGACACCGCGGCGTTCCAGTTCGCCGAGCAAGGCTATCGCGCAACGACGATTCGCGAGCTCGCTGCCGCGACGGCGATGACGCCGGGTGCCATCTATTTTCACGTTGCCAGCAAGCAGGCCCTACTGCTCGCCGTCTACGAGGAAGGTGTGCAACGCATTCTCGACAGGCTCGATGCGGCCGTCGCGGAGGAGAAGGAGCCATGGGCGCGCCTCGAGGAGGCCGTCTTGGCCCATCTCGAGTCCATCTTGGACGCAAGCGCCTATGCGCGGGTCGTCAACCGTATCCTGCCGAGCGACGTCCCGGAGATCGCCAAGGAGCTGAAAGCCTTGCGCGACCGCTACGAGTCGCGGTTCCGGATGTTCATTTCCGCGATTGCATTGCCCAAGGAACGCGACGCCACGCTCGTCCGTCTCTTCCTGCTCGGAGCGCTCAACTGGACACCGGTATGGTATGGGAAAGGCGGTAAGACGCCGCGGGCGATCGCGCGGGAGCTAATGGCACCGCTGCGCGCTCTCGCGGGCATCGACGCCGAGCGGGCGCGCAAATGACCGCGAGGACCCTGTTCCCGCCGCCCCGCGTGCTGGTCACGAAGATCGGCCTCGACGGGCATGATCGCGGCAGCCGAATCGTCGCGGCCTATCTCCGCGATGCCGGTATGGAGGTGATTTACACGCCGCCCTGGCAGACGATTTCCCACGTCGTCAAGTTGGCGCTGGAAGAGGATGTGGACGTGATCGGCGTAAGCTCGCTGGCCACCGACCATCTCATCGTGCCGGGCCTGCTCACCGAGCTAAGGAAGGCCGGCCTCGGTCATATCGGCCTCCTGGTCGGGGGCATCGTTCCGGAGGACGAGCGCGCGGCGCTTCTACATGCGGGCGTGAGCGCCATCTTCGGACCGGGCTCCTCTCGCGAGCAGATCGTCGACCATGTGGCGGCTCTCGCAGCGAAGGCGCGGGAGGTGCTGAATTCGCATCTTTAGGAGATCGCTCGATGACATACGAAGCCGTGCAACTTTCCCTTCCGGGGTTCGATCAGGCCGATCGCCAGTGGGGCTACGACTATAGCCGCCAGATGGGGAAGGATCGTGTCGTCAAGAACCGGTCCGGAATCGAGATCAGGCCGCTCTATACGCCGCGCGACTGGGCCGGCGAGAGGTATCTCGAAGGCCTCGGCTTTCCCGGGCAATATCCTTTCACGCGCGGCATCTACGCGACCATGTATCGCGGCCGGACGTGGACCCAGAGGCAGTTGATCGGCCTCGGCACGCCGGAGGACTACAACCAGCGCGTCCGGCGCATTCTGGATGCGGGTGCCACGGCAATCAGCTTGATTCCTTGCAATTCAGGCTTCCGCGGGATCGATTGCGACGAAGTCGATCCCGTCCTGCTCGGCACTTGCGGCACCGTGGTCAACACGACCGAGCATATGGACACCGCCCTGGCCGGAGTGCCGCTCGGCGCGATATCCACCGCTATGAACGATCCGTCGCCTTTCACGCTCCTCGCCTTTACGCTCGGCGTCGCGAAGAGGCGCGGGGTTCCGTGGACATCGATCACGGGCACCTCGAACCAGAGCGATTATCTCTCCCATTTCATCGCCAACCACATGTTTTATCGCCTGTCGCTTCCGGGCTCTCGGCGCGTCCTCCTCGACCATATCGAATTCTGCCGGAAAAACGTCCCGAACTGGAATCCGGTATCCATCGTCGGCCAGCACATGCAGCAGGCGGGAGCGACGCCGGCCGAGACGATGGGCTTCACCCTCTCGACGGCCATGCAATATGCGCAAGACTGCGTCGAGCGGGGCATGGACATCGATTTCGTGTTGCGGCGCTTCACCTTCTTTTTCGACATCTCGATCAGCTTCTTCGAGGAAGTTGCCAAATTCCGCGCCGGGCGGCGCATTTGGGCGCGGTTGGCACGCGAGCGCCTGGGTGCAAAGAATCCGGCCTCCTGGCGCTTCAAGTTCCACGCACAGACCTCCGGTGTCGATCTCACCGAGCAGCAGCCTTTGAACAACATCGCGAGGGTTGCAGTACAGGCCATGGCCGGAATCATGGGCGGCCTCCAGTCCATGCACACCGATGCCTATGACGAGGCGATCGCCACTCCGACCGAGGAAACGGCGCGCATCGCCATCGCCACGCAGAACATCCTGCGCGAAGAGGCGCATCTGTGCGATGTCATCGACCCGCTCGGCGGATCTTATTTTGTCGAAACCCTGACGAATCAGATGGAGGCCGAGATCGAAGAGGTGATCGCCAAGATCGACGACGCAGGGGGGATGTACAAGGCCGCCGATGCCGGCCTCGTCCAGACGATGATCGGCCAATCGGCGCTTGCCTTCCAGGAGCAGATCGAAAGCGGCGATCAGAAGGTCATCGGCGTCAACTGCTATCAGATCGACGAGTCTGCCCATCGCCGCAAGCCGACCGAGCGGCCCGATATCGAACGCATGCAGGAGCATGTGGCGCGCTTCAAAGCCTACAAGGATGGACGCAGCCAAGCTGACGTGGATCGCGCGCTCCACGCCCTGGCGCGGGCCTCCAATAGCCAGCACGAGAACATCTACGAGCGGGTAGTCCTAGCCGCGGAGTCCGGCGTCACCCATGGCGAGATCGTGCGCTGCCTGCGCAAGGAGCTCGGCTTCGGACATCCTCTGGCCCTCGCCTAAGGCGGCACACTTGAACAGACCGCCGCCGACGCTCGAAACCCTCGTCGATAGGCTGACGCACGCCGATGCATCGACGCTTGCGAGATGCATCACCCTGATGGAGTGCGGCGGCCCGTCCGCCGAGATTCTCCATCGGCGCATCACTCCCCTCACCGGCCGGGCGGCGATCATCGGCTTCACCGGCCCGCCGGGAGTGGGGAAATCGACGCTGATCGACGCGTATATCGGGGCACTCCGCGCCCGTGGTCATACCGTCGCCGTCGCGGCCGTCGATCCGTCGAGCCCGATATCGGGGGGTGCCATTCTCGGCGATCGCGTGAGGATGCAGCGCCATACGGGCGATCCGGGCGTATTCATCCGCTCGGTCGCATCGCGCGGCCATCTCGGCGGCTTGTCCGAGAGTATCCACCGCATCGTCGATGTGATGGACGCCGCGGGCCGCGATTTCGTCATCGTCGAGACGGTCGGCACCGGTCAGTCGGAAATCGAGATCGTCGAGATCGCGGATGTATGCGTCGTGGTAAATGCGCCCAATTCGGGCGACGATGTCCAGGCCATCAAGGCCGGCGTCCTCGAGATCGCCGACGTGCTGGTGGTCAACAAGGCGGATCTTCCGCTCGCCGACCGCACCGCCAAGCAGCTGAGCAGCATGCTCAAGCTACGGCGAGAGAACCAGGACGTGCCCGTCATCGAGACGGTCGCCACGCAGGAGACGGGCATCGACAGCCTAAGAAGCGCGATTGAAAGCCGTATCGGGCGGAGCGCCGATGAGAAGGTGCAGAGGCGCGCGAGGCGGATGCGCCGCCTGATCGCTCAACGCGCGGGCCGCATGGTTCGCGATCTGGTTCTCCATTCAGCCGGCGAAGAGATGGATGCCCTCGTGCAGGCCGCCTCGGCCGGCGAGGTCGATCTCGCCGCTGCCGTCCGGCGTGCGCTCAAAACCGTGCTTTGAGCTCGATCAGCCAGGGCGCGACCTCCTCCGGGCGACGCCGCCGCCTCAGCGCGGTACTGCGCCGCCGCCCTCGAAATAGAGCGTGTCCGTCGACCAGAAGGTAACGGCGATCGGCGTCGGCGCGGAGGCACCGTCCAGGTAGAGCGTGGTGCGAAGCTCGATTGCAGTGCCGTTCAAATAAGGCTCTTCGAAGATATCGGCGCTGGCGAAGCGATCGACGATCTTGAGCGCGCCGGAAGCGGATATGCCGGTGCCCGGCCTCGCGCTTGCGCGCGCTCCGGTATGGAAGGTGAGCGTGCGGCTCTTGGGGTCGTAGCGCTCGACGACGAGCCGGTTGGCGCCGATCTCGACCGCGAGCCCGGGGCGGAGTGCCGCCTCGCTCCGGCTTCCGGGTGCGATTGGCACCGAGGCATTGCCGACATCGAGCCCGGCTGCGAGCGTGCCGAGACCGGCCGGCCCCACCTCTAGGCGGGGCGGCAGCGTGAAGCGCAGCCGGCAATAATCCGTCTCGCCGGTATCGAGGCGGGTGGCGAGGATCTCCATGATGCCGCGCGTCGCACGCTCGGACGAGCCGCAGAGCTGAAGGCGGTTGCCGTTCGTGCCGAGTGCGGTCGAGCCGAGGAGGAAACTACCGCTCGAGCGATGGACGCCGAGCTCCGAGACGCCGGTCGAGAGCGGATGCACCGCATTGGCGACGACACTGGCCCCCTTCGACGCCGCTACTGCCGCGAGCGCTTGCGGCGTCACTATGAAGACTTGGTTGATGCTGGCACCCCCACCCCATTGCACGAGGCAGTCGTTGGGACTCTCGCAATCGACCGCGACGAGTCCATGCGGGGGATCGCCGCCGAGCCAGCTGGCGTCGCCCGCGCGCGAGATGAAGCCGCTCTGGTCGTAGCGGATGCGGTCGATCTCGACGGATTTGCTCGCCGGATGCTGGAACTCGAGATTCTCGATGCGGCGCAGCACGCCGTCCCTGCCGAGGGGGAATATGCCGTTGTCATCGTAGGCGAGGATGATATGCGCGGTCGGCTCGCCCGGCATCGGCTTGATGTAGGTCTCGGTGCCGAGGCAATCCATCATGAGGAACGAGGGCTGGCCCATGACGACGAGGCTGCGATAACTGCAGAAGGTCTTGAAGTTGCGAATCGTGTTCTCGTACTGCTGGGCGGCACTTCGCGAGGGGCAATAGACCCCGTGCCCGCTGACCGAGGCCTGGCTCGGCGGCATCTTTCCCTTGCCGCGGCGGAAGGGGAGGAACCAGGTCGGAGTCTTCTGCGGGTTGATGCTCGCGGTCTCGGGGCGCAGCACGCTCTCGTAGAACCAGAGGTCGAGATTGGCGTTCACCCGCAGGCGGTGCTCCAAGCCGCCGCGGTTGTCGATGGCGAGCAGCACGACGAACTGGGTGTCCGTGCCCGCATAGGGATGCCCGGCGGGCAGGCAGACCGCATTCCCGCAGGCGATGCAGTTCACCTCGTAATAGATGCAGTCGAGGAAGGTGCCGCCTTGGATGAAGGGATAGCCGAAGCCGCAGATGTTGACGGCCTCGAAGGTCACGCGCTCGAAGGTGAGCATGTTCACCGAATCGACCGTGGCGGGATCCTTGACGCCCGGCCCGCTCATGAGCGCGCCATAGCGGAAGTTCTTGATGCGGATGTCCTTGACCAGCACGTTGTCGATATTGCCGGCGGCGCGGAAGCAGGCCCCACCGCTTGCTGCGAGGGGGTCGTTCGCTTCCGTCACCGGCGGATGGTCGATCTTGCTGCAAAGGGCGCCATAAAGCCGGGCAGCACCCTCGGGCGCCTCCGGCACGCGGTAGGTGAAGCTCTGTGGCCCGGTCACGGTCACCGGCTGGATGCCGCAGTAGCTGTCGGGGAGGACGAAGAAGACGGCGACGGTATCGCCGCTCTTGAAATTGTGCGGGAAGTGGGTGGTCGCCGCGATCTCGCCGCCCTGGGCGTCGAGGCTCTTGATGGCAAAAGAGCCCTCGCCGTAGCTGTCATTGGCGGCGAAGGGGGCATTGCCGGCGATGCGCGGGAAGGCGGCGATGGCGCCGACAAGCGTGCCCTGGCCGGCGATGACTTGCCCGCCGTGCCTCAAGATGAGCGTCGCGTCGATGAGAAAGATGTCGTCGATGTCGACCACATAGAGCCCGCGCGCCGCATCGAGGGTGGCTTGTATCTGCGCCCCTACCGGCGTCTTGCCGTCGGCCACCGCACCGAACCACTTCGGGCTGAGATGGAAGCCGGCGACGAAGCGCATCCAGCGCCCGGCGGGGGCATTGGCGGCGGGTGCTATGACAAGGCCGCCGTCCTCTGCCGCCGTGCTCGCGGCATCGAACCAGAACTGTCCGCCGCCGCCGTCGCCGGGCGCATGATAGCCGGCGACGTGGGCGACAAAGTTCGCCGGCACGCGCGCGGCCGGGACGGACTTGAGCTCCGCGATCGTGGCGTAGAAGCGGCTGATGGTGATGTCCGATATCTGCGAGACGATCTGGAACCCGCCGCCGCCACCCGCGAGGCCCGAGTCGTACATCACGGTGAGGAACTGGCCGCGCCTTATCTCGCCGCTGGCAAGCTCGCTCGGCCCGTCGACGCTCTGCTTGTAAAGCGGCTTAAAGCCAAGGCCGTTGACGTTGAGCGAGGCACCGCCTGTGTTGCTGAAGCCCGCCTTGAAGCTGTAGGCCTCGCCTTGCGCGTAGGCGAGGGGGAGCGCCTTGTCCGCCGTCGTATAGACGTAGGCGTTGCTCGATCCCGTGGCGACGACGGTGCCGTTGATGCGCTCCCAGAAGCGCTTGACGACGTCGAGAAGCGCCCGGCCGCTCTCGGAGACGGCAATGCGCGGGTCCCGGCCGTGCGCCTGGAAGAAGCCCTCCGGCGCCGCCGCCGTCTCGTCTTCGGCGGCCCCGGCGCCCGTGGCGCCGAATGCCGTCGCGGCGAAACCCGCTTGCAGCAGGCGGCGCCGCTTGAGCCCTCGCCTGCGGCCGCTACCAGGATCAGCGCTCATCCTCTCTCTCCTCATAGGCGATTGCGTTGCCGGGCCATCCGGCCCGAGCCCGGAGTCTATGCGAGAATTGCCGCATCGTTGAATGGGAAGTACCCCGGGCTCGGGCGGCTGGCGCAGCTGGCCGCGGAGGCTCGCTTGCCCGCCATGGGCACGCGCGCACTCGCCCTCCCGGCTGAAAGCGCCGGACGCGTCACGGGAAATCGGACTAGACAAGGCCCCGCGGGCGGGGGCCGGGCTTACGTCAGGCCTTCTCGCTCGGCGCGCTTGCGCGCCAGCTTGCGGGCCCGGCGCACCGCCTCCGCCCGTTCGCGAGCCTTGCGCTCGGAGGGCTTCTCATAGGAGCGGCGCAGTTTCATCTCGCGGAAGATGCCCTCCCGCTGCATTTTCTTCTTGAGCGCGCGCAACGCCTGATCGACGTTGTTGTCGCGCACGACCACCTGGACCAGGGCCTGTCCTCCTT
>Ga0116217_10001433_pt1 | contig 23073 bp, 23 predicted proteins | sample Sb_taG_6_FD_89697 | JGI IMG/M metagenome (GOLD analysis project Ga0116217, IMG submission 89697) | Peat soil microbial communities from Weissenstadt, Germany - Sb_50d_4_PS metaG | ecosystem: Environmental > Terrestrial > Soil > Wetlands > Peat | place: Germany: Weissenstadt | collected 2010-09-21 | reverse complement strand
GCGTAGACGTCCGCAGTGGCTCGACTACCTTGGGCGACGTTTCGATGCCAGCGGCGGCGGTCCTCGCCTTCCGCCAGGAAGGGGGCGAGGCGTGGGGTGCGATCAGGGGCCATGGAAGGGTCATTGGTGGCTGGGTTCTAATAGCTTATCATCTTAGACCCGACTGGGCCCATCGAGAGGGAGCGGCACGCGCACGCTAGTGTGAGGCCTCGGTTCCGCCATGGCCCACGACCGCGCCGGTTTCATGAGGGACCCGTGGGGCCGCGGGAGGACCGAGATTAGCGCGCTCCTGAGTGGACCCCGCCGTAGGTCCTGAACCGAGCGACGGCCTCGGCCGATCCCTATCGGGGGGTGGAGCGGAATCCACGTGGGGCTTTATGTGCGTTGGCCGAACATATTCCACGTATGAGCCCCCGTCCCGTGGGAGTGCTCGCGCGGCGAACGTGGTCACAGTGGGGCGACGGCTCGCCCTCGGGGTCCGCTCGAATTGGTTCCATCCTGCTCATCTCTGGCTTTCTCGTGGGAGTCGCGCTGACCGGGGTCCTCGCTCTTCCTCTCCATTCGGCGCACCATGGAGGGAGCTCCGCAGCGGCCCCTCCCATTGTTCCCGCACAGGGCGACCAGCTCTACACCTTCAGCTCATGCACTGCGCCGGACGGTAGTTCCTGCCTGTCCCCGTACGGAGGAATCGACGTTCCCCTCGCTGTCGGAACAATCGTCTCCCTGGAGTTCTTCACGAGCGCCTTCTGTACGACGCCGATCACCGGTAACGTGAACTGGGGGGACAGTTCCACCCCGCAGGCCGAAACCATCCCCACGGGGCCGTGCGAATGTGAGTTCGGTCCGTTCACCCACACGTTCAACTCGGCGGGGGATTTCAACGCCGTGATCTACGATACCTGTGACGGCTCCGAATCCCTCGGCACGATCTCCGTTTCGGGAGTCGGGGACCTCTTCTCCTTCGACAGTCTCCTCCTCATCTTCGGAGCGATTCTCGGGCTGGCCGCGGTCATCGGGGGACTCGTCTCCCTGCGAGGAGTCCGCTCACCGCCCGGTTCCATCACCGTCCCCGGTTCCGCGAGCATTGAGCCGGTGAAGTTTGGATATCTCTCCAATTCGCCCGTGGGTCCCCGGAGTGAGACTGTTGCGACGTCCATGGAGATCCCTCCACCGAACGCTCTGCCCGGGAGGTTCCCCGAGTGGGCCACGGACTACCGCACGACCCCCTACCAACCGAATCCCTTGATTCAAGGGTGGGCCGAATACCTCCAAAAGTACCAGGCGTGGCTCGCGGGTAAAGCTCCTGTGCCGCCCAACTGGCCGGCGCTCACCAACTCGGCCCCCCCCACGAGCTTTCCGGGGACGTTCTGCCAGGCCAGGATCAATCCCCAGACCGGCCAATGGGCCTGGTGGAACCCGATCGACGGAACGTTCCCGTGGGGGTAACGTGCTCGACACGAAGAAGTCAGGCCGTCAGTCCTCCCTCTCTTCCGGAGCCATCGGGCTCCCGACTCGAGGGTTGACCCTCGAAGAGAGGGAACTGCTCGGCCGCCGGTTCCGAGCTCCGGGTTCGCGGGTTCTCCGAGCACTCGGTATCCTCTTTGGACTGGGAGCGGTCGTCCTGGCCGTGGGTTACTTCGCAGGAGCGGGGTTTGATCCCGACGTAGTGTCCTGGGAGGTCCTAATCGTGGGGGTATTCTCCGTCGTCTGCGTTGGTGTCGGGAGCGGGATGGTCCGTGACTCCCGCGCGGCCCTCACGTCGGCCCAGGTTATCGACATGAGTGGCCCTGCGGTTCCTGCGGCGGGAGACCCCTCCGGGCTCTCGCAGTTCCAAATCGGGGGTTTGAACCTCCAGGTCCCCCGGGGGATCGTCGGCGGAATCGTTGCCGGGCAAAGCGTACGAGTCTGCATCGCGCTGGGCCTCCGGCCTTTGCCGACGAGAGGGACCATGAGTGTGCTCCCGAACCGGGGTCTCCTCCTTTCGGCGAATGGAGTCCCCCAGCCTCATCTCCCGCAGGTCTTTTGGCGAGCCGACGTGGCGGGCGGAACCCTGTGGCCAATAGTGTCCCCCGGCCCCGTAACTCCGATAGCGCCGCCACCCATATCGAGCCCCCCCCGGGCCGGAGTTCTGCCCGCCGGCCCCGAAGCTAGTCCAAGCGAAGCAGCGTTCTGCGACAAGTGCGGCCAAAGGAACTCCTCGGGGTTCCAGTTCTGTCGAAGTTGTGGCGCTAGGCGGACGGAACTCGGCGCCCCGCCTCGGCCGGGGTGAAGGCCCTCCGCCAAACGATTCAGCCACCCACGACTCGTGTCGGGGTCACCGGAACCCGTACGTTAGATCGCGACTCAGTGGTAGGTGACCCGGGACTCGGGTCGAAGTTCCCCGGCCCTCGTCATCAGTGTCGCCGTGACATTTCGGTCAATCCGAAGGGGCTCACGAAGGTTCTTTACCCCCGACGTCTGCTCCGAGGGTCTATGCTTTTCCATCGGGTCGGGCCCATTTCGGTTCTCCTCCTCACGCTGTTCGTCGCGGTGCTCGTCCCGTTGTCGTCTGGGTCCGCGATTGCCTTCACGTCGAGCCACGTGCCCTCACCTGCGACATCTCCGATTTCAGTCGAACCGAGAAGCTCCGCCCCGGCCGTTAGCCCCCAGGGTGGGTTCGTTCCCCCGAGCGTCGGTCAGACGACGGTCCTGACCAACAACACCGTCTACCCGGGACTTTACCACTCGGTCGACACCGCGGTGGCCGGCACGTTCGAGGATTGGGGGACGACTCCGGCGTATGATCCGGCCACGAATCTCTTCTACGAGCCGGTTTACAACGTGACGTTGAACGCGTCAAGCGGCTACTTCGGCGGGTATCTCGCTGCAATCTCTCCAGCGACGGACCGCTTGGTGCATCTCTTCACTGTGGGCCAGATACCGGAGGGGGTCGCCTTTGACTCCAGCAACGGCCTCATCTACGTACTTGATCACGACTCGGAAACGATCTCTGTGGTCGATCCGGCCACTAACTCGACGCTATCTTCCCTCTCCTTGGGTTCCGGGAGCGGGACGACCGGGTCGATAGCCGTCAACAACTCGAGCGGGCACTTGTTCATCGCGTCGGCCTTCGTTGGCGTCATAGACTTGAACCTTACCAACGGCCACATGTTCAACATCTCCTTGGCGGCGGGAGGGCCGAGCCTCGTCTACGACAATCAAACCGGCGAACTCTACCAGATCGGTAGCAACATTCAGGTGATTGGCCCGAATAACGACACCGTCTGGAAAACGATCAATTTCCCAACCCCACCTTCCATTACTGGATACCCCGCTGTTGACTGGAAGACCGACGAACTTTACGTCCCGTGGGGAAAGAACACCTCGGCCGTAAACCTCACCACGAACACCTTCGGACCTACCCTCTCCTTTGCGGAGGTCGTTGGGGCGACTCCGGCGGCGACCTTCGATCCTGCCAACGGCATGGTCTATGTCGTCTCCGACTACGGGACCTACAACGTTACCGAGCTCGACCCCGCCACTCATCAGTGGGTCGCGTCCTCGCCGTCCATTCCCAGTACGGAGTACGGCGGCATCGCCTACTCCTCTGGAAGCGGTCTCCTCTTGGTCGCCGGGCTGGTGCAAGCGGGCTCGTCGGGGTTCGTCCTGCTATCGCAAAGCCTGCAAGTGGTTGGACAGCCTCTCTCCTTGGAATATCCGTACACCCAGAGCTACTTCGACCCGTTGACAGGCTACCTCTTTGTGATTTTGGAGGGAATCGGGTCGAACGGCAACGTCTCCGTGATCAACATCACGTCCGGGAAGATCATCGGCTACGTTGAGGCGGGCCTTGACCCGCACGCCATTTGGGTGGACCCGGGCACCGGATACGGCTACATCGCGAACTTCGGGCCTCCGCCGGCCGGTAAGGTCGACAATCTAACCGTGTTCAACGCCTACACATTCGCGACCACGGGTTCGATTTCGGTCGGAGTGGACCCCTTCTCCATGACGTTCGACCCGGGTACCGGCTACCTCTATGTGGTGAACTCGGCCAGCGCCAACATCACGGTTGTGGACCCCAAGACCAATTCGACCATAGGATCGATCGGACTACCCGGATTCACGCCCGGCGCGTCGGTCTTCGACCCCTCAACTTCCGACATCTACGTCGTGGGAACCGTAAGCGGCCAGTACGACGGAGAGATCTACACCATTTCCCCCGGATCTATGACGGGCGCGTACACCACTACCACTTACTCTGAGCCGTTTTCCATCGCATACGATGCGTCTACCGGCTTCCTCTACGTGCCGGACACTGATTCGGCCCTGTACGTGATCCAGGAATTCAATCCGAGTTCCGACGTGTTCTTCAACAGCATCCCTCTCTATCACTCGACCTTGGCCATAGCTTGGGATCCGGTCAACGGTCTCCTCTACGTTCCGGACGAATTCAACGCGACCAACGGCGGTTATGACGGGAATTCCGTCACCGAGGTCACCCTGAGTAGTGGGACTGGGACCCTCGTCAACCTGACGGTAGGGGAGCACCCGAACGGCATCGCGATCGATCCGTCCACTGGAGAGGCCTTCGTCTCCAACGTGGACTCCGGGTCGGTGGTGTTCATCGACCCGGGTACCCCCTCCTCCTCCTCGACGTACAACGTGACGTTTGATACCGTTCCCACGTCTTGCTCGGTGACGTTCAACGGGGTTTCCTACACTAATGGCCAGCAGGCCACCGGTGTCACTGGGGGATCCTACTCGCTCGCGGCCAACTCCTGCTCGGGAGAAACGTTCAGCTCCTGGAGCAGCACCGCCGGAACGGTAACTTCGCTGACTTCAGCCTCAACGAGCATTCTTGTTTCTTCGAATGGCACCGTGACCGGAACCTACACTACAACCCCAATCGGATACACCGTGACGTTTGACACCGCACCGACCTCCTGCTCGATAACGTTCAATGGAGTTTCCTACACGAATGGACAGCAGGCGACCAGCGTCACCGGGGGTTCCTACCCTCTCCAGGCCAACACGTGTACGGGTGAGACATTCAGCTCCTGGAGCAGCTCTGCCGGGACCGTCACCTCGACGACCTCGGCCTCTACGAGCATCACGGTCTCCGGCAGTGGCACCGTCACCGGCACGTACTCTGCGACGTCGAGCGGATACATTGTCACCTTCGACGTCGTCCCTTCGACGTGTTCCCTAACGTTCAATGGCAACCCGTACTCGAACGGAGGACAGGCAACCGGGGTCACACCGGGCAGCTACCCTCTCGACGCGGCCACATGTCCCGGGGAGACATTCACCTCGTGGAGCAGTACGGCCGGCATCGTCGCCTCCCTCAGTTCCTCCGCGACCAGTGTGACGGTCTCGGCCACCGGCACGATCACTGCCACCTTCACCGCCACGCCGCCGGCGACGTATCTCATCACCTTCGTAGAGACGGGACTCCCTTCCGGAACCAGCTGGACGGTCACGCTGGCTGGGACACCCCTTACCGAGTCGACCGCAACCATCGCGACTTCGAGGGCGGATGGCACCTACGCCTTCAGTGTCGGAACGGTTGCGGGCTATACCGCGAACGTGACTTCGAGTTCCGTGATTGTTTCGGGAGCCGACAAGGAGGTAGAGATCGGTTTCACCGCCCAGTCAAGCACGGCACCCAGTTCGACTGGCCCCGGTGGGCTTTCCACTACGGAACTCGCGTTGATCGTCGGCCTCATCGTGGCCGCGCTCTTGGTCCTCTTCTTTTTCATCGCGGCCCGACCGCACCGGTACCCCATCGTATTTTCGGCGAAGGGACTCCCCGAGGGGACCTCCTGGTCTGTGAAGCTCAACGGCAAGCCGCAGTCCTCCACCGACACGACGATCGAGTTCCGGGTCGCGGACGGCACCCACGCCTTCGAGGTCGGGCCCGTCAAAGGTTACACCGCCAGCCCGTCGTCGGGGACGGTTGAAGTGAAGAAAGATCGACGGTTGGTGCCGGTGGCGTTCTCTCGCCTCCCACCCACGCCGTAGGCTAAGCCGGGCGGCAGGTTCGCTCCGCTCCCCCAACCTCCTCCCAAAGGGCGGCGATGTGGCGAGCAGCGTTGTCGGCTCTCCGCCCCGGTGGACTCAGTCGAGCTCGAGGCTCGGCTTCTGGAACTCGAGGGGCACCCCTTGAGACAGCCACGCCATCCACGCCGCGAGGATGCTGGACCGACCGCATCGGCGTCTGGAACACGGCGATCCAGACCGCACAGGACGCTCCGCTCGAGCACGTTGTCCCTTTCACATTCGACGGGGCGTTCTCGGCCGACCACTTCGTCGCCAATCGCCTCTAGCGGGAAGGGACGGCGAGCCCAGTCGACGGCGTCTTCCGGTCCCTGTTGTCCCCGGACGCTTGAGACTAGGTGGAATCTACTCTGCCAAGACTCGGACGGACCGGTCAACTACGGGGAGGACGTCGGTTCAAGTCCGACTGGGCCGACTTACTAGGCTGACGGAGGCCGGCGCAACGTCGTTCACAGTCGACACGGAATCCGCAAGTGGCGATCCTGCCATCCGAGAGCGGAACGAGTTAGCCGGTCGCTTGAGACTCCCAGGGGAGGTCCACATGGACAGACTCTCGCAGGGCCAGCCAACGGTCAAAACTCAACGTCTCGTGAGCGAGCCGCACCCAGTCCTTGGTCCGGGGATTCTCGGCCGTCGTCTGCAGCCCCGAAAAGAGCACGTTCAGCTCCTCCTGGTTCATGGCCGGCAGCGTCCATCGCATCCACGTCTCAAACAGGGAGAGGGGGAGGCTGTCGTAGAACACGCGGCGCATCGCGCGGATCTCCGGATCGCTGAACCACTCCCACATGACGGGTACGAGGAGAGTCTACTCATTGTTCAAGTGGGAGAGGTACAGGGTCACCAGGTCGTTGGCTTCCTCGATCAGCCGGCCCCCGACCTCGATACGACGTTCGGGCTCGGTGATCTTCAGGAGTTCATCGCACGTCTTCGAGAACTCGAGGATGCGTCGCGCCACGACCCCGTGCTCTTTCATCACCGTATCCACGGCGTCGGCGTCGTGAGCTCGGATGTGCGAGAATATGTCCTTCTCCTCATGGTGGGCGTGCGCGGTGAGCAGACAGAGAATGCAATTCGAAAGCGAGTCTCCGAGATTGCGTTTCAGTCGGGCGACGACGATGTTCGACTGAGTCACGTCGACAAAGCTCTGGGTTTGCAACTCGCTTCCCAGCTGGTAGAGCATCAAGCGGATGCCCTTGTGAATGGGCCGGAACAGATTTTCGCGTTCGCTCATGCCAAGGAAGGGAGTTGCCACAGTATCCCCGGGCGGAGTATTTATACTGCGCCCGAACGCGGGTGCGCTTGCAAGGGGAATTCGGGATGGACCCACCTACCTTACCTCATGGTCCTCGGTTCGACTATCGAGGGAGAGGGTTTGGACCGTTTCGTCCGGAGCACGTTAACCGCGGGTTCTTGGACGGCCCGCGAGCCGCGGCACGGGCCGCGACCCCGGTACAATTGGGACACCGGTTGTCGGGTTCCGGCCGGCGGTCTAATAGGGTCGAGGGCATCTCCAAAACCCGGTGACCCCGGACGATGGGACGCCTCCACCATTCGAGCCATACCGTGCCAAGGTAATCGAGCGAATCCCAAATCCCGGCCCGGCCGAACGGGAAGCGGCGCTCGTGCGGGCACATTTCAACCTGTTCCAACTCCGGTCCGATGAGATTCGGGTCGATCTACTGACCGATTCGGGCACGGGTGCGATGAGCGACCGCCAGTGGGCGGCCCTCATGGTGGGCGATGAGTCCTACGCTGGAAGTCGGAACTTCGCCCATTTCGAGGCCGTTGTGAAGGACCTCACGGGGTTCCCCTACATCCTACCCGCACACCAGGGACGAGCCGCCGAGAATCTGCTGTTCTCGACCCTGTGCCGGCCCGGATCCGTGATCCCCAACAACATGCACTTCGATACGACCCAGGCACACGTCCTCCACAACGGGGGCCGTCCGGTAAACCTGGCCATCGCAGAGGCCTATGACCCGGAAAGTGACATGCCCTTCAAAGGGAACGTCGACGTCGGTGCCCTGGAGACGCTCCTGAACATGGAGGGACCCGAACGGGTCCCCCTCGTGATGGTTACGATCACCAACAATACGGGAGGAGGACAGCCGGTCTCCCTCGCGAACTTCCGAGAAGTCGCCCGGATCGTCCGGGCCCACCAGATTCCCCTCTACCTAGATATGTGCCGGTGGGCCGAGAACGCCTACTTTGTGCGGGAGCGGGAACCTGGGATGCGCGCCCACTCGATCCCGGAGATCGGCCGCGCGTTCTTCAGCCTCGCCGATGGGGCCACCATGAGCGCCAAGAAGGACGGACTGGTCAACATCGGAGGGTTCGTCGCGACCCGGGACCCCTCGGTCGCAGAGCGGCTCAACGAGGCGCAGATCCTCTTCGAGGGATTCACGACGTACGGGGGCTTGGCTCGGCGCGACCTCGAGGCAATGGCGGTCGGACTTCAAGAGGCGACCGACCTCGAGTACCTCCAACACCGGATCGCCCAGGTTCGGTACCTGGCTGAGCTGCTGACAAAACGCGGGGTTCCCTTGTTCAAACCGATTGGCGGGCATGCGGTCTACCTTGACGTGCGGCGTTTCCTATCCCACCTCTCTCTCGAAGAGCTGCCCGGACAGGCCTTGGTCGTCGAGATCTACCGGGAGGGAGCCATCCGCTCGGTCGAGGTCGGCTCCCTGATGTTCGGCAACCAGGAAGGGACCGGCCGTTCGCTCGAACTCGTCCGCCTGGCAATACCTCGCCGGGTCTACTCGGCAGCCCAGCTTGCGTATGTCGCCGACTGCGTGGGCCGGGTGTATGCGCGTCGACGTGAGATCCAGGGCATGCAGTACACCCACCGACCCGAGCGGCTACCTCACTTCACGGCGCGTTTCGCTCCCGCGATGGCCCCCGCGACAGCGCCCCCAGTGCGATCGAGTTAGCGCGACGCCTCGGACCGCCGCACGGGTCGGGGACGACCGCTCGAGTGGCGGATCCGTGTCCGCTCCCGGTTTCTAGGTAAGAGGCTCGAGCGGGCGCTGCCCGGGTTGGTTACCGAGGATTCCCACCGAATCCGAGCTGGTCGAGGGTCCTCCGGGGGCGGTTCTCCTCCGACGCGCAGAGGTGCCCACTCCTCGAAGCAAGCCCGCGACCGGCGGGGCCGCACGAACCGCGACGTAAAGCACGAAGGCGATGGTGACAATGAAGAAGCTCGCGGGAGGGGCCTCGTAGAAGGCGATGATGAGCCCGGCCCACGTGGCGAAGACGGCCACGAGGATCGCGACCAGGACGGCATATGCCGGTCGACGAGTGAGCCGCACCGCGATGGCCGCGGGCGTCACCATCAGGGCGAAAATGAGCAGCACGCCGATGATCTGGACCGCGATCGAGATCGTGACCGCGAGCAACAGCATGAAGGCGAGTCCCAACCCCAGCATCGGGAGGCCCTTGGCCTCGGCCACGTCCTCGTCCAGTGAGGCGAATAGGAGCGGCCGATAGATCAGCGCGGTAGCGATGAGGATTACCGCCGACGCCTCGGCCGTGAGAGCGACCTGGCTGGAGCTGATGCCGAGGACCTCGCCGAACAGGATCGAGTAGACTTCCGTGTCGTACCCCGTGTAGAGACTGATGAACAGCAACCCAATCCCGAGGGCGAACGCGAGGACGGTCCCGATCTCCACGTCGCGGTTGGCGGCGCGAGGGCCGAGAAGCGCGATACCAGTGCCCGTGGACATGGTGAATAGCAGCAGACCGTAGACCGGATTGACCCCAAACAGGACCGCGCCGGCCGCGCCGGAGAAGCCCGTGTGACCGAGGGCGTGGGTGGCGAACGCTGCGCGACGCAGTACGACGAGGTACCCGATGATCCCGGCGACCACGGCGATCATGGTGCCGGCGATGAATGCGTTCCGGAAGAAGCTGTACTGCCACATCACGCGGAAATCGGTGATGATGTTCCAGTCGAAGCTCATGGGTTCTCATCCCCGTGCCCTTCCTCGCCACCGACGATGACGATACGATTTCGCGAATCTCGGAGCACCTCGACCGGGACCCCGTAGAGCGCGGTCAGGCTTTCTGTAGTGAGGACGCTCTCCGGCGATCCCGTCGCGACCCTGCCGTTTGCGATGTAGATGACCTTGTCCAGACACTGGATGAGGGGATTGATGTCGTGGGCCACCAGCAACGTGGTTACGTTCCGCGAGCGGACCAGTCCGTTGATCAGTTGGACCAAGTCCCGGCTGCGCCGGAGGTCGAGGCTGGAAAGCGGTTCGTCGAGCAACAGCATCTCCGGATCCCCCACCAATGCCTCGGCCAGGAACACCCGTTGGAGCTCTCCGCCGGACAGAGAACCCAACGACTTGTGCGCGAACTCGGAGGCGCCCACGGCTTGCAGGGCCCGGGACGCGGCCTCACTCTCCTCCCGGATCGAGAAGGCGGGCCCCCACTTCGTTCCGGAGTATCCCAAGCGAACGAGCTTGTCGCACTCGATGTGCGTCTCACGGTCGATGGTGTGCCGCTGGGGAACATAGCCGATCTTACGGTTGCCACGGCGTGGATGGGCGCCAAATACCCGCAACGAGCCCGACAGCGGTCGCTGCAGGCCGAGGAGCATTCGGAAGAGGGTCGTCTTGCCCGCGCCGTTCGGGCCGATGACAGCGACGAACTCCCCCCGGCGGATGTCAAATGTGGCCTCCCTCCAAACCGCCTTTCCCTTGTAGCCCACCTCCAGGTGGTCCGCGCGGATGATCTCCGCGTAGGGACCGGGGAAATCCGGCCCGCGGCCAAAGGGCGGGCTCCCAGGCCCGGGGCCACCCTCCGTCCGCTGGGCCACGATCCCGGTCACGCTGCCTTCATTGACCAAGCGCCTTCGAGTTGAGCGCGTTATAGAGCGCCAGGTACTCGGCGTTCATCCACACCTCGAACGAGGTGCCCGGCGGCTGGATTGTTTCCGTAACGCCCACGATCGTGACATTGTTTTGGGCGGCGATCGACTTCATCGATTGCGTGATCGGGGTGACCGTTTGCTCGTTGTAGACTAGGACGGTGACGTTCCCGCTCTCCAATTGGTCCTGGAACGTCACCACGCTCTGCTCCGGCGGGTCGTTCCCTTCGGCCACGGCCTCCATGAAGGCCGGGGGAGAGACGAGGTTCAGGTCGGTCCAGTTAGCAAGGTAGACGAAGATGCTCTCCGTGGAGGCGACTTCCTGCCCACGGAAGTGATCCCGAATCTGGGCGGCCTCACCATACAATCCGGCCAGCGAGACATTGACGGACGCGTACTGCTGTTGGAAGTACGAGGTATCTCCAGGGGCAAGGCCGACCAGGTCCGAGTACATGGCGGCGACGGTCGTGTTCACGTACGTCGGATTGTACCAAAAGTGAGGGTTGCCCCCCGAGGCGACACCCAGGGTGTTCTGCACGTTCAACACCACCTGCCCCGGTGTCGCGGCCGATGCAACCAATTGCGAGCACCAGTCGTCGTACCCCTCGCCGTTCTCGATGACGAACTGCGCGTTGGCGATCGCGCGGGCATCCGAGGCGTTGGCCTCGTATTCGTGCGGGTCGGCGTTCGGGTCGCTCACGATACTGGTCACACTGACGTGGCTCCCACCCAGTTGCGTGATCAGACTTCCCCAGAAATTCTCCGCAGCCACCACGCTGATGACGCCGGGAGCATCCCTCTTGGTCGGGGCGGAGCTCGTGACCGACAGGTAGGTTAGCGCGCCCACCACCACGACCACCGCGATCACAACCGCCACCAGTTTCATCGTCATCTTCATTTGGCGTTCTCCTGCCGTTGCGATTCGGGATTATCGCCCCCGCGCGGGGGCCGGGGAGTGGGAGTGACCGATCGGTTCGCCGTGCGGGCAGGAAGCCGGATGCTGCTGGGCCTCGCAGACCTCCTCCACCGTCCGGTGCGAGATGGCCAAATCGATCTCACGCGCCGCAGCGCACGTCTCGTCGGGGGCTAGACCCAAGCTGCCGAAGAGGGTCTCCGCAACCCGGTGGTGCCGTTGGTACTCGAGCAGGGTGGCCCGGCCCTTCGCCGTGAGGCGGCTCTTGCCGCGATGCCGTTCGACCAACCCGAGCTCTTCCAGCGGGGTGATATGACCAAGAGCGGACGGCGCACTCAACTTGAGTGCTGCGGCAACGCTCTTGAGTGAGGCGCCCCGTTCCGGCGTCTCCGAGGAGCGAACGGCCCGAAGCGCATCAACCTGGCGGCGACTCAGCTTCTGGAGGACTTCCACGACCCAGTTTAGGATGACGCTGAATATATAGGTGACCCTAATTATTAGGGATGGACAATTATTGTATCGGGTCCGAGATTCGTGATCACTTGTGATCCCTCTGGTCGGCTGCGATGTCTGCCCCATCGAGTGGGTGCAAGCCGCATTCATGTGTTATCGCTTAACCCCACCATCTGGCCCTGAATCTCTCTCGTCCGGCGTTGGGATCTAGCGCCCGAGCCATCAGCGTTCGGGCCAGCTCAAGCATGGGTTCGGGATCCACGTGCTTCCTTCGGAGCTTCTCCATCAGCAGCTCGAGGATCTTCCCCGACTGTTCTCGGAACGCAATGCCCCACCGCATCGGTGGATACCGAACTCTCACCTCCTCCGGTAGTTGTGAGCGGATCTCGCTGTGGAGTCTCCGGCTGACCACCAGGGTCAGTACGGAGGCCCAGATCAGCGCCTCTGCCACCGAACGATTGGTGGTGTTCACCCGATCGAGCGCATACTGGCTCTTCAGCTCCTTGAACACCAATTCGATCTCCCAGCGGCACCCGTAGAGCTCCGCCACCTCCTCGGCGCTCAGTATCTCGGGGCCGAGGTTCGTGAGGTAGGTGTGGTACTTCCGGGTCTCCTCGTTCCACACCGCCACCAATCGAGCGGAGAGAGTGTCTCCTCGACGGCGGCCGCTGTACGCCCGCCGGGAGAAGGCGATCTCCACCTCGACATCCATCACCTCTCGCCGAAGCTGGGGTCGGACCTCCCTCCATGACTTCCCGTCGAGGTCGATCGCACCCCCCCGGTGGACCCGGAGGGAACGGACGATGGTCGGGTCGACCGGGCTCTGCAGTCGGGTGAGGTAGAACCCCCCGTTCTCGGCGATGCGGGCGAACGCCTGATGCTTGTAGAACCCGAGATCGAAGAGGAGGATGGACCCTTTCACCCAGGGTCCGGGCTTGAGCGTGTCCCGCTCGCTGACGCACTCCGGCAGCAGCTCCACGCGCTTCGGGCCATTGGCCCGCACACTGACGAGAGTGGCGATCTTGGCCCCCGCCGAGGGGTGGTTCGATCTCGCCGCGGGGAAGTGGGTCATCAAAGAGGCCGAGAGCCGCACGATGGTGGAGTCCTGGATCAGCACATCCTCGAACGCGGCGAGCTTCGGGCTGAGGCGGTTTCCGGGAGCGCTCTTCAGTTGGGAGAGACCATGGGCGACACAGAGGTGAAGGAATTCTACGAGCTCGGGAGTGAACCGGTCCTAGAAGCTCGCGTAGCTGTGGAGCGGCTTGGCGGCCCGCTCGTTGTAGACATGTCGGAGCTGGTCGAGGGAGCGCTGGAGGTAGACCCCGGCCTCGAGGGTGACGGCCCAGAAGAACGCCACCGGGTCGATCTTCCGGTAGCGACGGATGAACCCGCTCTCCTTAGCGAGGCGCGTGAGGACTTCCGGAGGGTAAAGCTCGAGGAGGGTGTCTTGCAGGAGGGTCGGCGGAGGGGCGCCATGACGTCCTCGAGAGATCGCGGGCACCTGAAGAGTTCATGGCGCGAGGTATGAATGAGGTGGCCTCTACTCGAAGAAGGCCATGGCTCGGAAGGATCCCAAGCTCGAACGGCTGATCGATTCAATTGCCGAGCAAGACTGTGACACCGAGGAGGACGTGGCGATGGGCCTCTGTTACGCCATCCAGGAGCACGTTCGATTCCCGATCCCCGGGAAGGTCATCGGGGAGGAAGTGACGGTGCTCGGAGTGGAGGAAAGCCACGGGCTCGAGGTCATCGCACTATGCGAGCGGAACGGGCGGAAGTACCGGGTTCGGCTCCAGGACATCGAGCTAAGGAAGCGGGTTGCAGGGCGCCAGTGGATCGACGCATATCGTCAGTTCCGCGGAAGCGATGGGCTGCCCCCGACCGGGCTTAACCGATAACACATGAAGCCGCATTGCACCCACCGCAAACGGGAGGAGTACGGGGGCCGAACTCCCTCTACATGAACACAAGATCCAGCGTTCCGTTGAACGACCCGGGCGCGACGGCTGTGACGTAGATCGGAGTCTGGTCGCCGGTGACGGTAGAGGGTAACGACGACTCGAGATACCAGCCCGGGTCCGGTGTCGATACGTTAGAAACCGTGCACGGGGTGCTGCCGCTGGGTCCGGGCAGCCACCAGAATATGGTGTGCTGGACGTGGGCTGCCCCGTGGTAACCTCCGGCGCTCATCCAATTCAGTCCACATGCGTTGTCTGGGGAGGTCACATTGACGGAGGTTACATTCACCGGCCCTGAAGTGGGTGGCGGGTAATTCGTCGCAGTGCTCGTCGTAGTAGTCCCGGGATTGACGGATAGCGTCGCCACGAAGATCAGAAGGAGAATGACGAACATGGCGATCCGGTAGTACATCCATGGGTTAGACCACCAGGAATCGGGGTCTTCCTCCTCATCCTCGTCCAAGTCCGGAGTCGGCCCGGTCGGCAGGTATCCGATCGGCTGCGTAGGGGGCGGGATGTTCGGGAGAAGGGCGGCTCCGCACCACTGGCAATTTAACGCCTGGTACGGATTCGCTCCACCGCAATGTGGACAGGTTCCAGGGTCCACGCTCCCGTACTGCCCGGTGGACGATTAACCTTGCCTCGAATCACCGGTTCGGAAACCCGGGCCGGGTTGGCGGAAAGGGTTGGTCGGTCGGTCTAACCGTACGCCTTCCAGGTCACCGTGAACGCCTTGTTGGACGTCAGGGTCGAGGTCGTGGCGATGATCTTCGTTCCTGCATTGTTGGTCATGGCGATGTCACTGACGGTCCCGAAGGTGCCGATCGCGCCGCTCGTGCCACTGATCGTGGCCGTACACGATGAGAACTTGTCGGTCTTGAACTTCGAGAGGTGGTTCAAGACACCAATGTAGTCCCTCTCAACGATGCACTCGGCAGACGTTCGCGGGTCGGTCTTGAGAGTCCGGACGTGGGAAAACGTCTGAGTCCCGTCCGTGATCTTCATGGTGTACTTCCCTGTCGAAGCTACGTAGGTGACCGAGGCCGTGATCTTGTCCCCAGAGTGGACGGGGAAAGAGCCAATCGTCGTCTCCGAGGCGGGAAGGACCTCCCACCAAGCGTAGTAGGAGACACTAGTGCCGCTGCAATCGGCTGAAGCCCCGGTTTGAACGAGGTTTCCGTTCGAGTACCCATCGATGCCGACCCAGGTGGCGACATCTGTAGTCGAGTACTTGCCCGAGCAGGTGATCGCGGGTTCCGTCCACGTCCCAGTCACTTTGGTCACTGTGCCCGACGATCCGAGAGCGGCGTACCCTGCCCAGTTGGCGGACGCCACACTGGATATCGTTCCGACGGGGCTCACGACGTTCGCCCCGTTCGTGTGCGAGATCGAGGCAACGGCGAGTCCGATGCCGGGCGAAACGGTTGCCATTACCACCGCGAAGGGGGCGACCAGGATCCACCCTGGGTTCGTGTGCATGGCGCCGCGCACCTTCTCCCGGGTCATGAAGGTTCGCAAACTAACAGGAATCGCGAGGGGCGCTCCTTGGATCCCCCTGCACGCACGCGTGCGGAAGGACCTCACGTCGGCGAATGGTGGTGGGCGCAGCTCCCGATGCACTCTAGCGGGCCAGATCGTCCTACTGTGGGAGGTTCTCAGGTTACCATCCGGTCAGTCCGAGGCTATACGCTAGTTTCCGCTGGAACTCCTGGAAGGTGGCTAAAATGACCGGCTGGTACAAAGCGGCGGACTCGAAGGACATCCCACAAGGGACGATGAAGGGGATCGAGGTTGCTGGAACGAAGGTCCTGCTAACCCACGGCCCTTCGGGGATTCGAGCGTTTGAGGACCGATGTGGGCACATGTCGGCCCCGCTGAGTATCGGGACGTTCAAGGCGGGCGTGATCAAGTGTGGGCTCCATTCAGCCGCCTTTGATGCGGAGACCGGTGCGGTGCGCGGCCAACCGCAGATGCATATGGGAGGGGCCGACAAGCTTCCTCCTGAGATGGTCGAAGCGATGATGAAAATGGGCCAGATCATGGCTCAGATCCGCTGCGAGAACATCCGCCCCTTCCCAGTGGCCATCGAGTCCGGCGCGGTGATGGTGTTCGTCTGAATCGAAGGACGAGAGGATCCTGCGGCTAGATACCGGGGGAACCGTTCGTGGCCATGATCGAAGTCGGGCAACTGGCTCCTGCTTTCCGGGGGACAAACCAGGACGGGAACCCGATCTCACTTTCGGCGTATCGAGGTCGCCCGGTGATCCTTTACTTCTATCCTAAAGCAGGAACCTCGGGTTGCGCTATGGAAGCGCGCGGATTTGCGGCACACTACAACGACTTCAAGGCCGCAGGGGCCGAAGTCATCGGCGTAAGCGTCGATTCGGTCGAAGCCCAGAAGAGCTTCGCGGAGAAGTGCAAAGTGTCGTTCCCGCTCGTTGCGGATCGGGACAAGTCCATCGCTCGTAAGTACGGGGTACTGGGAATGTTAGGGATCGCCAAACGGGTCACCTTTTTCCTCGATCCTGAGGGGAAGGTCGTGGACCGGGTGGAGGGACTCATGCCAGGGCAGCACGTCGACCGTGCCGTTGAACGGCTGCGACCCCCGGCGCTTTCCTAGGGCCTGGGGCACCGACCCTTAATGGTGGACCCCGGACTGGGGGGAACCGATGAAGGCAGTCGCGATTGGCAAAATCGGGGATGTTCCGAGCCTGATGAACCTCCCCAAGCCTACCCCCGGCGAAGGCGAGGTGCTGGTGCATCTCGGGGCGGCGGGGATCAACCCGATCGACTGGAAGATTGCCGACGGTTCCTTCGCGGACCAGATGCCGCACGTGTTTCCATTGATCCTGGGAGTCGATGGGGCCGGCACCGTGGAAGCGGTGGGACTAGGAGTGAAGCGGCTCGCCGTCAACGACGCCGTGTACGGCCAGTTCTTCCATCCACCGGTCGGAATCGGGACCTACGCGGAGTACGTCGTTGCACCGGAGACGCTCGGCATCGCGATCCGCCCTCGGGGCATGTACAACGAACTTGCGGCGGCGGTGCCGACCGCCGGCATGACCGCGCTTCAAACGATCGATCAGCTCGCCCTCGAAGAGCGCCAGTCCTTGCTCATCCTTGGAGCTGGGGGCGGAGTAGGATCTTTTGCCGTGCAGATTGCCTCCAAGCGGAAGATCACGACCCTTACGGCGTCCCGCGGAGAGAATCGCGAGTTCTTGACCAAGCTCGGGGCGTCTCGGTTCTACGATGCGTCCGCCTACGCGTTTCTCGAGGACGTGCGTCGAGGGTACCCGGATGGGGTCGACGCCCTTCTCGACTTGAGCCACACTGGGCCGGAGTTCGAGAAGAATCTCCCCCTGGTCCGGAAGGGAGGAACCGTGGCCTCGACGGTCGGAGCCGCGACCGATGCGGTTCTCGGCCCGCGTGGCCTGGTCGGTTTGAACATCAAGCTCAATTCCAGCACCGAGCTCCTGGACCGGCTCTCGGAGCAGTTCTCGTCCGGAAAACTGCGGATCCCCGTCGAGGAGAAGGTCTCGCTCGACGGCGTTCCGGATGCTATTGCCAATCGACGCTTGGGAAAGGGTCGCGGCAAGAGCGTCATAAAGATCTAGTCCGCGAGGAGAGCCTCCGGACCGATCTGGCGACCCGGCGGACCGATGACTCGCTGCATTCCGCATTGCACACCGCCTCGAGGGCCCTCGAGTGCGTTCAGGTCATCGCGGAGGCGGTTGCGGGCCGCGCCGGCGCACCAATCGTGCGGTGTAGCCAGCGAGCGTGGTCAGCGGTCGGCCCGATCGCGAAATCGTACGCGGTTGGCTGACCCTGCTGGGTCGGTACTCGACTTGTTCCATCAAGAAGAGGGGCTCAAAAACTTCAGCCACGTCGTTCACCGAAAGTCGGTGCGGTGGACCCCAGGCCCGCGTCTCCTCGCGGCCTACCCACGACAGAAGATAGGTTGCCTCGGGTCGGAGCACGCGGGCGAGGTTGGCAGCATACTGGGGTCGTTTCCGAGCTGGGAGCGAATGGAAACAGCCGGCGTCCAAGGCCCCCCGGAACCGGCCGGCGGGAAGGGTTAGCGCCAGGGCGTCGTTTACTTGGAATTCGGCGCCGCGGGTCGCGGAGGTTCGGCGGGACTCAGCGGCGGCGATGGCACCGGGCGCGACGTCAATCCCGGTGGCCCGGAACCCGTGCCGGGCCAGCCAGAGGACGTTGGAGCCAGCCCCGCAGCCGACGTCAAGAACCGGTCCGGGCGGTTTGAACCAACCGTCCTCGACCGCTCGGACGAGTGCTGGGAATGGGTCGGGCGAGAACCAGGGGAGCTCCTCGAACGAGGTATTTGCATACGTGGCGGCCCATCTGGCACGGGCAGCTTTGGACAGACCGGGAGAGCGGCTTGGCCCTCTATGGGCCTTCGCGGAGGGCATGGGGAGGTGAAGGCCCGCGGGCAGATATTCTGTGTGTCGGTAGCGACCCTAGGATTGATGAGTGGGATCGCGAGGTTCAGTGAGCCCCGACGTCGGGGGCAGGGGTGGGGGCGGCGGAACGCATTCCCCAGAACGCCACCACACCGACCAGGGCCGTCACGATGTAGGCCACGAGCAGGAGGTCGTATAGCCAAGGAATGTAGGAAAGCGCGCCCGGGTAGGCATTGACTCCGAACAGGTACTGTTCGAACTGGCTCATCGAGGTGAACCCGACCTGGCTGTACGAGGTTACGATTCCCACCATGGCGAGGATGGCGACGATGGTCCACGCAAGACCGATGACCACCATGCCCTTCCGGCCCCGGGCCGACAACCTGCTCACGGCGGGCTGAGACGAAATGGAGAGGACGGCAATCGCAAGCAGAGCGATACCGAGGATCAAGTCGAGGGCACCCATGGCGAGCACGCCGTACCAGTGGATGTAGTACTGGGGAGCAGGATGAACTCCAAAATCGGACTGGAGATTCTTGTCGGTGAAGAGCATGACCAGAGAAATCAGGAAGTCGACCAGAAGTAGTCCCCCGAAGACGGCCACGCGTTTATCGCTCATTTTCCTGAACTGGAGCAAACCAAAGGCCGGTTTGCCTCTCCTCTGCTGGTTCGGCTACCCGCCCGCTGGCTCATAATCGATTTGGTTCGAAAGCGATAAACTACGTCGCTCTGTGGCCGGCATGGAGTTCCCGATGACAAAAGTCAAGGTCGAATTCGTCTACAGCGGTCTTCGAACTCGCAATCTCCCTCGATCACTGCGGTTCTATCGGAAGCTCGGATTTCGGATCCACAAGCGCGGGAAGATGGGGCACGGCGGCCAATGGGTCCATCTCGCGTTCCCAGGCGCAGCCCAGCGACTGGAGTTGAATTTCTACCCACGAACGAACCGGTTCTACGAGCCGATCCGAAAGGGCACAGAGTTCGATCATTTCGGCTTTCGAGTGTCCGACGTCGAGGCCTGGGAGAAGGAGCTCCGCAACCGGAAGTTCCCCATCGTGGCGCGGATCCGCGAAAAGTACGAGAATCTCGTGTATACCCGTGACCCGGATGGAAACTGGATCGAGTTCTTTGGTCCGGTCCCGGACTAGATCCCGGCTCTTCTTCCGAACTACTCAGCTTCGGAAGTTCGGGGGAAGAGTGTGTGCAAGTTGCAGTTATGTTGGTTCCGCCGATCGAACACTGACTCGTGGGTGAGTCTCCCACTCCTGGTCAGCTCACATGCTCGCGGATGAATTCGCTGCCCTCGCCACCCTCAGTTATTCGCGCCTTAGAGCGCAGGAAGACGGTCCGTGGCCGAGGACCCCAGAGCCGCTCGCCCCACACATTGCGACGCGGCCGTCCGAGGACGCCGCAGCACTTGCATCGGGGCCGTCGGCTCTGGAGCGTGAAGGAGATAGGGTCGCCTCTCTTTCAAGATTGCGAATACGATCCGGAGTAGCTTGTGGGCCCCGGCGATCGTCCCTTTCCCTGACCCGCGTCGTCGGGTGATGCGGCGCGCGGTCCGCGCCACATCTCCCCGGCGCTCTCGGTGGCGATGCGACCAGGACGCCTCGACGAGCAGCCAGCGAACGAAGGCGTTGCTGTCCCGCTTCAACTTGCCGTGATACTGTCGGTCGGCGGACTGGTACGACCGAGGGACCAGTCCGACGTACGACGCCACGTGACGAGAGGTGGGGAACCGCTCGATCGGGCAGAGGTAGGCGACGAGGGCCATGGCGGTGAGCTCTCCAATGCCCGGGATCGTGGCGAGCAGTTGACCCTCCTCGGACTCGAGCCATGCACTATGGATCTCTCGGTTGAGCTCCTTGCCTCGCTCCTCGAAGGCGAGCAGTGTCTCCAGCCCTCGGTCGACCTCGGGGAGGTGGAGTTTCCTCAGGACCTCACGCTTGCGTCGGAATCGGAGGAGTCCGTCCTCGTAGGGAATCCCTCGAGCGATCAGGAAGTGGTACGTGTGGTTCGCCAGTGCGGTCCAGTACCGGCGGTAGAACACCCGGTCCTGGACGAGAGTGCGGAGTTGACGGACCTCGGGGGGTGGGGCGAAGGAAGTGGGAAGAGAGTCGACCCGGAGGAGACGCGCCAGCGCCTCCGAGTCGACCTTGTCACTCTTGAGACTCGCCTCAGCGATCAAACGGGTCTTGTAGGGGTTGGTGAGCGTGACCTCCGCTCCGGTGGAGGCGGCCGTGTCGTAGTAGGGGGCCCACATCGAGCAGGCCTCCAGAGCGACGTGCTTCCGACCCGGGAGCCGGGTCAGGAAGTCGATCAACTCGGAGGGTTCGGGGCCGAACTTCTCCTGAGCGAGCTCACGTCCGGCGCCATCGAGCGCCGTCGCCACAACGATCTTTCGGTGTACGTCGAGTCCCACGTAGGTGTCTGCTGTCGTCTCCATACCGCGCCTCGAGGGGGAGGACAAGGCGCGGCGCCGATGGTTCTTGTGCCGCTGCATCGGCGGAACCCATCATGTCCACATTGCACCCACTCCCTGAGGGAACCTGTCACGAGCCAAGGTTCTTCGTCCTATCTGACCATCCACCGTTAGCTTGACCGGAGTGATGGCCCTCGGAACCCAATCGACTTCGCGCGAACTTCACCTGGTTTGGGCCTTCCTCGCCATCTTTTTCGCCTCCCTCATTGCGTTGACTTTGATTGGCGCAGGGCCATATCTACAGACCTGCACCGAGTGCGGCACCACTGTCGAAGGATCCTTCTGCGACGGTAACAGTCCCGGTGGGTGTGGGGAAGGCCTCGCTACCGCTGTTGCCCTGGCCACCGTCACCTCCGGACTGTCCTTACTGTTCGCGATTCACGCGTCTGCCGCCTATCGGTTGAAACGAGGACTGGGGGCCGCCTCCCTGCTCAAGCCGGAAGGTCGCTCAGGCCCAATCTTGATCCAAGTCGCCTCGCTCGCGGTAATGGCGGAGGGTGCATTGTTTGCTGCCGCCGCGGGACTAACTCCCCTTTTCCAATTCTGTCTCGAAGGCTGCCCGGCGCCCTACACCTTGAGCGGAATTACACTACAGTTTGCCCTTGTCGGCTTGTTGGCGCTCTTGGGTGGAACAACGACATTCCTCGTCTCTAGCTGGGCGTTGAGTCGACAAGTTGAAACCGCTCGGGTGGAAAACCGTCCTCGAATAGCCGCGCGCCCTTCCCTGCTACGACGGGGAAGATTGCGAGTCGCAGGAGGTCGAGTACATTCGCTTGGATCAGTGACCCGACCAGTGTGGGACTACCGTGGACCCCTATGTTTCTACCGGGTTGATTCTTAAGGGCTAAGACGGCGTCTCTCAGGTCGCCGCTAAGGAGGTGCGCCTTCCCTGTCGTGGGCCAAGTGACCGACTTCAAGGTCCTTGACGCAACATACTTTGGCACCCCGTTGATGTGGCTCGCAAAGGGCTCGATATCCGAATCGGGCCAAAAGTGAAGCCACTCCTCGTAGGTCTTCCGTCCCAGGAGCATCGCATCTTCATCCGCAATCTTCGAAGCGGAGTCTCCCTCGACCTGTTCATCGATAAGCTCCATGATAGCCGCTTGAACCGAGTCAAACTTGGCGACGCCGTCTAGCGTGAGGATCAGGTGTGCAACTACCTTTCTCGCCAAAGGCAATCCCTCCCTTTCAGTGGCTGCTTGAACGAGCGGGATCGAGCTTTCGTTGCCGGCCTATGTTTCCTCATCGCCCTTTGCCGACCGTCGCCCGTCGATCGAGCCCAAGCATGCCGAATCTATAGAAGATTCGTCAGTCGCTTCGTGTCCCAGCTCGCCCCATGACCCTCTCGCATGCAAGCCGCCGGTTGTCATCGACCACGCGGTCCCAACGAAGAAACCGACAATGACAAGCAGTCTTGGGCAGCATCGGTGCAACAGACCGTGCCCCTCGCTTGCCCGGGCCCTTGCGAGGAATGACCCCTGCTGCAACCCCCATCCAGTACCCTGGGCACGCCCCCCACCACTCTCGGAGGCGTAGCGGTCCACCGCAACACGGTCCTCCGCATGGCCGTCCATCGGCTCAATCGGATCCAGCGAGTGACCAGTTCAGGTCCCGCACACCGCTAGGGGAACGGGCACTACAGGACCTTTCCGGCGCGTATGATTGGAGTCCCGTCGATCGCGATCTCAGAGCCGGCGAGCGATAACCAAGTGAAGAAACTCGATCCGTTCGTGCCCCCGAGGTTCTGGTTCCTTCCAATTTGCAGTGATACGGAGCCACCCTCGACGGTCTCCAGGTTGGGGACATCCCGGATGGCCGGGTTCAGCCCGAGTTTGAGAGCGCTCGCACGGTCCTTGCCCGCCGTGCCGTTCTTATACTGACGGGAAAACTGTTCCTTTCCATGCTCGAAGGAGTACGAGGTAAGTTTACCGTCCGCG
>Ga0116217_10001429_pt1 | contig 23124 bp, 1 predicted proteins | sample Sb_taG_6_FD_89697 | JGI IMG/M metagenome (GOLD analysis project Ga0116217, IMG submission 89697) | Peat soil microbial communities from Weissenstadt, Germany - Sb_50d_4_PS metaG | ecosystem: Environmental > Terrestrial > Soil > Wetlands > Peat | place: Germany: Weissenstadt | collected 2010-09-21 | reverse complement strand
TGAGCGGGTCGGCATCGCGGCCCTCAACGGCCCCTCCTCGGTGGCCGTCTACGGGGACGGCGAGGCGCTGGCGGGGCTGATCGGCGAATGCCGGGCCGATGGCGTCGCGGCGGGGATGGTTCGCATCGACTACGCGGCCCACTCTCCGCAGGTGCAGGCCATCCGCGCCGAGCTGCTGCGGGCGCTCTCCGGCATCGTCCCGCGCTCCGGCGAGGTTCCCTTCTATTCGACTCTCATCGGCGGGATGCTGGACACGGCTCGGCTGGACGCCGAGCACTGGTATCGGGGCGAGCGCCAGGCCGTGCGGTTCGCGCCCGTCATCGGCGCCCTCCTGGGCGAGGGCGCTCGCATCTTCGTCGAGGTCAGCCCCCATCCGGTGCTCACGGCGTCGGTGCAGGAAGTCGCCGACGCCAGCCCGGGGGAGTCCGGCGAGGTGCTCGCGGTCGGCACGCTGCGCCGCGACCAGGGCACGCTCGCGCGCTTCTCCGCGGCGCTGGCCGACGTGCACGCGCGCCAGGCGCCACGGCCCGCCCGCCTGGCCAGCGCGGGCGAGGGGCGGGACCGCGGCACGCTGCTCGAGCTGGTGCGCACGCAGATCGCGACCATCCTGGGGCAGGCCTCGCCGGGGGCGATCGATCCGCGGCGCTCCTTCAAGGATCTGGGGCTCGATTCCGCGGCCCTCGTGGAGCTGCGCAACCGGCTGGGGACTCTGACGGGAGTGCCGCTGGGGGCTGCGGCGCTGTTCGACCATCCCACCCCGGTGGAGCTTGCCGAGTGGTTGGCGGCCGGCGCCGAGGGTCGCGCTCGGGGCGCGGGTCGCGCTTGGGGCGAGGGTCGTGCTTGGGGTGAGGGTCGCGCTCGGGGCGAGACGGCGCCGGCCGTGCCGCCGGACGCCCGCCGGGATGAGCCGATCGCGATCGTGGGGATCGGCTGCCGCTACCCGGGCGGCGTGCGCTCCGCGAGGCAGCTGTGGGAGCTCATCAGCGCAGGCGCCGATGCGATCTCGGAGTTTCCCACCGATCGCGGCTGGCAGCTCGACAGCCTCTACGACCCGGATTCCGATCGCCCGGGAACGAGCTACGTGCGCGAGGGCGGCTTCCTCCACGACGCCGCCGAGTTCGACGCCGGCTTCTTCGGGATCGGGCCGCGCGAGGCGCTGGCCATGGATCCCCAGCAGCGGTTGCTGCTGGAGGTCGCGTGGGAGGCCTTCGAGGACGCGGGCATCGATCCGCTGCTGCTGCGGGGCAGCGACGCCGGCGTGTTCGCCGGGGTGATGACTCAGGACTATGGACCGCGCCTGCATCGGGCGGGAGATGGCCTGGAGGGCTACACGCTCACCGGCAACACGGCCAGCGTCGTGTCGGGGCGCCTGGCCTATGTGTTCGGCCTGGAAGGGCCCGCCGTCACGGTGGACACCGCGTGCTCCGCCTCGCTCGTGGCGATGCACCTGGCCTGTCAGGCGCTGCGCCAGGGAGAGTGCGCGCTGGCGTTGGGGGCCGGCGTGACCGTGATGGCCAACCCGGGCATGTTCGTGGAGTTCAGCCGCCAGCGGGGGCTCGCGCCCGATGGGCGCTGCAAATCCTTCGCCGCGGCAGCCGACGGCACCGCGTGGGGCGAGGGGGTGGGCGTGCTGCTCCTGGAGCGCCTCGCCGATGCCCGGCGGCTGGGTCATCCCGTGTTCGCGCTGGTGCGGGGCAGCGCGATCAACCAGGACGGCGCCAGCAATGGCCTGACGGCGCCCAGCGGTCTCTCCCAGCAGCGGGTGATTTCTCAGGCGCTCGCCAACGCGCGCCTCTCGCCTGTGGATGTGGATGCGGTCGAGGCGCACGGCACCGGCACCAGGCTTGGAGATCCGATCGAGGCGCAGGCGCTGTTGGCGGCCTATGGGCAGGATCGTGCGCCGGAGCGCCCGCTGTGGCTGGGGTCGATCAAGTCGAATCTGGGTCACACGCAGGCCGCCGCGGGCGTGGCGGGGGTGATCAAGATGGTGATGGCGATGCGCCACGGCGTGCTGCCCAGGACGCTGCACGTGGACGAGCCCTCCAGGGAGGTCGACTGGTCGACCGGCATGGTGTCGCTGCTGACCGAGCAGGTGCCCTGGCCGCGGCAGGGCGAGCCGCGCCGGGCCGGCATCTCCTCCTTCGGCATCAGCGGCACCAACGCGCATGTGATCCTCGAGGAGGCTCCGGCGCATGGGGAGGTGCTGTCGCAGGGGGAGGTGCCGTCGTCGCGCGGGGGGGTGCCCTCGCAGGGGGTGCCGCCGCCGGCGGATCCTCTCGCGGCCACTCCGAGCTCGGCCGGCGAGGCCGGCAGCGAGGTCCATCCCACGCCGTGGGTGATCTCGGCCAAGGACGACGTTGCGCTGCTCGCGCAGGCGCAGCGCCTGCTGGAGCACGTCGATGCCTCGCCAGGGCTCAGGGAGGTGGATATCGGATACTCGCTGGCGACGGGGCGGTCGCTGTTCGCGCATCGCGCGGTCGTGCTCGGGGGTGAGCGGGAGGAGCTGCTCGCCGGACTCGCTGCGCTGACGCGCGGAGAGGTCGCGGCAAATGTGGTGAAGGGCGCAGCGGAGGGGGCGGGCGCCGGTACGGTGTTCCTCTTCCCCGGCCAGGGCTCACAGTGGCAGGGGATGGCGCTCGAGCTGCTCGATGCCTCGCCGGTGTTCGCACAGCGCATGCGGGAGTGCGCCGAGGCGCTCGCGGCTCACGTGGACTGGTCGCTGGAGGATGTCCTGCGCGCCGAGCCGGGCGCGCCGGGCCTGGAGCGCGTCGACGTGGTTCAGCCGGCGCTGTTCGCGGTGATGGTCTCGTTGGTGGGATTGTGGCGTGCCTGCGGCGTGACGCCCGATGTGGTTGTGGGTCACTCCCAGGGCGAGATCATCGCGGCGCACGTGGCCGGCGGGTTGTCGCTGGAGGATGCCGCAAAGGTGGTGGCGCTGCGCAGCCGCTCGCTGGCGCGCCTGTCGGATAAGGGCGGCATGGTGTCGATCTCGCTCGCGGCGGAGCCGCTGGGCGCGCGTCTTGAGCGCTGGCAGGGCCGGGTTGTGATCGCGGCGGTCAACGGTCCCGGTTCGGTGGTGGTGTCGGGCGATCCCGACGCGCTCGCCGAGCTGCTGCAGGAGTGTGAAGCGGAGGGCGTCAGGGCGCGGAGGATTCCGGTCGACTACGCCTCGCATTCGCCGCAGGTGCAGGCGATTCGCGACGAGTTGATCGAGGCGTTGTCCTCGATCGCTCCGCGCGCGGGGGACGTTCCGTTTCACTCCACCGTGACCGGCCGCCTGCTCGATACCGCCGAGCTCGGGCCGGAGTACTGGTATCGCAACCTGCGCGAAACGGTCCAGTTCGAGCGGGTCACGCGGACGCTGCTCGAGCAGGGATACAGGACGTTTATCGAGATCAGTCCTCACCCGGTGTTGACGGTGGGGGTGAAGGAGACCATCGATGAGGCGCTCGAGGACCCCCGGGATGTGGCGGTCGTCGGCTCGCTGCGACGCGATCAGGGTGGCCTGGGACGCTTCTCGATCTCGCTGGCTGAGGTCTTTGTGCACGGGGTCGATGTGGATTGGGGCGCCCTGCTGGGCGGGCGCGGCGCCGAACGGGTTGGCCTGCCGACCTACGCATTCCAGCGAGAGCGCTATTGGCTTGAAGCTCCCGCGGCGGATGGCGGCGAGATGAGCTCCTCCGGCCAGGGCTCGCTGGGCCATCCGTTCCTGACCGGCGCCATGCGCTTGGCCGGCGATCGGGGATGGCTGTTCATGGGTCGCCTGTCTCTGCAGACACATCCGTGGCTCGTCGATCACGCGGCCATGGACGTCGTGTTGCTGCCGGGCACCGCGTTTGTCGAGCTGGCCCTGCGGGTCGGCCGCGAGGTTGGTTGCGAGTCCGTGCAGGAACTCGCGTTGGAGACGCCACTGACGTTCTCCGAGCGGGATGTGGCGCAGATCCAGATATCGGTGGGAGAGCTCGACGAGCACGGCCGGCGCTCGGTGGGCGTCTACTCTCGTCTGGAGGACGATGGCGGCGATGGGCCTCCTGGCACGGAGCAGGAGTGGACGCGCCATGCCAGCGGCGCGATCGCCGCTCGTGAAGTATCTGCCGATGAGCTGAGGGCGCTGAACGAGCGGGCGGCGGCCTTTGCCGGCGGCGAGTGGCCGCCGCGGGGCGCGGTCGCGGTGGACGTCGACGATCAATATCGTCGTCTGGCCGATCACGGCTACAACTACGGACCGGCATTCCTGGCCCTGAGGGCCGCATGGCGTCGCGGGGAGGAGGTCTTCGCCGAGGTGTCGCTGTCCGAGCAGGAGCGGGCACAGGCCGGCGCGTTTGAGGCGCATCCGGCATTGCTCGATGCCTCGCTGCACGCGCTGCTTGACGCATTCGGCAGGAATATGGAGGAGGGCGGCAGACCGCACCTTCCGTTCTCCTTCAGCGGGGTGAGCGTGTTTGCCACGTCTCGGTCTTCGTTTCGAGTCAGGCTCGCGCTGGAGGCGGAAAAGACGATGTCGCTGGTGGCCGCCGGCGAGAATGGCGAGCTGCTTGCCTCGGTGCGCTCGCTGGTCTTGCGCGAAACCTCGGGTGAGCAGCTGAGGGCCGCGCGCGCGACCCACCGCGATTCGCTGTTCCAACTCGATTGGATAGCCGTCGCGAAGGCGTCCGCCCCGAGGCCCGCGAAGGGATCGAGGTCCGCGACGGAACGGCGGGCCGCAACGGAACGGCGGGCCGCGACGGGACCGAGCCCAACGACGGAACGGTGGGCGCTTGTGGGTGAGGAGGAGGGCTCCACGCTCTCCCGCTCGCTCCGCGCCGCTGGCGTCTCCTGCGATGTGCACCCTGGCATCGAGTCTCTGCTCGAGGCTGTCGCGGCGGGCGCCCCCGTCCCGCGGGTGACGCTCGCCGACTTCACCGCCTCCTCCACCCGCACGCCGGGTCCTGACCGCGAGCTGCCGGCGAAGGCGCGCGGCGTTCTTCATCGCGCGCTCTCGCTGATGCAGTCCTGGCTGGCGCACGAGGTCCTCCGCGACTCGCGACTGGTGATCGTGACCCGGGGCGCCCTCGCTGCTCGGCCCGGCGAGGGCGTCGCCGATCTGGCCGCGGCGCCGCTGTGGGGACTCGTGCGCTCCGCCCAGGCCGAGAGCCCCGAGCGCTTTGTGATCGTCGATCTGGATGAGGGGGTTGATCTGGATGACGGGGACCATGCGCTAGGCGCACTGACCGCGGCGCTCGGCTCCGGCGAGATGCAGCTGGCGCTGCGCGAGAGCGACATTCTTGCTCCGCGGATCGCCCGGGTGAGATCGCGGGCGGACGATCCCCTCGTGCTCGACCGAGAGAGCACGGTGCTGATCACCGGCGGCACGGGTGGCGTGGGAGCGCTCCTGGCGCGGCATCTCGCGGTCGCGCACGGCGCCGGGCAGCTGCTGCTGCTGAGCAGGCGGGGCCCCGATGCCGAGGGCGCGGCCACGCTCGAGGCAGAGCTCGGCGAGCTTGGCGCCGAGGTGAGGATCGTGGCCTGCGATGTGAGCGACCGGGGGCAGCTGAAGGCCGTGCTCGACGCGATTCCCGCGCGGCATCCGCTCAGCATGATCGTCCATGCCGCGGGTGTGGCCGACAACGGACTGCTCGGCGCGTTGACGCCCGAGCGAATCGATCTGGTGCTCGCGCCCAAGCTCGACGCCGCGCTGCACCTGCACGAGCTCACGGAGCACATCGACCTGAAGGCGTTCGTGCTCTTCTCGTCGATCGCCGCCACCTTCGGCGGGCCCGGGCAGGGCAACTATGCGGCGGGCAACGCCTTCCTCGATGCCCTAGCCGAGCACCGCCGCTCGCGGGATCTGCCCGCGATCTCCATGGCCTGGGGGCTTTGGGCCGATACGGGCATGGGCCGCCAGCTGGACGAGATAGACGTGAGGCGGGTGGCGCGCTCCGCGAGCATGCGCACGCTCACCCTGGAGCAGAGCCTGTCCCTCTTCGACCTGGCTCTCGCCGCCGATCGGGCGACGGTGGTACCGGTCCGCCTGGATGACGCGACCCTGCGCGCCGAGGCCAGAGCGGGCACCCTGCCGAGATTGCTCTCCGGGCTGGTGCGCACGCCTGGCCGCGGAGCCTCCGATGGTGAAAGGGGGTCTCTCGCGCTGCGCCTCGCGGGCGCGGGCGAGGAGGAGCGCGAACGTGTGTGGCTGGAGCTCGTGCAAGCTCAGGCGGCTGTCGTGCTGGGACACAGCTCGCCGCAGGCGATAGACCCGAAGAGCACCTTCAAGGATCTTGGCTTTGACTCGCTCGCTGCGGTGGAGTTCAGAGATCGGCTCTCCGGGGCCACCGGTTCGCGCCAGCCCGCCACGCTCATCTTCGACTATCCAACCCCCGCTGAGCTCGCCGGGCACCTGCACAGGGAGCGAGAGGACCTGGGTGGGGGGAGAGAGGGCTTGGGTAGGGAGCGGGAGGGCCTGGGTAGGGAGCGAGAGGGCGCGGGCGGGGAGAGAGCGGGCGCGGGAGTGCAGGTCAGGGCTTCCGCGGTCCGCGAGCGGTCGCCCGATGGAGTCCTCGCGCAATCGGCCGACGAGGAGATAGCCATCGTGGGGATGAGCTGCCGCAGCCCCGGAGGCGTGTACTCCCACGAGCAGCTATGGCAGCTCATCGTCTCGGGCGGCGATGCCATCTCTGCTCTCCCGACCGATCGCGGGTGGGATCTGGAGCGGCTCTATGACCCCGATCCCGATCAGCCGGGAACGAGCTATGCGCGTGAGGGGGGGTTTGTCTATGACGCGGCGGAGTTCGATGCGGGGTTCTTCGGAATCAGTCCGCACGAGGCGCTGGTGATGGACCCCCAGCAGCGCATGCTCCTGGAAGTCGCCTGGGAGGCCTTTGAAGACGCCGATATCGCCCCGGCCCTGTTGCGCGGCAGCCAGACGGGGGTGTTCGCGGGTGTCATGTACAACGACTACGCCGCCGATCTGCGCTCACCGGCCGGCCTGCGATCGCCGATGGGCATGGACAGCTATCTCGGTACCCACAACCTTGGCAGCGTCGTATCCGGTCGCGTCGCCTATCTGTTCGGGCTGGAGGGGCCGACGATCACGCTGGACACGGCTTGCTCCTCCTCGCTCGTGGCGCTGCACCTCGCATGCCAGGCGCTGCGCGCGGGCGAGTGCTCGTTGGCACTGGCGGGCGGCGTGACCGTCCTGTCCACCCCCAAGGTGTTCATGGATTTCAGCCGCCAGCGGGCGCTCGCTCGCGACGGGCGCTGCAAGGCCTTCGCGGCGAACGCGGATGGCATCGGCCTGTCCGAGGGCGCGGGCGTGGTGCTGGTGGAGCGGCTGTCCGATGCGCATCGTCTGGGGCATCCGGTGCTGGCGGTGATACGGGGCAGCGCGGTCAACCAGGACGGCGCGAGCAATGGGTTGACCGCGCCCAACGGTCCCTCTCAGCAGCGCGTGATCGCCCAGGCGCTGGCGAACGCCGGATTGTCCGCTGGGCAGATCGATGCGGTGGAGGCGCATGGAACGGGCACCACGCTGGGCGATCCGATCGAGGCGCAGGCGCTGATGGCGACCTATGGCAAGGGCCGCCCGGATGGGCGTCCTCTGTGGCTGGGGTCGATCAAGTCGAACGTCGGCCATCTGCAGGCCGCGGCGGGCATCGCCGGGGTGATCAAGATGGTGCTGGCGCTGCGCCACGGCGTGCTGCCACCGACGCTGCACGTGGACGAGCCCTCGCGCGAGATCGATTGGTCGGCCGGCGCGATGGCATTGCTCACAGAGGCGATGCCCTGGGAGAGCGGCGGTGAGCCGCGACGCGCGGGCGTCTCCTCGTTTGGCGCCAGCGGCACCAATGCGCATCTGATTCTCGAGGAGGCTCCAGCGCTCCCGGTCCCGGCCGGGGACGGCGTTCGCCCAGCCGCGGTCGGTCCTCTGGCGATCGCGGGCGACGACGGCGTGCTGCCGTGGGTCCTATCGGGCAACGGTGTCGCTGCCCTGCGGGGGCAGGCTGCGCGGTTGCGCGGGTTCGTGGAGGGCGATCCGGGGCTTGACCTGGCCGATGTGGGCCTGTCCCTGGCCGTGGGTCGGGCGGTGTTCGAGGATCGCGCCGTGGTGGTTGGCGAAGGTCGCGAGGGTCTGCTCGAGGGCTTGAGCGCGGCGGCCGAAGGCGCTTTCGCGGAGCGCCTGGTCGAAGGGGCGGCCACGGGGGTTGGCCGCGGGACCGTGTTCCTGTTTCCCGGTCAGGGCTCGCAGTGGCCGGGGATGGCGGCCGAGCTGCTGGATGCCTCGCCGGCGTTCGCCAAGGAGATGCGCCTGTGCGCGCAGGCGCTGACAGGCTTTGTGGATTGGTCGCTCGAGGATGTGCTGCGGGGCGTGGAGGGGGCCCCCGGGCTTGACCGCGTCGACGTGGTGCAGCCGGCGCTGTTCGCGATCATGGTGTCGCTGGCGGGGCTGTGGGGTGCGTGTGGCGTACGCCCGCACGCGGTGGTGGGTCATTCCCAGGGTGAGATCAGCGCTGCGTATATAGCGGGTGGGCTCTCGCTCCAGGACGCGGCGCGCCTGGTGGTGGTGCGCAGCCGGGCGCTCGTGAAGCTGATGGGGCGTGGCGGGATGGTGTCGGTCGCGGCCGGAATCCGCGAGCTGAGCGGGCGCCTTGAGCGTTGGGATGGCCGCGTGTCGGTCGCCGCGGTGAACGGACCCTCCGCGGTGGTGGTCTCCGGCGATCGCGACCCGCTGCACGAGTTCCTTGCCGAGTGCCTGGCGGATGGCCTGAAGGCGCAGGAGATCCCCGTTGGCTATGCGTCGCACTCCGCGCAGATCGACGAGGTTCGCCAGGAGCTGCTGGACGCCTGCGAGGGAATCTCCCCGGTTTCCGGTGCAGTGCCGTTCTTCTCGACGGTCACGGGAGAGTGGCTGGACACCTCCCGTCTGGATGGTGAGTACTGGTATCGCAACCTGCGTGAGACGGTGCAATTCGAGCGGGCCGCGCGTGCGCTGCTGGAGGAGGGCTATCGCGCGTTCATCGAGGTGGGGCCCCACCCGGTGCTGACTCTCGGAGCGCAGGAAATCGTCGAGGAGGCGCTCGACGAGAGCTCCGGGGAGGCGGTGATCGCGGGCTCGCTGCGTCGTGGTCAGGGCGGCTTGGAGCGCTTTCTGCTCTCGCTGGGCGAAGCGTGGGTGCGGGGCGTGGAGGTCGATTGGGGCCGCGTGTTCGCGGGTATGGGCGCCAGGCGCGTGAAGCTGCCCAGCTACGCCTTTCAACGGGCGCGCTACTGGCTCGATGGCACAGGCCTGGCGGTCGGCGATTTCGCCTCGGCCGGCCAGGTCTCGGCGAATCACCCGCTGCTGAGCGCCGCTCTGGATCTGGCCGACGGCGAGGGCGCTCTGTTCACGGGCTGCCTGTCGCTCCAGACTCATCCGTGGCTGGCCGACCACGCTGTGATGGGCACGGTGCTGTTCCCCGGCACGGCCTTCGTGGAGCTGGCGCTGCGTGCCGCGCGCGAGGTCGGGTGTGCGGGGTTGCGGGAGCTGACGCTGCAGGCGCCGCTGGTCCTCGCGCAGGACGGCGCCGTCGAGGTGCAGGTGACCGTCGGCGAGCCCGGGGCCTCCGGGGAGCGCCCGTTGAAAGTCCACTCCCGCCCGCGGCGCGCCGCCGGCGATGGGCCTTCACAGAGCGCCGCCGGCGATGGGCCTTCACAGAGCGCCGCCGGCGAAGAGCCCTCACAGGGCACCGCCGGCGAAGAGCTCTCCCATGAGACGTCCTGGACGTGTCACGCCAGCGGCGTGCTCACACCGGGTGCGGCGGTGCTCGACGGCGAGGCCGCCGCGCGAGCAGGTGCGCTCGCCGACGGGGTGTGGCCTCCGCCGGGCGCGGATCGAGTGGCGATCGACGGCCTGTATGACCGCCTGGCCGAGTGGGGCTATGACTACGGACCGGCCTTCCAGGGGGTGCGCGCCGCGTGGCGGCGAGGCGAGGAGATGTTCGTGGACGTGTCGCTGCCCGATGAGCAGCAGATTCTCGCCGGCCGGTTCGGGCTGCATCCGGCTCTGCTGGATGCGGCGCTGCACGTGTTGGTGCTGGAGTTGCTCGGCGAGCACGGCCAGGAGACCGACGGCCGGGTGCGGCTCCCGTTCTCGTGGGACGAGGTGGGGTTGCACGGGGTGGGCGCATCCTCGCTGCGCATAGCACTCACACGGGTTGGCGGCGACTCGGTCTCGCTGGTGGCGGTCGATGAGGGCGGCGCGCTCATCGCCTCGGTGGGTTCGCTGGTGCTGCGCCCCGCCTCTGCGCAGGAGCTCGGTGGGGCCCGCGGGGATCTTGAGGAGTCGCTGCTGTGCGTGGACTGGAGCGCGGTCCCGATCGCCGACGCGGGTATCGCTGTCGCGAAATACCGGGATCTGGCCTCGTTGAGCGCAGCCATCGACGGCGGCGGCGAGGTCCCCGGCGTGGTGCTCCTGGACTGCGCAATGGACGACGCCGCAACCGCCGGCGAGGGCGGTGCGCTCGTGGGTGCGACCCACGCGGAGGTCAAGCGGGTGCTGGAGCTGATGCAGGCGTGGCTCGCGGACGAGCGCCTCGCCGCGGCGCGCCTAGTGCTGCTGACGCGCGGCGCCGTGGCTGTGAGCGCCGGCGAGGATCTGTCGGGCCTTGCGCAGGCGCCGCTGTGGGGCCTGGTGCGCTCGGCACAGTCCGAGCACCCCGGGCGCTTCGTGCTGGTGGACATCGACGACGAGCGGGACTCGCTGGATGCACTGGGAGCGGCGCTCGCCACCGGGGAGCCCCAGCTCGCCGTGCGCGAGGGCGAGGTGTTGGCTCCGCGACTGGTGCGCGGCGGCTCGGGCAGCGTCCTTGGGCTCCCCGCCGGGGAGCGGGCCTGGCGCCTGGAGGTTGTCGGCGATGGCGGCACGCTCGATCAGCTTGCGCTCGTTCCCCACCCCGAGGCGCTGGAGCCGCTCCAGGCCGGACAGGTGAGGATCGCCGTGCGCGCCGCCGGCCTGAACTTCCGCGATGTCACGGTCGCCCTGGGTCTCGTGGCCCTGCGCGACTCCGCGGATGCCATCGGCAGCGAGTGCGCGGGGATCGTGTTGGAGGTCGGCCCGGGGGTGGACCTCGTTCCCGGGGAGCGCGTGATGGGTCTGGTCGCCGGTGGGTTTGGCCCCGTGGCGGTGAGCGACCGCCGCCTGCTGGCGCGCGTGCCCGACGATTGGTCCTTCGCGCAGGCCGCGTCCGTTCCGATCGTCTTCCTGACGGCGTACCACGGGCTGGTCGACCTCGCCGGCGTGAAGCCGGGCGAGCGGCTGCTGGTGCACGCCGCCGCCGGCGGCGTGGGGATGGCCGCGGTGCAGCTGGCTCGGCACCTGGGCGTCGAGGTGTTCGCCACCGCCAGCCCGGGGAAGTGGGAGACGCTGCGGGCCATGGGGGTGGATCGCGCGCACATCGCCTCCTCGCGCACGCTGGAGTTCAGGGAGCGCTTCCTGAAGGAGACGGGCGATGAGGGCGTGGATGTCGTCCTCAACTCGCTCGCGCGGGAGTTCGTGGATGCCTCGCTGGGGCTGCTGCCGCGCGGCGGGCGCTTCCTGGAGATGGGCAAGACCGACATTCGCGACGCGCAGGCGATCGCCGGCGAGCACCCGGGCGTGGCCTACCGCGCGTTCGATCTGCCGGAAGCGGGCCCCGAGCGCCTGCAGGAGATGCTCGTGGAGGTGCTGGATCTGTTCGAGCGGGGCGTGCTGCGGCCGCTGCCCCTCAGGACGTGGGATGTCCGCCGCGCGCGCGAGGCCCTTCGCTTCCTCAGCCAGGCGCGCCACGTCGGCAAGATCGTGCTCACGCTGCCAAGGGAAATCGACCCTGCGGGCACGGTGCTGATCACCGGTGGCACAGGTGTTCTGGGCGCGCTGCTGGCCCGGCACCTGGTGGTTGCGCACGGGGTGCGCAGCATCGTGCTTGCCAGTCGTAGCGGCGGCGATGCGCCGGGGGCCGGCGAGCTTCAGGCGCAACTGCAGGCGCACGGCGCGCGCGTCGCCGTGAAGGCCTGCGACGTGAGCGAGCGCGCCCAGCTCGAAGACCTGCTCGCGGCGGTGCCGGCGGAGCACCCGTTGACGGCGGTGGTGCACACCGCGGGAGTGCTCGATGACGGCGTGATCGGCTCGCTGACGCCGGAGCGGGTCGATCGGGTGATGGCCCCGAAGGTCGATGCGGCGTGGCACCTGCACGAGCTGACCGCGGACCTGGAGTTGTCGGCGTTCGTCATGTACTCCTCGGCCGCCGGCACGCTGGGGACGGCAGGGCAGGGCAATTACGCCGCGGCCAACGCCTTTCTCGACGCGCTGGCCGCGTATCGCCGCGCGCGCGGGCTGCCCGGCACCGCGCTGGCCTGGGGCCACTGGGCGCAGGCGAGCGGCATGACCGGCCATCTCGACGCCCCTCTCCAGGCGTGGGTCGAACGCGCCGGCATGGCCGCGATGTCCTCCGCGGAGGGCCTCGAGCTGTTCGACGCCGCCTGCGCCATGGACGAGGCGCTGGTGGCTCCGCTGCGCCTGCACACCGCGGCCCTGCGCGCCCAATCGCGCACGGGCACGATGGCGCCGCTGCTGCGCGGCCTCGTGCGTGCCCCCGCTCAGCACTCCAGGCAGGGCGAGGAGGGCTCGCTGTTGCGCCGCCTGACCGGCATGTCCGAGCACGAGCGCGGACGGCTGCTGCTCGATCTGGTGCGCAGCGAGGCGGCGGCCCTGCTTGGGCGCGGCGCGGCCGACGCCGTGCCGGCGCGGCAGGCGTTCAAGGAGCTGGGTTGCGACTCCCTCACCGCGGTCGAGCTGCGAAACCGGCTGAGCGCACTGACCGGGCTGCGCCTGCCCACCACCGCGGTCTTCGACCATCCCACGCCGGCGGCGCTGAGCGAATACCTGCTGGCGCAGCTCGCCGGCTCGCGCCTGCGCGTCGCGGGCGCTGTCGCCTCCGCGGTGGTCAACGAGCCGATCGCGATCGTGGGGATGAGCTGCCGCTACCCCGGAGGGGTGCGCTCGAGCGAGGATCTCTGGGAGATGCTGGCCGGCGGCGGCGATGCGATCGGCGGGTTTCCCAGCGATCGCGGATGGGACCTCGAGGGCCTGTTCGACCCCGACCCCGATCGCTCGGGGCACTGCTACACGCGCGCCGGGGGCTTCCTCTACGACGCGGGCGAGTTCGATGCCGATTTCTTTGGCATCAGCCCCCGCGAGGCGCTGGGGATGGACCCTCAGCAGCGGCTGTTGCTGGAAACCACGTGGGAGGCGCTGGAAGACGCCGGCATCGACCCCCAATCGCTGCGCGGCAGTCAGACGGGGGTGTTCACCGGGTTCAGCTCCCAGGACTACGAGAGCATCGAGGGCTACAGGCTCACGGGCCGCTTGAGCAGCATCCTCTCGGGGCGCGTGGCATACGTGTTCGGGCTGGAGGGCCCGGCTGTGACCGTGGACACGGCCTGCTCCTCCTCGCTGGTGGCGCTGCACATGGCCAGCCAGGCGCTGCGCGCGGGGGAATGCTCGCTGGTCCTCGCGGGCGGCGTGACGGTGCTGAGCAAACCCGACTCGCTGGTCGAGTTCAGCCGCCAGCGAGGGCTCGCGCGCGACGGCCGCTGCAAGTCGTTCGCGGCCGGGGCGGACGGCATCGGCATGTCCGAGGGGGTGGGCGTGGTGTTGCTGGAGCGCCTCTCCGACGCGCGCCGTCTGGGCCACGAGGCGCTGGCGGTGGTGCGCGGCAGCGCGATCAACCAGGACGGCGCGAGCAACGGGCTGACGGCGCCCAACGGCCCGTCCCAGCAGCGGGTGATCGTTCAGGCGCTTGCCAATGCCGGGCTGTCGGCCCGGCAGATCGATGCGGTCGAGGCGCACGGCACGGGCACGACGCTCGGCGACCCGATCGAGGCGCAGGCGCTGCTGGCGACGTACGGGCAGGAGCGCGATCGACCCCTGTGGCTTGGGTCCCTGAAGTCGAACATCGGTCACACGCAGGCCGCCGCGGGGGTGGCCGGTGTGATCAAGATGGTCCTGGCGATGCGCCATCGCGCGTTGCCAAGGACGCTGCACGTCGATGAGCCCACCACCGCGGTCGACTGGTCGCTGGGCGCCGTGGCGCTGCTCACCGAGGAGGTGTCCTGGAGCGGCAACGGCGAGCCTCGCCGCGCGGGGGTGTCGTCCTTTGGGATCAGCGGCACCAATGCGCACCTGATTCTCGAGGAGGCTCCGCCGCTCGATGCCGCGGCGCCTCCCGGGGGTTCGGCGCCGGCGGATGCCGGGGATGCCGTGCGGGGGGATGCCGCCGATGCCGTGCCCGTGCCGGCCGGCAATGGCCGGCGGGGCTCCGAGGAGCGTGTCTTCGCCGCCGCCGCACTGGACGGCGGGCTTGCGCCCTGGGTGGTCTCGGCGAAGAGCGAGGGGGCGCTGCGCGAGCAGGCGCTGCGGCTGAGGCGCCACGTCGGCGGCCGGCAGCTGGAGGTGGCGGACGTGGGCCGCTCGCTGGCCACCGGGCGCTCGGCGTTCGAGCACCGGGCGGTGGTGCTCGGCCGCGGCATCGAGGACCATCTGGCGGGACTCGACGCGTTGGGCGAGGGGCGGGGAGTCGCCGATGTCCTCGCCGGGGAGGCGGTCGCCGGCGGCGTGGTGTTCCTCTTCCCGGGCCAGGGGTCGCAGTGGCAGGGGATGGCGCTCGAGCTGCTGGAGGCATCGCCGTTGTTCGCCGCGCGGATGCGGGCCTGCGCCGATGCGCTGGCGCCGTTCGTGGACTGGTCGCTGGAGAGCGTATTGCGGGGCGAGGCCGATGCGCCGGGTCTCGACCGGGTTGACGTGGTGCAGCCGTCCCTGTTCGCGGTGATGGTCTCGCTGGCGGGGCTCTGGCGCGCCTGCGGGGTGCAACCGGATGCGGTCGTGGGTCACTCTCAGGGAGAGATCGCGGCTGCGCACGTGGCGGGCGCTCTGTCGTTGCAGGACGCCGCTCGTATCGTCGCGCTGCGCAGCCGGGCGTTGGCTGGATTGGCCGGCCGCGGTGGGATGGTCTCGCTCGCGCTCGGGGTTGAGGAGGTCCAGTCGCTGATCGACGGGCAGGGCGAGAGGATCTCGATCGCCGCCGTCAACGGACCATCCTCGGTGGTGGTCTCCGGCGATCGTGAGTCCCTGGCGCAGCTGCTCGGACAGTGCGCCGCGCAGGGTGTGCGAGCGCGGCAGATAGCGGTGGACTACGCCGCGCACTCGGCGCAGGTCGAGACGATCCGGGAGGAGCTGCTGGAGGGCTGCTCGGGGATCGCTCCGCGCGCCGGCGAGGTTCCGCTCTATTCCACCGTGAGCGCGGAGCTGCTCGAGACCGAGCGGTTGGACGCGGAGTACTGGTATCGCAATCTGCGCCAGACGGTGCAGTTCGAGCGGGTCTCCCGGACCCTGATCGAGCAGGGATTCCGGACGTTCGTCGAGGTCAGCCCGCATCCGGTCCTGACCGTCGGGATACGCGAGAGCGTCGATGCGGCGTGCGGCGAGATGCAGGACGGCGCTGAGCCGCCGGACGTCGGCGTGAGCGGTTCGCTGCGCCGCGAGGAGGGTGGTTCCGGGCGTTTCGTCAGATCCCTGGCCGAAGCGTGGGTGCACGGCGCGGAGGTGGACTGGGGCGCGGTGTTCGCGGGATCGCGGGCCGGGCGCGTGCGGCTGCCCACCTATGCCTTTCAGCGCGAGCGCTACTGGAGCCAGGCGCCGGGGTTGGCTGGCGCGGATATCGCCTCGGCGGGCATGGACGCCGCGAAGCACCCGCTGCTTGGAGCCACGCTGGAGTTGGCCGCGGGCGAGGAGTCCGTGTTCACCGGACGCCTCTCGTTGCAGACCCATCCGTGGCTCGCCGATCACAGGATGTCGGGCGCGGTGCTGCTGCCCGGTACGGCCTTCGTGGAGCTGGCCCTGCACGCCGGCGCTCACTTCCAGTGCGAGCGCATACAGGAGCTCACCATCGAGGCCCCGCTGATGCTGCCCGAGCGCGGCGGAGTCCAGATACAGCTCTCCGTGGGCAGGCCTGAGGAGTCGGGCTGTCGTTCGCTCGGCGTCTATTCGCGTCTGGAAGAGACCGCCAGCGATGGTCTGTGGCGCGACGATGCCTGGACTCGCCACGGAGGCGGCGTGCTTGCCCGCGCCGAGGCCGGCGCGCGGGAGCGTGCGGATCTGGAGAGGCGGGCGGCGTCCCTTGCCGGGGAGCAGTGGCCCCCCGCGGGGGCGGTGGAGAGCGACGTTGACGGCCTGTATGACCGCCTGGCCGAGCAGGGCTACGACTACGGGCCCGCCTTCCAGGGATTGCGCGCGGCCTGGCAGCGCGGGGAGGAGCTGTTCGCCTAGGTCTCCCTGCCCGAGCAGCAGCAAGCGGATGCACAGCTGTTCGGCGTGCACCCGGCGTTGCTGGATGCGGCGCTGCACGCGCTGGGCGCGCGGATGCTCGAACGGGAGGACGGCGAGCGTCGCTGGCTGCGTCCCTTCTCATGGAGCGAGGTGAGCCTTCATGCCACGGGCGCCTCGCACCTGCGCGTGCGCATTTCCCCGACGCCGCAGGCCGACACCATGTCGCTGCTGGTCGCCGACGAGAGCGGCGCGCCGGTCCTCGCGGTAGAGGCCCTCGCGTTGCGCCCGTTCTCCCCGGGAGAGCTCCCCGGCGCCGCCGGCCTGCACGACTCGCTGTATCGCGTCGCCTGGACCGCGCTCCCGCCGGGGTCCTCGGCGGTGGAGCCTCCCGTGGTGCTCGGCCGCGAGGGCCTTGGCCTGGCGGGGGCGCTGCAGGCCGCCGGCGCGGAGCCGCAGCTGCACGCGGACCTGGCGTCACTGGCCGGCGCCGTCGAGGAGGCGGGAGCGGCTGGAGCAACCGTGTTCGCGGGTTGTGCGCTGGATGACGGATATGAGACGCCCGCGAAGAGCTCCGACGCGACGCTGTCGGGTCGCGCGCAGGATGACTGTGAGGCCACTCCGGACGGACTTGGCGGCTCGGTACGCGCGGTCGCCAACCGCGTGCTGAGCCTGGCGCAGGCGTGGCTCGCCGAGGAGCGCTTCGCCGGCATGCGCCTTGCCTTCGTCACCCGCGGCGCCCTGGCCGTGGGCTCTCAGGAGTCGCTGCCGGGTCTCGTCGATGCGCCGGTGTGGGGGCTGGTGCGCTCGGCCCTCTCGGAGAACCCGGGCCGTTTCATGCTCCTCGACGTCGATGACGAGCAGGCATCCCTACGTGCGCTGAGCGCGGCCGCGGCACTAGAGGAGCCACAGCTGGCCGTACGCGAGGGCGGGCTTCACCTGCCGCGACTGACGCGCGTGTCCGGCTCGACCCCACCGGCGGCGTTTGCCGCGGGGGGCACCGTGCTGATCACCGGCGGCACAGGTGAGCTCGGTGGCCTCGTGGCACGGCACCTGGTGAGCGAGCACGGGGTGCGCAGCATCGTGCTGGCCAGTCGTCGCGGCGGCGATGCGCCGGGCGCGCGGGAGCTCGAGCGGGAGCTGCTGGGGCTGGGCGCGCGCGTGAGCATCGTGGCGTGCGACGTGGCCGAGCGCGAGCAGTTGCGGGCGCTGATCGAGGCCGTGCCGCGCGAGTATCCCCTGAGCGCCGTGGTGCACACCGCCGCGGTGCTCGCCGACGGTGTGGTCGAGTCGCTCACGCCCGCGCGCCTGGATCGGGTTCTGCGTCCCAAGGTGGACGCCGCGTGGCACCTGCACGAGCTGACCAGAGATCTCGACCTGACGGCGTTCATCCTGTTCTCATCCGTCGCGGCGACGCTCGGAAGCCCCGGCGCGGGCAGCTATGCGGCGGGGAACGCCTTCCTGGACGCGCTGGCGGCGCATCGACGGGCGCTGGGCCTTCCGGCCACCGCGATGGCGTGGGGCCTGTGGGGGTCGCAGGCCAGCGGCATCAGGGCCGATCTGGGCGAGCTGGACCTCGCGCGGATGACGCGCTCGGGGGTCGCGGCGATGTCCTTCGAGGAGTGTCTTGAGCTGTTCAACGCCGGACAGGGCGCGGAGGAGGCGCTCGTCGTCCCGGCGCGCCTGGATGTCGCGGCGCTGCGCGCCCAGGCTCGAGCCGGGACGATGTCCCCGCTGCTGCGCGGTCTCGTGCGCGCCCCCGCCGACCGCGTATCCGCCGGCGTCGAGCGATCGTTGGCGCGGCGCCTGTCGGGGGCATCGCTGGAGGAGCGCCGGCGGGTCGTGCTCGAGCTGGTGCGTGCCGAAGCGGCGATCGTGCTGGGGCACGCCGCCGCGGCGACGGTGTCGGCGGATCGGCCCTTCAAGGAGCTTGGGTTCGACTCGCTGGCAGCGGTCGAGCTGCGCCAGCGCCTGGCCGCGGCGAGTGGCCTGCGCCTGCCGGCGACGCTCGTCTTCGACTACCCCACCCCGACTGCGCTGGCCGGTCATCTGCTGGAGGAGATCGAGGGCGTCGGCAGCGCGGCGCGCGCGCCGGCGCCGGTGGGCGTTGCAGGCGCCGAGCCGATCGCGATCGTGGGGATGAGCTGCCGCTATCCAGGCGGCGTGCGCTCCCCCGCGGAGCTCTGGCAGCTGCTCGTGAGCGGCGGCGACGCGATCGCGGGCTTCCCGCTGGATCGTGGCTGGGACATCGAGGGGTTGTACGACCCCGCCGGGGATCGTCCCGGGACCACCTGCACGCGCGAGGGAGGCTTCCTCTACGACGCCGGCGACTTCGACGCGGCCTTTTTCGAAATCGGCCCGCGCGAGGCGCTGGCGATGGATCCGCAGCAGCGGCTGCTGCTGGAGGCGTCGTGGGAGGCCTGCGAGCACGCCGGCATCGCTCCGCACTCGCTGAGCGGCAGCCAGACGGGGGTCTTCGCCGGTGTCAGCTCACAGGATTACGCCGTCAACCTCGGGTCGGCCTTCGCGAGCGTCGAGGGCTACTGGGCGACCGGGCACGGTGCCAGCGTCGTCTCCGGCCGCGTGGCCTATGCCCTGGGTCTGGAGGGTCCGGCGGTGACGGTGGACACGGCCTGCTCCTCCTCGCTGGTGGCGCTGCATCTGGCGTGCGCGGCGCTGCGCGCGGGCGAGTGTTCGCTGGCGCTGGCCGGCGGCGTCACGGTGATGGCCAGGCCCGACCTCTTCGTGGAGTTCAGCCGTCAGCAGGGGCTGGCGCGCGATGGACGCTGCAAGGCGTTCGGCGCGGCGGCGGATGGAACCGGCTTTTCCGAGGGCGTGGGCGTGCTGGCGGTGGAGCGGCTGTCCGACGCGCGTCGCCTCGGTCACGAGGTGCTGGCGGTGGTGCGCGGCAGCGCGGTGAACCAGGACGGCGCCAGCAATGGCCTGACCGCGCCCAATGGTCCATCCCAGCAGCGGGTGATCGCGCAGGCGCTCGCCAACGCCGGTCTCTCGGCGGGGCAGGTCGATGCCGTCGAGGGGCATGGGACGGGGACCGCGCTCGGCGATCCCGTCGAGGCGCAGGCGCTGCTGGCGACCTATGGGCAGGACCGTGCGCAGGGGCATCCCCTGTGGCTCGGGTCGGTGAAGTCGAACATCGGCCACACACAGGCCGCCGCCGGCGTGGCGGGTGTGATCAAGATGGTCATGGCGATGCGCCACGGTGAGCTGCCCGCGACGCTCCACGCCGACGTGCCATCGCGTGAGGTGGACTGGTCGGCCGGTGCCGTGTCGTTGTTGAGCGAGGCCGTGCCGTGGCAGGGTGATGGGCGGCCGCGGCGCGCCGGGGTGTCCTCCTTCGGGATCAGCGGCACCAATGCGCATGTGATCCTCGAGCAGGCGCCGGATGCCGGGGCGGCGTCCTCGAGGTCGGATTCGCCGACCGAGGCGGGCTCTTCGACGACGGACTCTTCGACCGAGACGGCCCTCTCGACGGCGGATTCCTCAATCGAGGCGGGCTCCTTGACCGCCGCTTCGCTCATCGCCGGCGCCGCGGGAGTCACGCCGTGGCTGCTCTCCGGCAAGAGCGCGGCGGCTCTGCGTGGACAGGCCGAGCGGCTGCTGGCGCACGTGGAGGGGTCCCCCGACGTGGCCATCGCCGACGTGGCCTTCTCGTTGGCCACCGCTCGTTCGGCGTTTGAGCATCGCGCCGTCGTGTTGGGCGGCGACCGGCGCGAGCTGCTGCAGGGGCTGCGCGCGCATGTGCGCGGAGAGGTCGCGGACCACGTGCTGGAGGGCGTCGCCTGCGCTCCGGGTGGAGGCGTCGTGTTCGTCTTCGGCGGTCAGGGCTCGCAGTGGCCGGGGATGGCCGTGGAGCTGTTCGATGCCTCGCCCGTGTTCGCCGATCGGCTGCGCGCGTGTGGCGAGGCGCTGGGGGTGGATTGGTCGCTGGAGGATGTGTTGCGCGGGGTGGACGGCGCGCCGGGGTTGGAGCGGGTGGATGTGGTGCAGCCGCTGCTGTTCGCCGTGATGGTGTCGTTGGCGGGGTTGTGGCGGGCGTGTGGCGTGCAGCCGAGCGTGGTTGTGGGTCATTCCCAGGGTGAGATCGCGGCGGCGCACGTGGCGGGCGGCTTGTCCTTGGAGGATGCGGCGCGGTTGGTCGTGGCGCGCAGTCGTGCGCTGGTGGGGTTGATGGGCAGGGGTGGGATGGTGTCCGTGGCGTTGTCCGAGAGTGAGCTGGGGGAGTGGCTTGGGCGTTGGGATGGGCGGGTGTCGGTGGCGGCCGTGAATGGTCCGCGTTCGGTGGTGCTCTCGGGCGAGCGCGTGGCGCTCGATGGGTTGTTGGGTGAATTGGTGGAGGGGGGCGTGCGGGCACGGGAGATCCCCGTGGGCTATGCCTCGCATTCGGCACAGATCGAGGAGGTTCGCGAGGAGCTGTTGGGGAGTTGTGCGGGGATCGCGCCGGTCTCGGGCGATGTGCCGTTCTTCTCGACGGTCACCGGTGGTGTGTTGGATACGGCCCTTTTGGATGGCGAGTACTGGTATCGCAACCTGCGTGAGACGGTGCGCTTCGAGCAGGCCACGCGGTCGTTGCTGGGGGAGGGCCGGCGGGTGTTCCTGGAGGTCAGCCCGCACCCGGTGCTGGCGCTCGCCATCGAGGAAACAGCCGACGATGCAATCGGCGTCGTCGGATCGCTGCGCCGGGGCGAGGGGGGGCCGCGACGTTTCCTGGCGTCGTTGAGCGAGATGTGGGTACGTGGCGCGCAGGTGGACTGGACGTCCCTGTTCGCCGGGTCGCGCGCCGCGCGCACGGAACTGCCCACCTACGCATTTCAACATCGGCGCTACTGGCTGGAGCCCCCCGCGGACGTCGAGAGCGGGAATGGGACAGCCGCGGCGGCGGAGGCCGGGTTCTGGGAGGCCGTGGCGGCGCAGGACAGCGACGGCCTGGCGCGGGCGCTCGGGCTGGAGGGCGGCGACCAGGAGTCGTCGTTGAGCGCCCTGCTCCCGGCGCTGTCGGCATGGCGGCGCCGGCGCGGCGAGCAGGCGCTGGTGGACGGCTGGCGGTATCGAGTCGCCTGGCAGCCGGTGGGCGAGGCGTCGAGCGCGCTGCTCTCCGGTACTTGGCTGGTGGTCGCTCCCGCTGAGATCGCGCAGGAGGACGCCTCGGTGGCGGTGCTCACCGGTGCGCTGGAGACGCACGGCGCGAGGGCCGTGCTGGTGGCGCTCGACGGCGAGACGAGCAGCGATCGCCAGGCGCTGGCCGAGCGCTTGAAGGATGTGCTCGCCCGCGAGGATCCGGATCTGGCCGGCGTGCTCTCGCTGCTGGCGTTCGACGAGCAGCGGCACACGCGGTGCAAGGCGGTCCCCCGCGGTCTGGCGGGGACGCTCACCCTCGTGCAGGCGCTCGCGGACATTGACGTTCAGGCGCCACTGTGGATCGCCACGCGCGGGGCCGTATCGATCGGCGCGGCCGATCGCGTTGAGAATCCCCTGCAGGGGATGGCCTGGGGGATGGGCCTGACGCTGGGCCTGGAGCGTCCGCGGGGCTGGGGCGGGCTCGTCGATCTGCCCGCCAGTCTGGACGAGCGCGCGCAGGCGCGGCTGTGCGGCGTGCTGGCCGCCACGGGAGACGAGGATCAGCTCGCGCTGCGCTCCGCCGGCGTGTTCGCGCGCAGGCTGCGACAGGCTCCGGCCGGCGCGGGGGCCGTGAATGGGGCGCTAGTCCCGACCGAAGCCGGGGCGCAAGCCTCGACCGAAGCTGGGGCGCATGCCCCGACCGAAGCGCAGATCGAGGGCCGGCGCTGGCGGCCGCACGGGACGGCGCTCATCACCGGCGGCACAGGTGGACTGGGCGCCCACGTCGCGCGCTGGCTCGCCCGCGGCGGCGCCCAACACCTCCTGCTGGTCAGCCGGCGGGGGCCGCTGGCACCCGGCGCGGCGGAGCTCCGGGGCGAGCTGGAGGAATTGGGGGCGAGCGTAGAGGTGGTCGCGTGCGACCTCGCTGACCGCGACGCGCTGGCGCGGCTGCTTGAGCAGATACCCGCGGAGCATCCGCTGGACGCCGTCGTGCACGCCGCCGGAGTGACAGCCCAGCACGACTTCGCCTCTCTCTCGGTGGAGGAGCTTGCGCAGACCCTCGCGCCCAAGTCGCACGCGGCGCTTCACCTGCACGAGCTGACCGAGCACCTCGACCTCTCGGCATTCGTGCTGTTCTCCTCGATGGCCGCCACCCTCGGCTCGGGTGGCCAGAGCGACTATGCCGCCGCCAACGCCTTCCTCGACGCGCTGGCCGTCCATCGCCGCGCCCGGGGTCTGCCGGCGACATCGATCGCCTGGGGTCTGTGGGCCGGCGCGGGCATGGGGTCCGCCGCGGGCGACCGCCTGAGCCGGCGGGGCATGCGCGCGATGGAGCCCGAGCTGCTCATCGGCGTGCTGCAGCAGGCACTGGATCGCGACGAGACCTGCCTGGCGATCGCCGACATCGACTGGACGCGCTACGCCCCCGCCTACGCCTTCGCGCGCGCACGACCGCTGATCGGCGATCTGCCCCCGGTGCGGCGGATACTGGAGGACGAGCTCGCGCAGGCCGGGCAGGCGCAGTCCGCGGCCAGGGGCGCCTCGTCCTGCGCAGATGGCGGCCGGCCGAGCGCAAGCCGCCAGCGGTTCGCCGGGTCGGCGACCAACGCCGTGCCGTGGCGCGCGAGGCGCGTCGGCATCGCGCAGTCGAAGCTGTCGATCCCCAGCTCGACGCCGCGGATCAGGTCGTCGACCTCGCCGATCCCGAGCAGGTGACGCGGGCGCGCCGGCACGAG
>Ga0116217_10001426_pt1 | contig 23152 bp, 18 predicted proteins | sample Sb_taG_6_FD_89697 | JGI IMG/M metagenome (GOLD analysis project Ga0116217, IMG submission 89697) | Peat soil microbial communities from Weissenstadt, Germany - Sb_50d_4_PS metaG | ecosystem: Environmental > Terrestrial > Soil > Wetlands > Peat | place: Germany: Weissenstadt | collected 2010-09-21 | reverse complement strand
GCCGAGGCGGAGACCCACTGGCGGGCGGCGCTGGCGGAACAGCCGGGGTTCGCACCGGCCCGGGTGGGTCTTGGGGAAGTGCAGTTGCGGCGCGGTAGCTGCGGCGCCCAGCCATGACAACCGGTGAGTGTGACGAATGATAGGAACCACTGTTCTTGACCGAAGTGCTTGTCCAAAAACCGTTTGTGCCGCCGGCATTCGTATCACGGCGGCCTGGTTCCAAGCGGGGTGACATTCGGTCGGTCCCTGGTTGAGCTGGAGGTTCACCCCGCGCGTTGCTTCGGCCGAATTTCCTCCTTGCCGAATCGTTTCATTGCCCCCCCGAAGTGTGTCTACCAAAGGCGTGAAACGAATGGGTTGTCGGCGGCGCAAGGCGGGGAAGGACAAGGACATCGGGAAACGCGATTCGTTTCACCGGCCCGTGAAACGAATCGGCCCGCGCTCTGGAACCCGGGCATCATCGCCCCTGAGACAAATCCCGATCTGCGTCACGGGCCGTGCCGGGAATCCCCTCCCGCGCCTCGGGCCGCCCGCCCTTCGCCAGCCTGTGCTTGTCCCCTCCGGGTCGCTCCCCTTAAATGGAACAGGGCGAGGCAACCGCGGCTCTCCCGGAGGCTTCCTGGCATGGGTCACGTCGAAGCGGCGACGCGCTGGAACCTGAACGCCCTCGAAGACGCCTACCGTCGCTGGCAGGACGACCCGCTCTCGGTCGATCCGTCCTGGCGCTACTTCTTCGAGGGCTTCGAGTTGGGCGGCGCCTGCGCCGCGCTGCCCGCGGCCGACACCCACTGCCAGACCGGCATCGTCCGCCTCATCGACGCCTACCGCGACCTGGGCCACTTCCTCGCCCGCCTCGACCCGCTCAGCGACCAGCGCACCGGCCACCCGCTCCTGGAACTGGCCGAGTTCGGGCTGGACGAAGCCGACCTGGACCGGACCTTCGACACCAACCACTTCGTCGGCCTGCCGCGGGCCACCCTGCGCGAGCTGCTCGCCGCCCTGCGCGAGACTTACTGCCGCACCATCGGTGTCGAGTATCTGCACATCCAGGACACGCGCATCCGTCGCTGGCTGCAGGAACACATGGAGCCGCGCCGCAACCGGCCCAACTTCCACCGCGACAAAAAGCTCACCATCCTCAAGGAACTGCACTACGCCGAGATGTTCGAGCGCTTCCTGCACACGCGCTACGTCGGTCAGAAGCGCTTTTCGCTGGAAGGGGCCGAGACGCTCATCCCCATCCTCGAAGCCTTCGTCGAGATGGCCCCGGAGACCGGCGTCCGCGAGATCGTCATGGGCATGGCCCACCGCGGCCGGCTGAACGTCCTGGCCAACATCCTCCGCAAGCCTTACGAGGAAGTCTTTGCCGAGTTCGAGGAGAACTACCTGCCCGAGTCGATCGACGGCGACGGCGACGTGAAGTATCACCTCGGCTTCAGCGGCGACCGCACCACGTCGGGCGGCAAGCCACTGCACTTATCGTTGACGCCCAACCCCAGCCACCTGGAGGCGGTGGATCCGGTCGTCGAGGGGCGCGTCCGGGCCAAGCAGTTCCGCTTCGGCGACGTCAGCCGGCGGCGCGGCCTCCCGCTCTTGATCCACGGCGACGCCGCCTTCGCCGGTCAGGGGCTGATCGCCGAGACGCTCAACCTGTCGGAATTGGCCGGCTATACCACCGGCGGCACCCTGCACGTCGTCGTCAACAACCAGATCGGCTTCACCACCGCCCCCCGGGACGCGCGTTCAACGACTTACTGCACCGACGTGGCCAAGATGATCCAGGTGCCGATCTTCCACGTCAACGGCGAGGATCCCGAGGCCAGTGTGTACGTGGCGGAACTGGCCCTCGACTTCCGGCAGACCTTCGGCCGCGACGTGGTCATCGACATGTTCTGCTACCGGCGGCACGGTCACAACGAGGGGGACGAGCCGGCCTTCACGCAGCCGCTGATGTACAGCAAGATCCGCGAGCGGCCGACCTTGACCGAGGTCTATACCGAGCAACTCATCATGCGCGGCGACCTGACGGTGGACGAGGCCGAGGCGGTGCGCGAGAAGTTCCACGCCAAACTGCAGGCAGCTCACTCGGAAATGAAGAATGAAGAACGGAGAATGAAGAATGAAGAAGTGCCGGCCATTCTTCATTCTTCATTCTCCGTTCTTCATTCTTCATTCCAAGCCCAATGGAAGGGACTGACACCGCACTACTCGCACGACCCCGTCGAAACCGGCGTCCCCTACGACGACGAGCTGAAGCGGATCGCCGAGACACTGACCCGTGTGCCGGACCATCTGACCGTCCATCCCAAGATCGCGAAGCTGTTGGAGGCCCGCCGGCAGGAATTCGCGAAGCGCCAGCCGGTCGATTGGGCGTTCGCCGAGGCGCTGTCGTTCGGCTCGTTGGTGCTGGAGGGGACGGCGGTGCGCCTCTCCGGCCAGGACAGCCGCCGCGGCACCTTCAGCCAGCGGCACTCGGTGCTCTACGACGCCCGCAGCGGCGCCCCGTACTACCCGCTCAACCACCTGGCCAATGACCAGGCGCCGTTCCTCGTCTACGACAGTCTGCTGTCGGAGGCGGCGGTGCTCGGCTTCGAGTTCGGCTACTCGCTCGACGCCCCCGACATCCTCGTCTTGTGGGAGGCGCAGTTCGGCGACTTCGCCAACGGGGCCCAGGTCATCATCGACCAGTTCATCGCGGCCAGCCGCTCCAAGTGGCAGCGCGACAGCGGCCTGGTGATGCTGCTGCCGCACGGCTTCGAGGGTCAGGGACCGGAGCACTCCAGCGCCCGCCTGGAGCGCTTCCTGCAACTGTGCGCCGAGGACAATATGCAGGTGGCCTACCCGTCGTCGCCGGCGCAGTATTTCCACCTCCTCCGGCGGCAGATGAAACGCGACTTCCGCCGGCCGCTGATCCTGATGACGCCGAAGAGCCTGCTGCGCCTCAAGGCAGCCACGTCGCCGATGGAGGAACTGATCTCGGGGCGCTTCCACGAGGTGCTCGACGATACCGAGGCCGACCCCGGACGGGTGCGGCGCGTGGTGCTGTGCAGCGGCAAGCTCTACTACGACTTGTTGGAGCGGCGGGCGCAGGAAGAGGGCGGCGAGGTGGCGCTGGTGCGCGTCGAACAGTTTTACCCGTTCCCCGAGCAGCCTCTGCAGAACGCGCTTCTGCGTTACCGCAAGGCGCGCGAGTTCGTCTGGGCGCAGGAGGAGTCGCAAAACATGGGGGGATGGACCTTCATGGAGCCGCGGCTGCGGGCCCTGGGCTACAATGGAGAATACGTCGGCCGCGACGCCAGCGCCAGCCCGGCCACCGGCTCGCGAGCGGTCCACCTGCGCGAGCAGAAGGAGGTCGTCGAGGCGGCGATCCGCCTGCCGGTGCCGTACCTGGTCCGCTCTTCGCAGAAGTCAGAAGACAGAAGACAGAAGACAGAATCCGCTGGCGTTCTGCCTTCTGCCTTCTGACTTCTGTCTTCTGACTTCTGGCGGCCCGCCGCGACTTTATGAAGTAAGCTGCATGCGAACCCTTGGGCGCGCACGGGTTAGGGGAGAACGGCATGGAGACAGGGAGTGAAACCTGGGTGACGGTGCCGGGGCGGATGCCCGCGGTCGCCGGCCGCGAGGCCTGCCTGGTCCACATCTACCCGACCGGGCCGGGCATGGGCTCGCGCTACCCCCTGGGCGACACGCCCCTGGTCATCGGCCGCGGCAACGAGTCGGACATCCGCATCAACGACAACTCGGTCTCGCGCCGCCACGCCCGCATCCAACCCGGCGCCGACGGCTATTACGCCATCGACCTGCAGAGCACCAACGGCACTTTCGTCAACGACACCCCCGCCTCGATGTACAAGCTCAACGACGGCGATTACTTGCGCGTCGGCAACTGCATCTACCGCTTCCTCGACAGCGGCAACGTCGAGGCCGACTACCACGAGGAAATCTATCGCCTGACCATCATCGACGGCTTGACCGAGATCCACAACAAGCGCTACCTGCTGGAGTTTCTTGACCGTGAGCTGGCGCGCTCCGAGCGTTACCAGCGGCCGCTGGCGCTGTTGCTGTTCGACATCGATCACTTCAAGGGGATCAACGACCAGATGGGCCACCTCGGCGGCGACTTCACGCTGCGCGAACTGGCGGCGCGGGTCAAGGGCGGCATCCGCAAGGAGGAGCTGTTCGCCCGCTACGGCGGCGAGGAGTTCGTCGTCGTCCTGCCAGAGACGACGCGCGAAGGGGCCATCCACATCGCCGAGCGCATTCGCGGCCTCGTCGAGGCCCAGCCGTTCGTCTACGAGAACCGCGATTACGTCCTGACCGTCAGCATCGGCGTGGCGACGACGACCGGCGAAGAGACGCTGACGCCCGCCGAATTGCTGCGGCGGGCCGACGAGCGCCTGTACCAGGCGAAGCGCGACGGCCGCAACCGCGTCGCCGCCTGATCGCGCTGGCGGGAGCCAGGCCCGGCGCGGTACAATACCTATCATGTCGCAGCCCGCACCACGATTGATCGACCGCCACGTCCGGGCCCTGCGCGTGTCAACGGAACTCTCCGCCTACTCCATCGAGAAGATCGTGACGCCATTACAAGTGATCGCCGTCCTCAACCGAGAAAGGATCAGCTTCGTCCTCGTCGGGGCGTACGCCGTCGGCGGTTGGACCAGGAAACCGCGGGCGACGGAAGACGTGGACCTGGTGGTCGCCGAACGCCAGATCAAAAAGGCGACCCGGGCCTTGCTGGCCGAGTTCCCGCAACTCGAGGCCCGCGATGAAGAGGTCGTGGTGCGCTTGCAAGATCGGGCCTCTGGGGAGGTACTCATCGATCTCATCAAGCCACGCTCGATCTACCGAGCAATATTCAAGCACACCGAGCCCATTTCCCAGGGGGGGCAGGAGTATCGCATCCCCTCCCTGGAAATGACGCTGGCGACGAAGTTCGCGGCGATGGTTAGCCCGAATCGACCAGACGATGCCAAGCACCAGGACGCGACCGATTTCATCCGCATGGTGAAGGAAAACCCGGACATCGATCTTGACACCCTCACCAGTTTGGGCGAATTGGTGTACGGGGGCGGCGGCGCTGGCGCCTGCGAAATGGTGCGGCAAGTCCGCGCCGGCGAGAAACTCATCCTCTGACCGCTCCTCTTGTCCGTGCGGCTCTGCGAGCCGCCGCTAAACCATCGCCACACCATCTTCGCCTGCGCTTTCCGACGGATTTCGTCTCGACTAATCCCCGTGGTTAGCCTAACCTATTCATGGATGTTCGCCCACGAATCCCGGAGAGTCTGCGCGATGGTTGCGGGCAGTGCGACGACTCCTGCCGTCTCGCTGGAAGAGGTTCACTCCTCGGTCCCGATTCCGAAGGCGGGCTGGCGGCGGCTGTTCGCCTTCGCCGGACCGGCGTTCCTCATCAGCGTCGGCTACATGGACCCCGGCAACTGGGGCACCGACATCGAGGCCGGGTCGTCGTTCCGCTACCGACTCCTCTGGGTCTTGCTGATGTCCAACGTGATGGCGGTGCTCCTGCAGAGCCTCGCCACACGGTTGGGCGTCGTCACCGGGCGCGACTTGGCCCAGGCGTGCCGGGCGAACTACCCGCGGCCCACCGCCACGGCTCTCTGGCTGCTGTGTGAGATTGCGATTGCGGCCTGCGACCTGGCCGAGGTGATCGGCACCATTGTCGCACTGAAGCTGCTTTTCAACCTGCCCTACCTGTGGGGGCTCGTCGTCGCAGCGGGAGATACGTTTCTGCTGCTGGCGCTGCAGAAGCGCGGGGTGCGCCTGCTGGAAGTGGTGACGCTGGCTCTCATTGGCGTCATTGCGGTGAGCTTCTTCGCGGAGATCGTCCTCGCCCGTCCCGACTGGGCGGCGGTGGTGCGCGGCTTCCTGCCCGGCCTCGACCCAAACAGGACCGGCGACAGCCTGTACGTCGCCATCGGCATGCTCGGCGCCACCGTGATGCCGCACAACCTGTACCTGCACTCGGCCCTGGTGCAGACGCGGGCCTTCGACCAGACGGCCGAGGGGAAGCGGCAGGCGCTTAAGTACAACCTGTTCGACTCGCTGCTGGCGCTCAACGGGGCCTTTCTGGTCAACGCCGCCATCCTGATCCTGGCGGCAGCCAAGTTCGCGGGGGAGGAGGTGGAGACACTCCAGGACGCCCATCGACTGTTGCCGGAGAAACTGGGCACGACCGTCGCCGCCGCCCTGTTCGCGATCGCGCTGCTGGCGTCGGGCCAGTCATCCACATTCACCGGCACGCTGGCGGGACAGGTAGTCATGGAGGGCTTTGTTCGATTCCGCCTGCGGCCGTGGGCGCGGCGCTTGCTGACGCGGACGGTGGCCATCGTCCCGGCCCTGCTGGTGATCGCGCTGGCGGGTCGAGAGCCGCCGATCCCCCCCCCTGAAGAACCCGCGGCCGTCGCTGCTGCGCCTGCCGAGATGGGACCGGCAGTGCCGGAAACAGTGCCCGAGAACAAGGCCAGTCCGGCCGACAAGCGCCTGCTCGACCTGCTGGTGCTGAGTCAGGTGGTGCTCAGCTTTCAGTTGCCGTTCGACATCGTGCCGCTGGTGCATTTCACCAGCGACCGGGGGCGCATGGGCGAGTTTGCCAGCCGCGGCTGGCTCAAGTCCCTGGCCTGGGCCTGTGGCGTTGCCGTCGTCGGGCTGAACGCCGTGCTCATCTACCTGCAAATGGACAAGTGGGCCGACTCAGCGGAAGCGGGCGGCTGGAATCCACTCTGGGTACACTGCACGGTCGGCCCGCTGGCCCTGGCGCTCGCTGCGTTCCTCGCCTGGGTGACGGTCTACCCCGTGCTGCGCCGCCGGGAGGCGCCCGAGGGCGAACTGGCGGCGCCGGTGCTCGCCCCAGTTCGTTACGGCAAAATCGGCGTCGCCGTGGAACTCGCCGGCACCGACGACGAGGTGCTGGCCCAGGCGGCGGCCCTGACCCGGTCGCACCACGCTCACCTGGTGGTCGTTCACGTGGTCGAGGGACCGGGAGCGCAGCTCTACGGGTCGGCGGTGGATGACCAGGAGAGCCGCGACGACCGCAGGCGCCTGGCCGAGCTGATCGAGCACCTGCGCCGCGATGGGCTGCCGGCGGAGGGCGTCCTTGGTTACGGGGTGCCTCCGGAGGAACTGACTCGCATCGCCCGGGAGCGCGGCTTCGACCTGCTGGTGATGGGGGCCCACGGGCATCGGCTCCTGGCCGACATGGCCCTGGGCCAGACCGTGGCGCCGATCCTGCACCGGCTGGCGATCCCGATCCTCGTGGTGCCGACGCGGCCGCGCACACGCTAGAATAGTGGCATGACACACGGCCCCAGCGATACCCTCCGGATCCATCAGCGTCCCTCCCTCGACCGCGCCACCCTGGTGCTGGCCTTCACCGGCTGGATGGACGGCGGCGACGTGTCCACCGGCACGGTGCGGCGACTGGTGGACCACCTCGGCGCCGGGACGATCGCCGACATCGACCCGGAGCCGTTCTACATCTACAACTTCCCCGGCCCGATGGAATTGGCCACCCTGTTCCGGCCGTCGGTCAAGATCGAGGACGGCCGCATCGCCTCCCTCGACATGCCGGCGAACACCTTCTACTGCCACGAGCCGGCCAACCTCGTCCTGTTCCTGGGCCGCGAGCCGAACCTGCGCTGGCGCTCCTTCGGCGACGCGATCCTGGAACTGGCCCAGGCGGCCGCCGTCTGCCGCGTCCTGTTCGTCGGCTCGTTCGGCGGGTCGGTGCCGCACACCCGCGAACCGCGCCTCTACGTGACCTGTTCCGACGACCGCCTCCTGCCGGAAATGGAGCGCTACGGCCTGCGCCGCACCGGCTACGAGGGCCCCGGCTCGTTCACCAGTTACCTGCTGACCCGCGCCCCGTCGGCCGGCCTGGAGATGACCTCACTGGTGGCGGAAATCCCCGGCTACCTGCAGGGGCGCAACCCAATGAGCATCGAGGCCGTCACCCGTCGCCTCGCCAAGATCCTCCAGCTGCCGCTCGACCTCGGCGCCCTGCGGGCCGAGAGCACCGAATGGGAGCTGGAGGTCTCGCGCGTGGTGGCGCGCGACAAGGAGCTGGCCAAGACCGTGCGCCGGCTGGAAGAGGCCTACGACAACGAACTGCTCGAGTTGGCGGGCGGCGAGAGTTGAAGCCGACCCGGCACCGCACCATACACTGACCAGGGAACCGCCGATCTCCCCCGGCCGAGGTTTGTTCCGTGTCCGCGTACATCCTCCTGGTTGATGACGACCGCGAAACGTCTGACATCCTGCGCTTCTTTCTCGAGCGCGAGGGTTATGAGGTGCTGCTGGCCCACGACGGGGCCGAAGCACTGCACCTGATGAGCGAGCGCGGCGAGCCCGACCTGATCCTGCTCGACCTGTCGATGCCGGGGATGGACGGCCGGGGCGTAATGGACGCGCTGGCGCGCCACCCGGCCTGGGTCGGCATCCCGGTCGTCGTCCTGACCGCCTCGTGGGAGGTGTCGGCCGCGGACGTACACGCCCTCGGCGCCGATGGCCTGCTCCGCAAACCGGTCACGCCCGACGAACTACTCGCCACCGTGGAACGCTACTCCTCGGGGCGCTGATTCGCCACGGAGCGTTGGAGTGCTAACGGCTCGACAGGTCGCGCACGCCTTTCAGCCGGCCCCCTTCCAGCTCGCAGGCGCGGGTGGCGAGGGCGATCACCTGGGGGTCGTGCGACGACAGGACGACCGTCATCCCCGCGGCGTGTCGCTCCTGGATCAGGGCCAGCAGGGCGGCGGCGGTTTCCGGGTCGAGGCTCGACGTCGGTTCGTCCGCGAGCAGGGCTTCCGGCTGCCCGGCCAGGGCCCGGGCGACGGCGACGCGCTGGCGCTCGCCGCCGCTGAGGTCGCGGGCGTGTACGCTCAGTTTTCCTTCCATCCCGAAGCGTGACAGCAGGTCCCGCGCCCGGCGCCGGCGCTCCGCCGCCGCCAGCCCGCGCGGGATCAGCGGGTAGATGATGTTCTCCTCGACGGACAGGTTCGGGATCAGGGCGAAATCCTGGAAGACGAAGCCGACCCGTCGCCGCACCCGGGCCAATTCCACGTCGGAACAGCCGCCGAGGCCCTTGCCGTCGAAGAACACTTCCCCGCGCGTCGGCCGCTCCAGGGCCCCCAGCAGGGCCAGCAGCGTCGTCTTGCCCGACCCCGACGGGCCGGTCACCACCGTGAAACTGCCGCGCTCGACGCCCAGAGACACGTCGTCCACGGCCCGCACCTCGGCGCGCGACCCCGCCCGGTAATACTTGCACAGCGAGCGTGTCTCGAAGAGAAACATGGTCCTTTATCGCATGGCTTCGAGCGGCGCGGTCGTCGCCGCCCGCCAGGAGGAGTAGAGTGTCCCGGTCAGTACGACCACGAACGAGAGCACGAACGCCAGCACGGCGGGGATGGGGGTAAGGCGGAACGGCACCGCGAAGTCGGGCGCCGCCCCGGCCCCGGCCAGGAACAGGCCGGCGATGCCGTACCCGTTGAAGACTCGCAGCCACACCCACGCCAGCAGCAGCGCCAGGCAGGCGCCGCTCAGGCTCAGCGCGAAGCTCTCCGTCAGGCCGCGCAGCAGCACCTCGTCGGTCTGCCAGCCGGTGGCCTTCAGGATGCCGATCTCGCGCCGCCGTTCCGCGAGGCCCACCCCCGACGTGACGAGCAACACCAGGATGCCGACCACGAAGGCCAGGACGAAGTGCAGCGTGAAGATGCCCTCGCGGTGCCGCAGGCCGCGCGGCAGCAGGGCGAGCAGGTCCTCGCGGGCCGTCACCCGTGGCCGGACGGCGCCCCCATCCGAACCGGCGAACGTGAGGCCGACAATCGCCCGGCTGACCGTGGCCTGATACCCCGGACGGCACGAGACGAGCAAGTCGGTGGCGCGCATCGGCTGGTCGAAGACCGCGGCGGCCGTCTCGAAGGAGGCCAGAACCAGGCGCGACTGCCACAGGGGGGCGTCGGACTTGAAGACGCCCACCACGGACGAGGTCTTATCGCCCTGGCGATTGTGGTAGAAGGGTGGGATTCGGGAGCCTACCGTCAGCTTCAAGCGCCGCGCCAGGGCCGTGCCGATGACCAACTCGTTCGGCCGGTCCTCCTGGGGCAGGCGGCCTTCGACGCAGCCGGCCCAGTCGGCGAATCGCTCCGGCGGCAGGCCGACGAGGACGGCGTGCTCCTGATCTTTGCCGAGGACCACCTCCCCGACGATGCGCGGGACAACCTCGGTCACGCCGTCGATGCGGCGGACGCGGTCCACGGCTTCCAGCGGGATGGGGACGGGCCGCCCGAACTGGCTGCCGCTGACGTACAGGTCGGCCCCGAAGTTGGCCGACGCCTCCGCCTCGTCCTCGAGCCCCTTGGACAGCCCCAGGCCCACCAGGTACGGCAGGAGCACGGCCACCAGGGCGGCCACACAGACCAGGCTGCGCAGGGGGTGGAGGCGGACGGCGGCCAGGCCGGTCTGAGCGATCTCAAGGAGATGTCTCATCCCCTCCCTCCACCGGGAGCGGCTGCCCGCGCTCCAGCGGCGCGTAGAAGAGGACGGAGCCCGCGTGGCGCGGACAGAAGCAGGCCCCGCCCGGGACCGGCCCGCGCTCCTCCGCGCAGCCGCCGTCGAGCCGCGGGTCGAAGCCGAAGGCACACCCCGACAGGTCGAGCGCCGGGCCGAACCCCACCCCGCCCACCAGGCGCTGGAACTCCTCGGCGCGCGCCTGCCGGCGCCGTTGCGCCAGGTCCTCCCCGACGAGGACCGCCCCGGCCGCCGCGGCCAGCAACAGCAGGATCAGAAATAGCCCCGAGCCTCGCGATTCCATCAATTGGCTTCCCAAGCCGCTTGCGGCTTAGCGTTCGCCTCGCTTTGGTGAAGCGAACGCTAAGCCGCAAGCGGCTACGGGCGAAACGGATACTCCGACTCCGGCAACACGATGCCGCCGAAGGTGTTCGCGTGCTTCTCCGCGTCGTCCCGGCTGCGGAACACGTGGATGCGGTTGCCCGTGGAAGGCGTGGTGACCACCGGGCTGCGGACATAATGGGCCGTCGCCGCGTCGGTCGCCTCGCCGCTGGCCTCGTCGGTGACGGTGATGGTCGCGGGCGGTATCGGCTGCTGTTTCAGCCAGAGGCGGGCGCAGGTCGGGCAGCAGAAGGCGTGCCGGCCGCCCCCGCCGTCAACGACCTCCACGCGGTAAACCGGGTCGATCTTCATCCCATCGAGGGCGCAGCCCGTCCCCGGGTCGCGCCGGGCCCAGTGGGCCACCATCGCCAGGCTCACCACCACTACCAGCCCCACCAGGGCGCTCACCCAGGGAGTCTTGCCCGCGATCATGCCAGCGCCAGCTCCACGGACATCATCACCAGCGACCACAAGTAGCCGAAGGCCGCGAGCCGAAGGAGGCGACTCACCGTCCCCGGCAGCAGGGGCGCCGTTTCCGGCCCGTTGCCCAGCCACGCCGCCACGCAGGCCCAGCCGACGCAACAACTGCCGCCGAGGAAGAGGGCCACCGCCACCAGGCTTTCCGGCGCCCGCGGGACAAGGTCGTAGGGACAATGGTGGTACGGCAGGTGGATCAGGCGCGGCGCGGCGACCTCGACCAGGAAGACCGCGTTGACCGCCACGGCAAGCCCGGCCGCCAGGAGCAGCGGCACCAGGCCGGCCCTGGGGAGGCGCCGCCGCCACAGCCGGGCGCAGACCGCGACGACCAGCACCAGGCCCGCGTTGAGGATATAGTAGACGCCGGACCAGCGCCCGGCGTCGTCCGTCACCAGCGTCGCCGGCAGGAAGCGCGAGGCGCTTGACTGGGCGTCGAACGCCGCGGTGCAGCAGCCCGCGGATGGGAACTCCTCCTTCTTGGGGATTTCGAGGTAAGCCAACTCGGCCGCCGCGTCGCCGACGGCGAGGAGCCCCGCGGCCAGCAGCACCAGGAGTACCCGGCCGGTCAGCGGCGCCGTGCGCGTACGGCGGTTGATCAGGTACAGGACGAACCAGGCCCCACTCAGAAAGATCAGGCAGGGTTTCGTGACCTGCACAGCGGTCACCAGGGGCGGCAGGTAGTGGGCCGGGCCGAGGCTGCCGCTGCCGATGCGGGTGACGCCGTAGATGCACATGACGCCCGGCCACTCCGGCACGTAACTTTGCAAAAGCAGGTAGAAAATGGGCCAGGCGACGACGTTCAGGGCGAGGAGGACGCCGCCGAGCAGGAAGAGGAGGTAGGAGCGGTCTTCCAGGGCCCTGCGGCCCTCGTCGCCGTGTCCGGCCCGGCTCCACGCCCGCCAAGCGGCCAGGCCCAGGCCCAGGACCAGCACGCCCAGGCCGAGGCGCAGCAGCCCGACGAAGGCGTCGAGGACGGCATACGCGTTGAGGATCATGCCCGGCCCGCCTTCAAGACTCACGGCGCCGGGAGAGGGGAAAGTGCCTGGCAGCACGCTGGCGACAACCCCACAAACCGACTCGTCCCGGCCCGCTCACCGGTAGTAGGATAGCGTAACCGGTGGCTTATGAAAACAGGAGCAGAGTACACGCCCGGCGGCGCGAGGACGTTGCTGCGCTGCTGCAAAAGAGGAACGAGAAGAAGTAATGCCGCGAAGGGCCTTGACACCTGCACGAATCCTGGCACCCTGGAGGCAGGATCGCGGTTCGTCCGCATCCTTCCCACCACCATCCCTCCTGCCTTGTTTGGGGGTAGAGCGCCATGCTCGATCTGTTTACCGGCCGCACGTCCGACTGCACCGGCGTTTCCCGCCGCACTTTCCTGCGCGTCGGCGGCCTGGCCACCCTGGGCCTGTCCCTGCCCGGCTTCCTGCGCCTGCAACGGCTGGCCGCCGACTCCGGCCGGGCCGACCCGACAAAGAAGGGCGTCCGCTGCATCCTGTTGTGGATGCAGGGCGGGCCGAGTCACCACGACACCTTCGACCCCAAACCCGAGGCCCCCGCCGAGGTGCGCGGCGAGTTCGGCACCATCCCGACGACGCTGCCGGGGGTGCGCATCGCCGAGCACCTGCCGCTCCTGGCCCGGCAGAGCGACAAGTACAGCATCATCCGCGGGCACGACCCGAGGAACGGCAGCCACGGCGTGGCCGACCACCTGATGATGTCCGGCCACAAGTTCAACGCCTCGCTGCCGTTCCCCTGCTACGGCTCGGTGGTGGCGCGGGAGCGCGGCTACAAGGACGGCCTGTTCCCGTTCGTGCAGCTGGGCCGCAACATCGACCGCCGTTTCAACGGCGGCATCGCCGGCTTCCTCGGCGACCAGTTCAACCCGTTCGAGGTGAACGAGGACCCCAACGCCGCCGCCTTCAAGGTACGCGACCTGAGCCTGGGCAGCGAGGCCGAGCGGGCGCGGTTGGAGCGGCGCTACGCCATGCTCACCGACCTGGACCACTACCAGCGCAAGGTCGAGGAGAGCGCGGCGCCGGTGCAGGCGCGCGACGAGTTCTACGAGCGGGCGCACGGCCTGATCACGTCGCCGGCGGCCAAGAAGGCCTTCGCCGTCGAGGCCGAGCCGGACCGGTTGCGCGAGGCCTACGGCCGGACGACGTTCGGCCAGTCGTGCCTGCTGGCCCGGCGGCTGATCGAGGCGGGCGTGCAGTTCGTCACCGTCACCGACGGCGGCTGGGACACGCACCAGGAGAATTTCAAGAGTCTGAAGACCCGCAAGTTGCCGGTGCTGGACCGGGCCTACGCGGCGCTCTTGCAGGACCTGCACGACCGCGGGTTGCTGGAGGGGACGCTGGTGGTATGGTTCGGCGACTTCGGGCGCGAGCCGAAGATCAACCCGTCGGCCGGCCGCGACCACTGGGCCAGCGCCGGCGCGGCCCTGATGGGCGGCGGCGGCGTCAAGATGGGGGAAGTGGTCGGTGCCACCGACGCGATGGGCTCGGTGGTCGTCGATAACCCGGTGACGCCGCAGGACCTGGCGGCGACGATCTACACGGCGCTGGGCGTGCCGCTGCACACCTGGTACCGGGCGCAGGACGGCCGGCCGATCGAATTGGTGCCGGAAGGCAAGCCGGTGAAGCAGCTGATCGGGTAAGCGCGACTGCGGCGAGTAACAACACGGCCGCGCCGGACATTCCGGCGCGGCCGTGTGTGCTTCGTGATGGCAGCTTTCTCGGGGCTTCGTTACCAGGCTGTGCAAGGTCTTCAGCAAGGACGAGATGTGCGGCGACCTGGAGTTCGTCCGCGCCCCGGTCGGCGACAAGGACGACGGCATCGAGTCCTTCTCTCACTCTTGCCGCAGCGCGACAACCGGGTTGACGCGGGCGGCGCGGCGGGCGGGGTAGACCGCGGCGACCGTCGTCACCACGCAGGCGAAGGCCAGGCAACCCAGCGTCAGCCACGGCGGAAAAACGAAGATCGATTCCTGAAGATCGACCTTCATCTCGCGTGAGACCATCGACCGCACCCAGGCGTCCCCGGGAAAGGAGACGGCCCACCCGAGGAGCACTCCCAGGCCGCCGCCCACGAGGCCGATCAGCATCCCCTCCACCAGGAAGATCGCCTGGATGTGGCGGTCCCGGGCGCCTACCGCCTTCATGACGCCGATCTCGCGCGTCCGCTCCAGCACGGTCATGAGCATGGTGTTGATGATACCCAGGGCGGCCACGAGCAGGGCCACCGCCGCCACCACGGCCATGCTGCAGAAGATCAGCAGGTACTGGAAGCGCTCGCGCTCGATGAAGTCGATCGCCGCGTGGGCCTCCAGGCCCATCTCCTGGATCGCGCGCGCCGCCTCCTTGACGTTCTCCTCGCGGTCGATCATGACGGTGGCGAACGGGAAGCTCCGCTCAGCCCGACCCGGCCCCCGCAGGAACAGCTCTTCGGCCGTCTTCTGCGGCAGGATCACGTCCGCGTCGGCGTTCATCCGGCCCCAGCTCGCCTTCCAGTCCTCCTCGGTCGGCAGGCGCATCACCCCCTTGATGGTCAGGTCCAGGGCAACCGTCACCTCGTCGGCCTGCTCCGGCGCGGCCTGGGGACTCAGCAGCGGGCGCAGCAGGTCGCGCTCCTGCGGCGTCAGGTCGAGCTTCTCCAGGGCTGCGGGGAGGCGATTCTCCAGCCGCCTCAGGACCTGCTCGTCGTTGTGGCTCAGGGAGGCGCTGCCCGGCCTGACGACCTGCAGGCGCAGGCCGGGCTCCGCGCGACCGCTGCGCAGCTCGACGCGGAGCGTCCGGCCGATCGCGCGGCCGAGGTCGGCGTCGTCGGCCAGGCCCCAGCGGTACAGCAGGTACTCGCTCACCACCGCGGCGCGCTCGTCGGCCGACGCCAGGGGGTCGCCGGCGATCAGCCGCTCCCGAACGGGCTTGCTCTCGGGCGAGGCGCCCGCCCAATTCCCCAACTCGGCCTTGCCGCCGAGGAGCAGCCAGCCCTGGACCTGGACGTCGGGGACCACCGCCTCGACGTGGGGGAGGGCGGACAGGGCCTCCAGCCGCGGCCGGTCGAGCGGCGCGGGCGGCCCTCCCTGGATGCGCGACCAGTTGGCGACGACTGCCCGGCGAAGGCGCCCGCGGCGCTCCTCGCTCATGTCGCCCTTGACCTGCAGGGCCTCCGCGGGCACGTCGTCCGCCTTGACCGACCACGCCGGCCAGACGTCGATCGTGCGCAGCCGGCCGTGACGGCGCGACTCGCGCGTGATCGTCTCCTGCACCCCCTGGCCCACCGAGACGCTGAGGACCAGGACGAAGGTCCCGAAGACGACGCCGAGCGTGGTCAACACAGTCCGCAGCTTCTGCTGGGTCAGGGTGGACAGGGACAGGGCCAGGATGTCGGCGAGGCGCACGGGTGAGTCCTCCGGGGGTCAGGGGATGAGCTGCCCGTCCCGCAGGCGCAGGACGCGCTCGGTGCAGGCGCGTGCCAGTTCCTCGTCGTGTGTGACCAGGACGAGCGTGGTGCCGTGGCGGCGGACGTGGCCGGCGATCAGGGCGACGACCTCGGCGGAGGTGGCGCTGTCGAGGTTGCCGGTCGGCTCGTCGGCGAGCAGGACGGCGGGGTCGTTGACCAGGGCGCGGGCGATGGCGACGCGCTGGTGCTCGCCGCCGGACAGCTCGGCGGGCCGGTGGTGCAGGCGCTGCCCCAGCCCGACCGCCTCCAGGGCGCGCCGGGCGGCGTCGCGGCGCTGACCGCGGGGCCGGCCGGCGAAGACCATCGGCAGTGCGACGTTCTCCAGGGCCGTGCGTGACGGGATGAGGTTGAACGACTGGAAAATGATGCCGACGGTCGCCAGCCGGTGTCGGGCCAGCTCGTCGGCAGTCATGCGGGCAAGGTCGCGGCCCTCGACCTCGACGGACCCGGACGACGGCCGGTCAAGCCCGCCGAGGATGTTGAGGAGCGTCGATTTCCCGGAGCCGGACTTGCCGAGCAGGGCAACGCGCTCGCCGCGGCGAACCTCGACCGAGACGCCGCGCAGGGCGTGGACTGGGGCCGAGGCGGCGCCGTAGGACTTGGCCAGATCGACGGTGCGGATGGCCGCGGCAGAGTTGGTGGAGGAAGGGAGCGCTTTCGACGACGACATGGGAACGACACCCTTCAGGGTCGGACGACGGCACGGGACAGGGCGGCCCTCGATTGTACCGCAACTCCAGACAAGACGCATAAACGTTCCGTCTGTGCCCCCGGGCGGTCCCCGCCGTTCTACACACGCACGCTCCGCGGCCAGCCCGGCGCAACCCGTCGGGTATCGCCGGGAGCCCCTCGGCCGCCGACTCGTCACTCCTGACCAGCGGTCGGGTGCGGACCCGGTCGAGGATGTTGAGCTTGCCATCGGCGAGGACGACGCCGTTGTACCCGGCTTTGCCGGCGCCGCCGGAAGAGAAAAGAGGGTCGCCATTTTCCACGCTTCCCGTTGCCCTCAGCGAGACTCTGCTTCCGCATCTTCCCGCCGGGCGTTGGCCTCGTACCACTCTCCGACCCGACGAAGCGACGCGGCAGTCTTCGGCCATTCGATCCTCGACGCCTCGGCCCAGGCGAAGTGTTGCTTGGCGAACGCTCGTTCTTGGCTGCCGCCTTCTTCCGGCGCCTTCATATACGCCTCCCGCCTGTTCATGATCCCTTCCTCGAATCCGTCGGCGAGGGCGTCGGAGCCAAACTCCTCGATGGCGTCTCGCACGGGAATGCAGGGCCAGGTGCCATCTGGCTCCCGGCGCGCAGAGGCGAACACGTTGCCGATCTTGATGTCGCACATTTCGAGGCGGGCCTCCATTTCCGCCAAAGTTCGCACCGATCGGACCCAACGACGGAGGGCGTCGCCATCGACCGTGCCGTCCGGAGCGGATCCCGGCACCCGCTGCCACGAGTTGAGTAAGCGATTAGCCTGCATCGCCCGCGCGCGTTCGCTCTCCGATGGCTCTACCCGGTCCCCTTCCGGCTCGTCGCTTCGGCGACAGGTAAACTTAAGGACGTCGATGAAAAACTCCGGCCGCTGTTCCAACCACGTCTGTAGGGCTTTGGGAACCGTCGGGTGCCCGTCAAGTAAGGCGAGGTACGTCCATTCGAGGGTCGCAACCCTATTCACATCAACACGGGCGTCCCCCGTCTGCGCCAGATTTTGGAGTTCCTGGATTAGCCCTGTCACATAATAAAAGCACTCTGGCGATGATTGCTGATCCGGGTCCGAGAGGACTTCGCGGCCGCGCTCGAGAACATCCATGATGGCAACCGCGCCGATTTCGACATCTCGGCGCCGGGCCATCACGAGTTGTCGCACTGCCATAAACGGCCGAGCGGCTTTCGCGAGCATCGTGCTGGCCCGGACCACGTCCGCGGGGCTCTTGCTATGGCAGAGTGTTTGCACCTTCTTCCAGTACCGCTCTTCAGTTTGTTCCCCTCTTTTGGCAACGATATCCCATACCTCGGGTTCTGATCGCGGAAGGGCCAATGCAAACTCCACAAGTTGATCGTCGGACCAACGATCAAGAGCAAGTTTCTTGACCCAATTCCGCCCTTGTCGGCTCTGTCTCGCCCGCACGTAGCCCTTCGCGAACTCGGCCAAACCTCTGCGGGTGTCGGTGAGCAATGTCGGAAGAACACGTGCATCGTCCTCCGCGGTCGCGGAGACTCCGACAGCCCACCCGACCTCGTCCGGACTTGCGGCGACTTGTGCCAGAGCCAAAACCCCGGCCCACTTTTGTTCTGATCGGACCTCATCAAGTGCCGTTGCGCGAAGCTGCTCGACCGCCTTGTCGGCATCTTCTTCTTTCCCGCCCTGCCGCTCGACCTGCCATAGCACCTTCCCGTAGTCGCCGAACAACCACGCGTTTCTTGCAACGACGTCATCCGGTTCGAGACGCATCCGAACGCGGTCGAGTTGCTCCAGCATGGATTCTGCCAGCGCCCAGCCGGTGTTGGCAAATCGCCGGTGCCGATTGACCTTCTCCCGAACTGCCTCTCCAAGAGCTTGGCGATCGTCCGTGTTCAACATGGACGGGTCGATGCTCGACATCCGCTCGAGCAGCTTTGTCCGCGCCGACGGCGGAAGGTTCTCGAACACCCCGATCGCGTCCTTCAGCCGGCTCACGTCCTTGCTGGCGAGTTCCACCATGAGGTGCGCGCAGGCTTCGACCTGGAACGCATAGTCAGCGCGATAGTCAGCGCCAGTGACTTCCCCCGACCACTGGAGCGCCCAGTTCTGAAACGCTGGCCGGCTGTTGGTCGAGACTATCGAGGGCGGCGTTGGGAACAATCCCAGAAGTAACCTCCACCCCGCCTTTGGGTGCCTCTTTGAGACGCCCTCAAGGATTTTTGTCCGCTCCTCCACGGGTGCCGTCGTCTGCGGATGCCACGGCATGAACACCTGCACTAGCGTCCGCATCGGGCTGCCGAGCTTGGTAGTCGGTGCAACCTCGTAGAGCCGGGCGAGCAATCGACTCACTTGCGGCAGCAGTTTGCTGTCCCATGCCAGCCCCTCAAGGGCGAACAGCAACCCGGTGTGCAGATTTGCGCCGAACAACGGGGAGGCATCCGAATCGAACAGCTTCAATACCACGGGAGACCTTTTTGAAAGGTCATTCTCCAAGGCGATCAGGAAGGCGTCCGGCGCTGCCTCGGCAAGCAGCGGAAGTTCTGAGGAGAGAGAAGCCCACGCTTTCCAGTCTTTGCCGTTGAGAAGGCTCCGCACTACGTGAGTGGCCAAGCTCCTCGGGTCCAGCAAGAGACCCTTGTGCTCCGGCGGCCTGGCACCGAGAAGCGCGAGCGATTCCGCCAGCCCCCTTCGGAGCGTGCCGGAGTGCGTGCGGACTTTCCCCAAGATGTTCGCCTTCCACCTCTCGTTGCTCGGCAAGTCACACGCCGGGTCGAGTTCACCCAGCACCTCGATCGCCACCTGCCCGAATCGCCGAAGGTCGTCGTCATTCAGAGCGTAGGAGACCAGTGCCCACGAGTCGTCCCGGGATACGAGTTCCCACCGGGACGGCGCCCGAGTCAGCATGGGTTCTTCCGGTGGCCTGGACCACCGCTCGGCGAGTGCCACCACGTCTCGGTAGGGGACATCAGCGAGCTTCTCAAGGGCGAGTCGATCGCCCTCTGACGCGTCGCTCCAGCGTCCCGCCAGGAGGAGCGGCACGACCTCTCGGGCGTGAGGCGGGCGACTCCACTCCGGGTGAACAGTTCCGGGATGACGTGCCGTGCGGCGCTTCAGTACGGCAATGCTCCCCCCGGAAATCGTTGTCAGATGGTACGCCCTCACCCGCTCGACACCCTGAGCTTCCAGAGCTTTCTGAAGGTCCAGCGCGGACACTCGGGGGAGTTCGATTCGCCTGTACTGCGACTCAGCCGGCCCGCTCGCGCACACGATCACGTGGTGGCCGTTGCGAACGGCTTCAACAACGAGTTCTGCTTCGATGGCGAGCGTGGGGTGAACCACCAAGACGAGTCTCGCGTCACCCACCGCGAGTGAACGCCACGCCTCGCGCGTCTCGACAATGAGGGTCCGTGCGGCAAATGCCTCTCCGAACTCCGGTCCGCGGCTCGCGGCGACGATGAAATCGACCGCCTCGGCCGGCGATCGGCTTTCGATAACGAGGGTGTCGGGTGGCCCCCCGAGCCACTCCTTGAGTTCCCCGAGTTGCTTCCCGCGGGAGGCCAGGTAGACCGCGGCCTCGAGGCTCGGGTCCGTAAGCGCCTTGAGGTTCTTCCAGTGTTCGTCCACGTCGATGAGTCCGGGGGGACAGAGGCCGAGCTGACGGGCGAGCCAGACGTCCACCGCCGGCGCGCACTCGAGCCACTCCTCAAGAGACGCGGAGTCATAGACCCGCACTTCTCTCCAGCTCTTAGGCTTGGCCTTCTCCTCGACCCACTCCGCTTTCTTCTGCCACTTCCGCGGCGTGACGAAGACGAACGTGCTCTTCCGCTTCATGACGCCCGGAGATCTCTTCTGACGCTTCGCGAAATCCGCCTCGGCCTTCTTCTTCGGGTCCTTATCGGTCCCCATCTCCCAGGCGCTCACCCCCTGGGGTACGAACTCGGCATCGCCGGACGCCTCCACAAGCCCGTCCCACCCAGGGCGCTGGGTCTGTTCCCCGGAGGGGGCTTCAAGTCGAGCCCCCGCGCCGGTGGCGCGGATGAGGCGGCGTACAAGCTGGGGCAGAGTGTTACGAGCGTCCTGTGTCCCCGCCCAGTCTTCGAGGTTCTTGGCACGCACCCAGTTCCGATGGCCCTGCCCACGCCGCGGTTTGGCTGGCGGTTTCGCGAGGGTCATGAACCGCTCCCACTCCGCGGATTGCGGCTTGAGCTTCAGCCCCTTCGCGTACTCAGTCAGAACTTTCTCGCTCCTTGGCGGGGGCAGCAGCCCACGCTCAAGACGGCTCACGTTTCCTTGGTCGAAGCCGGTCCGGCGACAGAACTCGCGGAGCGAGAGCCCCAGTCCTTCGCGGACCTCCCTGAAGAACGCTCCAAATTCGCTACTCGTCGCCATGCGAACCCCTCTCATTGTATTGATTATACAACGCATTGCGTCCTGGTCAACCGTTGTCTTCTGTAACCAACGTCTTGCGGCCGCTGCGTGGCGTCTGGCGATTTTTCAGGCAGATTCGGAGGCAACAGCATGACTGGACACCGGTATTCCATTTCTGTAAAATGACCTCATAGAGCATTTATCGAAAATGGAGTACAAGATGCCTCGCGGACTTGGTCAGCTTGAAGCATGGGCTTTCGCTTACTGTCAATCTCGCGAACGGCCGGGGGTGGCCGCAGGCGATTTGGTCCGCGACCTGCGGTGGACGGCTGAGCAGGAGCGGAAAGTCCTGAGCCGGCTCGCTCGAAAGGGCCTCATCGCCCGAGTCCGCCGGGGTCTTTACCTCGCGCCCAAGCGGATGCCGGTCGGCGGCCGATGGAATCCCGGCGAGGCGCTCGCGCTCACGACGCTCATCGCAGACCGAGACGGGGCGTACCAAATCTCCGGAGCGAACACGTTCCAGCGGTACGGTTGGACCGAGCAGGTCCCGAACCGCGTCTACGCCTACAACAACCGCATCTCCGGGGACCGACAGGTCGGTCCGGTTTCACTCACCCTGATCAAGGTGTCCGACGACCGCCTCGGGGGAACCGAGGTAGTGCGGACCCCTGATGGGCTCGATGTCGTCTACGCCTCCAAAGCGAGGTCCCTCGTCGATGCGGTCTACGACTGGTCACGGTTCGACACGCTGCCGCGCGCCTACGACTGGATCGAGCGGGAGGTGACGAACGACGACGGCTTCGCGGCCGAATTGGTTCAGGTGACAATCCGCTACGGCAATCAGGGGACGCTCCGACGAATCGGGGCGACCCTTGAACGACTCGCGGTGCAGGAACCGCTCCTTCGACGCATCGAGCGAGCGTTTCGGCCCTCGTCGAGCTTCATCCCCCTGGTGCCAACCGCGGCGAAACGAGGGAAGCCCGGCAAGGAAAAGACGAGTAAGCGGTGGGGAGTGGTGTTCAATTATGAGTGACGACACAACGTCGAAGGCTTACCATGAGGACTCGCGACGGTTCCGAGACGCCTTGACGCGCACGGCCTCAGACACGGGATTCAGCGAACGTCTCATCGAGAAGGATTACTACTGCTCCGTCCTGCTGAAAGACCTGCAAGCCCTGTTCGGCCAGGGGCTCGTCTTCAAGGGCGGCACGTGTCTGAGCAAGGTGCATGCGGAATTCTTCCGCCTGAGTGAGGACCTGGACTTCGGGATGTCGTTGAAGCCGGAGGCGTCGCGCGGGGACCGACGCCGGACGGCCGAGCCGATGAAGAGGCACCTCGCCGGCGTCGTGGCCCGGCTCCCCGTCTTCTCGGAGGTGGTGGCGCTCACCGGGCAGAACAACAACAAACAGTACAACGCGAAACTCGCCTACCGCTCGCTCGTCACCGGCGCGCACGAGTCCATCAAGATAGAGGTCTCGTTGCGTGAAGAGGTGCTACTGCCCTCGGAGCAGTTCGCGGCGAAGACGATGTTGACCGACCCGCTCACGAACGCCGCGGCGCTCCCGCCGATTGTCGTGCGCGCGCTGTCACTCCGGGAAGCCTACGCCGAGAAGGTCCGCGCGGCGCTCACGCGACGCGACCCCGCCATCCGCGATTTCTTCGACATCGACAACGCGGTCCGGAAGGGCCTGCTCGAATGTGGTGATCCCGAGTTTCTCGGTCTTGTTTCTCAGAAGATCGCTTGCACGGAGGATCCGGTCGATACCTCGACCGAACGGATCGAGGTCCTCGCCAGGCAGATCGAGTCACAACTGAAACCCGTTCTTCGGCCGGCCGACTACGAGGAATTCGCCCTCGCGCGAGTGGTTGCCCTGCTGTTAGAAGTCATTGCGGGGTGCGGGAGGAAGTGACCTAATAAAGCGTCAAGGGACATCTTGTTCGTTCTCGTTCGCTGGTTCTGCTTGGGGACGCCGGGGTGCGACGTTCTGCTTCGCGTCAAGGGCCAGAGAAAAAACGGGACAGGAAAATGGCAGGGAAAATGGGAGACGGTAGCAACAGCGGTGAGGGAAACCGACCCCTGCCGGCTTGCCCGGCAGGTGAAGCAGGTCGCCCGCTAAAAGCTCGTGGCGCAGCACTCCTGCCTTCGACCCCTGCCGGCTTGGAGATCGTCCAGCTTTTAAGTGGTGTTGGTCACGGGGTTTGCGGCGGCCGCCTTGGCCTGCTTGGCCCGGAGCTTCGTCTCCTCCGCCTCCACCGTTACCAAGT
>Ga0116217_10001418_pt1 | contig 23227 bp, 15 predicted proteins | sample Sb_taG_6_FD_89697 | JGI IMG/M metagenome (GOLD analysis project Ga0116217, IMG submission 89697) | Peat soil microbial communities from Weissenstadt, Germany - Sb_50d_4_PS metaG | ecosystem: Environmental > Terrestrial > Soil > Wetlands > Peat | place: Germany: Weissenstadt | collected 2010-09-21 | reverse complement strand
TTCTCATGCGATGAAGTCAAGTCCTGCAGCAGTTCCACTTCACGGTCAAAGTGAATAAGGAAGGCTTTGTCCTTGGGCTGCACCAGCATCTGATCGAGAAAACTGCGGCTCGCGTTGCGCTCCGCGTCGAGCACGCCGGTTTGACTCCGACTGGTGTCGACGAGCAGACCCAGCGTGAGCGGCAGGTTCGTTTCCTGCGAAAAATACTTGATGGTTTCGGCGCGGCCGTCTTCCTGCAGCGTGAAATCGTCTTTAGTGAGGTCTTTGACGATCTTGCCATGTTTGTCGCGAACCGTGACCGGCAGCGTGACTACTTTGACGTCGACGGCGATGGTAGCAGCGGTATCTTGAGCCCAAATCGACGGGCCAGCAAGGGCGACCAGCGCAAAGCTCAGCGCATAGTTCACCACAAAGTTCAGCGCTCTGGGCCGGAGATTATCGGGCCGGAACTCATTCACCGCGCGTCCTCCGTTTGTCGTTTATTTCGGACGAACTTTAAGAACGTTGAACCTACACAAGAAAATAGAATATACCGCCATGATCGCACCCGCCCAACTGGGGAAGGCCACCGTCAGCCGGTATAAAAGACCTGCCGCCGGCTGGGCGTGATTTTCGAGACTGGATTTGTCAGCGGACATGGGCATCCATGCAAGCATCGTTTTCCTGGTGACCTGGTTACTGCCCAGCGCGGCAACGAATCGATCCTCGCTAGAGACAGACGTCAGCATGAGCCGCGCACTTATGACTGGATGCACCGCGATAGAGTTGTAGTTGCCAGGCATCCGTAAACGCAAGGTCAATTCCGGTAAAAGTTCGTAAAGGCTACATATCGCGCATTTGGCGATGCTAAAGTTAGATCATGCGGGGTTTCCGGGAAAGATCAGTCCAGGTGTGCCTCCTGAATCTACGGTCGCGCGCTCTAGCCATCTGCTTGCTCATGACCTTCGCAGCTCTGATAATGGCGCGGCCGAGCTACGTTTTGGCCCAGGACAAGCCACCCAACAGTTCGGGCAACGCGCAAGTCGCAAAAGCTGTGGGGACCATCAAGAGCGTTCAGCCGGACTCGATCACGGTGGTGGATAAATCGGGCGCCGAGGTCACGGCGAAGTTCGTGAGCTCGACAAAGATCCTGCACGTGTTGCCGGGAGAAAAGGATCTGAAGAATGCGACCACTCTGCAGGCGCAAGACTTGCAACCCGGGGATGGCGTGCGGGTTCGCGGATGGGCGTCAGCGGACGGCCACGCGATCGACGCGCTGGAAGTGCTTGTGGTGAAGCCGGCCGATGTGGCCGCCAAGCAGCAGCACGACCGCGACGACTGGCAGAAACGGGGAGTGGGCGGGCTGGTCACTAAGGTAGACGCCGCGACGGGCACCATCACGATTTCGACCGGTGGAGTGGGTACAACGCGCAGTATCGCCGTCCAAATTGCCAAGGATACGATCCTGCGCCGCTACGCGCCCGACTCGGTGAAGTTCGATGACGCAAAGCCAGCGCCTGCCACCGAATTCATGGCGAGAATCAAGGTGGGAGATCAGTTGCGCGCGCGCGGCACTCGCAACCCGGATGGCAGCGAAGTGAGTGCGGAGGAAGTTGTCACCGGCGCATTCCGGAATATTGCGGGAACCATCAAGGCGATCGACACGTCCAGCAATACGATGACGGTGCAGGATGCGATCGGCAAGAACGCGGTGGTGGTCAAGGTGTCGCCCGACTCGCAAATGAAGAAGCTGCCGGCGGAGATGGCGCAACGCATCGCCATGCGATTAAAAGGCATGGCGAACGGCGGGAGCGGAGATCAACCGGGCGCCAACGGCCAAGTCACGACCGGGCAGGGAGCCGCACCAGGTGCTGGCGGGACGCGACCATCGACATCGGCAGAGTCGCAAGCGACGCGTGGGCAGAGTGGCGGGCAAGGCGGAAATGGAAACGGTCCTCCCGATTTGCAGCGCATGTTGAGCCGCTTGCCCAACAGCACGCTGACCGACTTGCAGAAGGGCGATGCCGTGATGATCGTCTCAGCCGAGGGCGGAGATTCGGGCGTGGTAACCGCGATCACGCTGCTGGCCGGAGTGGAAGCCATCCTGACGGCGGCCCCAAATCGAAGCGCGTCCTCGCTACTTTCGCCGTGGTCGCTGGGCGCGCCCGGCGGAGAGGGTGAAGCCGCGCAGCAGTGAACAAATCTCAATCCATAGTTCTGAGTTGATGTTCTGAGTTGATGTTCTGAGCCGATGTTCTGAATCAATGTGATCTGCCTGGAAAGAAAAGGTGCGTGTTGAGGTATTTATCAGTCTTCATTTTGGCAATTTTGATTCCAGCGGCGCTGATCGGGCTGGTGGCGGCCGCATTCGCCCAGTCGCCTGCAACCACGGGAACCTTGCGGGGGCAAGTGACGGATCCCTCGGGAGCAGTGGTTGCGAACGCCACGGTGGCCGCCCTGGTATCCGGTGGCCTCTCCGGGGGACAAACGCATTCGGTCACAACCAGCAAAACCGGTGGTTACGAAATCGGAAATCTGCCGCCGGGCAAGTACACGGTCACCGCGAACGCCCCGGGATTCGCGAGTTTTGCGCAGAGCGACGTGGACATAGCGGCGGGTCAGGTCGCGCAATTCAACATTGCGCTCGACATCAGCGTGAAGCAGGAAAAAGTCAACGTGGAGGCGGAGGGACCGCAGCTCGACACCAACCCTGCGAACAATGCGAGCGCGATCGTGCTCAGCGGCAAAGATCTGGAAGCGCTTCCCGACGATCCCGATGAATTGCAGTCTGACCTCGAAGCACTGGCTGGACCTTCGGCGGGACCCAATGGCGGCCAGCTCTACATCGACGGATTTACTGCCGGACAGCTTCCGCCGAAGTCATCGATCCGCGAGATTCGCATCAATCAGAATCCGTTTTCATCCGAATACGACAAGTTGGGTTATGGACGAATCGAAATCTTCACCAAGCCCGGCACCGACAAGTACCACGGACAGTTTTCCGTCGAGGGAAACAGCTCGGGAATGAACAGTCGCAACCCTTTTCTTGGCGACGCTCCTCAGCAGCCCTACGACTCCGTAATCTACATGGGAAACATCGGCGGGCCGATTAACAAGAAGGCATCGTTCTTTTTCAATGTGCAGCGGCGTAACATCGACGAGATCGCAGTCGTAAACGCGCCCGCCCTGGCTGCGGACCTGACTCCGATTCAACTGAACGAAAGCGTTCCCAACCCCCGCACCCGCACCAACGTCAGTCCGCGCATCGATTACCAAGTCACACCCAACAACACGCTCAGCGCCCGCTACCAGTATTACCGCGACACACAGCAGAACGCGGGCGTAGGCGGGACGGTGCTGCCGGAAGCCGGCTATGACACCACGTCCACCGAACACACTGTGCAGATCACCGATACGCAGGTTTTGGGAACGAAGGCCATCAATGAGACTCGCTTCCAGTACCTCCGCGACAACAGCGGCCAGAACCCGGTCCAGACTCCTTTGCAGAATCCGCTGTCCGCGGGCTCGACTATTCCAGCCATCAGCGTGCTCGGTTATTTAACGGCCGGACGCAGCGGCGCGGGAACGCAAACCGACAGTCAGGATCATTACGAACTACAAAATTACACTTCAATATCGCAAGGCAAGCACTTCGTGAAACTCGGAGGGCGTCTGCGAGCAGTTCACCAGGTCAATACGTCCAGCGCCCTGTTCAACGGCATATTCACCTTCCCGGACCTGACGACCTATCAGAATGCGCTGCAGGATGCCGCGAACGGCACTCCCACCCAGCTCAAGGTCAATTCGACCAATCCGCCCGGTGGTCCGGTGCCCACTGTGCCCGTCACCGTGGTCGATGCTGGGCTGTACGTACAGGATGACTGGAAGGTCCGTCCCACCCTCACGTTGAGCGGCGGGCTCCGCTTTGAAACCCAGAACGCGATCCACGATCATGCGGACTTCGCGCCTCGCATCGGCTTTGCCTGGGGCATCGGCGGTGGTGGAAAGGGCGCCCCGAAAACCGTGCTGCGCGGCGGTTTTGGCCTTTTCTACGACCGGTTCACGCAGGATCTCGTCCTCAATGCAGACCGTCTGAACGGCGTGACGCAGCAGCAGTACGTTGTGCCATCGCCTTCCGACTGCTTTCCAAGCGCGCTATCCTGCACATCGCAGGCACAGCCGACTTCCTCGATCTACCAGATCAGCCCGAGCCTGCACGCCCCTTACATCATGCAAACCGCGTTCAGCCTGGAGCGTCAGGTCACAAAGATTGCGAACGTTACCCTCTCTTATCTGAATTCGCGTGGCGTGCACCAATTCGAATCGCTGAACGTCAACGCTCCTTCTCCAGACCCCCCAGGCACTCCCCCAAACGGCGAGGCCCCAGTCTTTCAGTACTCGTCGGACGGAGTCTTCCGCCAAAATCAACTGATCGCGAATTTCAACATCCGAGCAGGCACGAAGTTGTCGCTGTTTGGCTACTACACGCTGAACTATGCCAACAGCGACGCATCGGGCGCTTCGAGCTTCCCCATGGATTCGCACGATCTTGCCGCCGACTACGGACGCGCTTCCTTTGACACCCGGCATAGGCTTTTCTTTGGCGGCACGGTCGGTCTCCCGTATGCGTTCCGCCTGAGCCCGTTTATGATTTTTACTTCCGGAGCGCCCTATAACGTCACCGTGGCACAGGATTTGAATAACGACAGCATCTTCAACGATCGGCCTGCATTCTCAAATGATCCAACGTGCCCGTCAGTGACCGCGGCCTGCCACTACAACCAATCCCCCACGGCATCGGAAGCTTTGGTTCCCATCAACTATCTGACCGGCCCGTCCCTCTTTACGCTTAATCTGAGGTTGGCGAAGACGTTCGGATTCGGGCCGGACCTTGGCGGAAAAGGCGGAGCGCAGGGCGGCGGGCCTACTGGTGGTCCGGGCGGCGGTGGTCCGCGCGGTGGCGGTGGCGGCTACGGACGTGGACCGGGCGGAGGGTTCAGCGGCATGGCCCCGGCAACCACCCGGCGCTACAACTTGACGTTCAGCGTCAACGCACGCAACGTTCTGAACAAAGTGAACGCGGCGCCACCCGTCGGAGTTGTGAGTTCGCAAGATTTCGGAAAATCGATTGCTTTGGCCGGTGGTCCGTTTTCGAGCATGGCGGCGAATCGAAAAATAGAAGTGCAGGCGATGTTCAGCTTCTAGCAATTAACTCGTGTAGAGACGGGGTTTGCCCCGTCTAGGGCTACCGGGAAATCCGGGCGCGCCGTTTTGAAGGGGCGCGGCGTCAGTCGCTCCGTAAGCTCCGAGCTAGGTGGAATAGTCGGCGTTGATCCGCACATACTCGGCGGTCAGATCGGTGGTGAGGAATCGCACCGCGTGCTGGCCGCGCCCAAGCTGCACGCGAATATCGCACACCGGCTGCGCGAGCGTGCGGTGAGCTTGCCGCTCGTTGAGCACGCAACCGATTCCGTTGCGGCATACTCTCTGATCGCCAATAAAAATCTGGACGCGCGACGGATAAATAGGCGCGCCGCATCTTCCCACCGCCGCAAGAATTCGTCCCCAGTTCGGATCGGCGCCAGCCCACGCGGTTTTGACCAGCATGGAATGAGCGATCGTCCGCGCCACCAGCAGCGCCTCTTCCCTGCTCCGCGCCTGTTCTACAAACAACCGGATCACATGCTGAACGCCTTCGCCGTCACTCACGATCTGCTCGGCGAGAGACTGACACACTGTGGTCAGAGCCGCGGACAACTTCTTGCGGGTGCGAACATCTCTCGCCCGGGCACCACTGGCTCCACTGGCGAGCAGCAACACTGTATCGTTGGTCGAAGTATCGCCGTCGATCGACATGCAATTCAAAGACTGGTCGCACGCCTCGCGCAGGATCGGCTGCAGCTCACGCGAACTCGCGCCCACATCCGTGAACAAATACACCAGCATGGTCGCAAGCTGCGGATGGATCATACCCGCGCCCTTCGCAATACCCAACACGGTGACTTCTTTCGAGTCTTCAGTCGAGCTTTCCGCCCTTTCCGACAACGAAGCGCGGAAGCGCGCGGAAGCTATCTTCGCCCGGGTGTCGGTGGTCATGATGGCGTGGGCGAAGGCCAGGACGCCTTGCTGGCTGGGCGATCGCGTTGCGACAAGCTCCGGCAACTTCGCCAGTATTTTAGCCGCCGGCGGTCGAACTCCGATGATGCCCGTCGATGAAGGAAAGACTTTCGCAGCGGGCACGCCGAACAGTTTCCCGGCTTGTCGACAAACCCGTTCGCAGTCTCGAATGCCAGCGCGTCCGGTGGCGCAGTTGGCATTCCCGGAGTTCACGACGACGGCTCGAACCCCACCGCCGGTTGAAAGCAACGACCGTCGGCCCACTTCCACCGGAGCGGCGACAACCCGGTTCCTGGTGAACAAAGCCGCGGCGGTCGCCCCGCCAGCAGCTTCTACGAGTGCGAGGTCCGGCCGGCCACTTACTTTAATGCCCGCAGCAACCGCCGCGAAAGAAAACCCCAGGGGCAAACGAATTTTCTCCGGAGAACGGCGCAGCGCGGTCATGCCTGAATCTTCAACCAGTTTTTCGGCGGCGGCAAGATGGCAAACGTAGGCAAATCTCCGCGGATCATCGCCACTTCGTCGCATTGATAAAGCCTGGGGCACTTGTAGCAGTCTTTGTGGATCTTGTCGGGAAGATCCTGGTGAGCAGCGATCGTGAATCCCATGCGCGAGAAAAACTCAGGAATGCGCGTGAACAGGCACACGCAGGTGACTTTGTGTTTTTCCGCCTGCGCCAGCAGAGCCTTGACCAGGCGTCTTCCCCCGCCGCTACTTTGGCTCGCGGGATCAACGGTAATCGAACGAATTTCAGCCAGGTGCACGCCATAGAGGTGAAGAGCGCCGCATCCGATGATGTGCCCATCATGCTCCAGGACGACAAAGTCGCGGACATTCTCGCAGATCTCCGCCAGCGTGCGCGGCAGCAGAGTGCCGTCGCCGGAGTAGGCCGCGATGAGAGCGTGAATCTGCTCGGCGTCGGGAAGAACTGCTTCACGCGTGCGCATGGATCTCCTTGCGCCGCGCCGAGGTGGTTTTCCCTTTGTGCTCGTTCTTTTGCGTGGAATCCGCATTCTTATGCAACGCCCGGTCCAGTGCCTTGACCACCTGATCCACGTGCTTTTGTAGAATCACGTAAGGCGGCAGAAAGCGCAACACGGTTTCGTGCGTGCGATTGATGATGATCCCTTCCTGCAGCAGTTGTTTGGTCACCGCCTTCGCCAGTTCAGACGAGTCCAATTCCACGGCCAGCATCAGGCCCGCTCCGCGGACGTCCAGAATCGACTTGTGTTTCTTGTCGAGTGCCTCGAGTGCCGCGCGAAAATATTCGCCGAGCGTGCGCACGTGCTTCAGCAGTTTCTTCTCTTGGCGTAGAAACTCGATGGCAACAGCGCAAGCCAGCGGCCCTCCGCCGAAAGTCGTTCCATGCATGCCCGGATGCATGCAGCCCGCAACCCGTTCAGTGGTGAGGATGGCGCCAAGCGGCAAGCCGCAAGCTAAAGGCTTAGCGACCGTGACCACGTCCGGCAACACGCCATAATGTTGATAGGCAAAGTGGCGTCCGGTGCGGCCGAGGCCGCACTGAATCTCGTCGAGCACGAGCAACGCGCCGCTCTTCTTGGTCAAGCGCGAGGCAAGATCGAGAAACTCCCGATTGACCGGACAAATTCCGCCTTCTCCCTGAATCGTCTCGATACACACGGCACAAACGCTGGCATCAAACCTTCGTTGCAGGTCGTCCAGGTCGTTGAATCTGACAAAAGTCACGCCGGGCATGAGAGGAACAAACGGAGCCCGATACTTCAGTTGACCGGTGGTGGCCAGCGCACCAAAGGTGCGCCCATGAAAAGAATTGTCCATGGCAAGAACGCGGGTCTTTGGATTAGGCTTGCTGCCGTTGCGATTCTTCGTTTGCGCGAAAGCGCGGGCGAGTTTGAGCGCTCCCTCCCAAGCCTCGGTGCCGCTATTGCAAAAGAAAGCGCGGTCAAGCCCGGAGATTTCCGTCAACTGCTGCGCGAGTTCCGCCTGATACTCGTGGAAAAACAGATTTGAAATATGAATCAACCGGCCAGCCTGACGCCTGATCGTCGCCTGAACGGCAGGGTGATTGTGGCCCAGTGCATTGACTCCAATTCCGCTGAGGAAATCCAGATATCGCTTGCCATTCGAATCCCAGAGATACACGCCGCGCCCGCGAACAAAAAGAATCGGCTGGCGCTCGTAGGTGGGAAGCAGAAGCCTTGCTTCCATGCGGGAGACGGAAGCGAGGCTCATGCTCTCAGTACCTCTGTGCCGCATTCCAGCTTGGTGAAATAGAACAGCGGCAGCATTTCGACTTGCGCCGCGGGCAGGATGCGCACGCGCCCCACGCCGGATTTTAGAGCTTGCGTACAGGCTTCGAGCTTGGGCATCATTCCGCCGCTGATTACGGACTCGTCGATCAGTCCGGCGACTTGCTTGGTATCCAACCTCGGCATTACCGAACCATCGGCCTGCTTCACCCCGGCCACGTCGGTAAGAAAAATCAGCGCGTCGGCCTCGCAAGCAATGGCGCAAGCGGCCGCCATCTGGTCCGCGTTCACGTTGTAATACTGCCCGTCGCCCCCGAGCGCAAGCGAGGAGAGCACAGGAATGCCGCCTTCGGTCCAAATTGCCCTGAGCCAGCGTGGTTCAGAAAAGCAAATTTCGCCGACAAATCCCAAATCGTGTTCCGAGTCCTGCTTCTTGCGGGCGCGAAAGACGCCGCCGTCTCCGCCGCAAAGACCGATTGCCGGGCACCCTGCAGCGGCGATTGCCGCCACTAAGCTTTTGTTCACGATGCCGGCAAGCACCATCAAGGCAACATCGCGCGTCTCAGCATCGGTAACGCGCAGTCCATGCACGAAGTCACTTGTCTTACCGAGGAGTTTCAGGGTGCGCGTCAGCGCGCTCCCACCGCCGTGCACGACGGCAACCTGGTGCCCGTCCTGGGCGAGCTGCACCACTGCCTTCGCGCATTTCTGAAGAGTCGGCTTGTCCTCCAGCGCCGCGCCGCCGATCTTGACCACAATTTTCACTGCAGACCCTCCGCTTCATCCCAGCCGTACATGAGGTTCATATTCTGCACGGCTTGTCCGGCCGCGCCTTTGAGCAGGTTGTCCAGGCAGGAAACCAGGACGAGCCGGCGGCCATCGCTCGCCAGACAGAAGCCGAGGTCACAGTAGTTGGTATGCACTGAGAATTGAATTTCCGGCAAACTCGCCGCCGGGAAAATCCGCACCCACCGCTTGCCTTTGTAGAAATCGCGGAGACAAGTTTGAATCTCGTCCGTCGTCATTTCGCGCTTCAAGTAGACATAAATCGTGGACAGAATCCCCCGCGGAATCGGCAAAAGATGAGGAGTGAAGATCAACTGGGCGGAATTCAGCGCCAATTGCTCGAGAATCTCGCCGGTGTGACGGTGTCCGAAGACCGAGTAGGCGGAAAAGTTGTCGGCTACCGACACGAAGTGAGTACGCGCCGTCGGCTCTTTGCCGGCGCCCGATACGCCGGACTTCGAATCGGAGATAATGCCGCGATCCGAATCCACAATCCCAGCCGACAGCAAGGGCGCCAGCGCAAGAATAATAGAAGTCGCATAACAGCCCGGATTCGCAACCAGAGCCGCCGACGGTATCTGGTCCGCATTCCGCTTCAACTCGGGCAGACCGTACACGGCGCGCTCGGTGAGTTCCGCCGCGGTCTTCGCGTTTGCATCCTTGAAGCCATAGACGGCGCGATGCTGTTCCTGTTTCAGCCGCCACGCGCCGCTCAAATCGACGACCCGCAGTCCGCGCGCAATTGCCTCGGGAACCAGTTCGCGAGACACGCCGTGGGGCGTAGCCAGGAACAGGAGCTCCACGCCATGTTGCTCCAGTGCGGGCCATGAAAAGGTGGAACAGGGAAACGGCTGCACCGGCGAATTGCCGTTGCTTTTGCCGTTTCCAGAAACGTCCGGCAATCCGAAAGCGGAATCGTCCGTCTCGGCAGTACGCCGCAAAAGCAAGGGCGCGTCGGTTCGCGAATGGCGGCCGAGCAGACGGGCGAGCTCGAGGCCGGAATAGCCGGTCGCACCAAGAACCGCGGTTTTAAGTTTGGCCGCCATCAGATTTTATCCAAGTCCACCGAAGCTCCCCGCGCTCCATTTTCCCCGTTGAGGCATATTTATCCATTATTATGCATAAATATTCATATATAGTAAATGGTCCAACTGAACTGTCAAGTCGAAACCGAGGTTCGAGACTCTTTGGTCCCTGGGACCTGCAGGAGCAGGCAGACCAGGAAGGGGTCGAAATGGGGAACCCTTTTGAAAGCTTTTCTGATGCCTGCAAGAAGAAATTTCTATTGGACTCAGCGGATCAACGGCATTTAGTGTGGGGGACTAATTCCAGCACGCGAGTTGGAGGCTTGCGGAACATTTCATGCCCGTATTTCACGCCGCCCTTCTCCACGCCATACTAGTCCATACGAATGGTCTATCGCACAGAAACAGGAGCAATTCCATGATGAAGCAACCGGAAAGGCGCCTCCCGCGCCGGTCATTATTTGTCACCATTCTGGCCATCCTTCTAACCGCAGGATTTTTCGCTACGCTGGCCACGCCCTGCCTTGCCGACGACGCCCCAAAGCCCGATCCATCGGGCATAGCAACCGGGGACAAAACCACCGCCGTAGACGCGGCCGGTAATTCCTTTGTCGTCTCCGAGCCGACCGACAAGACGGCGCCGGACTATGCCACCAACAAGAAGGCATTCGACGACTATCAAGCTCAGGCGGCAAAAGAGCCACTCGCGGTAAAGCTGGCTGACAGTGTTGGACACGTCCGCGTGGCCACCAATTTTGCCTGGACGCTGAATACCGGATACCTCGTCCTGTTCATGCAGGCGGGATTCGCGCTACTCACCTGCGGGCTGGTGCGAAAGAAAAATGTCGCCCACTTGATGATGCTGAACTTCGCCGCCTACGTCTTCGCCTTCCTGGCCTACTACGCCGTCGGATACGCGTTCCAGTTCGGAGCCGTGGCCATCAACGCCGCGCCCACCAACCTGGGCGGCATTCCCACGCTCAACAGGTTTCTGATCGGAAGCGGACAGTGGGGATTCGTCGGTGGCAAGGGCTTTTTCCTTACCGGCCCCGCCTACGACAGCGCCAGCAACTGCTTGACCCTATTCGAAGTCGTGTTCATGGAGACCGCTGGCTATATCATCGTCGGCGCCATCTGTGAGCGCATCACCTTCTGGGCTTTCCTGCTCTGCGAGCTCTTCATCGGCGCGATTCTTTATCCCATTTCCGGCTGCTGGACGTGGGGCGGCGGCTGGCTCTCACAAGTCGGTTCTACGTTGAATCTTGGTCACGGTTACGTCGACTTTGCCGGATCGACTGTGGTCCACGCGGTCGGTGGTTTCTGCGCGATGGCTCTGGCGATCATTCTGGGCCCGCGCCTGGGCAAATATGGGCCCGGGGGCAGGATCCGCGTCTTTCCCGCTCACAATATCGTGTATGTAGTGACGGGTACGTTTATCCTCCTTTTCGGCTGGATGGGATTTAATCCCGGCTCTACCCTTGGAGCCACCGATCTGCGCATTGCGGTGGTTGCAGTAAACACCAATCTGGCGGCGGTTGCAGGCTCAGCGGCGGCGATGCTCTTGTGGTACTTCCTGTTCGGCAAACCGGACATCACTATGGCGTGCAATGGAATGCTCGCCGGGCTGGTCGCGATCACCGCGCCGTGTGCGTTTGTGTCTCCAACGTCAGCGGTCGTCATTGGCATACTGGCGGGATGCCTGGTTTGCGGCGGCGTTCTTTTCAATGACCGCTATCTTAAGATCGATGACCCGTGCGGCGCGATTTCGGTGCACGGCTACTGTGGCTGGCTAGGCGCTGTCAGCGTGGGCATCTTTGCAGACGGCGCTTACGGCGCCGGGTGGAATGGCGTCGGCGCGACGTCTTACCTGGGACATACGGGCCAAGGGGTGACGGGCTTGCTCCACGGAGATACGCGGCAGTTTCTGTGTCAACTCATGGGAGCAACTTTGTATGCCGTCTGGGCATTCGGTGCGACGTACGTCGTCTTCTGGTGCGTCAACAAAGTGAAAAGCATGCGAGTGGCGCCCGAAGTGGAGGAAGAGGGTCTCGATGTGCCCGAGTTCGGAATGGCGGGCTATCCCGAAGACGCTACCGTCCCCGCGTCGTACTGAGTGCGGCTCTTAGCTTCTAGCTCTTGGCTACAGTCCCAGCCGGAGGTCGCTCGATGTGCCGCCGGCTGCTGGAACGTAGCACTTGAGCGTGTAATCCATCACCATGCGATCGGCGTTGAAGCGCCAGCCCAGGGTGCGGATGGTGCGCTTCATGCGCTGGATCCAGCCGCGCGGAAGGCCGTCGCGATCGCGCTGATAGTAGAGAGGAATCACCTCTTCGCGAAGAACTCGCAGCAGGTCGTCCCCATCGCGGCTGTCGTGAACATTCATATCGGAGTGAGTTCTACCGCTTCCGATGGCGAAGCCGTTCAGCCCGTCGTAGGCTTCCGCCCACCAGCCGTCCAGAACCGAGAGGTTCAATCCGCCGTTCAAAACGACTTTCTGGCCACTCGTTCCAGACGCTTCCAGCGGCCGCCGCGGATTGTTAAGCCAGACATCAACCCCTTGCGTTAAATGGCGGCCAACGTTGATGTCGTAGTCTTCGACAAAAACGAATTTGTCGGAAAACTGCGGGTCGCGCATCAACTGCGCAATCTGCTGCAAGACGCGCTTGCCAGGTTCGTCGAGCGGATGCGCTTTCCCGGCGAACACGAACTGCACCGGGCGTTTCGGATCATTCACCATGCTGGCTATTTTTTCGATGTCAGCCAAGATCAGATTGGCGCGCTTGTAGGTGGCAAAGCGGCGTGCAAAACCAATGGTCAGCGCGTCCGGACTGAGCACTCGTTCCAGTTGCTGCATCACGTCGCGCGACTCGCCGCGGTGCGTGGCCTGCGTGACGGCGCGACGGCGCACAAATTCGATCATTCTTGATTTCAGATTGAAATGCGTCTCCCAGAGCTCGCCGTCGTCTACGTTGTCAATGCCCTCCCAGATTTTGGCCTCGCTGCTGCGCAGATGCCATCCCGTGCCGAGATGGCGATCGTAGAGACGAAACATCTGCGGCGCCAACCAAGTAGGAGCATGCACGCCGTTGGTAATGTGTCCGATGGGAACCGTGTCTTCGGTTTTGCCCGGGAAGAGCCCGGTCCACATGGCGCGGGATACTTCACCGTGTAGCGAGGAAACTGCATTGGCGCGCCGCGAAAGTTTCAGGCCAAGCACGGTCATGCAGAAACGCTCGTCGCTTTCGGGATTCTCCCGTCCCAGTGCCATGAAGCTTTTCTTGGACAGACCGAGGGCCTCGCGCAGAGGTCCGAGGTGCTCTTCGATCAGATCGGCGTCGAAGCGATCATGGCCGGCGGGCACCGGAGTGTGAGTGGTGAAAACCACCTCGCGGGCAACCTGGGGCACAGCCGTCTCGAAGCTGATGCCCTCTTCTTCCATGCGCTGGCGAATCGCTTCCAGCACCGCAAATCCGCTATGCCCTTCGTTGAGGTGAAGAACTCCGGGCGTGATGCCAAGCGCTTTCAGAGCGCGCAAGCCGCCCACACCCAGAAGCAGTTCCTGATGCACGCGAACCCGGCCGTCACCCCCATATAGACGCGAGGTCATTTCGCGGTCTTCGGGAGTATTGCCTTCTACGTCGGAGTCGAGCAGAAACAAGTCGCAGCGGCCCACCTTCACGCGCCACACTTTTGCGTAGATTGGACCGTGGTGGGTATCAACCTGCACCACCACCGGTCTGCCGTTTTTTCCGATGGCCGTTTCCATAGCAAGTTGATTGACATCGGTCTCGAGGTACTCCTCATGTTGCCAGCCGTCGCGGTCAAGGCGCTGGCGGAAGTATCCTTGGCCATAAAACAGGCCCACGCCGACCAGCGGGATCCCGAGATCGGAGGCGCTCTTGATGTGATCGCCGGCCAGCACTCCAAGCCCACCAGAATAGACGGGGAGAGACTCGTGCACGCCAAATTCGGCGGAGAAATAAGCCACGGGACGCGGCCGCAGTACACCGGCATGGCGCGCACCCCAGGTTCGCTCCGCATCCTGGTACTCGCGCAGGCGGCGATAGGCGTAGTTGATGCGGCTGTGCAGGATGAGTTCCGCAGCGCGCGCTTCAAGTTTGTCGAGCGGATATTCGTTCAGCAGCGCGACGGGACTGTGATTGAGCTGCCTCCAGCGCGAAGGATCGAGATCGCGGAACAAGGCGGCAGAATCGTTATCCCAGCTCCACCACAGGTTGCGGGCCAGCGCCCAGAGCCGCTCCTGCACAGGCGCGATGAAACGGTCAAGCGTACGGGCTTCGCTCACCACGGGAGCAACCCGTTTCGCGGCCTCCGTGAGCAGACGAATCTCATCTTCCGGAAACACCCGCGCTTCCACGGTTTGAACCACCAGCACGCCTTGCAGTACACCGCGATCAATCAGAGGGACGCCCAGGAATGATTGGTAAGCATCCTCGCCGGCCTCGCTGAAGTACTTGAAGCGAGGATGATTCTTGACCTGCTCAACCGCCACCGGGCGCACTTGCTCCGCGACCAGGCCTACCAGGCCTTCATTGACTGCCATTCGAAGCTTGCCGACAGATTCAGGGCGAAGCCCCAGCGTCGCTGCCAGAACAAGATTGGCGCGGTCGGGTTCCAGGAGATAGGCGGAGCAAACATCGGTGCCAAACCGTCTGGCAATCAAGGCGACAACGTTCATCAGGGTCTCGGCCGGCTTCCCAGGCTCCGCCGTCAAGTTCGCGATTTCTTCCCACGTCAGCACATAGCTGGCATCAAGAGAACAGGCAGGATGGTCCTGATCCTGAACTAGTTCATTCGGTCGGTCCAAATCTTGTCTCCGTTTGCTTAAATTCTCTAGGCCTTGCGACCGCTCACCCAGTCCCCGCCGAGCGACGCAAAGACGGGCAGAAGAGCAATTCCCCTAAGCCATTCTATCGGGTGAAGTCGGAAGAGCTCCACATTGCCCGCGCAATTGTTGGTTACCACGGTGTGCATCGGATGGCTGGATTGCTGTTCTGCTTTTGCGCCATTCCCGATATCTTGCTAAGCCACGACTTTAATATCCGTCTCGCGCTGAGTCCAACTCGAATTGTTGATGGAGTGCATCAGAGGGCGATAGCCGGTGGAGCGACGGGCGCCCTCGCCCGTCAAGAGCGTGCACTACCAAGAAAAATGCGCGCTGCGTCCTATCCAGCTCAATGCCGGATGGAACACAGCGCGCATCTGGTCATCCACACGAGACCAACTGCGCTAGCCTTGCGCAGGATGCAACACGCGGAATGTGCTGCCCCCGTTCGACCACACCAGCACCAGCGCATCCTGACCGTTCGGCACGCTCGATAAAGCCTGTGCCACGTCGGCGGCGGATTTCACCGGGTGCCGGTCCACTTCCATGATCACGTCCCCGCGCTGCAATCCGGCATTATCGGCCGGGCTGCCGGGCTTGACGTCCTCCACAATGGCACCGTGAACTGACGCCTGCACTTGCAGTTCATTCCGAACATCCGCGGTCAAGTCAGCGAGACTCAGCCCCCAGCGCCCTTTTCCGTGCTCATTGCCGGCGGTCTCAGTGCCTTTGTCGCCGCCCAGGGCTTCGAGGGTTACTGCCACACTCATCGGCTCGCCGTCACGAACCACCTGCAGATGGATCGTTTCGCCAGGCCGCTTTTGTCCCACTGTCATTTGCAACTGTCCGGCATCGGCTACGGGCTTTCCGTCGAGTTCGATAACTACGTCTCCAGTTTGCAAGCCCGCCTTCGCTCCGGGCGTGTCCGGCTGAACTTCGCTGATCAGGGCTCCCGCCGCTTTGTCCATATGGAAGAACTTTGCGTTATCCGGAGTAACGTCGGCGATTTGAATTCCGATGAACGGGTGAGTCACTTTGCCGTCCCTAATCAACGTCTCCACTGTCGGCTGAACAATCTGAGCGGGAATGGCAAATCCCATCCCCGAGAAGGATCCCGAGTTCGAAATCAGGAAAGTATTGATTCCGATGAGTTCGCCACGAGCGTTAACTAGCGCTCCCCCGGAATTCCCAGGATTGATGGCAGCGTCGGTCTGGATGAACTCGCCCGGCTTGTGTCGATCGCTGGGATCGGGATTCGGACGGTTCAACGCGCTGATGATGCCGCGCGTCACCGTGAAGCGGTAACCATAAGGATTCCCGAAAGCGAGCACGGTCTGTCCGGGATGCAAGCTGCTTGAGTTGCCGAACGGCACGCTCGGTAAGTTGGTTCGGTTTACCTTGATGACCGCCAGGTCCGTGAGCGGATCGGCCCCCACCAGCTTCGCTGGCAGCACCTCCTGGTCGCTCATGGTGACGCGAATATCGACAGCTCCGTCGATGACGTGATTGTTAGTGACGATGTATCCGTCGGGCGAGATGATCACGCCGCTGCCCAAGCCGTGTTCCATCCGGTTCTGAGGTTGCGATGGAAAACTGAACTGACGGCGGAATTCACGCCCGAACGGATTGCCCGGGCCAAAAAACTGCTCCATGTCGGGCATGGCTTCTGGCCCGTTCTGCTGCTGCGCGTTCGGCTTCGACGCCACTGTAACATTCACGACCGCCGGTGTAACTCGTGCTGCCAGCGTTTCCATGGCGCGGTCAAGCGTGAGCAACGCTCCCACGCTGTTGTCATCAAGCGGCGCCGCGGCCGGAGCCGGAGCCGCCGCCGCGGTTGCCGACTTAGTAAAGTTGAACGTAGCCACTGCCCCAACTGCCATCACGGCAACCAGCCCCACTAGCAGACGCCTGGTCACCGCTGCCTTACAACGCGCTTTACAACCTTCTATCCACATCTTCATTTTCTTTTCTCCTTGTACAACTAATTATCTAGTTGTCGTTTGCAAAAAAAATTTGCCCGCTAAATCGAATTCGCGATCGGCACTCGCGCCAACCGCTCGCGGACTTGAGTCACCCACGTCACGCGCCACACCTGGACGCTCCACACTGATGAGCCAGGTGTCACGTACTGCGTGGCTTCAACAAAGACCAGCGTCTGAAATTGGGGCACAATTTCCTGATCCGCGATTGCGCGAATCGTGACTGCTTGTTCGGGCAGTCGTGCCGCGTTCACTCGCGCAGCAACGTGGGTAGTGGAGCGCCGGGCGCCTCGCGAGCCTGCCCGATTTGCCGAAGCCCCGAGCGGAGCCGAGGGGGAAGTCGAAGGGTCCAGCCGGGCAGGAACGCTCTGCTCTCCACTGCCGACCGGCAACAACGCAGTCTGGCCAACTGCGGCTGAGTACACATGATCGGAATCACTCGTCATGCCCCGATCAAACGCGACAAACTGTGGTGCAAGCGGAAGCGCCATCAGGCAGACCACGGAAAACGCTCCAGCCATGCCCAGCGCCGGTTTCCAGACTCGCGTGGCTGCGGGCCGGTTCTTGTCGAGAATCTGCGCCAGCCGAAGCGAAGCCACGCGGGCCCGGTCGACTGCGGCCTGGGCCATCGACCATCGTTTGTCCGATATACGATGCGCCAGACTCTTTTCCAGCAGCGAAACCAGACAACTCGCGTACCCATGTGGATTGGCAGTCTCAGCCAGCACGGCGTCGTCGCAAGCCATCTCGCGTTCCACCGCCAGCCGGTTCTCAATCCACCACACTGCGGGATGAAAGAAGAACAGAGCGCGAACGATCTTCTGAATCAGATTTGTCCAGTCATCCCAACGCCGCAGGTGTGCGAATTCGTGCAGCAGGATGACGTTAAGATCTTTGGAAGGCAGCTCTCGCAACACCCAGTCTGGCAGGACAATTGCCGGCTTCCAGAAGCCAATCGCGGCAGGCACGCGCACGCCCTCTGACGTCGCGATCGTCACTGGCCTGGACGCGACGATCGCATTCACCGTGGTTCGCACCGCCGGACCAAGATCGGCGGCAACAACGGCAGTGCAACTCCGGCGCAACTGTCGCACGCGCCAAAGCCCCGTCATCAAACGTAGCAACGCCACACTCGCCCCCAGAGCCCAGGCAAGGAAGACGAAAAGCGCCCAGCGGCCGGAAATTGTGATCGCAGGTCGCAGGCTTCCCCAAGGCATGCCAGCTGATGACGTCCCTACCCCCATCAGCCCCCGTCTTTGTCCGAGCGCGGCACCGAAACCGCCCAGCATGGGAAGCACAGCGACCGTCAGCAATGCTATGAACCAGACTGCAAATCGGGTTCCCGAATTCTGCCTTCGCAAAACGCGCAGCAACGCCCATGCAAAGATCGCGATCAGGAATCCTTCAGGAAGCGCGTTGAGAATGCGTTCGCCCGAGATCTGCGCGACCGTCTGCAGTGGAAGCCAGCTCATTTCGCATCCTTCCGAATCGTATCCTTCTGAGTCAGCATCTCTCGCAGGTGATCGATTTCCTCCGGCCCGATGCCCTGGTCCTCGAGGAGGTTCAAGACGAGTTGCTCATGAGAATTTTTGAAAAAACGACCAACGAGATGCCGGATCTCCGAGCGCGTAGCCTCCTTCTTCCCCACCAGCGGCGTAAACACATGTGCCCGTCCATCCTTTAGATGCTTTAGATATCCCTTTCTTTCCAGAACACGGATGGTGGTCAACACGGAGTTATAGGCTAGAGCAGGCTTTTCCGTAATCGAATCAAGGACTTGCTGAACCGTCCCCGATCCCTTCACCCAGAGCACGTTCATGATCCGCAGCTCGGCCTCGGTCAAAGTTCCCGATTGTCTCGGCGGCACCGGATGCCCTCCTTGGACCTTAGACGCTTCCCGCATCGAAAGGTAACTAATTCTTTAGTTGCAGAGGAAGTGCACCGGGTTGCTCACCTTAGGTTTGCCCAACGCGGCGTCACTTGGAAGGAGTTGTTGCAGGGTAAATTCTTATCCAATGATTGCGAACTTGGGGCCTTGCTTTCTTGCCATTCCAGTCAAAAACAATGAGATTCGTCTCCTGCTTCGGCATATGGCAATCAACGCAGTTGCTCGCGACTTCATGACCCACCTTCGGGAGCATACCGGTTCCAGGTTTGTGGAAACTCAAACAACGCTGTGAGTATGTTGACGCATCATGCTGCACGGTGTGAACGTCGTGGCAAGTCAGACACGTCATTGTCGAGGATTGATAGCAGCGGCTTTTTTCCAGCAGTTCGACTTGGCTGCCGTGCACATCAAGCTCCACGTTTGGAGCGGGCCGCGGCAGTTCAAGGTACTCGTCGAGCGGTTCGCCTGGAACGTAGGAGAACGTTGGGGCAAGCGCCACCCCGAGGCCCGCATGGCACCAGGCGCAGAGGTCCATCTGTCGTTCGCGAGAAAATCTTGCAGGATTACGTATGGCTGAGTCGACGACTGAGTCGATCGCTGAGTCGGAAGGCCGTGAAGGTTTCGAGCCCTCGCGCCGCACGTGCTCGCGTCCCGCCCCGTGGCATTTTTCACAGGTAATGCCGACAACCGAACCCGCTTTGGCGTATCGATTCGGTGCAGGTGGAATCACATCGAAGTAAGTTGCGTGACACTCCAGGCAACGCGGAACTATCACCCGATCGAAATTCGCGACGCCATCCCGATACCCCGGGCTGTTCACCCACCCCAGCTCTCTCCAGTAGGAAACGGGCAGTTGAAACAGTCGATCTCCTTTCCAGAACAAGTATGTTTGTCCCTTCCCTCCGGATCCTATTACCAGACCAAACCGCGCAGTACGTTCGGTAGTGTAGAAGGGAGGCATTCCCTCCACTGCGGTCTGGAAGAAACCGTCTTCCTTTTCATCCATCCGGAACAATAGCTGCGGATTGGACGTTTTGAGCGTATTTGCTTCAGCAGTAAATTTTCCGAGGATGGAACTCTTATCAGGCACCCTGGATGTGAGGTGATGAGCTGTTTGGTGAAAGCTATCGGCCTTTTCCCGGTGGCACGAGCCGCAAACCTCGTCCCCGACATAGCGATCGCGCCCAGCAGGGGACGCCACTGGCGCACTCACGGGGCTTGGTGGCGACTGAGTCTTACTCTGCCCAAAGACATTCAGTACTGCCAGCAACCCCGAAAATACGATTATGGAGGCAACCCTCATGCTCGTTAATTCACGCTCAAGCAAGTGCCGTCCGCCCTCACTTCCACTTACCCTGACCCTCCACGATCGTAACGTAACGATCGACGGGAAGGTCGGTGAAGCGTTCAACCAGGTTGCTGGGTTGTGGCCATTTGACTTCGAGCAAGTCCAGCTTCGTCTGCTTGCCAATTCCCAGCACCATCCGCGGATCGTGCGATGAGAGATAGCTCCCGCCGCCCACTTTCATCCGCCTGCGCTTCAGGTCGCCGGCATGGTAGGTAACGCGTGCGCCAACGGCGTCGATGTTCGCCTTCTTGCCGATGAGATTGATCCCCAGCCAGTGATTCTGACTGCCAACATTGTTATGCAAGAGAACCGGTGGCTCGTCGTTGCAGGAGATCAGCACATCGACGCCTCCGTCATTGTCGAAGTCACCTAGTGCCAAACCGCGAGCCGAAATCAGATGGTTAAAAGCAGAACCACTCTCCTGAGTTACGTTTTTCAAGCCGTTCCCGCTGTTATGAAACAGCAAGATCCGCTCGCGATAGCCCACACTGTCATAGATTTTTTCGACCAGGTCATCGGGATGCCCATTGGCAATCATAAGATCAAGGTTCCCGTCGTTGTCGTAGTCCAGGAACTTCAGCCCCCAACCGCTCATAAGTTTGGTGGCGTTCGCGATTCCAGAAGGACCAGCGACGTCGTCAAATGTTTCGTCGTGCCGGTTCTGATAGAAGCCATCGAGCTCGTTGTTCAGGTCGGTCACAAACAGGTCCATCCACCCGTCCTGGTTGAAGTCGGCGGAATCAACGCCCATACCCGACCGCGCTTTTCCACCTTCACCGAAGGCCACTCCCGAGGTAAAGCCGATTTCCTCAAAGTGCCGCCCGGCGCGGTTCACAAAAAGAAAGTTGGCCACCGTGTCGTTGGAGACAAACAGGTCCATCCACCCGTCATTATTAATGTCCGTCGCCACCACTCCCCATGATTTGCCCGGATTATCGGAAATCCCCATCCTTTGGCTCACGTCGGTAAAGGTACCGTCGCCATTGTTATGAAACAGCCAGCTTGCCATCGGCGTATAGATCCGCGGATAGCAATACTCATTCAGCCCCTTGAGGGCGGGAATGTTCGGCGCGCCGCAATTGTGATGTTTTGTCTTGTCGAAGTCCACGAAGCGGCAGACAAAAAGATCCAGCCGTCCGTCGTTGTCGTAGTCGAACCACACCGCGCTCGATGCCCATCCCGGAGCCGCTACTCCAGCCTTTTCGGTGACGTCGGTGAACGTGCCATCGCCGTTGTTGTGATACAGAATGCTCCGCCCGTACTGGGTCACGTAGAGGTCAGGGAATCCGTCCGCGTTGTAGTCGCCGACCGCGACGCCCATGCCGTAGCCACCGCCGACCACGCCGGCTTTCTCCGTGACGTCGGTAAAGGTGCCGTCCCTTTTGTTCCGGTAGAGCGCGTTGCGCAGAGGCTTGGCAGGCGTGAAAATGTCACATTTCCCGCTGTTGACCAGATAGATGTCCATCCATCCATCGTTGTCGTAATCCAGGAACGCACAACCGGCCCCGGTTGACTGAGGTAAGTATTTTTCCGGAGAGAGACCCGCAGTATGGGTCCAGGTGATGCCGCTGGCGGAGGAGGGAACTTCAGAAAACGGATAAGGTGAAGAGTCTGAGGCGGCCGCAATCCGCGCCAAAGCAGGGAAAGCAAGTGTCCCCGCCAGAACTCGCAGGAACTCTCTCCTGCTCCTGCCGACAAGCCCCGGGACGAAGCGCATTGCTACTTCGGCTCCGCTGGCTGCGGATCGGTAGAAGTTTGCTTCTCCTGAGCGATGGCCGCCTTCCGCTTGACCGCCTCCAGTGCCTCCGACGCCTCCCGCTGCAGCGCGGCCTCGCGGTTGGAGTCTTCCCGGCGTCCTGCTCCGGCGTAGGCGACCGCGAGTTGATAATGCCCGGTCGGACTGTCGGGCGCCATCTTCTCATAGGTCTCCAGCGGCGGAATGGCCTCCGCAAACTGCTTGGCCGAATTCAACGCTGTTCCGAGCCCGAGGTATGCCTCCATGAAGCCGGCATCTAACTTCGTGGCCCGCGTAAAATGCCGGATCGCCGTCGCGCCGTCATTCGCGTTTGCGGCCAACTGCCCCAGGACAAACTCCGCCGTGGCGTTCCGCGGATCGATCTCCAATTCCTCCTCAAAACTCTTTCGCGCCTGGTCTAGCTCCGCCGGCGAAGCCTGGGGCTTCGAGAGCAGCGCACGGCCCAGCCGCGCGTGAATGCCGGGAAGCATCGGGTTGATATCCAGAATCCTGCGGTATTCCGCCGCCGCCTCATCCCATCTACCTTGGATTTCCAGCGCCTCCGCATTCAATGCGTGAACCTGGAACGAGAACGGAGCCTCGCGCGCCAAGTCCTGCGAAGTTCGCATCGAAAGATCGGAGTAAGCATGCGTGGCCGCATAAAGCACTTCGGGATCGCGCGGAAACTCCCGGCTCAGCACCGCCAGAAAATCAAGCGAATCATAAGGACTGCCGTGCGTCATCGCGCAATGCACGCCGTCCAATCCGATCCTCTTCTTGAGATCGCGATCTGCCGTCTGCCGAATGGCCCGCTTGAGCAGCGGGAGCGCTTCCGCGCAGTGTCCACCCTCCGCCAAATTCGCAGCCCGCTCCGCTTCCCCGCTCGTGGCAGGCGCTGAACTCTTCTTCGCAGCCTGCCCCACGGAAAGCGTCGCCAACAAGATCAGGCCAAAGAAAATCAGGCAAGAGATCCCGGCTCTCCGGAAAGGTTCACACATTCGCACATTATATTCCGAAATCACAGCTGTTCGAATCTCGCAGCGTTGGTCGCCGCACTCCGCAAAAGAAACGGCAGGCGCCCGGTTGAGCGCCTGCCATCTGAACCGACTGCCATCTCCTGAGCGAAGGCAGTTCGGGGTTAGAAGGTGAACTTCAGACCGAGTTGCAGTTCCCTCGCTCCTTGGGAGCCGGTGATACGGCCAAAGTTTGCGTTGCTGCCGGCCGTGCCCGGATCAAACGAGCCGCCCGCAGGTCCACCGGAGAAATCCCAGACCGGATGGTTGAAAGCATTCA
>Ga0116217_10001416_pt1 | contig 23238 bp, 18 predicted proteins | sample Sb_taG_6_FD_89697 | JGI IMG/M metagenome (GOLD analysis project Ga0116217, IMG submission 89697) | Peat soil microbial communities from Weissenstadt, Germany - Sb_50d_4_PS metaG | ecosystem: Environmental > Terrestrial > Soil > Wetlands > Peat | place: Germany: Weissenstadt | collected 2010-09-21 | reverse complement strand
GTCTGCGCCGGGCTGGGGCTTGATGAGCACGTTCGTGACGCGCCCGGGCTTCTCCGCGAGGGCCTGTGCGATCGGGAGCAGCGCGATCGCGACCGGGCTGTACGCGATCGACCCGACGAGCTGGCTGCCGAGCACGGCACGGATACGGACGGGATGCGCGTCGCCGTCGGCGAGCAGCGTGACAGTTTCTTCGCTCTGCGCCCCGATCGCGGCAGCGGCCGAAGAGGGCAGCCCGATGCCGCCTCTCAGTAGCGCGGTGCCAGCGCCCAGATTCCGGGTCGCCGCGGCGCGCAGCCCGACGAGGCTAGGCGAGACCCCGATCAGCTGCACGAGCTCACGGCCCCTCGGACCCACGACCTCGGCGGGCTCGCGCAGCACGAACGCGGCGACCCGCACGCCGGGCAGCTCGCCCGCCTTCTGCGCGAGGCGTTCGTCGATCCCCTGCGAGGAGCGCGCGACGACCTGCAACCGGGCCGAGCCGATCAACTGGTGCACGAGCTGGCCCGCCGACCCGTTGATGCTCGTGTTCGCCACCAGCACTCCGAAGAAGAGCGCCACCCCGATCGCGATCCCGCCGCACGCCAGCAGCTCCTGCACACCGTGGCGCTTCAGCCGCCACCCGTACATGTCCACGAGCGAGCCGGCGCGCAGACCGAGGATCGACGGCGCCCTCATCCGGAGGCGCCCGCCGTTAACTGCGCGTCGAGGCCGTCAGTGAGGCGCCCATCGCGCAGCGTGTGGACGCGGTCGACGAACGCCAAGGCCTCTGGGTCGTGCGTGACGAGCACCCCGGGGATGTTTCGTTCGTGGCAGATGTTCCGCAGCAGCCCAAGGATCTCGCGGCTGCGTTGGGAGTCGAGGTTCCCCGTTGGCTCATCCATCAGCAGCAGGTTCGGGTCGTTGACGAGCGCCCGGGCGATCGCCACCCGCTGGCGCTCCCCCATCGAAAGACGCTCGGGCGGGCGCTCTTCACGATCGGCCAAGCCGACGCGCTCAAGCCACGGCCGTGCCTGACGCCTGGCCTGCGCCAGGCTGACCCCGTCCGCCAGCAGCTTCACCGCCGCGTTGTCCACCGCCGGGGCTCCCCCAATCAGGTGGAAGGACTGAAAGACGAACCCGACGTCCCGCAGGCGGTAGAGCGAAGCATCACGGGTGGACAGGCGCGAGACGTCCCGCCCATCGAACAGGACCTCTCCGGTGTCGGGGGCCATCAGGCCCGCGGCGAGCTGCAGCAGCGTCGACTTGCCCGACCCCGAGGGGCCGTACAGCGCGACGAACTCGCCGGGGGAAACGGTTAGCGAGACGCCGTCGACCGCGCGCACCATCTCTGCGCCCCCCGCGTAGTGCTTGACGAGGCCGCGGAGCTCCAGCGCTCCGCTCACGCCGAGGGCGTCCCTCCGCGCGCGGTCTTGCGCTCGGCGAGCGAGACGACGTCCGCTTCGGGGCTCATCATGCGCAGCCCGCCGGCCGAGAGCGAGGCCATCCGCCGCGCGCCGCTCAGCGCGGCGAGATCCTGCGAGGCGATCAGGACCGCGAGATCCCTGCTGCGCCCGAGCGAGCGCAACAGCTCGTACAGCTTCTCGCTCTCCTGCGGGTTGGGCAGCACCGCGGGCTCGTCGACGAGCAGCAGCCGTGGCTCGCGGATCAGCGCGTTGGCGAGCATCACCCGCATCAGCTCGCTCAACGAAAGCTCGTCGGTCTGCATGTCCGCGCACTCGCTCGCGCCCACCCGCCCCAGTGCGCTCCGCGCGATCGGCCGCGCATGGCGGAGCGTGGTTTTGTCGCCCAGGAGGGGAAGCGCTACGTAATCGACGGCCGCCCGGTTGATCTGCACGCGCGCCCTGGAGGAAACCAGTGCGATCCCGCCAGGGCCGAGCAGCTGCGAGCGCTCGCGTGTGCTCATCTGCGCCACGATCCGGCCATCCCAGCAGACCGAGCCCTCCTCGGGCGCCTCGATGCCCGCGATCACGCGCAGCAGCGTGGACTTGCCCGCGGCGCGACCGTCGTACACCCCGAGGTGGTCCCCCGCATCGACCTCCAAGGACACCCCATCGAGGACCGCGACCTTCTCTCGCCCTTCGGGGCGGCGCCTGGTCACCTGGGTGAGAGACAGAAGCGGAGCCATGCGACCTCGTGGACGTTACGCGCCCGCGCCCGCCACGAACGCCTGCAACGCCCTGCGCGCGGTGTCAGCCCACCCCAACTCGGCCTGAAGATGCGCCAGCGCTGCATCACGCGCCAGGAAGATCCCGATCGCGAGCAGCGTGTCAAGCGGCGGCTGCTCGTCCTTGCAGGAGTTGAGCATCGCAAAGCACTGCTCTTCATAGCGGTCCAGCGCCTCCAGCAGCATCGGCACGTGCTCCGCTCCCGCGACCGCGATCTTCGCCTGCAACGTGGCCCGCATCGGGTCAAGCGGCGCATCGGCGGCCATCCACTCCGCAAGCGCCCCCTCGGCCGCCGGCGTGGACGTGTACACGCGCCGCTTGACGTCCGGCTCAGACTGCCGATTGGAGACCACGAGACCCGCGATCTCCAGCGCTTCCAGCTGCCGATACAAGCCCCGCGGCTCGATCTGCCACGCCGCACCCAAACGCCTCTCCAGACGGTTCGTCAGGTTATACCCGTGCCCCGGCTTCTGCACCAGAAGACCCAGCAGCGCACCCTTCAAGGGCGAGCTCCCCCGCATCCAATCCGTATCGGCGCTGACCATGCGGTCTCCCTTCTGCTTGACTGGCCAGCCGAACAGTAGCCGAAACCGCCCCGCCATGAGTCGTGCTTCTGAATCATTCCAGCGAATGGCAATCTACGCAGCCGGATCGATCAACGAGTCAACCCTCCCTTCTCCCACCATCGGCCCCACGAACCGGCGGCAGTCGGAAACGCCCGAGGCGCCCCCAACGAGAAGACAATAGACTGCATTCCGCCAGTCGGGCATCCCTTGAATAGACTGCATCGACCAATGAACCCCAGCCCGCCACATCGCCACCGACTGTCAACTCTCACCGCACCGGCCGCCCTGATGCTGATGGCCGCCCTCACGACCATCCCCGGCACCCAGGCGCTCGGGGCATCCGCCGCTCGCGACGCGCTGCGGGCCGACGCAGCGAGGACGCTGTCGGTGAACGACCAGGCGCACCTGCGCGTGGTGCGCGAAAACGGCAGCACCTTCACCGAGGAAGGCCACGCCACCGGAACCCTGCCCGGCACCGTGCAGAGCACGCTCACCCTCGGCGTCAGCACGGTCCGCTCGGGGTTCACGATCCACCTGCGCAACGGGTCGATCAGCGGCTACGGCGCCGCGAAGCTGAACGCGGGACACGGGGAATACTCAAGCTTCGGCGGCACCCTCACGGTCAACCACGGCAGCGGCAACTACGCCCACGCCTCCGGCACAGGACGACTGTACGGCACGATCAACCGCAACAACGACAACGCCACCGTACAGGTCATCGGACAGCTGCACCTCTAGGATCCCAGACGCACAGCCTGCCCCAAGAACTCTCCGCGCCAGACACCCTGCAGTCCCTGCACTTCGTGCTGGACCCCGTCGGGTTCCTCCACAGCGCCCACCGCCGCCACGGGGACGTGTTCACGATCGGCGTGCTGGGCCAGAAGTGGGTGGTGCTCGCCCACCCCGACGCCGTGCGAGAGGTCTTCGCCCACGGGCCGGCGAACCTCGACTCAGGGCAGCCAAGCCAGGTCCTCAGACCCCTGATCGGCACCCGCAACCTGCTGTTGCTCGACGGCCAGGAGCACCTGCGCCGCCGCCGGATGGTGCTCCCCGCCTTCCACGGCGAGCGGCTGAAGGCCCACGACCAGCTGATCCACTCCGAGGCTGTCAGGGAGATCCAGACATGGCCGCTCGGCAGAGCCTTCGCGGTGCTCCCCCGCATGGACGCGCTCGCGTTCAGACTCATCCTGAGCTGCGTCTTCGGACTGGGCGAGGAGGACCGCCTGGGGACGCTCGCCAGCGCGCTGCTCGGGATGGTCAAGTGGATGACCGACACCCGCCGCCAGCTCATCTTCTTCCTGCTCGGACCCGAGCGCCTGATGGGCCTGCCCGCATTCCACCGGCAGCTGCAAAGGGTGGACCGCGAGATCTACGACGAGATCGCCCGCCGGCGCAAGACCCCCGACCTGGAGGACCGCCAGGACATCCTCTCGCTGCTCATCCAGGCCCGCGACGAGCAGGGCAACGGCCTCACAGACCACGAGCTGCGCGACGAACTGGTCACCCATCTCGTCGCCGGCCACGAGAACACCGCCGCCACCCTCGCCTGGGCCATACACGAACTCGCCCGCCACCCTACCCACCAGGAACGCCTCGCCACCGAACCAGGCGCCTACACAGACGCCGTGATCGCAGAGCTCCTGCGCCTGCGGCCCCCCGTGCCCGTCGTGGTGCGCCGCCTGCGCAAACCCCTCACCATCGCCGGACAGGAGCTGCCCGCGGGCACGAACGTATGCCCCTGCGCCCTGCTCGTACACCACCGCCCCGACCTCTACCCCCAGCCACACGCATTCCAGCCCGAGCGGTTTCTCACCCACAGGCCCGCCACCAGCGAATGGTTTCCCTTCGGCGGAGGCACGCGACGCTGCCCCGGCGCCACCCTCGCACAGCAGGAGATCAAGATCGCACTGGAAGAGACCACCCACACACTGCGCCTGGCGCCCCAGCGCGCACGCCCCGAGCGAACCCGGCCACGCTCCGTCGTGCTCGTACCCACACGTGGAGCCCAGATCATCGCAACCAAACGGTGAGCCACCCTGCGGGGGCACAGGGGTCGCCAAGCGCGCCGGCGTGCCATGATCCGGACTATATGAGCCTATGGAAGCGACGGAAGCCCCCGGCTGTGGCCTGCACGCTCGTGTTGTGCCTTCTCCTTGTCCTGCCGACGCTCGCGCGAGCGTCGGAGCACGTCCAACTCTCCGCCAGCTTCGACCCCAATCGCCCCCGGGTGAGCACAACGATCGCCTTCGCCTTCACGATCACCGGCTCCGAAGGACAGATCCCCCCGCCCCTGCGCAACGTGGACCTGCACCTGCCCGGCGAGATCGGGCTGGGCCGCACCACCCTCGGCACCGCCATCTGCGAACCCGTCTACCTCTACGAAGAAGGCCCCGAAGGCTGCCCCGCCAACTCGCACGTCGGCTACGGCACCGCCCTGGCAGAGGTCCCCTACGGCCCCGAGATCGTCCAAGAGCACGCAGCCGTCTACGCCTACCGCGGCAACTCCGAACACGAACACATCACCATCCTCTTCCTCGCCGAGGCTCGAGCACCGGTCTTCGCGGACCTCGTCTTCCCAGGCCAGATCCTCGAAGACAAGCCGCCCTACAGCGCAAGCATCGACACCGAAGTGCCGCTCGTGCCAAGCCTCCCCGGCGGACCCGACGTATCCGTCGTGCAATTCCAGTCCACCTTCGGCCCACAACACTTGATCTACGAACGGGAAGAGGCCAACGGGGAAGTCCAGCTCTACAAGCCCCGCGGAGTTAGCGTGCCACCAGTCTGCCCACGGGGAGGGTTCCCCTTCGCCGCCGACCTCAGTTTTGCGGACGGGAGCCACATCACCGCGCACGCCAGCGCGCCATGCCCGCACGGTCGATGAGCGATGTTCTCGATCGGGTCCTGCTTCTGGGGCCAAATGTAGCGGTGCTCGTGGTGGTCGGTCGTGTCGTGGGCGTTGTCGAAGCTGTGTGCCGTGTGCCATGCGCCGTCCCGCAGATGACGAGCGTGATTGGCGCCGCTCGCGGGTGTCGATTCCACTGCCATCTACTGCCAGATAGCGGGTGTCGCGGGGTATCGAGGGGTATGCCGCCCCAAACGCGGAACGCCCCGAAAACACTGGCGATGGCAGCATTTCCAGGGGTCTGGTTGGCCTCCCTGGGTTCTTCACACGCGAGAGGTCGGTGGTTCGAAACCACCCGTGCCCATCGAGAAATTGCCTGGAAATGGGCTTGTTTTACTCGTCTGGGTGATCTTCTTTGGGGTCGGCGGATGGGCCAAAATCGCTCGTTGGCCCAATCATTGGCCCAATGGGTCCTCAACGGCCCGCGGTGGCCCGATGCGTGAGGGGGCACTCCGTGGGCTCGTCGGCGAAGCGCATCAGCTCCCAGACGGCCTGGCGCTCCTCTTCGGTCAGACGCCTGTGGCGGGTCTGCTGGTAGACCTGCAGGGTGAACGCCGCCGAGGTGTGGCCGATCTGGTCGGAGATCCACTTCGGGTCGCGGCCGGCCTGGGCGGCGAGCATCGCCCATGTGCGCCGCAGCGAGTGCGGCGTGATGCGGGGGAGCGGCGGCAGGCCCTGTTCGGCCCGTCGCTGGTTCGCCAGCTCGGTGCTGCGCTTGAGCACGCGATCACGGAAGCGATCGGGATCGCGGCGGCCTCCGGTCTTTGTGCCGAAGAAGTGCTCCTCGGGGGCCATCGGGAAACCGTCGCGGATGCGCTGCTCTTGGTGGCCGACGAGCTCGTGGCGGTTGTACTCCGTCATCTCGACCTCGCGGATGCCCTTGAGGGTCTTTGCGTCGCGCACCTTGTAGCGCGCCCGTGCCACTTCCACGTTGGCGCACCGCAGGTCGCACAGCTCGGAGATCCTGAAGCCGGCGAGAGCGAGCGAGCCGATCGCCGCCCGGCGTCCGATGCGGTGGTCAACCCGCGCGGCCCCGTCGAGCTCGCCGGCGGCGTCCAGCAGGGCGTGCAGCTCGTCGACCTCGAGGAATGTCCGCGGGGGCCGCACAGCCGGCAGGAACCGCTCCTTGCGCTCGCCGATCTTCAGTGGGTTGCGCTCCATGTAGCCATAGTCCACCGCTCGCTGCAGGATCTGGCTGAGCAACGTCAGGATCCCGTTGATCGAGGTGTTGGACAGTGCTCGCTTGCGTCGCCCATACGGCTTGCCCTGCTCGCGCCTGACGGTCTCCATCAGCGGCTTGCCGCGATCGGCCGCAGCCTGGATTTCCTGCGAGCGCTTTGCCAGTTCGTCGCGGAACTCGTCTGTCCTGGCGACATCGATCTCGACCAGCTCGAGCTTGCTGAGGTGCCCCGTCAGATAGCCGAGCTTCCACTCCAGATCGGCGATCGTGCTCTCGTCGAGGCCGTGGCTCTTCTTGGCGTCCACCACCTTGCGCGCGAACGGGCCGAAGGGCTGGTGGCCATCGAGACGCTCGTCGCGTTGGGGGCGCTTGGCCGAGGGCTTGGCTTGGGGGGGTATCCATGTGCCGCGCTGGATCTGCTGCGGGCGCTTCGCGGTCCTGTCTGCAGACGCGCCGGCAGTAGCGGCCGCGCCTGTCCGCGAGGTACAGCGCGCACATCACGCGGGCGTTCTCCTCGGGTTGTCGGCGGGGAGGTGCGCAATCAGCCGCTCGTCGCGGCGGGTAAGGGCGTCGCGGTCGATCACCAGCGTGCTGGCGCCCGGGGCGGGGGTGCTGAGGATCTCGCGCTCGCGGCTGTCCGGGGCGGTGTAGGCGCCGAGGGGGGTGCTCTGCTCCTGGGCGCGGGGGCCGCGGGGGCTCTTGCGGCGTGGTCTTTGGCGTGGGGGTGCTGCGACGCTCATAGGCGCCTCCTTTCGGGTTGGCGCCTGCCGCGCATCTCTTCGATGCAGCATCGTGTATGATAGCCAAATGGCCAAAACGAGCAGTGTTAGTAATGATACGGTTGTGCTTGAGGAGTTCAAGGAGGGATTCGAGGGCTGGCGCAAGGCGCTGCAGGCACACCGCGAGGCGCCACCCGACGCGGGCTTCGCCGCGCGCCTGGCCGGGCTGGCCCAGGCCGCGAGCGAGCAGGCGCGCGTCTGCCGGGCAGCGGACGCCGCGGGCTACGAGTGGGTTCCCCACCGCGCGGCCGAGGGCAACCCGCCCCATGAGCTGCGCCCCGGTACCGGCCGCCGCGGCCCCGAGGGCCTCTGGCAGGCCTTCGACGGGGCCGTCGCGCGGCTCAGCGCCGTCGTGACAGGCCGCGACATGCTGGAGGTCGCCAACGCCTACCAGGACCTCGCCGCGGCCGCCAGGGCGCTCGCCGACGCGGTCGCACAGGAAGATGAGGCAAGACGCCCCCGGGCGCGCGCGCGCCGCTCAGCCTGAGGGGAAAACAGCGTTCAGGCTGCCACCGGCCCCCCTTCCCCCGCACGCAGGCTGCCCGCGCAGGGCGCGCGGAGGGCTCAGGAGCGCTTGGACAGCGGCGCAGGCGCGCCCTTGACGTCCCAGATCGACCGCGCGTGCTCAGCGTCATCGCGGCGGCGCGGCAGGCTCGCGGCCCGCGGCTCCCACACGTCCCTGCGCGTCGCCATCGAAGCGCTGTCGGCCTGCGCGCGCGTCAGCAGCTCATCGAGATCGACGCGCCTTATCCGAAACGAACGGCCGACCTTCGCCGCCGGCAGCGCACCACCGTCGATCCAGTTGCGGATCGTCTGAGGGGTCACCTGCATCTCCTGAGCGACCTGCTCCACAGTGAGTATCTGCTGCCGATCATCCACCGCCAAATAAGCCAAACTAACCTCCTTTGAATTGTGATATTAGAGCACCAGCGGGGGTGGTAATCCATTAGGAGGACCGCATGAGACCACCGCACTACGCAGATGAGGGGGAGGACCGGGACGACCTGCTCGCGCCCGTCATCCCGCTGCGCCACCGAGGACCCCGGGACACCGAGCCCAGGGACACGGAGTCCCCCAACTACGAGCCCCACACGACACACCAGCCGCCGCCCTGGGCGTCTGCGCTCCGAACCACGCGGATTGCAGCTGCGGCGTGGTGCTTCGTTGCGTCTCCTGGGCGACGAAGCTCGTGACCTGGCTCGCCGCGCCGATCATCCACGTCGCGACCGCGTCGAGGATCCCGCTGCCCACCGCGCCAGCGGCTTCGCCGGCGAGGCCCCCCACGGCGCCCGCCGCTTCTTCCGCCGCGCCGCAGATGCCGTTGGCGATCGCGCTCTCGATCCCGCCGATCACCGGGTCTTCGACGTTGCACGGGGCGCTGCTCTTGCGCCGGGGCGCTTCGCTGCTCGCGGACTTGGTGGGGTGGCCGGCCTGGATGCCGGCGGGTGCCGGTGCGGCCCATGCGTCCGGGACCCATACGGCGAGAGCCGCCGCCAGCGCGAGCGCGAGCAGCAGTGAGTGGCGCGGCGTGCTCATGGGCGCTATTCCGCGGCTCCGTAGAACGGGGCGCTCATGCCCTGCAGGCGCGCGAACGCCGCGGCGCGGTCGTTGGGGCCGTTCACGTACACCATCGCGGGGACCGGCGCCGGGGTGGAGCTCGTGTCCATCGAGACCACCAGCCAGCGCCCGGACTGCCAGCGCAGCGTCGTTTCGATGAGGTTCCACGTCTGGCGCGGGGACAGGCGTGGGCCCCAGACGAACCCGGCGAGCCAGCTGCTCACCCGCGCCCCGGACCGGGAGTAGCCGTCGAGCCGTCGAGCCGCGACGATCGCCACGCCGCGGCCACCTTCCTCATAGTTGTTTATGTTCGTCACGTCCACAGTGCGGATCTGCCGCGCCTGGGCGAGGACCCGCGCGCGGGCCTGCGGGGCGTACGCCTGCGCGACCAGCGCCGCGAACAGCCCGGGGTCCTGCTCGATCGACTGCGACGCCAGCGCCACGTAGTTGTCGGCCGCCGCCAGCGCGCCCGCCGGGGTCCGTGCCACGCCGACGGGGACGGCCGCCGATCATCGCCATCGCGCCCGGGGGCCAGCCGGCCGCGCCGTGGCCCAGGGGGAGCGCCAGCGCCAGAATCGCGCCCGCCGCCGCGCCCGGCGAAGAGGCGCCCCCGGGGCTGGCGGGGTCCGGCGGATGGGTCGCCACCGCCTACGGGCCACCCTGGGGCGGCATCCAGGGGAATGGGGTGACCGCGACAGGGCTCGACCTCAGCGCCGGGCCGCCCACGCTCGTCATCGCCGTCGACCCCACTGTCATCGCGCTGCGCAGCTATGTGCACGTCGCGCCCAACCCATTCGGGACGGGCGGCGCGTTCTACGCCGCGGACACCGGCGGCGCGATCGTCGGACGCCACATCGACATCTACGACTGGCTCGGGCGCTCACACCAGGACGCCTGGGGGCAGCGCGCCGTCACCGTCACGCCCGCACCCAACCCCGGGGCAGGCAACCTCCTCGGCGGGGTCGCGCCCGTGCCCACCGGAGTTGGCACGGGGATAAGCGCGGGGGGAGGCGTGGGTGCGGGGGGAGGCGAAGGCCTCGCCGGCAGCTGCTCCGCCGCGTCCCTGAACGGCACGCTCGGGCTCACACCCGGGGAGACCGCTCGCGTCCAGCGCGACGGGAGCGCCACCGCGCCCGCACAGGCGCCCCTGCCCGTCAGGCGCGCCATCGCCGCCGGTAACCTCATCCACACACTGCCCTACCCCGAACCCGATGTGCACTACGGGACGCTCGCCAGGATCTGGCCCGCATATGACTGCTCCGGGGCGACCTCCTTCGTGCTCTACGCCGCCGGGCTGCTCGGGCCCGACGCGCTCAACTCCACCGGGCTCGAGGGCTACGGGCAACCCGGGCCAGGGCGCTGGATCACCGTCTACGCCAACAGCGCACACGCCTGGATTGTCGTCGCCGGGATCGCGCTCGACACCGCCGACTACGGCGGACCACCCATACCCGCCGGGTCCGGGCCACGCTGGCGCACCGAACCACTCGCCAACCTCGCCGACGGCACCACCTACATCGCCCGCCACCCACCGGGGCTATGAGACGAGCTCACGCGCTCCCCCTGCTCGCGCTGCTCGCCATGGGTGGGTGCGGGACGAGCTCGACCAGCAGCAACGCGCCGCCACTCGGCAGGGCGATCGACGCCGCGCCCCCGGCGATCGGGCCGGCGCCTGCGCCCGTGGGGGATCCGGCCGCGGAGCGCGGGGGGACCGTGCCCCCGGGGGATGGCCGCCAGGGAGAACACGCCCGCGGCCGGGGGGATCGCCTCATCTCCGCAGGGCGCGCTGCGGCGCTACGCGCTCTCCTACACCAACTGGAACGCCGCCACGCTCTCCGCGCACGAGCGCCAGCTTGCCACGCTCGCCATCGGGCCCGCCCGGCTCGCCGCGCTGCAGACCGCCGCCGCGCTCGGGGGCAACTCCGAGCTGGCCTCGCACCGGGTTCGCAACACGGGAGTCGTGCTCGCCATCGCGCCGGGGGAGGGACCGGCGCGGGGGGAGTGGGTCGTGATCACGCAGGAGCACACCACCGGCAGCGGGGCCTACTCAGGGCTGCCCCCCGCACCGCACGTCACGCTCGCGCAGGTCAGGCGCGCCGGGGGTGGGTGGGTGGTCTGGGGGTGGTGGCCGGGGAGTTAGCGACCGCCTCCGAGCGGACCCGGGTCGGAAACGGTGAACATCCTGAGCTGACCTCTGAGTCATCCCCTGGGTCACCGCTGTCATGGCACTTGTAAGCAGACGCAAGCGCCGGCTATCACATGCCAGCAATCGGCCGACCCAGTCAGCAGTGTGTTTCTATGGCGTGTACCGAACGAGGTACTGTTCATTTTCACCGTTGGTGAAGTAGAGGATGGCGTGTCCGTTTGGACTCGTCGGCAGAGGGGGTTCTTCATCCTGTTCCGCGCCCAGCTGGAAGTAGTGGGGCAGACGCGCCGCGAATGGGCGAGACGGTGTGAGGGGCTCCCCGGATTCGGCGGTCGTCGCGTACAGGCCATAGTCGGTGTCGTAGACGATCACCGCACGCGCGCTGGAGTCAATGAACCCCTCGGGGGTCCCGTGGGGCGTAAACGCTTTCGAGAAGGTGCCCGATATCTTGCCGATCTTCCCCCGTTGTGTGCAGGAGTTTTCGAGGCCCAGGCAGCCCCAGAAGGCGAGAAGGGTGCGATGGCCACCGGCGACCACCGTGGCCACGGGCACTTCCGAGCCAGTCAGCCCGACCTCTCGAGGACGCGTGAACAACCCCCCATCGTGGCTGGTCATGTATCTCAGCTCGCTCGTCTTCCTCGACAAGCGCGAGAAGTATGAGAAGACGGTGTCCCCCTCGTAGTCGCTGGTGAAGCCCACGGGATCGCTCAGCTTGGGAGCGCGCTGAGCTCGGGCGGGAGGCTGGAGGGCGCCGGTGGGAGACCCGGCGACGGTGCGCAGCTCATCTCCTTCGTCCAACCAGCTGGCAACGGGATCTCCGTTTGGCTCAAGACTGAGATGCGGCATTAACGCCCCCTTCGGTGCGGCGAAGACCATCGCCGTGCTCAGCGGCGAACCGTACGCACCGAATGCCTGCTCGATCTGCACTTCGCCCCCTCCGGATCTGCCTTCGAATTCGGCTTCAGCGCCGGTGGTCCACAGAGCAGTCAACGCCGTGGGCCCCATCGCCAGCAGCGGCACCTGAAGCGCGTGATGAAGGTTCCCGCTTTCCGCATCCTGGGGGGGCGAAAGCGCTTGAGCCATCGGGGGCTTGGCGCCAAGCCTCCAGCTCGCGACGGCCACGCGCTGGCAGCATCCGGACCCGCCGTGGTATTCCCGGCTCGCTTCCTGGGTCTTGTCGTAGTAGAGGATCCCCACCGCGATCCTGCCGCGGGAGTCCAGCGCGACCGAAGTTTCCCCGCCTGGAAAGCCGCCCGGGAGCTCAACCCGCCAGGGCTTGCCAAGATGCCCCCTCCTTCCCACGGGGTAGACCAACGCGCCGTGCTCGCTGCCCTCGACCGCCACGGCCTGTCCGTGGTCGTTGACGGCGAAGTCCCAAACCAGGCTCGGTGCGCTTGGCAGGCGCACCGGTCGTGAAAAGGTTCCGCCCGAGGCGATTGCCGGGGACGCCGTGATGGTGGCCAGCCCCAAGACGAAGATCGGGTATGTGCCAATCCGCCGTATCACATACAAAACATCGGCTCGGACGCCAATGACTTTACCCAGCAGTCTCAAGCGGTTTCCTCAGCGCAACGCCGTCGAGGCCGGCTTGCCACCCTGAGTCCAGTACAGGGTGTTTCCTGCGAGCGCGAGCGACGACGGGTCGACGTTGGTACCAGAGGCCAGTAGCCGACTGCCAGACGAATCGACCGCCTCCACGTCGAAATACCGGGTTTCACTCGGTGTACCCGCCCCGGAGGAGCGCTCGTAGTCATCAGCGATCCAGGCCACCGATCCATCGCTCTTCACCACGATCGCCACGGCATTGCCTACACCGACATAGTCGGACCGTGGCTGCAGCGGGGTACCTGTGGGCGTCCTGTGCAGCACGCGGCCCGTGCGCAGATCACGCACGATCACCAGATAGCTCGAGCTGCCGCCTCCATTGCCTTCGCTGGAGACCGATATTTCTTCATACGCGACCATCGTGTCGTCCAAGGTCTCACGGTCGATCCCCCCGCATCCGCTTGTGCTCCCGGCCGAGCATTCCACGGGCTCGCCGATCGCGTGAGAGCGTCTGTGCCCATCTACGCATCCACGCACCACAAGCGTGGGGTTTACGAAGTGGGTCGGGCCGTGAGGGCCTTCGAGGGTTTCGACGACCCTTTCCGTGACCGTGTACACGACCGCCTGGCGGCTGGCGAGCAGAATATGTGCGCGTGGGGGTGCGCAGCTCGCTGCTGGCGGGCGAACCGTGGCAGCACTCGCCGAAGTCGCCATGACTAGCATGGCCGCTATCAGAGGTACGGATAGAGCAAGTCGATGCATGATGCGAGACCAAAAAGTACCTCCACGTGACCGCACATGCTCTTCCTGTTAGTGCAGCACGGTCGATGCCGGCTTGCCGCCCTCGGTCCAGTACAGAGTGTTGCCCGCGAGCGCGAGTGACGAGGGGTCCACGCCGGGTCCAGCGGCTAAGACACGGCTACCCGTGCTGTCGAGCGCGTGTACTTCATATTCCGCCGGCGGCTCAGTCCGTGGCCGGCTCTGTGCTATCCATGCCACCGCGCCGTCGTTCTTGACGACGATCACCGTAGCTGGACCCACGCCCACCATCGACCGACTGGGAGTGTTGGGCGTGCCAGTGGGCACGTTGTGAAGAATCCGGCCTGTGCGTAAGTCGCGTACAAACACTCGATAGCTGGATTCGTGTTCGTCGCCGAAGGCTTCCCCATACGCGACGATCGGGCCGGCAAGGACAAGTTGTTCCACACTTGCACAGCCACCAAAGGCGCCACTCAGGCATTCCGGGTTATAGGCTCCAAGCGCGTACGCATGCTTGTGCCCGTGTACGCATCCGTAGGCGACGACTTCCCTATCGGCACCGTGGCCATGCAACGCAGTGTAGACCTCAGCCTGCGTGTCAGCGAGCAGCACCTTCCCCTGAGCCGGGGGACACTGCGTAGACGGCGCACTCCTACGGCCCGGGGCAGCCTGTGCCGAAGCCGCCAGCAGCAGCGCGACCGTAATTGCGCATAGAGCACTCCATCGCATGACAACTAAGACTACCGACGACCCAGGAAGTTGCGCGCTTAAGGGTGGACGCTTGTCTGACCGCGCCCTGTCTCGACTGCGCGTCCGCTGCCTATGTCCGTTGCTGAGCCTGGAAGTGTCCTGTCGCATAACTCGATTCTTTCTAGCCAACGAGAGTGGTAAAAGTCAGCTCGGAGTCCTTGCCGTCGCTTGTGCCGCCGGCGTTTTCAGCGACGAGCCGGAAATGGATGGTGGCACACCCGCCTTCGTGTGGTCCTCCTGTTGACACGTTTTCCGTTTCGGATACGGCTGCAACACCTCGGCCCTTTGGCAAGGTCTTCATTGGTGTTGTGTGCCCGTAACCTATGGTGGTGCCGTATTCGAAGTGGTACTTAGTCGTGCTTCCGTTCGGGTTGACTTCACCCTTCCATGTCACTTTTACTGTCTGATTGCTGCATACGGCACCACCACCGCTGGCGCCGCCGATCGCCGAGAACGATGGCCCCGTCGCTACTGCGGGCGGGCATATGTGCTTCGCATAGGCGAGGACACAGTAGGCTTCCCGCGAGTTGTCTTGGTTTGTGATTAGGCCGCTGTCGAAGTGGTGGGGGGCCGCTGCTACTTCGCCTTGTGAGGGTTGGCTGTAGCTGTAGTAGTTGACTCGTTCGAGATGCGGCAAACCCTTGGCCAGTTGCAGGAAATCAAACGCCGCAGTGCGCTGGCGCGCTTCGTCTGTTTCAGCTGAGGCATTTCGATCTTCCAAGCGGGTTTCTGTGGCGTTATTCTGCAGCTCCACCCCCTGCTCGCTCAGCCACACAAAGGGATTGCTCAGACGCTTAGTGTCGGCGAGCTTCACGAATTCCTTCGCGTCGTGATAGCCCCCGCCGTGCGCAACATCGTGGTAGACCACATCGTGATAGTCGTGCAGTGCCCACACACGCGGCTTTTCAGGCCACGGGATGTAGCGCGTTGGATTGGTGTTCGCGCGGTGAAGAAGAGTGTTCCTGTACGTTTCGATGTAGTGGCGATGGTACGGATTTTTCTTGGGTTCGCGGTCGTGATCTTCCGCGAATTCACCAGCGACCACCTTGCAGCTACGACAGTGCAGGGTGTGGGCTCCTGTGACGATCGCCTGCATCTTCTCCCAAAACTGGGCGGCCCTAGCAGCGTCTCCAAAGAGCGGGTTGGCTTGAATGGGCGTCACGAGGTCAGGCTCGTTCCATGCGCCCCACACCTTTACTTGAGGCAGACCAATCAGCGGGCTGCCCTTGGGAGCGCCAAGGATCAGGTCGTGGAGTAGCGGGGTGATCGCCGTCGCGTACTGTGCGACCGTCGGCTCGGGACACTTCTTCTTTTCTGCCTTTTCCTTTTTCGGATCGCAGAACCGATCGGTCACGAGCGTGATGTAGGGTTCGAGGTGGTCGTGCTGGACCGCTCTTAGCCACCCGACCAAGCGTTCCATTTCCGTGAGACGGAATTCCTTGCCTTCTTTTACTTCCTGCTGCTGTCGCTGCTTTTCTTCTTGTTCCAGGTGTGAATCGGTCAGGATGTTGTAGCGAACGATCAGCCTGGCGGTGCCAATGTGCAACTGGCTCTTGAGATTGGGGTCGATGTTGTTGAAGGTTTCAGGAGCTACGCCTGAGTGTTCAAGGTTGTGTGGCTGCTCGTCAGAGAGTCCGTAGCGGAACTTGGGAGCGCGGGCCTTTGATGTCTTGTCGCTTGCGGCGGCGACTGTCGGATCTATCAAGACAGGGTAGGTTGCGCTCTGGCTGGGCTTCACGGTCAAGGTGACTGTGTTCGCCGTGGCACTCAAGGATGCGGGTACAGCGTTGCCGTTGGCGTCCGTGACGGTAGGGGGCTCGATCACCATCAGCGTGTTGTCAGCTGTCTGTGCTTCAGCGGAGGCCACAGCGCTGGTGGCGGATGCATAGTTGGCCTGAGTGCTCTGCGGCTGTGGCTGACCTGGACCACCTTCACCCGGCAGGGTCGAGCTCAGTGGGGCCGCAGGCAGGGATTCCAGGCCCACTTCTTCTTCGAGGTGTTCCGGCAGTTCCGGCACTTCGGCTTCGGATTCGCTTTGCGATTCAGGTTCGCCTTCTGTCCCTTCACCGCCCGATCCCGATTCTCCTTCGCCGCTAGATTCAGGCTGTGCTTCGGTCGGGTCGACCACCGCGATGGCGCCGCCTGGGAGCTGGCGCAGTTCCTGGTCGGCGCCGAGGCCAACCTCCCATGAGAACGAGGTCGGGGCTTCGGCCGAGCGCAGCTGCAGCAGCGCGGTAGCGCCGAGCGGGTCGGGGCGCACGATCGTGTCGGTCGCGGGCCACGTGTTGGCGAAGAAGGCCGCGGCGCCGTTGACGATCGTCGGGGTGGTGGTCGCGTTGGGGGATGTTTCCATGGGGGTGAGGCTGATTTCGCCCTCGGGGGTGTTGACGGCGAATTCGCCGGGGACTTCCTTGGAGATGCTGGAGCTGGTCAGCGCGCCGGTCGCGGAGAGGCCTTCTTCGCCGTCGCTGAGTGCGGGCGCGATGCTCTGTCCTTCGAGGCTCGCGGTGGTGGAGGGCGCGAGCAGCGAGGGGTCGGTCTGCTGCGCGATTTCCTGGGCCTGGGCCTCAGTCACTTCGCCGTTGGGGGTCGGGCCTGTGGTGGCCGAGAACGCACTCGTGCTGCCGAGGGGGTTGGTGAGCGTGACCTTGACTCGCAGGGTGGAGCCGACGTTGCTCTGGACGGGAGTGTAGGTGGGTTCGGTGGCGCCTTCGATGGGGGCGCATTCCGTGCCGCCTGTGTGGCAGGCTTCCCACTGGTAGGCGTAGGTGAGGGGTCCGGAGGCGCTCCAGATTCCGGGGTCGGCGGTCAGGGTCCCTGCGAGCTGGAGCACACCGGAGATCGACGGGTTCGAGTACTTCACGATCGTTTCGGGGCCGATGGGGGCGGTGGGGTTCGATGCCCCTGTGGAGCTGCCGCCGGTGTCGCTGGCGCTCACGAGGACCACGATCGTGGATCCCACGTCGCCGGCGGTGGGGGTGTAGGTGCTCGCGGTGGCGCCTTCGATGGCTGCGCACGGCCCGCTCTGGCCGCAGCGCTCCCACTGGTAGGAGTACACGGTCGGGCCTTCCTTGGACCACCCGCCGGTGCTCGCGGCGAGTGTGTGGCCCTGGAGGGCTGTGCCGGATATGGCGGGGGGTTGGGTGGGGACCGGCGCGTGCGTTTCCGCGACCGGCTGCGTTGCGGGTGAGACCTCCGAGCGCGATCCCCTTTCGTCGGTGGCGCTCACCAGGACCCGCAGCGTGCGGCCGACGTTCGCGGCTCCCAGGGTGTAGGTGGAGGCAGTGGCGCCCGTGATGGCTTCACAGCCGCGGCCCTCGGGGTCGCAGCTCTGCCACTGGTAGGCGTAGCTGACCGCGCCGGTGTTGTTCGTCCAGCTGCCCTGGCTGGCCGTGAGGGTCTGGCCGTTCTGGGGGGTGCCTTCGATGCTCGGCGCCGAGGTGTTCGCGAGCGCGGATGTGGCGCCGATCACCGGCGTGACCGCGGAGGTGTCGGTGAGCGAGTCCAGGCTGTTCCCCGCGCCGACCCGAACACGCAGAGTGGTGCCAACATCGCCTTCGCCGAGGTCGTATTCGGGTTCGGTTGCGCCTTCGATCGGGGCGCATTCAGAGCCGCTTGAGTTGCAGCTTTCCCACTGGTATCGGATTTCTGGTGCGGTGCCCGCCCAGGAGCCCTGGCTTGCTGAGAGCACGTGGCTGGCGTCGGGGGTGCCGGAGATCGAGGGCGCCTGGATCTCGCTCACGGGCTCGGACTGGACCACGGCGGTCGTGGGAGAGGTGGCCTTGACCGACCCCAGCGAGTTGGTGGCCGTGACGACCACGCGCAGGGTGGTGTTGACGTCGCCTTCCCCGAGCCTGTACCTGCCGCCGGTGGCGCCTTCGACCTGTGCGCATTCCGCGCCGCTTGGGTTGCAGCTTTCCCACTGGTAGCTGTAGGTGATGGGGCTCGCGCCGCTCCAGCTCCCCGTGCTCACGGCGAGCGTCTGTCCGTCTTCGGGGGTGCCCGTTATCGCCGGCAGCGCCGTGTTCGAGGGAGCCGTCCCTGCCACGACGACCGCGCTCGCCGCGGAGGTGGCGCTCGCCGACCCTCCCCCGTTGCTGGCCGTGACCAGCGCTCGCAGTGTGCTGCCGAGGTCTGCTTCGGCGAGGGTGTAGCCCTGGCTCGTGGCGCCGGTGATGTTGGCGCATTCTTCGCCGCTGGAGTTGCAGCGCTGCCACTGGTAGGCGTAGTGCAGCGGCCGCGTCCCGCTCCAGGACCCGTTGCTCACGCTGAGCGTCTGGCCGAGGACCGCCTGGCCCGAGACAGCCGGCGGAGAGGACGAGGACGGAGCGCTGACCGGGACCCTCGTGACCGTGGCGCCTTCCACGCGCACAGCCGAGAGGTCGACTTCTTCGCCGATCAGGAAGCTGCCGCCGCCGAGCACGATCGACCCGCTGCCCTGGGTGCTCCACGACCCCGCCGCGACCTGGGAGAGGCCGCCGTCGGTGAACCTCAGCTGGCCGCTCTGCACGGTGACCGCGCCTTCGTCGCCGAAGGGCACCGCGACCGTCCCCGTGCCAGTGCCGGCGCTCTTCTCGAACGTCCCCGTGTTCGCGATGCCGACCGGGGCGCTGGCGCCGCCTTCGGGGAGTCTGATCTGCTGGCCGTAGCACGAAGCCTCTGAGTTATCCGAGAAGGTTCCCTTGTTTTCAAGCAGCGCGCCTTCGGACATATACAGCGTCCCCCACACGAACGTCAGGGTCCCTTCGTTGACGAGCGTCCGGCCGGTTAGCGACAGCGGTTCGCAGCCCGAGGACGCTTCGACGGTCCCCGTCACGGCCGGACCGATCACCGTTGAGCCCGACCCGGACATCGCGCCGTAGGCGCCCCACGCGAAGGACCCGGACACCTCCAGGCTCCCGGCGCCTGTCAGGGTCGCGTTGTTCAGCGTCAGCGCGTGGACGCTCGATGCGTGCGCGGCGTCCGTCAGTTCCAGCGAGCCACCCGTGAGCGCCAGGGCGCCCGCGTAGAGCGCGCCGACGCGGTTGCTGGCGCTAGGCATCTGGATCGTGACCCACGAGCCGGCGCACGCGACGTCACCGGGGCCGGGCACGCTGCCCGTGGACCAGCTGCCGGCTTGCAGCCACTGGCCATCCTGCGGGCCGACCCACGTGTCGGTGCAGGCCGATTCGCCGGGGGCCGCCGTTACCATGTCTGTGGGTTCGGAGAAGCTGAGGGTCGAGCCCCCGGGGTTCATCGCGGTCACGATGACCGCAAGCGTGCTCCCGACTTCACTGTGACCCGGGGTGTACGTCGGGCTGTTCGCGCCGGGAATATCCACGCAGCCTTCGCCCGCGGAGTTGCAGCCCTGCCACTGGTAGGCGTAGGTGATCGGCGGGGCGCCTTCCCAACTGCCGGTGTTCGCGCTGAGGGTCTGCCCGGCCTGCGCGGTCCCGGAGATCACCGGAGGCACCATGTTCGTCGGGGCCGCGGGCAGGATCACGGCGCTCACGGCCGAGAAGCTCGAGGCCGACCCGACCGAGTTCGTCGCGGTGACCATGACCTGCAGGGTGCCTCCCACTTCGCCTGCGCCCGGTTCATACGTCGCATGGGTCGCACCGGGGATCGCCATGCAACTCAAGCCCAGGCTGTTGCAGCTCTCCCACTGGTAGGTGTAGGTCAACGGCGGAGTGCCTTCCCACGAGCCGACTTCCGCGGTCAGCGTCTGCCCGGCCTGCGGCGTGCCCGCAATCACCGGCGGCGCGGTGTTCGCCGGGGCGAGTGGCGCCACCACCCCCGTCGCGCCCGAGGTGCTCGAGGCCGACCCGGCGAAGTTGCTCGCCTGGACCCTCACCCGCAGCGTGCTCCCGACGTCTTCATGGCCCAGGACGTATGTCGATTCGATTGCGCCGGGAATATCGGCGCAGGCCGCGCCCGCACTGTCGCAGCGGGTCCACTGGTAGGAGAATGTCGGCGCGGGCGCGCCCGTCCAGGCGCCCGTGCTCGCGCTCAGTGTCTGGCCATCCCGCGTGGTGCCCGAGATTTCCGGTGGTGTTGTGTTCGCCGGGGGCACCGGCGCCGCGACGACCGCCGTGGCCGGGGAGCTTTCGGTCGCCGACCCGTGCGAGTTGTGCGCGCTCACGAGCACCCGCACAGTCCTGCCCACGTCACCACCGCCAAGGGTGTAGGTCTGGCTTGTGGCTCCGGTGATGTTGGCGCATTCCCCGCCGCTTGAGTTGCAGCTCTGCCACTGGTAGGTGTAGGTGATCGGCGGCGTCCCGCTCCACGTCCCGGTGCTCGCGCTCAGCGTCTGGCCGCTGAACAGTTCACCGGAGATCCCCGGCGCCGATGTGGAGGACGGCGGGGCGATCGGCACCCTCGTGACCGTCGCGCCCTGGATGTGGACCGCGGAGAGATCGACTTCTTCGCCGATCAGGAACGTCCCGCCGCTCAAGACGATCGACCCGCTGCCCTGCACGGCCCACGAGCCGGTGGCGACTTCTTCGGGGATCCCGCCACCGCTGAAAGCGAGCGTCCCGGTCTTGGCGATGACGCTCCCCTGGTTGCTGAAGCTCACGGCGACGGTGCTCGTGCCGCTGGCGCTGCTCTTCTCGAACACTCCCGTGTTGGAGACCGCCGGCGCGGCGCCCCCCGAGCCCAGGATCTGCTTCCCATAGCACGACGCTTCGGAGTCATCCGCAAAGGTCCCCTCGTTCTCAAACCGTGCGCCTTCGGACATGATCAGCGTCCCCCACACGAACGTCAGCGTGCCCTCGTTGACGAACACACGGCCACCGGACAGATTCATTGGTTCACAGCCAGAGGCCGCGTGGACTTCGCCCGTAACACCGGACCCCACCACCGTCGAGCCGGACCCCGACATCGTGCCGTCCGGCCCAAAGGTGAACGAGCTCGTGACATCGAGTGTGCCGGCGCCCGACAGCGTGGCGTGACTCAATGAGAGCGAGCCGATGCTCGACGTCCGCGCGGCGTTCGCCAGTTCAAGCGAGCCGCCGGAGATCACCAGAGCGCCTTCGCCGCTGATGGAGCCCGCCCTGTTCGCGCCACCGTTGACGTAAACGGTTGACCCGGACGGGATGCACACCTCATCGCTGCTGGTGGGCACTTCTCCCGTGGACCAGTTGCCCGGGGTCTGCCAGTAGTTTCCGGCTGCACCCGTCCAGGTATCGGTGCATGTCGAGCTCGCCGTGACCACCGCGCTCGCGGCCGAGGACGCCGACGCGGACCCCGCTGTGTTCGACGCGGTCACCGTGACCCGCAACGTGCTGCCGACATCGCTGGAGCGCAGGGCGTAACTGGATGCGATGGCGCCCGGCACGGCGAGGCACCTTCGCCGAAACTGTTGCAGCTTTCCCACTGGTACGTGTAGGTGAACGGCGGGGTGCCCGCCCACGTGCCCGTGCTCGCGCTGAGCGTCTGGCCATCCGTCGCGGTCCCGGTGATCGCGGGCGCGGCCGTGCTCGACGGGGCGAGCGCCGCGATGACACCGGTCGGTTCTGAGGCGATCGAGGCCGAGCCCGCCGAGTTGCTCGCCGTGATCGTGACCCGCAATGTGGTCCCGGCATCAGCGTGGCCCAGGCTGTAGGTAGAGCTGGTTGCCCCCGAGAGGCTCGTGCAGCTTTCGCCTGCGCCGTTGCAGCTCTCCCACTGGTAGACGTAGGTGATCGGGGGCGTCCCGCTCCAGGCGCCGGTGCTCGCGGTGAGCGTCTGGCCATCCGTCGCGGTCCCGGTGATCGCCGGCCGCGCGGTGTTCGAGGGCGCAACGGCGGCTACGACCGCGGTGGCCTGGGAGGTGCTCGCGGCCTGACCCGCGGCGTTCGTCGCGGTCACCGTGACCCGCAACGTCGTGCCGACATCGCCGTGGGACAGCTGGTACGTGGAGCCGCTCGCGCCCGAGATGTTGACGCAGTTGGCACCGAGGTTGTCACAGCGCTGCCACTGGTAGGTGTATGAGATCGGCGTCACCCCGGTCCACGACCCGGTGCTCGCGCTCAACGTCTGTTCGTCCTGCGCCGTGCCCGAGATCACCGGCGGCGCGGTGTTCGCCGGGGCGCGCGCGACCACGACCGGCGTGACAGCGGAGGTCGCCTTCACTGAGCTGACCGTGTTCTTCGCCGTGACGCTGACCCGCAGCGTGCTCCCGAGGTTGCCCGCAGTGACGGTGTACGTGGCGTTCTTCGCCCCGGTGATGTTCACGCAGCTGGCGCCCGCGCTGTTGCAACTCTGCCACTGGTAGGTGTAGGTGAACGGCGGGGTGCCCGCCCACGTGCCGTTGCCCGCGCTGAGCGTCTGGCCTTCCATCGCGGTCCCCGAGGCTTCAGGGAGCGCCGTGTTCACCGGGGGGCCGGGCACGATCACCGCGCTCGCCGCCGATGTCGCGCTCGCGCTGCCGACCGTGTTGCTCGCGGTCACGCTCACACGCAGCGTCCCCCCGATCTGCGAGGTGATGACCCGGTAGGTTGACGCCGCGGCCCCGAGAATGACCGAGCATTCAGCGCCCGTGCTGTTGCACGCTTCCCACCGATAAGCAAACGACAACGGCGGCGTGCCCGTCCACGTCCCGTTGCTCGCGCTCAAAAGCTGGCCGTCCTTGGCGGCACCCGAGATCGCCGGCAGCTTCGTGTTCGACGGCGCCAATGAAGCGACCACGCCGGTCTGGTCAGAGGTCGCGCTCGAGCTGCCAGCGCTGTTGCTCCCGGTGACGGCCACGCGCAGGGTATGGCCCACGTCTTCAGGGGTTGCCTTGTACGTCGTCCTGGTCGCCGAGGCGATGTTCGCGCATCCCGCGCCCGTACCGTCGCAGCGCGTCCACTGGTAGGCGAACGTGATCGGCGTCAACCCGGTCCACGTGCCGGCGTGCGCCGTCAGCGTGCTCCCGTCCTGCGCGGT
>Ga0116217_10001405_pt1 | contig 23375 bp, 20 predicted proteins | sample Sb_taG_6_FD_89697 | JGI IMG/M metagenome (GOLD analysis project Ga0116217, IMG submission 89697) | Peat soil microbial communities from Weissenstadt, Germany - Sb_50d_4_PS metaG | ecosystem: Environmental > Terrestrial > Soil > Wetlands > Peat | place: Germany: Weissenstadt | collected 2010-09-21 | reverse complement strand
CCCCCCTCCCCTCCCCCCGGGGTGTTTTGGGATAAATCCCTTATTGTCAGAGCGTTCCGGCCAAGATTCCTGGCTAACATTGATTGTTTTCAGGATCTTATAGCTCAAATTCCAAGAAATGATGGACTTAGAGAACAGAAAAACAGGGACTAGGGACTAAGGACCAGGGACCAGAAAAGACCAAAGACCAAAGACCAAAGAATAAAAACTAGGTTCATTGTGCGCCTAACGGAGAAATAATCTGCAGACCCGGGGAAAAAACATCTGCTTTGCTTTGAGGGGTTTCTGTAAGTCTGGAAACGGATGGGCCTTGACCTGGGATGGAGTGCAGAAAAACTCTGAAAGTGAGGCGAAGGTCGGCGGCAAGCTTGTAGCAGGGCCTAAAGGCCACGTTGATTTTGCAGTGGCTTGCGGCTCGGCTGAAGCCGTGCCCTTGTTACAAAGCGGCCCTTTCGAGGAGTTTTTCTGCAGCCACTGGAACCGAGGAAACGCGGATACACAATTTCCTGAGCGCAGCATCGGTCAGGATGCCGCTAGTGGGAGACGAGGCGGGCGAAGAGAGGCAGGTAGGCCATGAGCGAGACGCAGATGCCGGCAAGGGCGGCGAGAGCAAGACTGTGAAAGAACACGAAGCGCAGAATCGTGCCTTCCTGGCCATAGGTCTGCGTGGCCGTGGTGGCGACAACGACGCTGGGCGCGGCAATCATCTTGCCCATTACGCCTCCGGCGGCATTGGCCGAAGCCATGAGGACGGGAGCGACGCCGATTTGGCGGGCAGTCATTTGTTGCAAGCTGCCAAAGAGCACGTTGGAGGCGGTATCGGAGCCCGAGCTGGCTGTGCCGATCCATCCAATGAGCGTGCCGAAGAACGGATAAAGCACGCCGGTGCGCGCGAAGGCGAGGCCCAGCGTGGCATCGAGGCCGCAATAGCGAGTGATGTATCCGATTGCCATCATGGCGGCAATGGTGACGATCGTGTAGCGGATGTTGAAGACGGTACGCGCGAAGGCCGCAGCGAGTGAGACGGGCCCAAGGCCCATTAGCAGGCCCGCGATGAGTGAGGCAAACAGGATGCCCGTGCCGGTGGCGCTGAGCCAGTTCAGGTTGAAGATGGCGCTCTCTTTCGTGGGCGCAACGACGACGGGCGGAACACGCTGCACGATATTGTGCAGGCCGGCGACAGTAATCTTGACGGTGGTGCTGGCATCGAGCCATGTGGAGATGCGTGGAAGGCCCCACGCGAAAACTACGACGCTCAAAACCAGCCAGGGCAGCCATGCTTTGAAGATCGTCGATGCACTGTGACCGTGGCTCTGGCGTGCCTGTCCGGCCACGTCCTGTCGATCGACATTCAGAGTCCGCCGTGGATGCCAGAAGCGCAGGAACACCACCAGCACAACGATTGTGGCTGAGGCTGCGACGATGGCGACGAGCCAAGGGCCGCTGTAGGCGGCCATAAGATATTGCGTGACGGCGAAGGTTGCCCCGGCAGCCAGAATCGGCGGCCAGACTTCGATCATGGCGCGAAAGCCGGCAAAGGCCCAGATGAGCCAGAAGGGTACAAGGATATCGAACGGCACAAGAATGGTGGCGGTAGTGCGGGTGAGCGGCAGCAGGTCGATGCCGGTGACGCCGTGCAACGCAACGATGGGAATGCCCATGGCTCCGAAGGCAACGGGCGCAGTGTTTGCCAGCAGGGACAGCCCGGCAGCCTGAAGCGGTCGAAAGCCGAGGCTGATGAGGATCGCCGAGCAAACGGCGACTGGCGTTCCGAAACCCGAAGTCCCCTCAAAGAACGCGCCCAGGGCGAAAGCGATCAGGAGCAACTGCAGGCGGCTGTCGGCACTGACGCCGGTCAGGCTCTGCTGCAGCGTGACGAAGCGGCCCGTCTTGCAAGTGAGGTCATAGAGGAAGATGACGGGAAGAATGATCCAGCAAACGGGGAAGACGCCGTAACCGGCTCCATAGGCCGCGGCAGAGAATGCCAGTCGCATCGGCATGTGGAAGGCGACGATCGCGGCGAGCAGCGCAGTCGCAAGGCCGGCGATCGCCGCAACGTGGGCTTTGAGCCGCAAAATGGCCATGGCGCCGAGGAGCACGACGACCGGCAGGGCGGCGATCAGCGTGGAGAGTTGCCAGTGCCCGGTCGGGTTGTAGCCCTGCACCCAGCGGCCCGTGGCGGGGTTGGTCCTGAAGAGGTAGATCGCGCCGATGATCAGGGCGAGAAACACCGCGGACTCGACGGCGAGCGTGAAGGCATGGGATGAGTGGCTGGAGGTCTCGGGTGCGGACTGGCTGGGTGCGGGACGATTGGATGGCATAGAACCTCAAGACAGTGTTTCTTTGATGGAATGCAAGCGAATCAGAATCCGTTTCTCTCCAGAATGTGATTGTCGGTGAAATGCACAGTGTTTTGCGTCATGCGGCCAGCACCTCGATTAGGCGGCGAACGGTGAGGACCGTAATGTCATCCTGCTGGCCGAAGGATTTGGCGGCTTCAGCAAGGTAAAACGCGGACTGCTGGCTGAAATGCCGCACGCGGTCGAAGCCGAACAGCTCTCCGGAAGGCTGGCGGGCTTCAACCACGCCATCAGACAGAAGCAGAACACGATCACCGGGATGGAGATAGAAGCGGGCTTCTTCATAACTGACATCGGCCAGCACGCCAAGCGGCAGTTCACCGCGCAGGCCGATCTCCTGACTGTTGAGGTAGGGCGGAAGATGGCCTGCGTTGGCGATGACCATTTCGCCATTTGCGCCGAACCAGACGGCCTGGCAGGTGGTAAAGCTCTCGGTTCCGGTCAGGACTCGATTGAGGGACTCGAGAATTTTGGCCGGCCTGTGCTCCTGTGTGCGGCGCAATGCGCCCATAAGAAGAGAGACATTCATTGCCGCTTTGAGCCCTTTGCCGGCCACGTCGCCGATGACCACGATCAGGCCTTCGACGCCGACAGTTTGTATATGGAAGAAATCGCCGCCAACCTCATTCGCGGGGTTGTATATGGAGTCGACTTCAAAACCCGGTGTCGAAAGTTTTTCCTGTGGGATGAGCAGTTCCTGCACAGTGCGCGCCGCCGCCAGTTCATTGCTCACGCGCTCCTGGTCGCGCTGAACGCGCAGGAACCGGAAGAAAATGATGACGATGATGACAAGGATGCCGGTGAAGTCGCCGAAGGCGGCGAAGTGGATAGGCACTGGACCGGCCTGGAGCGTGAGCGGAGAGCGGAAGGCCTTGCCGGTTTGGTCGCTGATGATGGAGGTAACGATGGGCTCAATGAATCCAACGAGGTTGAAGATGAGCGGAATGAGAAAGAGCCCGGCCTCAAAGTTGCGCTTGAGAGCGGCAACGATGAGGGTGATGAAGATGAATATGAACCAACTGATGATCCAGACAATGCTGCAGGGGAAGACGATGGCAAAAAGGACCGCAATGATTTTTCCGTGGCCGATCAGAACGAGGGTGGGCCCAACGAAAGCCAGGATGGGCGCGGTATAGCGAAGGGTCGCAATGTACCAGCGGCGCCGCAGGGACAGAAATGCAATGAGGAACTCGAAGAACAGGTAGGCAGAGATGACGATGAGCTGCAGTACCATCGCCGCGTACCAGAAGGTGCCGAGATGCGCAGAACTCCCGGCATACTCGATAAATCCGATAGGAGCCTGAGCCAGCTCGTGGAGAGCCAGCCACAGGTATTCGACATGACCTTTCTGTGCGAAATAGAGCACAAAAAGAAAGGTGGCCAGGACCACGAGCAGCAAGGAGTAAACCAGGCGTGGAAATCGCTCGAACAAGTTGCGGTTTGACCAGAGATTAAGCTCGCGCTGAAGGTCGCTGGGAGTGCCGAGCGAGAGGATACGGTTTTCAAAGAAACTTGTGTAAGAGGCGTAACCGTAAGGGACGTAGATGGTGCGCAGCGCGAGTGTGAGCGAGGTATCGGAAGGGGCAACGTCAAGATCATAGATGCGCGAGATCTGCTGGTAGTGCTCAGGATTGTTTCCGTTGGGTCCTTTGGGCTCAATTTGACGACCGTTGACGAAGACGTCGGGGTTGATTCCCGTCGTGGTTACTCCGACCGAGGTGTTCTGGGAGACTGGCAGCTCAATCAGAAGCGCAACAGGGCCATGGTTGGGAGCGAGCTGGATGTGCAGTCGGTACCAGGCGTAGCGCCGCGAATTGCCTTTTGACGCCGGCTTGCCGCCGGATGCGCCAGCACTTTCCACGTCCGGAACCTCCGCAAAGGAGGCCTGAGCGTTGCGTACCGCCCACGACGAATCGTCAAATCCCGATGTCGAAGCAGCCGGATCGGAGGTAATTCCAACACGCCAATCCTTATCAAGGATGATGGGCGAGCCGAGACTCGTAGCATCATAAACCGGTTGAGGGGTCGCTGGCACGGGGGCCGGCTTGGCTTGGTTTCGCTGCCTGGGCGAAACGGCCGTGGAGGATTCAGGCGCAGAATGCGCGGACTGGGCAACGGCGGGGCATGCCGCTGCACAGACGGCCAACCAGACTGCTACCGGGATCCTCAGCCTCAAAGCGCCTCCAGAATGTTTTCTTCACTCTACTCGCAGAATGTTACATCCCTCAACGACTTATGCGGGAGGGTGGACCGCAGTCTCAGACGGGTAGGGCGATGGGAGAGGCGGGGCATCCCGCAGAAATCGCCCTTTTCTTTGTTGCCAAAGTGGCAGATACTGACGTCTAAGAGTGTGAGCGTAGTGTAGCCGGGCGGCGGGCGGCAGCCGCCGCGGAGGTAACATCATGAGGGCATCGGATCGCATCGGATTCAATGCGGCGGTTCTGGCAGGCCTGGCGCTTGCCCTGACAGTTGGAGTTTGGGCGCAGTCCAGCGGGCCCGCAGTGGGCAATCCCCAAACCAGCACGCCAGCGGCCCAAACGCCAAACTCTTCTCAGCCGCCGCCGGGAACGACGGGGCCGGGAACGTCGACCGGCCAGACGAATCCCACGGCGCAGCCGGCCCCGGGAACGGCACCTGTGGGCGGTGATTCGCCAGCCCCGTCCAAGGAACCCGATTCCGGATCGCCTTCGGCCACAAACAATGGCCAACTTGCCCCTTGCCCAGCGCCCAAGGCGGAAGACAAGAAAGACAAGAAAAAGGACAAGAAGGATTCGGACAAGGATAAGGATGCGAACACCGGCGACGTCGAGCCGGGCACCACTCCGGTCGGTGGCGACTGCGCGGCAATGGCCAATGGCGTCGATCCCACCAAGATCGTTGACCCCGGCAGCGAAATGATCAAGGTAAAGCCCGGGAGCATTGAAGACGTGGGCGCTGTGGGAAACCGTGAAATCGGCGCCCGGGGCCTGGGCAACTGGTACTCGACCGACAGCGAAATCAAGATGGGCAAGGAATACGCTGACGAGATCGAAAAGAGCACCCATTTTATTACCGATCCAGTCGTGGACGAGTACGTTAACCGGATCGGCCAGAACATCGTGAAGAACTCCGACTGCAAAGTGCCCTTCACGATCAAGGTGATCGATTCGGACGAGATCAATGCCATGGCTTTGCCCGGAGGGTTCTTCTATGTCAACTCCGGATTGATTCTGGCGGCCGACGAAGAAGCGGAGATGGCCGGAGTGATGGCGCATGAGATTGCGCACGTATGCGCACACCATGCGGCCCGCGAGATGACGCGCTTGAACTACGCGCAGATCGGGATGGTTCCGCTGATCATGATGACCGGGTACTCGTGGACGGGATACGGAATTTACGAAGCTGCGCAATTGGCCATCCCGATTACCTTCCTGGAGTTCTCGCGTGAGTTCGAGGCGCAGGCCGACTACCTTGGCGTGCAATACATGTACCGGGCCGGCTACGATCCTCAGGCGTTCATCAGCTTCTTTGAAAAGATCCAGGCGCTCGAGAAGCGGAAGCCAGGGCTGGTGGCCAAGGCATTCAGCGACCATCCGCAAACGCCCGACCGCATTCTTCACAGCCAGGAAGAGATTGCGCGGATTCTGCCAGGAAAGGATGAGTACCTGGTGACAACGTCGGAATTCGACGACGTGAAGGCACGGCTGGCGCGAATTGAGAACAAGCGGCGTCTGATCGACACCAAGGGGGTGACGCGGCCCTCTCTGCGCAGGGCGAGCACATCACCCGATGACCAGGGCAATCCGAACAACACGAGCGCGCAGTCGGGCAACGATTCAGGAAACTCGGGTGACGGACCGCCGACGCTTCACCGCCGCGACGACCAGAACTGAGGAGTTAGGGACAAGGGACCCCAGCAAACAAACAGCTTAGGCATCAAAGCAGGCCATCTTCTCCAGCGCGGGAAGATGGCCTGAGTGTTGATGGGAGCAATGGAGCGAGGAACAAGGGGCGAGGGAACCGAAGGAGCTGAGAAGCGGGATGGGACCGGGCTTAGGAGGGCCCCGGGGCGCGAACCATCTGTGGTACTGGCACAACCGGTTGAGGAAGGCGCCGGTTCGGCGCGCAAGGGAATGGGTTTTCGCGTCGCTCTCGAGGGGGTATCGGGCCCCTCCACCGGAAAGAAAAGGCGAAAAACCCCATGAAGTAACATCAACTTCCGGAAACTCCTTGAATGAACCCATGAAGCCGCGTTATAAACAAAAGCACCGGTAGATCTACCGGGACATGCCCGCTTGCATCTTTTCTTTTGCGGGGAGGCAATTATGCGCAACGCAGCAGCACGTTCGAATCTGCTGGTACCTGAAATGCGCGAGGTCATGGACATCCGCCAAGCCTCCAGCTACCTTGGTATCTCGCCCGACACCCTGTACAAATACGCGTCTGAGGGATTTGTGCCCGCCTTCAAGCTGGGCAATCGCTGGCGTTTCAAGCGCAGCCGGCTCGACGAATGGATGGACCGGCAAAGCGAACTGCGCTCCGGCGGTGAAGTCGACCCGAGCAAGAAGAAGCCGGTGCAGCCGGCGGTGTGAACGCGGCTTCTAGCCGCTAGCTCCTGGCTGTTAGCCCGATCTCGTCGGTACGAACTGCAGAGAATCTCCGCCAAGTTTGATTGGATTGAGAGCTGCCATTCCGCGCAGCGAATGCAATTTGCCCGCATGCGTCGGAATTTAAGAACTGGGAGCTAGAGGCTAGTGGCGAGAAGCTGCGAACTCTCTAGCTGTGTTACAACTGACCCGATGGACCACATTCGCCGCATGGGCGCGCTGCGACGCAAGATGACGCGCGCCGGGCTCCCTGGGCTCCTCATCACGCACCCTCCAGATGTCCGCTATCTCTCCGGCTTCACCGGATCGAGTGCTGCGCTGGCCGTGACGCGCAGGGTGGCGCGGCTCTTTACCGATGGCCGATACAAAGCCCAGGCCGCGGAAGAGGTGAAGGCGGTTCAGGTTGAGATTGCCCAAAGCTCGCCGACAGTTGCGGCGGTACAATGGCTGGCCGCGCAGCCGGGCGTGACAATGGCGGGCTTTGATCCGGCAAGAACGACGGTCGCCGACCTGGCGCGATGGAAGCATGAACTGCCCAGCCGCTTGCGGCGCAGCCTCTTTCAGGCGATCCCAGCGCCCTTTGTCGAGATTCTGCGCTGCGTAAAGGATGAAGATGAACTGGCGCTGATGGCCGAGGCTGCATTCATCGGCTGCAAGCTGTTTGAACACATCCTGGGCGTATTGCGGCCGGGGCTGCCGGAGATTGAAGCGGCTGCCGAGCTGGAACACCAGGCGCGCATCCTTGGTGCCGAAGGAATGTCGTTTGAAACCATTGTCGCTTCAGGGGAACGGTCGGCGATGCCGCACGGCCGCGCGACCACGACGCCACTGCCCCGGCGAGGGTTCGTTACGCTCGACTTCGGTATAATCCTCAAGGGTTACTGTTCGGATATGACGCGCACTGTCTTCCTGGGCACGCCTAGGCCAAGAGAGCGGAGCGTGTACCTGGCCGTGCTGGAGGCCCAGGAAGCCGCGGTGGACGCCGTTGCTCCGGGTGTAAGCTGCGCGGAGGTGGACGAGGCCGCGCGGAGCATTTTGCGCCGGGAAGGTTTAGCGGAGGCGTTTTCGCACTCTGCCGGCCACGGCGTCGGTCTTGAAATTCATGAGCCGCCGAGGGTTGGCGCCGGGCAACGCACGAGGTTGCAGCCCGGAATGCTCATCACCATCGAACCCGGCGTTTATCTGGCGGGCGCGTTTGGCGTTCGCATTGAGGATATGGTGACAGTGACGCGGAGCGGGGGGCAGGTGCTGACTCCGGCGCCGAAAGCGTTGATCGAACTTTGAAATCCGCTTGCAGGGATTCGGCCCGGGCGGGTGGAGAGTCAAGGAAAAATGAAGAAACAGGATATTGAAGATCTGCGCGAACTGATTGAGTTCTTGAAGCAACACCAGGTTGCTGAATTTGACGTGGACCGCGGCGACCTGAAGATCAGGCTCAAATTTCATCCGCACGAAAGCGGATCGGCGGGTCTGAGCGAACTGGCGCGGTTGCTCAAGGCGGCACCGCCCGCTGCCACACATGGATCCGCTGCGGCGGGTCCGTCTGCTCCTGCTGCTTCCGCGCCGGAGCCTGCGGCGGATCCCGATGCCGGCCTGCACTTTTTGAAGTCGCCGATCGTCGGCACATACTATGGCTCGCCGTCGCCAGGCTCGTCGGCCTTTGTTTCACCCGGTGATCACGTGGAAAAAGGCCAGGTCATCTGCATCGTAGAAGCCATGAAGCTGATGAACGAGATTGAGTCTGACGTTTCAGGCGAGATCGTCCGGTGCCTGGTGACGAACGGACAGGCCATCGAATTTGGCCAGCCGCTGTTTGCGATTCGCCCGGTATAACACCGCTAACTCCGCTCTCTAAGGAATCCATGTTTCGTAAGGTACTCGTAGCCAATCGTGGCGAAATCGCGATGCGCATCTTGAATGCGTGTCGGGAGCTGGGCGTGCGCACGGTTGCCGTGTACAGCGAGGCGGATCGCAACGCACTGCACGTCCGCTTTGCCGATGAGGCCATCTGCATCGGTCCGCCGCGCGCAGCCGATAGCTATCTCAACGTGCCCGCGGTGATTTCGGCGGCGGAGATCGCCGATGTTGAAGCAATTCATCCTGGCTACGGCCTGCTGAGCGAGAACGCAAACTTTGCCGAAGTATGCCGCGCGTCGAATATCAAGTTCATTGGGCCTCCCCCGGAGATTACGCGACTGATGGGCGAAAAAGAGAAGGCGCGCCAGGCGATGAAAAAGGCCAAGGTGCCGATCTTGCCGGGATCGGATGGCGTGCTGATGACGGCCGAAGAGGCGCTCGAGCGGGGCCAAAAGGTCGGTTATCCGGTGATTCTGAAGGCGAAGGCCGGCGGCGGCGGGCGCGGCATGCGGATTGTGCGCGAACCGGAGGATCTGCCGAATCTTTTCCATGCGGCGTTTACCGAGGCGGCAAACGCATTCGGGAACGGCGAGCTCTACATGGAGAAATTCATCGAGAATCCGCGCCACATCGAGTTCCAGGTGTTGGCCGATGAGCACGGCAACGTCGCTTCGCTCTTTGAGCGTGAATGTTCCATTCAGCGGCGGCATCAGAAGCTGATTGAAGAAGCTCCAAGCCTCCAGGTAACACCTAAGCTGCGCGAAGAGCTGGGGCGGATGCTCTGCCACTGCATGCGCGAGATTGGCTACCAGAATGCGGGGACTGTGGAGTTCCTGATGGATGCCAAACATCAGCTTTACTTCATCGAGATGAACACGCGCATCCAGGTGGAGCACCCAGTAACCGAGGCGGTCACGGGCGTCGACATTGTGAAGGCGCAGTTGCGCATTGCCTCGGGCGAAAAACTCGACGCGATTCTGCCGCCGAAGCTGGAGATGCGCGGGCACTCGATCGAGTGTCGGATCAATGCCGAGCACCCGCAGAAGTTCACGCCATCCGCGGGCCAGATCACAGCATTCAATGTGCCGGGCGGCAATGGAGTCCGCGTGGACACCGCGCAGTATGCCGAAGGAGTGATCCCTCCGTATTACGATTCGCTGATTGCCAAGCTGATCACGCATGGTGTTGATCGCGCGGAAGCGATCGCCAAAATGGAACGCGCGCTGGGCCAGTTTATTGTCCAGGGAATTGAGACCTCCATTTCGCTGCACCAGGCAATCTTTCAGGATGCGGACTTTCGCGCGGGCGAGTTTGACACGGGATTCATGGAGCGATTTCTCGCAGCGCAAGCGGAACGCGCCGAAGCGGAAAAACAACCTGCCTAAGTCATCATTGACTGTGATCACCCGAACCATTCCAAAGTAATGAGCCCCTTGCAGAGAATTTCCTTGTTTTTGCTATCCTTCGCGGTATAAGAACAACTACAGCGTTTCCCCGGTTTCTGTCAGGTTGCGGTCGGACGTTTTCCAGGTGAAGACGCTCCACGGCGTATTCGCAGCGCATTACGCAAACGGGTGAATCGCTGATTTGGGCGAAAAGGAGCAGGATCATGAGTGTCTCCCTCTCATCGATGCAGCTCGGACACATTATCACCGCCGTCGGCGGTCTAGGCACCGCGGCTTTCGGGCTGGTGGATTCAACCAAGGTGTTCTGGGGCGGTGTGAACCGGATTGGGTTCGGAAAAATCAAAGTCACGGTGACAGCGTTAACGCCGGGAACGGCGGCAAACGGGTTGAGCCAGGCGAAGATCATCAGCACACTGCGCGCCAACTGGTACAACGGGCAGGATCTCGCCAGCCAGAAGGCAGTGGCGAAGTCTCTGATCAAACTGGGTCTGAATGCCGGAAATGCCGCGGCGGTGGCCGATGCCGCTGGGGTAGATCGCACGGTGCTGCAATCAGTGGCGACCAAAATGACCGCGGGGACGGCGCTCACGTCGAGTGAAAGCGACGTGTTTGCGCGATTCGACCTGATCCTGACGGCGATGTTGGATGAAGCATACCAGAACGGCGACCAGCGATACACGAATGGAACGCGCACCTGGGCGGGAGTTTTTGCCGTGCTGCTCGCGCTCGCGGGCGGATGGGTGGTGAAGGGCTGCGGCTTCTTCGAATTTGTTGGCTCAAACGATTTGTGGCGCGCGCTGATTGCCGGCGTGCTTGCCGTCCCGCTGGCGCCGGTGGCCAAAAACCTGTCGAGTGCTCTGGTGGCGGCGGTGAATTCGATGCAACTCTTGAAGAAGTAAACGCGTATGACGCAGTTTCTCGACGTGCGGATTCAGCCCGTTGGCGGTGAGCTCGCCAGGCAAGTCGCGGTGTGCCAGGGCACGAGCCTGGCAAATTACACCGGCATGATAATGGGCGATCTGCTGAATGCAATCCAGGGGCGCCATGTGCTGATCGCCACGCACGGCTTCAACGTCAATCGCGAAAACGGAATTGCAAGCCTGTCGAATTGGGGAAGCTTATTGCAACTCGGCCCGGGCGGGGCCTTTGTGGGATTCCTGTGGCCCGGCGATTCGGTTTGGGCGCACGGCTTGGACTATCCCGGGGAGGCCAGGGTTGCCGACGACGCCGGGGCGCTGGTCGGCCCGTTCATCGACACCTGCTTTGCGGGCGCGGCAAGCGTTTCCTTTGCGTCGCACAGCCTGGGTGCGCGGGTCGTGCTCGCCACAATCAACAACATGAAGATGCCTGTAAGGCGGCTGACTTTGATGGCTGGAGCCATTGACGACGACTGCCTGAACTCGGAATTCCAGAAGGCTGCCCAGAAGATCGGAACCATCTCCGTTCTGGCATCGATGAAAGACACGGTGCTATCGCACTTGTTTCCGCTCGGGAACTTTGTTGCCGGAATTCTGACGCAAGGCCACCCGTGGTGGCACGCGGCAATCGGACATTGCGGGCCTGTGCAAAGCTTGCCGGCAAACTTCGCATCGCCCTTCATGATTCCCGATGCTTGGAACTTCGATCACGGGAATTACCTGCAAATCAATGCACCTCCGGTTCCGAAGTTGGCGTTGCCGGTGGATGCGCCTCCGCAGGGCTCGGCAGCGCCGGCAGGCGGCGTGGCGGGATGGCAGGAGGCGTTTACGGCCGGATTCGAATCGAGCAGGTTCCGGTAAACGCTTGGGCCGGAGCAAGACCCCGCAAGAAATTCGCAGATATTTTCGTTTTTTCTTCGCCTTTCGGGCGGAATTCGGGTATGCTGTGTTGGCAACATGGAGGTTGCCATCATGGATGCTCAGAAAGAACTGATTGCGGAATTTGATCGGGAGACCGCCAAGACCCGCAAGATGCTTGAAGCCCTTCCAGAAGGCGTGGACTTCACTTACAAGCCTCATCCCAAGTCGATGAGCCTGGGTCATCTCGCGGGCCACTTGACCGACTTTGCCGGCGACTGGGCAATGGGTACGCTGACCAAGGACAAGGTCGAGTTTGGCGGGGATCAGAAGTGGGAACCGTATATTCCGGCAAGCAAGGCTGCGCTGCTCGAGAAGTTTGACAAGGCGCTGGGGGGAACACGTGAAGCGCTCGTTGCGACGACGGGAGACACGTGGGATCGGAATTGGAAATTCGTGTATGCCGGAACGGCCTATATCGACCAGCCGAAGCACCAGGTGTTCCGCGAGGCGGTTCTGGACCACATGATTCACCATCGCGGACAAATGAGTGTGTATCTGCGGCTGCTCAATGCGAAGGTGCCGGGAACCTACGGGCCGTCGGCGGATGAGATGTGAGAAGAGCAGGGAGCGAGAGGCCGAGGGGCCGAGGGAGCGAGGGAGCAAGACGACAGCTTGCAGCTCGTAGCCCTTAGCTCCCGGCAGCTGGCTACCTGGCTACAAGCTATTTCGCTGGGTACTGATTCCTGACCCCTGAAACCTGACCCCTGTTTCTTCAACTACTCTTGATCCATGCCATTTTCATTTCCAAAGGTTTATCCCATCCTGGATAGCTCGGTCATTCCAAGCGCAGGCCGGAAGGAATTCCTGCGCCGGCTGGGCGGCGCGTTAACTAATGCCGGCGTCACGCTGCTCGAATACCGCAACAAGAAAGGCTCCAATCAGGAACTGCTGGTCGATGCTGCGATTTTGCGCGCCGCAATGCCTGCCAGCAGCGTGAAGCTGATTCTCGATGATCGGGTTGATCTGGTTCGGCAGGCAAATTTTGATGGAGTGCACGTCGACTCGGGTGACGCCGCTCCCGCAGAGGCGCGCCGGCTGCTGGGCACGGCGCAGATCGTAGGTACGTATGGCGGGACTGAAGCACTGCTACCCGGCATTCTTCACGAGCCAGCGGATTATTTTTCCATCGGCCCGGTTTTTGCGACGACCACGAAGCAGACCTCAAAGCCTCCAATTGGAGTGGAGGGTGTGCGCAAACTGCGCAAAGAAGCGGGCGCGAGTGCCGTGCTTGTTGCGGTCGGCGGCGTGACGCTCGAGACAGCGGCGGCCGTTCTGGATGCGGGTGCAACCACGATCGGGGTGGCTGCGGCGATCTTCCGCGCTGCTGATCCTGCGGCGGAGTTCCGGCAGTGGATGATGACTCTTGGATCGGGCCCGACTGCGTAATGTCTCAAAACGAGGCAGTCTATGTTCGAGGCTGAGACATCTCTGTCCTGAAAAGCGGCACTCTGTCCGAGTCTGACACAGTCACTGTCTGAAAACGAGACAGTCAACGCGTCCAAGGGCCTCAGCCTCAACCCTTGACAGATGGCTTCACGCAAACCGGCCCGCGGCGCGGTTGTTGGCGTCTAGTTATCGTATGATTGCGTTACGAGTCCAGGCATGTAGAATCGGTCAAACGCTTGTTTCCCCGTCCAATCCAACAGGGAGGAAGTTGTTCATTGATATCCAGACTGCTGCGCACTAAACCCATGTCGATGCTATCGCACGAAGCAGGCGAGCAAGGGGAGCACACGCTGAAGCGTTCGCTTGGTCCAGTGAATCTGGTGACACTGGGGATTGGCGCCGTGATCGGCGCGGGCATCTTTGTGCTGACCGGCCAGGCCGCAGCGCTGTACGCGGGCCCAGCCGTAGCGCTTAGTTTTGTGTTTGCGGGCATTACCTGCGCTTTCGCCGGCCTGTGCTATGCCGAGTTCGCGTCCATTATTCCCATTGCCGGGTCCGCGTACACCTACGGATACGCCACGCTGGGTGAACTGGTGGCGTGGATCATCGGATGGGATCTTGTACTCGAGTATGCATTCGGCGCATCGACGGTGGCGTCCGGCTGGTCAGGGTATTTCAATAGCCTGATGCAGCAGTGGGGAATCGTTATTCCACCACAACTGACGGCTTCGACGGGAACCCGGCTGGTGCTTTATCAACATCAGTGGATGCCGGTGATGTCGTTGCCGCCAGGCGCGAGCGATACTGGGCTTCCCCACGTGACTGCTGCCTTGAACGTGATTGCCATGGTGATTGTCATGCTAATCACGGCCATCCTGGTGATCGGCATTAAAGAGTCGGCGAATTTCAATTCGGCGATTGTCTTTATAAAGTTGAGCGTAGTGGCGATCTTCCTGGTGGTTGGCGGGTACTTTCTCATTCGTCACCCCTGGGTGGCGAAAACGAACTGGCATCCTTTTGTTCCGCCCAGGGACGCGAATGGGAACTTTGGATGGGCAGGCATACCTAAAGGCGCCTCACGTATCTTCTTCGCCTACATTGGGTTCGACGCGGTGTCGACGGCGGCGCAGGAGGCCAAGAAACCGCAGAGGGATATGCCGATCGGCATTCTGGGGTCGCTGGCCATTTGTACAGTCTTGTACATCCTGGTATCGCTGGTGCTGACCGGTCTTGTGAGCTACAAGACCCTGGACGTAGGCGCACCAGTGGCGTTGGGCATTGACGCAACGGGCGTGAGTTGGGGCTCGATGTTGGTGAAGATCGGCGCAGTCTTCGGACTGGCCTCGGTGATGCTGGTGATGCTTCTGGGGCAGACGCGCGTCTTCTACTCGATGTCGAAAGACGGCCTGCTGTGGAAGTGGGTTTCGATCGTGCATCCGAAGTTCCGTACGCCGTGGATTACCACGACAGTGTTTGGGATATTTGCCGCAGTGTTTCCAGCGTTCCTGCCCATCGAACGGTTGGCCGATCTGGTGAACATTGGAACTCTGCTCGCATTCACGATTGTGTGCGCTGGTGTTTGGGTGCTGCGAGTGCAGCATCCCGAGCTGAAACGGCCGTTCAAGGCGCCGCTGGTGCCACTGGTGCCGATTCTGGGCATAGTGACAGCGCTTTATCTGATGGCGAATCTTGCGCTGATTACGTGGGAGGTGATGATCGGCTGGCTGCTGTTCGGTCTGCTGATCTATTTCACATACTCAGTGAAGCACAGCAAGGTGCAGAAGATGGCGAAGGTAGCGGCCGCGGACTGAGCGGCGGAAAATTCGCGACAATTCAGCGGCCTCCCAACGCGGGAGGCCGTTCGATTTGGGGCTCGGTTGAAACGAATCTACGCGGTCGTCTTGGCGCAGAATTCGTCGAAGGCGCGCACGAGTTCGCCGGCGATTTCCTGTGCAGTAGATTGTTCGATGACGGAGCGCTGCATGAGATACACCAGCTTGCCGTCACGCAGGATGGCAACGGATGGTGAGCTCGGCGGATTGCCCTCAAAGTAGCTGCGGGCGCGTTCGGTGGCTTCGCGATCCTGTCCAGCGAAGACGGTGATCTTGCGGTCAGGCTGGTTGGCGGAGTTGGCGAGGGCGAGCCGGATGCCGGGACGGGCTTTGCCGGCGGCGCAGCCGCAGATGGAGTTAACGACAACAAGGGTGGTTCCCGGCTCGGCCAGTGCTGCATCCACTTCTTCGGCCGTACGGGTCTCGCTGATTCCGGCGCGCGAGAGTTCTTCGCGCATAGGAATCACCATAATTTCTGGGTACATGTTTGCCTCCGGCTGGTTGCGCGACTTCGTGCTCTGAACCTCGATGAGTGGCTCATCGCACGGTGTCTCGCCATTGTTCTTCACCGGTCCCGGTGAAACCATCTTGCAGTCCCGGTGCAGGGGAAGTTGCCTATATCCATTCTATCGTCTGCGGCCTCGCCAGTGTAGGCTTGAACCGATGCGGATCATGGAAAGTCAACTCCTTGCACCGTTTACGACGCTCGGCGTTGGCGGCCCGGCGCGCTGGTTGGTCGAGGCCGCGAGCGAAGAAGAGATTGAGCAGGCGAGCGAGTGGGCGCGCGAGCGCGGAGTTCTGCTTTTTGTGTTGGGCGGCGGAAGCAATGTGCTCGTCGCGGATGAGGGGTTTGCCGGACTGGTATTGCGGATTGCGGTGAAGGGAATCGAGAGGGATGGTGGGTTGTTTCGCGTGGGCGCCGGAGAGGATTGGGACGCATTCGTCGACCATGCCGTCACGAGAGATTGCGCGGGAATCGAATGCCTCGCTGGGATTCCCGGCACGGTGGGCGGTACGCCGGTGCAGAATGTTGGCGCGTACGGGCAGGAGGTGGCATCAGTCATCGAACTCGTCCGTGCATTCGACCTGCGGTTGCGCGGCTTTGCTGAATTTTCCGGCGCCGAGTGCGCATTTGGCTATCGACGCAGCCGGTTCAACACAACCGATCGCGGGCGTTACATTGTCACGCGCGTGGATTACAGGCTCACACCTGGCGGCGCGCCTACGGTGCGCTACCCGGAGTTGGCGAGGGCGCTCCTGGAATTCGAATACCCCAGTCTCGCCGAGGTAGCTGCGGCTGTGCGGCGGATTCGCCAAAGCAAGGGAATGCTGCTCGTCGAGGGCGATCCCGATTGCCGCAGCGCGGGGAGCTTTTTCAAGAACCCTGTTGTAAGCAAGGACCAATTCAGTTCGATCGCCGAGCGAAGGGACGTCGCCCCTCCGAGTTTTCCCGTGGGCCCGCGCGCGGAAAACGAAGGCAACGTGAAGATCCCTGCGGCGTGGTTGATTGAGCAGGCGGGGTTTGCCAAGGGATACGTGTTGGGCGCGGCGGGAATCTCGACAAAACATACGCTGGCCATCGTGAATCGCGGAGGCGCGACGGCTCAGGAAATTCTTGCCCTGGCAGATCGCATTGTTTCAGCGGTCGAGTCGCGCTTTGGCATCCGGCTTGAGATGGAGCCGGAACTCGTTGGATTCGCTGGAGAAGATAGCTAGGCTGCTGCCAGGCACGGCAGTCAAGTTCGTTCCGGTGTAGAATTCCCGACAATCCCCAAATGAGGTCAGAGAGGGCGTGCCTCCAATGCTCCCGGCCTTCCTGCGCCCGAAAGTCCTTATCCGACGGCAGATCCTGTGTGTCGCGCTGGCTGCGATTCTAGGAGCTTTTTTCTGGGGTATCGGGCAGCAAATCAATCTGAGCACCTTGCTTTTGTATTCCCTCATGATCGGCAACCTGATCATGCCCGCGACAGAAGCGCTGCACTTTCTCTACTGGCGCCGGCGCTTTCCGTACAACTGGCTTTTCTTTTTACTCGTCGTGCTGGTCCTGTTGCTGCCTGTATATGTTGTCTCCAGTGTGGTGGTGTGGAGGTTTGCCCCTCCAACTCCGCAAACGCTCTTTCACCTGCTGAGAACCGGCTGGAAGCTCCCGTTTGTGGTCACGTTTGTTTTTAGCGCGCTAACGTACCTCTTCAACATTTCCAAGGACCAACTGGAGCGGCGCAATAGAGAGCTGCAGAAGTCCATCGAGAAAGGCGCCGCGCAGCTCGAAGTGCAGGAGCAGGAATTGCAGCGGGCACGCGAGATTCAGCAATCGCTTCTGCCGAAGGAGATTCCGCAACTTGCGGGATTCGAGGTCGCAGGGGCATGGCTTCCGGCGCGCACCGTAAGCGGCGATTACTACGATGTATTCAAATTAGACGGCCATCGACTGGGCATCTGCATCGCGGATGTAGCCGGGAAGGGCGTGTCTGCTGCGTTATTGATGGCGAATGTGCAGGCAGCGGTGCACGCTTTCGCAAGCAGCGCGGAGAGCGCGGCGAGTATATGTTCCAAGGTCAACAGGCTGCTGTGCGAAAACGTTGCGATCGGCAAGTTCGTCACGTTTCTTTACGGCGTCCTCGATTCGGAAACGCAAACCTTTCAATATTGCAACGCCGGGCATCTTTATCCGATTCACATCACCGGGGGCGCGGCGCAGATGGTGGACGAGGGAGGCGCCGTGCTGGGCGTCTTCCCGGCATGGGTTTATAAGGACACGGTGATCGCGCTGCGGCCGGGCGACCGGCTGTTGCTGTTTACCGACGGGATTACAGAAGCCGCTGATGGCGTCGAGACAGAATTCGGCGAGGAAAATCTGGCGGCGCTCGCACTCGTCCACAGAGCGCGACCTGCAGCAGAGATGAACAAGCTGTTGCTCGCCGAAGTGTCGAGGTTTTGCGAGGCGCGCTTCCACGATGACGCAACGCTCATGGTCATCGCTGCAAAGTGAACGAGAGCCGCTTTAGGCGTTTCCGGTTCGCAGACGCTCACGCAGGCGTTCGCGCTCCACAGTGAGCACTTCTGCGGCGGGGCCCTGCGCGATGAGGCGGCCTTCGCGCAGCAGCAGGACCTCCGCGCTGGTTGCGAGCGCGTCCGTTACATCGTGCGTCGCCATCACCGCCTGTACGTTGCCTTCGCGAAGCCAATTCTGCAGGCGCGACAAAAGTGCATCGCTGGCCGTGCCGTCAAGCGCGGAAAATGGCTCATCGAGCAGCAGCAATCGCGGGCCGGGTGCCAGGGCGCGCGCGAGCGCGACACGCTGCGCCTGGCCGCCTGAAAGATCCTGCGGGCGCATGAATGCAAGATCGGTGGCGCCGACAAGCTCCAGCATCTCATCGACACGTGCATTCCGGCGGGTGCGGTCCAGTCCGCGCAGGCCGTAGGCTACATTGGCGGCGGCGTTGAGGTGCGGGAAGAGGGCGGGCTGCTGTGTGACCAGGGAGGTGTAGCGATGGCCGGGAGCAAGCCACAAGCTGCGTTCTGTATCCGTGAGCGCATTGCCGTTGAAGGTGACGCGACCGTTCGCAGGTTCGCTGCGGCGAGCGCGGCCCAGGCCGGCGAGAAGGCGGAGCAGCGTGCTTTTGCCCGCTCCTGAGTGGCCGAAGATGACGGTCCAGTCACAAGCGAGACGGCACTCCACCTGGAGATGGAAGCTGCCGCGGCGCGCATTGAAAGCGAGTTCAAGCACGTCGCGCTCCGCGGTTGACGCTTGTTGAGTAGATGGCCGCGAGGGCGAAGACGCTCAATGCCAGCAGGATCGCCGCGGTGCGGTCGGCCGCCGCATAGTCGAAGTTCTCCACCTGGTTGTAAAGCACGATGGAAAGCGTGCGCGTTGCACCGGGGATGTCGCCGCCGAGCATGAGAACGACGCCGAATTCCCCGACGGTGTGAAGGAAGGGAAGCACAATAGCGGCGAGCAGCGAGCGGCGGGCCACAGGAACGAGGATGCTTAGGACGAGGCGCACCGGGCCGGCGCCGAGGAGACGGGCGGCATCGACGAGAGCGGTGTCGACGGAAGCGAATCCGGCGACAAGAGGCTGCACAGCGAAGGGAAGGCTGTAGATCACCGAACCGATCACGAGGCCATCGAAGGAGAAGGCGAGCGGGTGGCCCAGCAGCGCAGTGATGCCGCGCCCGATGACGGTGCGGGGGCCGAGCAGGACGAGAAGAAAAAAGCCAAGGACTGTGGGCGGCAACACCATGGGCAAAGTAACCACGGCTTCAAGAGCGGCGAGCCAGCGGCCCCTGCCCAGCACCAGGAGCGCGGAGAGCGGCACAGCAATAGCCAGAAGAATGATCGTGGTCGCGGTCGCAAGGCGAAGTGACAGCGCGAATGCTTGCCAGTCCATGATTGCCAATCAACAGACTAACGTTCGGGCCTGCGTTTTCCCACCCTTTTTGCGCTCTTCCGTTGGAAGTTCGCAAAAAGTGGTGCAATTGCGAGGATGGATTCAATGAACCGGCGTGAGGCCGCTTTTGGCGAGCTGGGCCTGAACCGGGGTTGAGAGGAGGTAGTCGAGAAGCTTGTGCACGGCGGCGCGCTGCGTGGTCTTGCTGACAATCACTGCACCTTGCTCGATGGGCGGATAAAGATCGCGTGGAATCACGACGTACGCACCCGCAGAAGCAAGGCGTGGCGTGAGAGCGGAAGTCAGTGAGATGAGGCCGGCGTCGGCGTTTCCGGAGTCGACGAACTGGGCGGCTTGAGCGATGTTTTCCGCGGTCACAATACGCGGCTTGAGGGAGTCGTAGAGACGCAGGCTCTTGAGTGCGGCAACAGCGGCGCGGCCATACGGGGCGCGGTCGGGATCGGCGATAGCGAGACTCTTCAGGCGCGGATCGTGGAGAAGATTTAGCGACAGCGGCAGATTCGAATCTTTGCGCTCCCAAAGCACAAGCGTGCCTTTGGCGTAGGTGATGGGAGTGCTGGAATCGGGGGAGCCGGCTGCGTCGGCAAGGCCGTCATCGATGAGGCGCTTGGGGTAAATCAGGTCCGCGGAGAGAAAGAGATCAAACGGAGCGCCGTTTTCAACCTCCGTGGTGAGCATCGCTGAGGCCTGGTAAGTGGCTTCGGCGTGGATTCCAGTGGCCTGCTGAAATTCGGCGAGGATGGGCGGCAGGACCGGCTCAAGATCGGCGGCTGCGGCCACGCGCAACGGCGCTTGCGCGCAAAGAGGCGCGATGAGAACGAGGAGAAGCCATGCGGTGGTGAGTGTCTTCGTCATGCGCGGTGGTTCCTCCCATCCACAGCAAAAAGCCGCCACACACTGGTAGGCTAACACTAGCTATGAGTGAGAATCTGCACCAGTTGCGCTGTTTTGGATGTGGGAGCCGGATCGCAGGCGCCGAGGCGCAGCCGGATTTCCGCTGCGCACAATGCGGAGATCTTTTCGAAGTCGAGTATCCCGGCTGGAACCAACGCGGCGGGCCCGATCGGCCCAATCCGGGCGCGCTGAAGTGGCTGTGGCGCGAGCGGCGCTGCTCGTCTGAGGGCCTTGACCAATCTGGAGTTTGGCGCTTCCGCGAGCTGTTGCCGATCCTCGAGAGTTTTGGCAACGCAGTCTCGCTGCGCGAAGGGAACACGCCGCTCTATCATTTGCCGCGCGCGGCGAAGGCCTTGGGGATCGATCAGCTTTTCGCAAAGCACCAGGGGATGAATCCTTCCGGCTCGTTCAAGGATACGGGCATGACAGCGGCGCTGAGCGTGGCACGCGAGCGTGGATTCGAGTGGGTAGCGTGCGCGTCGACGGGAAATACTTCGGCGTCGATGGCAGCCTATGCGGCGCGGGCGGGCCTCAACAGCCTGGTTCTGATTCCCGATGGAAAAATCGCGTGGGGCAAGCTTTCGCAGGCCATGGACTATGGTGCGTTGACCTGCCAGGTGAAAGCCGATTTTGATGGATGCCTGCGGCTGCTCACCCAGGTGGTGAAACAGGCGCCGATCTACCTATTGAATTCAGTGAATCCGTACAGGCTCGAGGGACAAAAGACACCGGCATTCGAGATCGCGGAGGCCTTTGATTGGAATGTGCCAGATCACGTGATTGTGCCAGGCGGCAACCTTGGCAACAGCTCGGCGCTGGGCAAAGGCTTTCGCGAGCTTCGTGAACTGGGACTGGTGGCACGCCTGCCAAAGATCAGCGTGATCCAGGCCGTGGGGGCGAATCCGCTCGTGCGCAGCCTGAGGGACAACCACGGCGCGGTCCTGGAACCGGTTGAAGCGCATACGCGCGCCACGGCAATTCGCATTGGGAATCCCGCATCCTGGCGCAAAGCGGCGCGGGTCATCGAGGAGACTGGCGGGCAGTGCCTGGATGTGACGGAAGCAGAGATTGCCATTGCCAAAGCTGAAATCGGCGCAGAGGGGCTGGGTTGCGAACCCGCCTCTGCGGTGACGCTGGCCGGATCGAAAAAGCTGCGCGCGCGGGACGCGATCCGACCGGCAGACACCGTGGTCCTCGTGCTCACCGGGCATACGCTGAAAGACGCGGATTACACCATAGATTTTCATCGCGGAACTCTGCTCACCGACGAGGAAAAGCAGGGGACTGGCAAGGAGATCGAAGCTCTGCGAAGAAACGCGGTGAACGTGGAGGCGACGCCGGAGGCGGTGCTGGCCGCATTGAAGGGCAGCAAAGGATGAGCGCCAAAGTCAGGCCCCACACACTTCAAAAGCGTCCGCCCACCGGCATCTTGCGCATGCGCTTGCCTGCCACTTCTGCCAATCTCGGCCCCGGTTTTGACGCAGTCGCCGTGGCGCTCGACTTTTTTCTTGAGATCGAAGCCCGGACAGCGCAGGAGTTTTCCGTGACAGCCACTGGGCGCGATGCGGATAGGTGTGCCCGTATCAATGACAATTTGATCCTGGAGACCTACAAACAGCTACTGCGCGATCATCGGCGGCCGATTGTGCCGGTGGCGATTCGAATGCGGAATGAGATTCCTCTGGGCATGGGCTGCGGCTCGTCTGCAGCCGCGCGTCTCGCGGGGATCGCATTGGCGCGACATTTCGGGCGGCTTGCCTGGAGCACGGATCGCGTTCTCGAAGAGGCGTACACGCTGGAAGGGCATGCCGACAATGTGGCGGCGTGCTGGCTGGGCGGATTCGTCACCGCAGCATGCCAGGCAGGCAAGGTTCACGTCGCTCGAATTGACCCACCTCGCAAGTGGCGCGCCATCGTCGCGGTTCCCGCCGAGCCTCTCGCCACCAGCAAGGCTCGTGCGGTTCTGCCCAAAACCTATCCGATGAACGACGTGGTCGCAAACCTGCAATCCGTCGCGGTGCTGGTTCTCGCATTCGCTGAGGAGCGGCCCGAACTGCTGCGCTATGCCATGACCGATCGCATTCATCAGCCGTACCGCGAACGCGTCTGCCCGCTGATGCCGCTTTTGCTTCCGCTGGTCGGAAAACACGGGATCGCAGGAGAGGCTCTCAGCGGCGCGGGTCCCGCGATGCTGGTCGTCGTTCGTCACGAAAGTTATCTAACGACAGCCTCAGCCGCCATTCGCAAAGCGGTCAAAAATCGCGCGGTAACGGAGCTGGTATCCTGCCGGTTTTCGAGGGTAGGTGCTTGTCAATCCATTGAAATCAAAGGACTTTAGATTTACCTGCGCCATCGCCCGTTTGCAATGCCATGCGTTATCAATAAGTTAAGTCAGGTAATCATGTACATAGTCACCACTCTGTTGATTACTTGTGCAATTACCTAAGATTTCTTGCTATTTATCGATTAAACACCTTACATTCGCTCCGTGAGCAGTTCTGGGGGAGGGCTGCTCTAGCGCCCGAGATCCAAAGCGGATCCGGGCGCTTCTCTTTGCACGCATTTCTGTGCATAATCAGCTGCTCAATACATCACGCGCCTGCGTAAGTGCATCCAACAGCACGCAATTCGCCCGTTGCGACTTTAGCCGGCTCATCTGCATCCGATTGAATATACCCGCTCCTGTACAATGACAGGTGCGGGGGCGAGGAGGATCATGGCTGGAGTGGGCGTTTTAGAGGTAAATGATGCAAATTTCGATCAGGAAGTGCTGAACAGTGAGCAGCCCGTCCTGGTGGATTTCTGGG
>Ga0116217_10001404_pt1 | contig 23378 bp, 22 predicted proteins | sample Sb_taG_6_FD_89697 | JGI IMG/M metagenome (GOLD analysis project Ga0116217, IMG submission 89697) | Peat soil microbial communities from Weissenstadt, Germany - Sb_50d_4_PS metaG | ecosystem: Environmental > Terrestrial > Soil > Wetlands > Peat | place: Germany: Weissenstadt | collected 2010-09-21 | reverse complement strand
CGCAGAACGCCACACCCTGCGCCATGTTCCCCGCCGAGGCGGTGAGCACGCCGCGCTCCAGCCGCTCGCGAGGTGTCCGCGCCATGACGTTCGACGCCCCGCGAATCTTGAACGAGCCGATGGGCTGCAGGCTTTCCAGCTTCAGGTACACCTCCGGGTCCGCGTTGAGCCGGATCAGCGGCGTGCGCAGCGCCGACCCCGCGATGTTGCGGCGCGCTTCTTCCACTTGGGCGAGCGTGATGGGCATTCTTCATATATACTGCCGCATATGGCACACGTCGACTCTCATGCACCCGGATCCTTCTGCTGGATCGAACTGGGCACCACCGATCAGCAGGCCGCCAAGAAGTTTTACGGCTCGCTGCTCGGCTGGACGGCGTTCGATTTTCCCATGGGTCCGAACGATTTCTATACCATCTTCAATCTCGACGGCCGCAACGCTTCGGCCGCCTATACCTTGAATGCCGAGATGCGCTCCCGGGGCGTACCGCCGCATTGGATGCTCTACATTGGCGTCGCCAGCGCGGACGAGACCGCCGCCAAAGCCGTGCCCGCGGGCGGCAAACTGATCGCGCCGCCTTTCGACGTCATGGACTTCGGACGCATGGCGGTGCTCCAGGACCCGGCGGGGGCCTCCTTCAGCCTCTGGCAGCCGATGTCCCACAAAGGGATCGGCATCGCGCAGGTTCCCGGCACGCTATGCTGGGCCGACCTGATGACCCCCGACCCGCCCGGCGCTTCGAAATTCTACCAGGAGCTGTTCGGCTGGCAGGTCGCGCCCGGCCAGGACGACAGCAGCGGGTACCTGCACATCAAGAACGGGGAAACGTTCATCGGCGGCATCCCCCCGGCGGCGTTTCGAAATCCCAACGCGCCGCCCCACTGGCTGCTGTATTTCTTTGTGAAGGACTGCGACGCCTCCACCGCCCAGGCCCGCGCATCCGGCGCCACGGTTTACATGGAGCCGATGACCCTGGAAAAAGTGGGCCGCTGGTCGGTGGTCGCCGATCCACAGGGCGCCGTGTTCTCGCTATTCCAGCCGATCGAGCACTAGACGCGCGCAGTCCGGTAGTGCAAGCCGCGGTATTTTGCCACTTTTACCATATTGCGTTGCCACTTTAGGAGGCGCAACAGAGAGTGGCGAACACATACACGAATAGCGCTTTGCACAGAATGCAAGGGAGTTTTGCCGCTACTCCAGCCCGATTACCGCCCCGGAGTGTACCTCCCCGGTACGGAACCCGCTCCCGACTCGCCACCCTTGCCCCGATAGTCAATCGGGAGTGCCATGACTCCCGGCCGCTTCCGTGACTCCTGGAACCTGGCCGCCATCCTTTCCTCTCCAGCGTCAGACATCGGCGCAAAACACCGCCCCGTGATGCCACCGTCTTCTGTCGGAGTTACCGTGAAAAATAGGCGCGCAAGCATAGGAACTCACTTGGTCACAACAACACCGGTCTTCGTGTTCGTCGCCGTGAATGTCACGTCCCGGTTCAGCACCGCGTCGTTCATCGCCGACGCCAGTTCTTGTATCCCCGAAACCCCGAACACATGCCCCCACACGTTGACCGTCACATGCGGCCCCTGCGCCCCGCCCGCGTTACCCGATCCCGGCCCCCCCGGCGACGTCCCCGCCTCATGCCCGCTGGCCACTCCCGATCCCGCCCCGCCGGCCGCCGACTGCGACGGCGCCACCGCCCGCCCCGCCAGTGCCGCCCCGACCCCCACCGTGCCCCAGATCGCCGCGCTCGTGAACGCCGCCGAAGCTCCCGCCGGATCGTACTGCGCCAGCCGCAAAAACCCCAGAGCCGTCGCGTAGATCGCGTACGTCATCGCCTCCGCCGCCAGCGACTCCAGCGTCGAGGCCAGCGCCGACTGCATCGCCTCCTTGACCGACTTCGAGTACACCACCGCCGACGCGATGTTCCCGCCCATCCCCTGCGCGAAGTGTTCGAAGGTCTGCTGTCCCACCTGGTCCAGCATGATCAGCGTGTCCTTCAGCAGCAGCATCGACTGGTTCCCGCTGGTCGCCCACTCCCGCATCGCCGCTTCGTTCCCCTTCAGCAGCGCGCCGAATTTCGAACCGAACACGCCCTGCCACCCGCTCGAATTCTGGAGAGCCTGTAGGTCGTTCTTGTAGTTGTCAGTCAGGGCCTTTCGGTTGATGGCGTACTGCTGTTCGATCTGGGCGCGGGCCATTTCGCCGCCATGTGCCTTGATGGATTTCTCCATCTCGACTTCGCTGTATTTGGCCAGGTCCTGGTCATACTGAAACTCTAAGCGCTCCTGGCTAGTCATGTGCGCCTGCACCATCTGCGCAAGATGACTCTGCAACTGGATAAGCTCCTGCTCGAAAGCGCTAGTCTGCTCGCGCGAGATTCTGTTCTCCCCTGCCTGTTGCAGGTCCGCCACCAGTTGTTCGTTTACCCCCGCCAGCTCGCCCTTCTTCGCCAGGTGCTCCCGCAGTTTCGCGATCTCGATATCCCACGCCGCCATCTGCTCCGCGAACGTGTGCTCCCGCTGCGCGTTGATCTTCTGCCTCAGGTCCTCGCCCGCCGCGTCGTAGTCCGCCGCCGTCTTGTCCGCCGCCTCTTTCCGCTTCCGCGCGATCTCCGCCGTCGCCGCTTCTGCCAGCCTGGCCATCAGCCCCGGCAGCTCGATCATGGCCAGGGCCTCGCGCCGCGCCGCGTCCCCCGCCAGCTTTCCCGCCGCCGCCAGTTTCTGGTACTCCGCCCCCGCCCTGGCGATCTCTTGCTGCAGGTGCGAGATCTCCTGCACCAGCCGGTCTTCGTCCGACCCCTGCGACGCCAGCTTGCTCTTCACGCTCTCCAGCACCGTCGAGAGCCCGTAGAACTCCTGCTTCGCCTCTGCCGCCTTCTCCGTCACCGGCGCCAGACCGTCCGTCCCCGCCACCTGCATCGAGTGCACCAGGTCCTGGATCTTCCGCATTCCTTCGTCTGTCGCGTCCGACAGGTGTCCCAGAAACCTCCCATAACTGGAGAGCCCGCCCGTGAACGCGTCCTCCATCATCGGTCCGAAGTGCTTCAGATCCTCGGCTGTCCGCTTCGCCGCCTCCGGAATCGCCGTTAGTGCCGCCACCAGGACCGTGAGGTACGGCAGCACCTCGCGCCCCACCGTCACCGCCAGCGCCTCCAGCTCCTCCTTGAGCAGCCGCACCGCCGCCTGGTGCTCCCGCATCGCCTCCACGTCCTTCGACGTGATGACCAGTCCCAGCTTCTCCGCCTCCTCCGTCATCTTCGCCAGGCCGGCCGACCCCATCGAGAGGAAGCCCAGCATCTCGGCCCCGCCTCTGGAAAACAGCTCCCGCGCCATGGCCGCCCGCTCCGTCCCGGACGCCATCCCGTGGAACCGGTCCATCACCAGCTCCAGCAGCGGCACGATGTTCCGCTCGCCCGCCGCCACCTGTGCCTGTGTGATCCCCAGCCGCGCGAACATTTCCTGCTGCGCCGACCCGCCCGCGTTGGCCTTCACCACCGCCGTCTCGAAGAACGTCAGCCCGCGCACCAGCCCGTCGTAGCTCGTCCCCGTCTGCGCCGCCGCGAACTTCAGCGCCGACATCTGCTCCGCCGCGATCCCCGTCTTCCGCGACCCGTCCGCCACCTGCGAAACGTACTCCTCGTACTTGCCCGCCGCCTCCACCGCCGCGCCCGCGATCCCCACCACCGCCGCCGCCAGCGTCGCCGTCGCCGCCGTCATCGCTCCGCTGACGGTGGTCAGGTTCCCGAATACCTTTTCCGCCCAGTCGGAGAACTCCCCGCTGAGATCGTCCAGGTCCTTCCCCAGCAGCGTCCGGAAGCGTTCGATGTTGCTCTCCGCGTCGCCCGAATCGGCCCCGATGCGGAACAGCAAATCGGCAGTGGAATCAAACGGCATTTTTAGAAATCTCCTCTCATACACGTTCCCCATAGCCGGCCAAGCTGCCGAACATTATGCCCGCGAACCAGGTTTGGTCAATGCGGGCCAAGCTGTATTCTCTGGGGTAGTTTCTGACAAACCGGATCACGTTGGATTCTGTGAATCGGACTGCGGAACCGTGTGGGTGTGCCCTTCCAAGCAAGCCCCGCTCGGCCCATCGCTTCACGCGCCCCGCGCTGACTCCGAACACCGCGGCCAGGTCGGACAGCGTGTAGCCCTCCGAAAGTCGCAGAGAAAGGTCGAGTTGGTACGCCCTGCATTCAACGGAGGCACGCGTGCGCCCAAGGCGTTTCGCAATGGAGTGCAGCGAGACAGTGCCGGCCTTTTCCCGCAGAAGCTCTTCCTCTTCCGCGGTCCACGGGCGCCTCTGAGAACAGCAGAACCACCCGTTTTTGTTGGCCTCGTTTTTCAGCGCCCAGGTTGGTATTGCGGTGCGGGCCGAAAGTTTCAGAAGCTTCGCGGAGACCTCAGTGCGTTTTCCGCAGTACGCCACCCGCAGCTCTTCCCTGATCTGATCGGTGATTGTGTACTTCCGGCCGGCCCTGCCAAGCTCGGTACAGAAACACGTCTGGCAAAGCCCGCTATCGTTTGCCTTGCGGATTCCACACAACGCACATTGCAGTTGCCTCGGCTCCGCGGCGGGAGCCCGTTCCGAAATGGCCTGAGTTAGATTTTCCTGACTGTACTGGAGCAACCCCTCCGCCTTCCGGCCCCCTGGAAAAGCGTCATCTCGAAATCAACCGCTCGCCACTCTCTGTCTCGACTCCGCCGTCGCCGCCCTCGGCCGGCGCCCCAATTTCCACCACGCCCCCCGCATTGTCCGTTCTCTCGCCACTATTCGCGCCGACTCTCGCGTTTAGAGTCCCTCCAGCCCCACGGCCTCCGGGTCCGCCAGCGGCCCCCTTGCTACCCGGCACTGGCCTCACCGTGCCCTTGTCTACCGCGGGAGCGCCTATTTTTTCCCGCATCCAGCTTTCCAGGGAATCATCCGGCTCCATGATCCCCGCCAGCGCCAGGCTGTGGAGCGCGTCCACGATCGCATCGAACTTCACTGTCAGGATTTGCTGTGCCTTGACCACCGGGTAGCGTCTGATCCCCGTGAAGTTAAAATCTACCAGCCGCTTGACCGTCCCCAGCGACAAAACCCGGCTGATTTGGCGCGACAGCGCATCCAGCGACAGGTAGAAAAAATCGGCCATGGTGTCGCCCAGGGCGCGCCCTGCCCCGTGGGTCTGCCCGAGCTGCATGAACATCGTCAGCCCGGCCATGGAAATCATGATGTTGTGGTGAGCGATTGAATCCTTCGCGTCGCGCACGAAGCCCGTTACACCTTCCAGCTTGAAACTCCACCCTGAAGGAAGCACCAGCCCCGTCCGTTCGTGCCCCACCAGCTTTTGTACCCATTCCACCGCCGCCACCCGGTCTTCTTTCTTCGCGTCCGGCCCCATCACCACAGTCGGCACGCCCATCCCGTTTCGCTCGCAGGCGATCGCTTCCACTTTGTACAGATTGCTCTTGATGTACCAGTGCTGATACATCGATCGAAGGAGGGAAAGCCCGGTGTAATTCTGCCCCTCCTGACCGAACACGAACAGGTCCATTTTATTCGCTCGAATTTGCGTTGTGACGTATTCAGCGCCCCGGTACCCCATCTGCTCCAGCGCCCAAAGAGCCTCGCCCGTTTCAGTCGTGATCCACCGGTACGCCGTCAAGGGCAGCCGCGGCGCGAGCTTCGCCAGCCGCACCCGGTTCCCCACGATCTCCCACACATCCTCGTGGACCGAAAACCCGAAGTCCAGCATCAGCAGGGCGTTCCGCAGAACCGAGTTGAAATCCAAGTCCTTGAACAGGCAGTTACGGACGAATTCCCCGGCCTCTTTTTCGGCGGGCGTGGCATCGTCCGGAAGCACCACGTTCCAGTCCGCCGCCAGGATCGGCAGCTTGATCGCGTGAAGCGTAGCCGCCACCTGTCCATCGCCGCGCCGCATCCGCTCGTAGGTCTCGACCGCCGACAGCCCGATCAGCTCGGAGTTGTATTCGCCCCGCTCCCGCAGAAACCCGCCGAAGATCGGCGTCCCCGACGCACCATACTCCGCCAGATCCGGCCCCCGCCCCGCCTGGCCGTCGGACATCGCCCGTTTCGGCGGGGCCGGCAGCTTGGAAATCCCCAGCGAAATCAGCCCCGCCATTTACGATTCCCTCCTGTCCCAAATGTTCGGCCGCGGGGGAACACCCAGTGCCTTTTGTATTTCACCGGGCGCCCCAACGACTCGCGCCAGCTTGCCAACCACACTCCTGAAAGCGCTGAACTCCTCGCGCATGGCCCTTAACTCTGTGTTGAGTTGATCAACCTTAGCTTCGAGTTCCTTCCCGCGTTGTGCCTCTTCCATCTGGGCGCCGTCCATCCTATTCGTCGCAGGCATCGAGCTGCCTAATTGCCGCCTCTTCCGTCTCGCCAGTCAAATATGGCAGGGTCTTCCGGATCGCGTCGCATGCTGCCCGCGCCCCCTCGACGGGAATGATCGGACCAGCGGCGGGCGTGTGGACAGGCCCGCACTGATCGTGTGAATTCGCCCTGATTTGCTCTGAAGTGTTCAACTCTGTTGGAATGTTTTCGTAGCCCTTCATCGAATTTGCCTTTTTCCCCTTCCAGCGCGTTTAACCGCGCCCTATCACCTTCTGCCGACTGAGCCGCGTGTACTGCGCGTCCAGGTCCGGTCGTTCCCTTGCCACCAGTTTCAGCGCCTCGCCGTACTGAAGTTTGGGATTCTCACGCTGCTTCTGCTCGACGGCAGCAAACAGCTCTTTCTGTACCTCGCTCAATTGTTGTTTCATCACTCTCCTTTTTCCCCCTGTCCAAAACTCTTTCCAGCTTTTGCCCGGTCGATCTCCGCCCGAAGTGCTTGAAGAGCCGCGGGCAGATCGCCAGCCAGCGGACGCCAGATCTGATCGATGCTCGTCATGTCGGAGTGGATTATGAATCGATCGACCATGCTCCGCGCATACGGGTCTTCAATTACCACCACGCCGGGGCTAGGAAACGTGCTGGCCGGCTGGCCACTAAACATGCCCCTCCAGGCGATCACCCGGACGTACAAATCCCGCACTACAATCTCCGCGGCGCGAAGCTGAGCAAGGCCCTGCCGATAGCTCTCTGCGCCCCACTCCACCCAGGCCGATTCCAGCTTGTGTTTCAGCTCGTCAATCTGCGCCTGGCTCGCCGATACCTCTTCCCCGCAAAGCCTCACGCGAGCGGCAAGAACGCGTTTCCGCCGTTCGGCTCGCGCAGTGTCGGCATCTTCCTCGAAGGGCGCTTCCGGCACTGCGGAGCCCGATCGCGCGAGTTCAAGCTCCCGCTCCGTGATGCGCGCCCTCAGGCGCGCCAACTCCCCCTCGGCCTGGCGCAGTTCGTCATCCGCTCCTGATGCCTGAGTCCCAATGCCGGCGTGTTTCGAGTGCAGCGCGTCTAACTGCGCCATCAGCTCCCGCAGCTCGGGAGCGTCAATCTGCTGTTCGTTCAATTCCGCCTCCCCTTGGCGGACGACATTCCCCTCGGCGAAAGGAGTGAAGACCGAATTGAATGCCGCCCGCAACCCTCGCATGTCTTTACGCCGCCTCGCCCAAATTCATCCCAAATAGATGCCCAGCTACACCGATCACGGTCCGCTCCGTAACACGTCTTCCGGAGTGTTTGGATTTGAGCAAATCCAGAGATCGCATAAGCCTTCGCATTGAACCTCCGGTAGCTGTGTACCACAGATCGAATGCCGCCTCGTCTACGTTCCCAACGCCTTCCGCTTTGACGATACTGGCCATTTCCGTACGCGTGATGCCAGCGAGCGGAGCCCAAATCGAAATCCGGGATGTTAGCGCTCCCAGGTCCGCCATGCAGCTCCTGGTCAACCGCGAGAGGAGGATCGGAGCCGCGAGCATCACAATCCCGACGCCCGCGTCCTTCGTGCGGTCGTGCAGCTCGCGGATGATTTGCAATACGCGCGGTCGGACGGCTTCTACCTGATCGAAAATGATCAGGACCGGAGCCTCACGGAGCCGCTCGCAAACCGCGCGAAAGATGGCCGCGCCTTTGTGTGACCCTCGACCGGCTTCGAGTCCCAACACCAGAGCGAGGGCACGCGTAAACTCCACCTTGTCGTGTCCCGTGAAGCTATCGAATTCGAACACCAGGCTCTGAATGCTATGTGCCGTGCGACGCCGCCAGTCTTTAATTGCCTCCGTTTTGCCTACCCCAAAATCAGCCGTACAGCAGCCGATTGCGCGGTGTTCATGGCAGTAGTCCAACACCTCGGCGATTTTCTCCACGGTTCGCGTCCGATAGAATGTGCCCTCGCGGGGGACGCGACGCAATGGCCGCATGTCATCTTGCGCCACGACCACACAAGGTTGACCTACTGCGCCGCCAGGTTGAAGGATGTCGCCGGCCTTCGCTTGCTCGACCACTCTGCGCACCTCAGCAACCACCTCCCGCCCGCCGGGAATGTCGCCACGGAGGAAACTCCTCATGGTAGACTCCGCCAGCACGGTAAACTGGGCCAGGTCAGCCGGCCCAAGGTCGGGCCGCGAAGCCAAAAAGCGTCGCGCGTCCTCGCGTACCGGTTCGCATGTTTCGTCTGTGCACTGCCGCGTCATTTCGGTTCCCCCTGAAAGAAGCAAAAGTCGTCATCACCCTCGGTTGGCGTCGGTAGAGTGGTGCCTACCATCCCCGAATCCGCCTGCTCGAAGCGAAACTCCCGATCTTCCCGCGCAGCCGCGGCGGCCTCCTCCACGGCCGCCGGCAGGGCCAGCGGTATCTCCGCTCGCGCAGCCGCATCACGGCAAGGCAGAGCCTCCCGTCTCCGTGCCAGGCGCTCCTCAATTGTCGGAACAACGCTCTGCTGATGAACGGCGTCTATCGCTCGTCGGATTTCGCGGCGAGCGGCACGTCGCGCGCGTTCATCGTCAGTGAACGTATCCAGCCCCATTTTGCGGAGCGGAGCACAGTGCGCCAGTCCGACGAAGCGGTTCCTCCAATACACCGCCGCCTCGCCGAGATCGTGCACGTCAAATCCAATCTCGACCAGTTGCCCGTTAAGGGCCATGAGCTGGACCGGTTCGCCTTCAAGGCGGTAGTGGAACTTGTCACCGCCGAATGTCATCAGAATCTCACCGTGCTTCACGGTCAAAGTTCGCCGCCTGGTGAAGACGATATGGAGGTCTTCCACGCGGACCGTGCGCCGTTCCACACGGGGAATTAGCAGGTCCCAACACTCCGCAGGCGAAAGCCAACCACGGCCGTTTGCTCGGATCGCGTTCATCCCGTGGCCCTGAAGTTCCCGCTCATTTATGTCGGGGATCGCTTCGTTATAGAGGGCTGCGAGCTGCTGGATCGTGCGAAACGGAGAGGACACCCGCTCCCCCCGGAGAAATGCCTCATGTTGCTTGATCAATAGATCGAACCGCTCGGGCCGCTCTGACGGACGATGCCCGCACCATTCGGGGAGCTGCCGGTCGAAGTTGCTGATCCGGCCCCACAGAGGTTCAATTATTTTGGCACGGGCATTGTAGGGTAGAGAATGAACGACCCGGATTCCAAGGGTTCCAAATACGCCGCGCCATGTAGCGTCGAAGTCGCCTACCGGACCTCTCTTTTCACTGCGTAGTTTCCCGCCTTCAAGGTACGAACAGCGAAAATCTTTGCCGTTATCAATTAGGAGGTTAGTGGGAACCCCGTGGTCAATGAGGACCTTCTTCAGCACGGTTGCGATGCCTTCCGAAGAAGGCGTTTCGAACAGGCCCCACCCCAAGAATTTTCTCGTTCTGATATCGACCGCTCCGGTGAGCCATGGTCTCACCAATCTCCATCCGCCGCGAGTAGGGACGATCGCCATGCAGTCGAGCACACGGTGATCCATGCATAGCCACGAAAGCGGCTCAATGTCCGCCAAGTCCCGATAGGAAATGATCTCCTGCGTTGCCCTGTAGGCGTCCTCTCCGTTACGCGCCAGCGTCCGCACGGCCTCCGGAATCTCACAGACACACCGCCGGACGGTTTGCGGTGAGAGTTTGGGAAGTCGAGCGCTTTCGGACATGCGCCCGTCTTGATCCAGATGACAGGCATACTTTTCACGGTCGGACTTAGCGAGGGTCTTCCCTATATGATCGTCCACCCACACCCGGATGTCTTCATAAAACCGGTGAATCTCGGCACTGCTCAGCGCTCCGAACACGCCTCGCCTTGGTATCGCCAGTTGAAGGAGTAGCTCTTTCGCCGGCTTGTTCAGTTTCCGATGAAAACCCTTGTCGGCGCGATCCCTGTCAACGAGGCCCCGCATGCCGTCGCGTCTGTATCGCGTCAGCCAATGCCGAATCGTTCGAGCTGGCCGGCCGTGCTGCTCCGCGAGCCGCGCGACTACCGCTAGCTTCCGGCCCGTGCAATCGTGCCACAGTTCCGGAAAGCGCTCCGGGAATACCAGTGGCTCGATGATCTCGAATCGTTTTTCCGCAGCCGCCTTGTCTTCAGCGCTGAGGTTTTGGGCCGGATTATCCTCTCCCACGCGAGTCCACCGCTGAACGTCAAGCGATAACGCCGGTATTGCCGGTGTCTCACTCGACGGCACGAGTTCAGCTTGTTTCAAGCCCATTTGCGCCTTCTCCTGGCAATCGCCTCTCTGGCGGCGCCAATGTTGACCACAGAGCCGCGTTTGCTCGGGCCGCGGTTCACGGTTTGGGATTTCTGCTCTTCCATGACGTGCACGCGGTACCCAGCCGCCGCGAGAAGGCGGCTGTAATCTTCAATCCATTCCGGATCGAACGCGAAGGTGGGGTAGCCAAGTTCCGTTGACCAGCGCTCCCTGGTGACCGGGAGAACCGCCAGGGCCGTGAGTGCGTCCTCCAAATGCATCGCGGCGATGTTGCCATAGTCCAGAATGAAGACGTCCATGAGTGCGTGCCGGCAGCCGCCGGTGATTTTGTCGAACGCCTGAACCGCCTCCGCTGGCCATCTCCTCGGATCGGGGAAAGCAAACCGACCGTACTTTGAGGTGAGGTTATGCACTGATATCCTCCCTGGCCTCCCCAGCAAGACCGAAGACCTGGAGCCGGCGAACCCATGCCCGAAACGTCTCAAAGGAACCCGGCAAGCCGGATACCCGCCACTCTAGCGAAATGTCGCCACGGTGGAGGACACGCGAGGCGGCGCTGCCAACCCGATCGAACTCCGCGGAGCTGTAGAGGCGGGGAACTCCGCTATCCGAGCGGACGCGGATCAGCCCGGCGTAGCCGAATCGCCGAAACTGCCGATGCCAGTTATAGACCACGCGAACACATCGACCGCACTCCGCCGCGAGTTGCTGCGCGGTCAACACCTTCCGGCCGCGGGGCGCGGTAAGAAGCCGTGAAACCACGCGGAGCTTGATCTCGGCCGTTATCGAGCCGCTTGGCGAGACCGGATTGCCGGCCATTTGCGGTTCGCGTTTCATACAACGGCTCTGAAGTCTTCGGCGGAGGTGATGGGTATTACTTTCGGCCTCGATCGCGGAGCCGGATCAGCAGCCATGGCGCGCGCATATGCGCGCCCCAAGAATTTCATCACCTCTGCGGCTGGAACTGAAGCGATCAACTTGCCGCTCGAACCGCAGAGAAGCAAGGAAGTGCATGGGCCGGAATCCCCGATGCGCAGATGATATTTCGTAGGGATTTCAATCCCCCGGCCCGCCTGCGGGTCCCATCTGAGAAGCACCAAATCTACTACCAAGTCAAGATCGGCGCGCCCCCACACCGTGGGATCTGCCACATCTAGGGCGACCTCGTGCGCCCGCTCATTCACGCCAGCCCTAGGTTGTCTTGACGCCTCACCGGACACACGCGAAGTGCCAGTCCTACGGGCACTTCGATGTACGCGGCAGGTTGTCAAATGGGATGTAGTGTCCGAACAAACTGCGGATCTAGACATTGACGCCCTCCGTGAAACCCCCAATACTGGTAATGTGAACGGGAAGGCCCAGCTTGCGAAGCAGATCGACGAACTGCGCGCGTTCGTCCTGGTCTGCCATGGCAAAAAGTTGGTACAGGCGCTTTGCGCTGGGGCAGGCGCGGCCGATCTCATATTGCGAAATGGTGTTTTGCGGCCACTCCAAGCGGCGTCCAAGCTCGATCTGGCTGAGTCCGAGCCTTCGCCGGATTCTGCGGCATATCGTGCCAGCAGTGGCCGCCGCGGAGGTGGTTCCCTTTGGAGAGGTATCCATAGGGTGATTATCCGTCTATACATAGACGTTTGTCAATAGACAAAGGCGAAGAAATGGCGGAATCCCTGTTTAAAGAGGTCAGGCAGCGACTGAAGATGACGCAGGAGGAGATGGCGGAGCGTCTCCGGATCAAGCGAAACACGATCAGCCAGTATGAGACTGGACGGGCAGCTCCGAGCCTTGAGGTGCTGATCCGGCTGGGGGACTTGGCCATGGCTCCGTCCGTAACTGACCTCCGCATCGCGATCCACGAGCAGGTCAGGAGTCGCATCAGCGCTCTAACCGAAACGGAACGCGACGACGTGCTTCCCGTCATCATTAATGAGCCAGGGCCGTTTTCGGAGCTTCTTCAGAGGGTCATTTCCGAGTTGCGAAACGTTCCGGTAGCACCTGGATTGATCAAAATCCTTCAGCTCTGCCGCAAAACGAATAACGATGTCGATCTCTGGCCGGCCTTCACAAAAGCTGCCGATTATATTGAAGTGGAACTGGAGCGTCGCAGTCGTTTGGGCGAAGAAGCCGATGCGCGGCCATTGCCGGGTCGCCAAAATGCCACGCGGTGATTCTTCGGCGAAGGGTAGACCCCTGCCCGAGGCTGCCATCCGCCAAGAAGAGCTGGAGATCCTGTCCGGGTTGGAGTTGCTCATCCGCCAACGGTGGAACCTTTACGACCGCCTGGCGTCTTCCATTGCGCAACGCCTACGGACGGGTGCACCCGTTGAAGCCGGTAACCGCTCAGCTCGCCTGCGGGTGCAACCGAGCCGCGGCCGGCCGCGCATCCTGTTATTGGATGGGATTCCTGTTCTGCCGCCGATGGAAACGACGATCCGGAAAGCCGCCCCGCGGGCCACTATTAAGGGCATAATAGATTAAACTCTTTTTCGAGATCCGCGCCGCGCCACCCTTTGTGGCTAGTGTACTCTTTCCAGTGCTTTACGAATTTTCGCGTTGTCGGCCCTAAGTTATTCATTCTTGGTCGGGCCAAGTCACAAAGCGGCCGGGATCGCGGGCAGTGGCAAAACAATTAGGAACGCGCCGCTTTGTGGCGAGGGCCGCGGCGAATTGTGGCGACGCGTCTAACAGCTTAACTCCACGGCACTAAAGAAGATATGGCGTGCCGCACTTGTGTCTCGCCACTGTTCGCTTAAAAAGGCCACAACTGGCAAGAGATCTTGGAAACAACTATCCGGGCTACTCATACCGCAGCGCCACCATCGGATCGACCCTCGTCGCCCGCCGCGCCGGCAAGTAACCCGCCAGCATTGCCACTGCCGCCAGAAATCCCGACGCTCCCAAAAACGCCGCCGGGTCCAGTGCGCTCAGCCCGAACAATCGCGAAGTCATCAGCCGCGACACGATTGCCGCCATGCCGAACCCAACCGCCAGCCCCACTGCCACCGGCCGCATGGTCTCCGACAGCACCAGCCGAAGCACATTTCCGCGCCGCGCGCCGAGAGCCATGCGGATTCCGATCTCCTGCGTCCGCTGCGTAACCGCGAACCCCACCGTTCCGTGAATCCCCACCGACGCCATCAAGAGCCCGAGGATGCCGATGATAGCGGCCGCGATCGCACCCAGTCGCGACGCCACGAACCACGGCTGATTGGTAAATGCGCTCCGGGAATCACCCACCACGGCCTGCAAATCGCCGTGGCTGGCCTCGAGTTCGCGCTGGATCGCCGTTACCGCCCTGGCTTCGTCCGTCCGTGCCCGCATCGCGAACCCGGAGGAGTGACGTCCGGGACTCCCCGCATCTCCAAACGCCGTCGTCACCGGAAAGTAGAGGCACGTCGCGTCCACCCGGTCCAGGTTCACGCTGCGCACATCCCTGGCGACCCCGATCACCACGCCGGAGAAATTGCGCGAGATGCCTTCGCCCTCTTGCTCCGGTCCGCTCCCGCGGCTGGGGCCGAAGACGAATCGTTTCCCGAGCGCATCCTCTCCCGGCCAGAACCGCCTGGCCGTCGCCTCGCTCACGATCGCCGAGATACCCTCGAAGTTGATGCCGTCGCGCGCCTCCAGCGCCGTGAAGTTGCGGCCCCGCAGGATCGGAATCCGCATCGTTTCGAAATAACCCGGAGTGACCAGGTTGTACAGCGTCAACATCTCCTGGCCGCCGAGCGCCACCGTCGTCGCCCGCAGGCCGCCGTGAACCAGCGGAAGGTGCGAGGTCACCGCCACCGATTCGATCTCGGGCAGCGCCGCCAACTGTTGTGCCAGTTGGGCTCGCGTGGCGGCGATCCTGGCCGGCGGCGCCGCCGGCGGAAACACCACCTCCAGGGAGACGATGTTGCGATAGTTGAAGCCCAGGTCGATAGCGAGCGCCCGCTCGGACGAGCGCGCCAGGAGTCCGGCGGCGATCAGCAGCACCAGGCAAACCGCTACCTGCGCGCCCACCATCAGATCGCGAAGGCGCGACTTCCGCAGATATCCTCCGAATGCGGCGCCTTCGTCCTTGAGCCCGGAAGTGAGATCAGGCCGCGAAGCCTCCAGCGCCGGAGCCAGCCCGAACGCGACTGTGGCGCCTGAGGCAAGGAACAGCATGTAGCCCAGCACGCGCTGGTCGGGCGCGATGTGCAGCGCCACCGTTCCCAGCGCGCCCAGCGGCGAAGCTGCCAGCTGCACCATCAGGACGTGCAGCGACCACCACGCAAACACGATTCCCAGCCCGCCCGCCCATACACTCATCACCGCGTTCTCGGTGAGCAACTGGCGGATGAGCCGCCCGCGGCTCGCCCCGATCGCCAGGCGAATCGCGATCTCCCTCTGCCTCGCGGCGGAGCGGGCCAGCAGCAGGCTCGCCACATTGGCACAGGCGATCAGCAGCACCAGGCCGACCGCCGACAGCATAAGGAGCGGCCCCGCCACTGCGGTCTGGCCCGTGTTTCCGCTGGTGTCCGCAACCCCCAGCACGATGCGGCTTCGCGCGGACGGCGTCTCGTTGTGCCGTCCCGGAAATGCCGCGCGAAGCCCGTGTGCCAAGGCGTTCATCTCTTCTTCGGCCTGCCCCTGCGCGACGCCCGGCCCCAAGCGGCCATAAACCCGGCAGTGCTGGATACCGCGATCGCGCAGCATCTCCGGCCTCGAAAGCAAGCGCGACTCGAGCGCCAGCGGCACCCACACGTCGGGGACCAGCCCCCACGTTCCCGTAAAATCGGGCGGTGCGATGCCGATGACGGCCACGTCGATGCCGTTCAGCCTCAAGCTTCGCCCCACCAGCCCCGGATTCGCCGCGAATCGACGTTGCCAGAAGTTGTAGCTGACCAGCGCCACGGGCTGTGCCGCCGGCGAGTCCTCCTCTGGAAGGAAGGTCCGGCCCACCGCCGCCTCCACCCCGAGGACCTGAAAGTAGTTACCCGAAACCACGGTAGCGGTCACCGGTTCGGAGCCTCCGGATAGTACGCGTGGAAGTTGCAGGCCGGCCGCGCCCAGAATGCCGTCGCCTGCCGGTGCTGCCGCGCTGACGCCACTCATCGAGAACACCTCGGTGGTCATAGCGGCCAGGCCGGAGAAAGTCCGATTGTTGTCGCGGTACCAGGTGTAATCGGGGTACGAGAATGAAGGATCGCGGTTGCTCCGCGTGATCTGCACCAGCCGGCCTGGATCCTTGGCCTGAACGGGACGCAGCGTCAGCGCGTTGTAGGCGGTAAACACGGCGGTGTTGACACCGATCCCGACCGCCAGCGTCAGCACGGCAATCGCGGCAAAGCCGGGATTCCTGCCGAGCGCCCGCAGGGCGTAATGAATGTCATGAAACAACGCCTCGACCAGCGGCAGGCCGCGCGTGGCGCGATGCGCCTCCCGCAGTTGCGTGGGGCCTCCCAGCACAAGCCGTGCGGCCCTCCCAGCCTCTTCCGTGGACATTCCACGCCGTGTGTAATCCTCCGCGAGCATTGCCAGGTGTGATTCCAGCTCATCGTCGAACTCTCGATCCTGGCCGTCAGGCCGCAGGAATGCGCCCATTCGGGAAATCAGGTACTGGAGTCGCGCGAGCATCGTGTCAGCTCCTCGGCGAGAGCTGCAGCAGGCGGCCGATCACGCCCGAGACCCGCTCCCAGTTCTTGGCCTCCGCGGCCAGTTGTTTCCGCCCGGCATTGGTGATCGAGTAGAACTTCGCCTTGCGGTTGTTCTCCGACGTGCCCCACGCCGCCCCAATCCACCGCTTCTGCACCAGGCGGACCAGGCAGAGATAGATCGTGCCCTGGTTCACCAGCTGCGCTTCTTCGCTCAACTGCTCGATCCGGCGGGCGATGCCGTAGCCGTGCATCGGCCCCATCGCATCCAGCGTCTTGAGCACCATCAAATCGAGGGTGCCCTGCATAATCTCGGATTTGTCCTCTGGCACGCCGCCTCCTGTGGGTTGTATAGAGGAGTTTCGCAGAAACTCGTGTGGGATGTCAAGAGGGAAGGCGCGGAATCGTGCCCCGATTGCGCGCGCCGCAAGCGGTACGCGGGACGACCGGCCTACGTGCGAACGGTGCCGGCCGGCGCCAACAGCAGTTGATCCAGCTTGGCAAACAGTTCCTGGGGACTGATCGGTTTCGATAGGTAGTCGTCCATGCCGGCGTCGAGGCATTGCTCCCGGCAGCCCACGGTGGCGTGCGCGGTGAGGGCGATGATGGGAATGCGCCCCCCCTCGGTGCACTCCTTTTCGCGAATTTGCGTGGTGGCCTCGAATCCGCCCATCTGCGGCATCTCCACGTCCATCAGGATCACGTCGAAGGGCTGCTGTTCGAAGATGTGGACTGCCTCCCGGCCATCGCCGGCGATGGACACCGAGCAGCCCCGCTTCTCCAGGATTCGTGTTACCAGGAGTTGATTCACCGAGTTATCCTCGGCTACCAGGACGTTCCATTTCCTCAATTCCGGTTGGCCTTCCGGCGAGCTCCGCCGGTGCTCGTGCGCGTCGCCGGTTGGCTGGAGGCTGCCCAGCGCTTTCTGGATGGCTTCGAGCAATTCCGCCTGCCCGACCGGCTTCGTCAGCAGGCTCGTTCCGCCCTGTTCCCGGATGCGCACGGAGTTGCGTTGCCGATCCCGCGTGCTGAGCATCATGATCGTCGCGGGTGCGGGACTGGCCTTCTCCTTGATCCTGCGAGCCACCGCACAGCCGTCCATGTCGGGCATGTCCGCGTCGATCAGAGCGAGGGTGAAAGGCCGGCCGGCGCCGCACGCGCTCCGCATCGCAGCCAGGGCCGATTGGCCGCTGGTCACCGCCGCCGCTTCCATCCCCCACGCCGATAGAAGCTCCGAGAGCAGTTGCAGATTGGAAGCATTATCGTCCGCAACCAGCACCGGCACCCCGGCCAGACGGTCCTGCGCCGCGGGCCGCGGTTGCCCGGGGGACCTGGAGGGAATTCCGAACTGAGCGTTGAAATGGAAACAACTGCCTTCGCCCGGCCGGCTCTCGATGCGCATCTCGCCGCCAAACAGCCGCACCAGTTGCGACGCGATCGCCAGGCCTAGGCCAGTGCCGCCCTGACTCCTGGTGAACGAGCTGTCCACCTGCTCGAAGGCGCGGAAAACCCGCTCCTGGTCTTTGGGATCGATGCCGATGCCCGTGTCGCGCACCGAGAAGTGCAGCACCACCTCGTGCTCTAGGCGGCGCTCCAGTCCCACCCGCAGGACGATTTCCCCCTCGTCGGTGAATTTGGTCGCGTTTCCAACCAGGTTCCCCAGGATCTGACGCAACCGCGCCGGATCGCAGATGACCGTCTCGGGCACTTCAGGCCGGAAATCGCACACCACCTCCAGTCCCTTCTGGTGGGCGCGTACCGCCATGGCCTTCATGGTCTCGGTCAAGCCCGCCCGCAGATCGAATTCCACGTTGTGCAGCCCCGGTTTGCCGGCCTCGATCCTGCTGAGGTCCAGGATGTCGTTGATCAGTTCCAGGAGCGAGTCGGCCGAGCTCTTGACCATCCGGAGGTACTCGTGCTGCTCGGGCGTGAGCGGTGTGTCGAGGGCCAGTTCCGTCATGCCGATGATGCCGTTCATCGGAGTCCGGATCTCGTGGCTCATCTTCGCCAGGAACTCGCTTTTGGCCTTGTTGGCCGCCTCGGCTGCCTCCTTGGCCTTCACCGCGCGAAGGTCCACAAAACTCTCGACCAGGACGGTGCCGCCTCCCCTTTTGACCTTGGACACGGTCTTCAAGACCGGGATTTTGACTCCTCCCTCCGCCAGAAGGGTACGCTCGGACTGGTCGACCGTGTTTCCCAGATCGGTGATCGGGCATTTGCCTGACTCGGCCGGGCAAATGAACCCATGGCAGACCCTTCCGATGACATCCTTCGCGCACCGGCCGGACAGACGCCCGGCAAAGGCGTTCATGTCCAGAATCCGGTGATCCTCCGCGTCTACCGCGATGATGCCGACCGGCAGAATATCCAGCAGTGTCTTCAGATAGGATTCGCTCTCCGCCAGCCCCGCCTTGGCCGCTTCCCCCTCCGCCAGCAGCGTGATCGTGCGCGCATTCACTTCCGCCGCCAGTTCGGCTTGGACCCGCAGACCTTCATTCTCCACCCGCAGCCTGTCGTTCAGCGCGCACAACCCGCCCCACTGATCCCCGTCCTGCCGGGGCAGTTGGCACGCTGCCGTCTTCCCGCCGTCTCCGTCTGCCATCGATCGCACGGAACGCACCTTGTCTGGATCGCCCACCCGCGGCTGGTGCCACCGGTGCTTCAATTGGTCTTATCGGACGTCGGCGTCTGATTCTTAGGGGTTGCCCGCTCACTCCCAGCGCAGCGCCCGCACCGGGTCGATCGTGGTGGCACGCCGCGCGGGACGATAACCCGAGAGCGCCGCCACGGTCCCGATCCCCAAAGCCGCCAGCGTCATCGTGGCGGGATCGGTCGGCTTGATCCCGAACAACTGGGTCTCGAGCAATCGCGTGGCCGCCCAGGCCGTAGACAGTCCAACAGCGACCCCCACGGCCGCCAGGGTAAGGACCTCGCGCATCACCATCCACATCACCGAGCCGCCCCCGGCCCCCAGCGCCATCCGGATGCCGATCTCCCTCGTCCTCCGCGCCACCAGGAACGACATCACTCCGTAAAGCCCCAGCGCCGCCAGCAGGGTCGCCAGGAAGCCGAACACGCTGGAGAGCGCCGCCAGCATGCGTTCCGTCATGAGTGAGACTTCCACCTGGTCATCCAGCGTGCGCAGGTCGTACATGGGCACATCGGGGTCCACCCCGTGCACCACCTGCCGGATCGTGTTCAAGATGCCGGCCGGGTTGCCGCGCACCCGCAGGTACGCGGTCATTCCCTGCACGAAATTCGTCTGCGTATATGGGATGTACATCTCGTAAGGCATTTCCTCGCGCATGTTCTCGTATTTCGTGTCCCCAACCACCCCGATGATCTCGATGTCCATCTTGGTTCCGGGGTCGATTCCCATGCCCACATGCCGCCCCACCGGGTTCGCCCCCCCGAAATACCGGTTCACCAGTTTCTGGTTGACCACGGCCACCTTAGAAGTGCCCTCCATATCCTTGATCGTGATGTCCCGGCCCAGCAGGATCGGAATCTTGAGAGTCGCAAAGAAGCCCGGCGTGCAGTATTGCATGTGCGGATCCGGCCTCTCGTCCTGTTTGGGTGTGTAGCCCTCGATCGTCACCCAGTTGTCCCACTCGTCGTCTTGCAGCACCGGAACCACCGCCAGCGCCGTGGACTCCACTCCCGGAACCGTTTCCAGACGGTTCGTCAGCCGGCGATAATAATCCCGCGTCCAGCCCCTGTCGTAACGCCCCAACGTCGGTTCCACGGCGAAGGAAAGCAGGTTCCTGACGTCGAAACCGGGGTTCACGTATTTCAGGTTCCGCAAGCTTTGCAGGAACAACCCCGCGCCGATCAGCAGCATCAGCGACAGGGCCACTTGTCCGGCGACGAGGATCTTGCGCAACCGGACCGATCCGCCGTGGATCACCGCGCCTGCCTGGTCCTTGAGCGTGTTGGCCAGCTGCGGGCGCGTCGATTGAAGCGCGGGCGCCAGCCCGAAAATGATCCCCGCCACGCACGAGACCGCCGCCGCAAACCCGAGCACCGTCCAGTCCGGGCTGCTGGAGAGCGATAGCGGCGTGCTGCCAGTGGGAATGAAGCCGATGAGCGCGCGATCGATCACGATTGCCAGCAACACGCCGAGCACCCCGCCGGCAGCCGAGATCACCAGGCTTTCCACCAGCAGTTGCCGGATGAGCGACCCGCGGCTGGCCCCCAGCGCGAGCCGCACCGCAATCTCCTTCTGCCGCGTGGACGCCCGCGCGATCAGCAGGTTGGCCAGGTTGGAACACGCGATCAGCAGAACCAGCGCCACGATCGCCATCAGCGCCACCAGCGGCTTTTCGAATCTGTCGCGCAGTTGGGACCGGCCTTTCGATCCGGGCATCACCTCCATCCACATCTTCAGAAACTCCTGTTTGACGAGGGGCGACGCTTTCGCGAATGCTTCCTGTTGCACCTCCATTCCGATGATCCGGTGGAACAGCGGCTGTAGCCCCGCCTGGGCACTGGTGAGCGTCATGCCCGGCTTGAGACGCCCGAACACCATCGTCCATCGGAAGCGGCGCTCGTTGAGACGTTGGAAGTTGGTGCGCGGCAACTCGTCGACCATCGTGACCGGAATGCGGATTTGCGGCGCAAAGCCTGGCTGAATTCCATCGAAACCGGCCTGGCTGACTCCGACAACGGTAAGCGGGTAGCCGTTGACGATGATCTTTTTCCCGAGAATGCCGCGGTCGCCGCTGAAGCGCGTCCTCCAGTAGCCGTAGCTCAGCACGGCGAGCGGATGACCGCCTTGCATGAGGTCGTCGGAGGCGGTGAACACCCGCCCCATCGCCGCGCCTACGCCCAGAACCGGAAAGTAGTTTCCCGAGACGAATTCGCCGGTGACGAGTTCGGTTTTGCCTTCAAACGCGAGGCTGACGGTGGTGTCATAGGCGCAGAACATCCCGCTGAACACCTGGTTCCGGTCGCGGATGTCCTGGTACATGGGGTAAGCCAGTTTGTTGCGGCCATTGTTGCCGCCGTAGTGGCGCCCGCGCCCCGCCAGCATCACCAGTTGTTCGGGGTTTTTCACCGGCAGCGGCTGCAGGATGAGTTGATGGATCAGCGTGAAGATGGCCGTATTGGCCCCGATACCCAAGGCGAGAGACAGCACGGCCACCGCGCTGAAGAGCGGTGATTTTCGCACGGTTCGCAGGGCAAACCGCAGATCCTGTTGGACAGCCATGAGACTGATACTCCCCAGCCCGGGAAAAGTTACCAATCTCGCCCGAATCGAGTGCCGCTGTTATGACCGCTACCGAGCCGCGACCGTTAGGGAACGGTTCCTGGTTGCAGAAGACTAAAATGGTGCTTTGGCGGCCACACGGTGCCGGCCCAGATACAGTTCCCGCTCCACGAGAGACATCATGTTCCATCGCTCGATGCGCATCCCGCCGGTATGTCTGTACGCCCTGCTTTCGCTCGCCGGGCCGTCCCTGCGCGCCGCCGACGATCCGAAGGAAATCCTTCGCCGCGCCACCCGGATGGATGCCCGCAACCGCGACTTGGAGCGCAGCTACACCTACGTCCAGCGCGACGAGGAGCGCACGCTCGACAGCGCCGGCAACGTCAAGCACCGCGAGTCCAAGACGTGGGATGTCATCCCGCTCCGGGGATCCCGGTACCGCCGCCTGATCCAGCGCGACGACCGGCCGCTCTCGCCGAAACAGGAGCAGCAGGAGGAAGCCGCCCGGCAAAGGCGCGAAGCGGCCCGCCGCAAGACTCAGGACCTGCGCGCCAGGGAAACGCCCGAGCAGCGCCAGAAGCGCCTGGACGCCAGGGAGCGCGCCCGCAAGCGCGAGCAGGAGCAGATGGACGAAGTTGTCGAGGGCTTCGATCTGCGCCTGGTTGGAGAAGAGCAGGTCGACGGTGTGCCCGTGTGGGTGATCGAGGGCGCACCGCGGAAGGGTTATAAGTTCCAGACGAAAGAGACAGCCCTCATCCTCAGTAAGATGAAGGGCCGCATCTGGGTCTCGAAGAGCGACTATCAGCCGGTCCGGATCGACGCCGAAACCACCGATACGATTTCGATTGGCGCGGTCCTCGCGCGCATCTACAAAGGCACCCGCATTCACGTGGAGTATACCTATGTCAACGGCGAGATCTGGCTGCCCAAACGCCAAACCTTCAGCGTTTCCGGCCGCATCATGCTCCTGAAAGGACTCCACACAGAAGGGGATTCCGCCTACAGCAACTACAAGAAGTTTGCCGCCGATTCCCGCATCGTCGATATCGACCAGTAGCGTAGACTCGCCGGCGATTCCCTCGCTCCTGGCCTCCTCCGCGCGCGTCGGGAAAAACCGCTGGTCGCCATCGGCGCCGTCACGTATAGTTTTGAAAGGAGGACATGGAAGCGGGCCAGACACAATGCTGGCGCCGCCCCGGAATCTGCCCATGCGATACGCCTTGTTTCTGCGGTTTTTGTTGGTGGGGCTGTTCGTTTTCGCGCTGGTTCAGTCGGCCCAGGTGAGCCGCGACGCCACGCTTTCGGTTCGCATCGTGGACTCTGCCGGCCGGCCCACGCCGGCGCGCATTCGCATCCAGGATTCGCACGGTGCGCGGCCGCGCGGGGTGCCCCCGGGGGTCGGCGCTCTGGCCGTATCCGAATCGGCGCTGCCCGTTCCCCGGCAAGCCATCGCCGTCATGTGGGGCCAGCAGGACCGCGCGCAGGGCTACGCCGTCCAGCCCGATGGATCCTTTTACGCCGACGGCGCGTTCGAACTGCGCTTGCCCCCCGGCGCCTACACCCTCACTGTTTCGAAGGGCTTCGAATATCTCCGGCAGACGGCCGATGTCGCCCTCGCTCCCGGCGCCACCGTCGCCCGCGTCGTTCGCCTGGAACGCTGGACAGATCTGCCCGCGCGCGGCTGGTACTCCTCCGACGACCACATTCACCTGCGCCGCTCGCCCGGCGACGACCCCGCCATCCTGCGCTGGATCGCCGCCGAGGACATTCACGTGGGCCACATCCTCGAGATGGGCGATTTCTGGGCGACCTTCTACAGCCAGTACGCTTTTGGCGAAAAGGGGCGTTACGTCGAGGGCGACCGCGTCCTCTCGGCCGGGCAGGAGGAGCCGCGCACCCCCGAAATCGGCCACACCATCTCGCTCGGCGCCAGTCAGATGGTGCGCGACCCACGCGACTATTACTCTTTCGACCGCCTCT